>Ga0326597_10002684_pt1 | contig 26318 bp, 13 predicted proteins | sample RVTome_12_FD_203789 | JGI IMG/M metagenome (GOLD analysis project Ga0326597, IMG submission 203789) | Soil microbial communities from uranium-contaminated site in the Upper Colorado River Basin, Wyoming, United States - RVT100D185 | ecosystem: Environmental > Terrestrial > Soil > Contaminated >... | reverse complement strand
AAGACGTTGAGGTCGCACTACACCCGCAAATGGGACCTCGTGACCGCGCCCTCCGTCTGTGTCCATTGCGGAGTCGGATGCAACACGATCATCGGCGAGCGCGAGGGCCTGCTGCGGCGCGTCATGAACCGCTACCACCACGACGTGAACGGTGACTTCCTCTGCGATCGGGGCCGGTTCGGTTACGAGTTCGTGAACGCTCCCGAGCGGCCGCGGCAGATCCGGATCGGCGGCTTCGAGGAGCTCGATCAGGTGCTCGATCGACTCGGAAGCTGGCTCCGCGAGGGCCGGTTGATCGGCATCGGTTCGCCCCGGGCCTCGCTGGAGTCGAACTTCAGCTTGAAGCAACTGGTCGGCGAGGACCGCTTCTTCGACGGCATCGCCGGCGGCGAGGCGCGGGTTCTGGCCGCCGCGGCGGACGTGCTGCAAGACGGCCCGGTGCCTCCCGCGTCGCTGCGGGACGTACGGGAAGCGGACGCCGCGCTGGTGCTGGGGAGCGACCCCAGCGAGACCGCGCCCATGCTCGCGCTGGCGCTGCGCCAGGCCGCGCGCCGGCAGCCGCTCGAGCAGGCCATGGAAACGATGCATCTGCCGCAATGGCATGACGCCGCGCTGCGCGACCTCATCCAAGGCGCCACCGGACCGCTGTACCTGGCCAGTCCGCGCGCGACCCGACTGGACGATCTGGCGCGCGAGAGTTTTCTCGGCACGCCCCAGGAGATCGCCCGGCTCGGCTTCCGGGTCGCGCACGCGATCGACCGGTCGGCGCCCGGCGTTCCCGACCTCGCCCGACCTGTCGTCGAGCTGGCCGAGAGGATCGCCGCGGACCTCAAGGGCGCCGAGCGCCCCTTGATCGTGGCCGAGGCGCTCCCCGGTTGCGACGCGGTGGTCCAGGCCGCGGCCCAGGTCGCCATGGCCTTGCGGGCGGCGCGGGGCGAGAGCGGCGCCGGCACGACCCGCCTGAGTTTCGTGGTGTCGGAATGCAACAGCCTGGGCGTGACGCTCCTCGGCGGCCAGCCCCTGGAGCAGGCCTTCCAGACCGTTCGGGACGGCCGGGCTGCCGCCGCGGTCGTGCTCGAGAACGATCTGTATCGCCGGGCTGCGTTCGACGCGGTCGAGGAGTTCGCCTCCGGTCTGGAGCTGATGTTGGTCATCGATCACGAGCAGCACCGTCTGGCCGATCGGGCCCGGGTCCTGCTGCCCGCGGCGACCTTCGCCGAGTCGTCCGGCACGCTGGTGAACGCCGAGGGCCGGGCGCAGCGTTTCTTTCGCGCGCTCCGGCCCGCGAAGCCGATGCAAGCGAGCTGGCGCTGGCTGTCCGAGATCCGGCGACTGGCGGCCCACCACGACATCCCGGCCTGGCCGAAGCTCGACGACGTCCTGCATGAGCTGGCCGCCTCGGTGCCGGCCCTGGCCGGCGCGCTCGAGGCCGCTCCGGCGGCGAGCTTTCGCCAAGGCGAACAGAAGATCCCGCGCGCGACGCATCGCGAGAGCGGCCGCACGGCGGTCTCGGCGAACCTGGACGTGAAAGAACCCAGGCCTCCCCGCGATGAGGACTCGGCGCTCAACTTCAGCATGGAAGGCTGGCCCGGCCCCAAGCCGCCCGCGCTGGTGCCCTACTACTGGTCGCCGGGCTGGAATTCGGTGCAGGCCTTGAACCGGCTGCGGGAAGCGGCGGCGGGTCCGCTGCGCGGCGGCGCCCCGGGCGTCCGGCTGATCGTGCCGGATGCGAACGCGCGCCGCGAGTACTTCGGCGAGATCCCGCCGCCGTTCGTTCGCCGCGAGGGCCGCTGGTGGGTGCTCCCGCTGCAGCTCACCTTCGGCAGCGAGGAGCTGAGCGCGCGCGGTGCCGCCGTCCGCGAGCGCGGGGCGGGCCCCGGCCTGTTCGTCTCCACCCGGGACGCGGCGCAATGGGGGGTCGCGCCGGGCGGCGCGCTGACGATGCAGCTCGACGGCCGGAGCTGGACGCTTCCCGCGATCCTCGATGCAAGCCTGCCGCCGGGTGTGGCGGGACTGACCACGCTCCTTCCCGGAGTCGGTTTCGCCGACCTCCCGGCCTGGGCCGTGATCGCCAAAGGCGGTAGCCGATGAACGAGGTGACGCGCGCCCTGCTGAACGTCGCCCTGGTGCTGGTCGTTGCGCTCAGCGTCGCGTCCGGCCTGATCTGGGTCGAACGCCGTCTGCTGGCGGTCTGGCAGGAGCGCCGCGGCCCGAATCGCGTCGGACCCTTCGGTCTGCTGCAGGTCGTGGCCGACACGGTCAAGCTCGTGTTCAAGGAGGATTGGATCCCGCCGTTCGCGGATCGGCCGGTCTTCATCCTGGCGCCGGCGATCGTGATGGTGACGGTGCTCCTGTCGTTCGCGGTCGTGCCGGTGGCCCCCGGAATCGGCGTGGTCGACCTGAACGTCGGGCTGTTGTTCTTCCTGGCGATGTCGTCGCTCGGCGCCTACAGCGTGCTGCTGGGGGGGTGGGCCTCCAACAGCAAGTACTCGCTGCTCGGCGGGCTGCGCTCGGCCGCGCAGGTCCTGTCGTACGAGGTCTTCATGGGACTGTCGCTGATGGGCGTCGTCGTGCTCGCCGGCTCGTTCGACCTGCGTCGGATCGTGCTGGCTCAGCAAGGGCTGTGGTACTGCGTGCCGCAGATCGTCGGTCTGTTCGTGTTCCTGATCGCCGGACTGGCGGAAACGCACCGCCTCCCGTTCGATCTTCCGGAGGCCGAGAGCGAGCTGGTGGCCGGCTTCCACGCCGAGTACTCGGGCATGAAGTTCGGCCTGTTCTTCGTCGGCGAGTACCTGGGCATCACGCTGGTCTCGGCGCTGGTCGTCACGCTGTTCTTTGGCGGCTGGCTGGGACCGTGGCTGCCGCCCTGGCTGTGGTTCCTGCTGAAGACCCTGGTCGTGATCTGCGGCTTCGTGCTGATGCGGGCCTCGCTGCCCAGGCCGCGCTACGACCAGCTCATGGCGTGGGGCTGGAAGCTGCTGCTGCCCCTGTCCCTGTTGAACCTGTTGATCACCGGCTTCCTGCGTCTGGCCATGACCTGAAGGAGAGGCTCATGTGGAGCATATTCCGAACCGTGTGGCGCGTGCTGAGGCACACCTTCGACCGCCGGGTGACGATCCAGTATCCAGAGGTCAAGCGAAAGCTGGCGCCGCGCTGGCGCGGGCGCATCATCCTGTCCCGCGATCCGGACGGCGGCGAGCGCTGCGTGGCCTGCTACCTGTGCGCCGTGGCCTGCCCGGTCGACTGCATCGCGCTGCAGGCGACCGAGGAGGACGGCCGGCGATATCCGGCGTTCTTCCGGATCAACTTCTCCCGTTGCATCTTCTGCGGCTACTGCGAAGAGGCCTGTCCCACCTATGCCATTCAACTGACCACCGACTTCGAGATGGGGGAGTACGTCCGGCAGGATCTGGTCTACGAGAAGCGGGATCTGCTGATCGATGGGCCCGGCAAGTACCCGGACTACAACTTCTATCGGGTGGCCGGGGTGGCGATCGGCGGGGTGGATCCGGTGCCGCCCGGACAGCGGGCCGCGCCGATCGACGTGCGGGGATTGAATCCGTGATGAACGCGCTGTTCTACTCCTCCCTGGCGGTGGCCGTGGCCGCCACCGCAATGGTCATCACCAGGCGCGAGGCGATCCACGCGCTGCTCTACCTGGTCGTCTCCCTGCTCGCGGTGGCGGTCGCGTTCTTCTCCCTGGGCGCGAGCTTCGCCGCGGCGCTGGAGGTGATCATCTATGCCGGCGCCATCGTGGTGTTGTTCGTCTTCGTGGTCATGCTGCTGAACCTCGGGCCGGCCGCCGGCGAAGAGGAGCGGCGCTGGCTCGGCCCGAGGATGTTCATCGGTCCCGGCATCCTCGCGTCGATCCTGCTGATCGAACTCGCCTTCGCGCTGTCGGGCGGCCAGATCGGCGGGGCGGTCGCCCGCGAGGTCAGTCCGTCGGAGGTGGGGCGGCTGTTGTTCGACACCTATCTGTTGGGCGTCGAGCTGGCCGGGCTGCTCTTGCTCGCCGGGTTGGTGGGAGCCTGTCACCTGGGCCGGGCGGACCGGGAGGAAGGAGACCAGTCGCCATGACGGTTTCCCAGATTTCATTGACTCCATTGATCCCCGGTCTGCTTCTGGCCGGCGTGCTGTTCGCGCTGGGGCTCGTGGGCCTGCTCGTGCGGCGCAACCTGATCTTCATGCTGATCTCGGTGGAGATCATGCTGAACGCCGCGGCGCTCGCGTTCATCCTGGCCGGCGCGCACCACGGCGCGGCCGACGGCCAGGTGATGTTCCTGTTCATCCTCGCCATGGCGGCGGCGGAGGTGGCGGTGGGATTGGCGATCATCCTCAAGCTCGGGCGGGACCTCGGCACGCTGGACGCCGACGCCGCCAGGAAGCTCGGGGACTGACGTGCTGGCCTCCGTGTGGCTGGCCGTGGCGGCGCCCCTGCTCGGCTTCCTGGTTCTTTCGTTGTTCGGCAAGAGGCTCCCGCGCCGGCTGGTGAGCGCGGCGGGCGTCGGCTCGGTCGGAGTCGCCTTCCTCTCGTCGTTGCTGGTGTTCTGGTCCTACCTCCAGATCGCGCCCGCGCCGGGCGGCGTCGAGCTGTCGCTTGGGAACTGGTTCGACACCGGAGGGCTCTCCCCGCGGTTCGCGGTGACGATCGACCCGCTTTCGCTGGTGATGCTGCTGGTCGTGACCGGCGTGGGCTTCCTGATCCACCTCTACTCGGCCGAGTTCATGCGCGAGGATCCGGGGCTCAGCCGCTTCTTCGCCTACCTGAACCTGTTCGTGGGCTCGATGCTGGTCCTGGTGTTGGCGAGGAACCTGTTGCTGCTGTATCTCGGCTGGGAGGGGGTCGGGCTCTGCAGCTACCTGTTGATCGGCTTCTGGTATCGCGATCCGCAAAACGGCGCCGCGGCCCGCAAGGCGTTCATCGTCACCCGCATCGGCGACACGGCGCTGGCGGTGGGGCTCCTGCTGCTGTTCACCGAACTCGGAACGCTGGACCTGCCGGAGCTTCTCGCCCGCGCCTCGCTGCGCTGGCCTTTGGGCTCGGGCTACGCCGTCGCGGCGGCGGCGCTCCTTTTGTTCGGCGCGGCCGGCAAGTCGGCGCAGTTGCCGCTGCAGACCTGGCTGCCTGATGCGATGGCGGGCCCGACGCCGGTGTCGGCGCTGATCCACGCCGCCACCATGGTCACCGCGGGCGTCTACCTGATCCTCAGGACCCACGCGCTGTTCCTGCTGGCGCCGCCGGTCTTGCTGGCCGTGGCGGTGATCGGCGCCGCGACGCTGCTGCTCGCCGGCTGCAGCGCGCTGGTGCAGCGGGACCTCAAGCGGGTCCTGGCCTACTCCACGATCAGCCAGCTCGGCTACCTGTTCCTGGCGCTCGGCGTGGGCGCGTGGTCGGCGGCGGTCTTCCACCTGGTGACGCACGCGTTCTTCAAGGCTCTGCTGTTCCTCGCGGCCGGCGCGGTGATCCTGGCGCAGCAGCACGAGCACGACATCTTCAAGATGGGCGGCTTGCGCCGGCGCCTGCCGGTGGTGTTCTGGACCTTCCTGGCCGGGGCGTCGGCCCTGGCGGGATTGCCGCTGTTGACCGCCGGCTTCTACAGCAAGGACCTGATCCTGTTCAGCGCCTGGTCCTCGGGGCACGGCGGCGCGTGGCTGTTCGCCGCGGGTCTCGCCGGCGCGCTGCTGACGGCGCTCTACAGCTTCCGGCTGGTGTTCGTCGTGTTCTTCGGCGAGTCGAAGACCGAGGTGACCCACGAGCCGGGAAGGTGCATCACCGTGCCGCTCGTGATCCTGGCGATCCTGTCGCTGGTGGGCGGGTTCATCGAGCTGCCGCAGAACTTCATGGGGGGCGGCGTCCTCAGCCGCTTCCTGGATCCCGTGCTGGCGCAGGGCGATCCGCACGGCGGTCCCTGGTCCGAGGCGTTCGCTCAAATCGTGGCCGGACTGGTATCGTTGCTCGGCCTGTTCCTGGCCTGGCGGTTCCTGCTCCGCGCCCCGCGTGTCGCGGCCGGCGAGATCCGCTGGCCGCTGATCGGCGAGCGCCTGCGCCGGTTCTGGTTCGACGGCTTCGGTTTCGACCGGCTCTACGACGCGCTGTTGATCCGCCCGTTCGTGAGCCTCTCGGCGAGAAACGCGGCGGATGTCGTCGACCGCCCCTTCCTGGGGCTGGCCTGGCTGGCCCGCGGCGGTCACCGCCTGCTGGCCCGCACGCAGACCGGAAAAGTGCGCTGGTACGCGGCGGCGGTCGCGGTGGGAGCGATCGTGGTGGTCGCCGTGGAGTTGTTCCGATGATCCTGCCGTGGTTGATCGGCTTGCCGGTGCTGGGCGGTCTGGCGGCGTTGCTCTTGGGAACGCACCGTCCGCGGGCCGCGCGACTGGCCGTCCTGCTCGTGCTGTCGGTCGACCTGGCGCTCGCGTTGTCGCTCTGGTCGAAAGCTCCTTTCGGCCTGCCGGCGGCCGGCGGCGGCTTCTTCGTCGAGTTCTCGGCGCCCTGGATCCCCCGGTTCGGGATCTCGCTGCACCTCGGCATCGACGGGCTCAGCCTGTTGATGGTCCTGTTGACGCTCTTCCTGGGCATCCTCTCGGTGGCGGCCTCCTGGCGCGAGATCGAGGAGCGCGTCGGCTTCTTCCACCTGAACCTGATGTGGGTGCTGGCCGGCGTGATCGGGGTGTTCCTCACGCTCGACCTGTTCCTGCTGTACTTCTTCTGGGAGTTGATGCTGGTGCCGATGTACTTCCTGATCGGCGTCCATGGCCATGAGCGGCGGGTGTTCGCCGCGCTGAAATTCTTCATCTTCACGCAGGTCGGCGGACTGCTGATGCTGCTCTCGATCGTCGCGCTCGCGGCGGCGCACGCGCGCGCGACCGGCACGCTGACCTTCGACTACCTGGCCCTGCTCGGCACGCCGATGGGCCGGACCACGGCGACCCTGTTGATGCTCGGCTTCTTCGTCGGCTTCGCCGTGAAGCTTCCGGCCTTCCCGTTCCACACCTGGCTCCCCGACGCACACACCGAGGCGCCGACGGCCGGCAGCGTGTTGTTGGCCGGACTGCTCTTGAAGACCGGCGCGTACGGGCTGCTGCGTTTCGTGGTCCCGCTGTTCCCCGCCGCCGCGGAGCGTTTCGCGCCGGCGGCGATGACGCTCGGCGTGATCGGCATTCTCTATGGCGCGATGCTCGCGTTCGCGCAAAACGACCTCAAGCGGTTCGTGGCTTACACGAGCGTCAGCCACCTGGGTTTCGTGCTGCTCGGGGTCTTCGCCTGGAATCGGCTGGCGCTGCAGGGAGTGGTGATGCAGATGATCTGCCACGGGCTTTCCACCGGCGCGCTGTTCATGCTGGTGGGCGCGCTGGGGGAGCGGACCGGCACGCGGGATCTGCGGCGGCTCGGTGGCCTGTGGGCGGCGGCGCCGCGCATGGGCGCGCTCGGCCTGGTGCTCGCCATGGCGTCTTTGGGCCTGCCGGGGCTCGGCAACTTCGTGGCGGAATTCCTGGTGCTGGCGGGGGCCTTTCGCGTCCAGCCGGGCCTGACGATCCTGGCCGCCATCGGGTTGGTGTTCGCAGCGATCTACGCGCTGGTGCTGGTGCAGCGGACCTTCCATGGAGGCAACGCCGAAGGCTGGAAGATCCGGGATCTCGGCCGGCGTGAACTGGTCATCCTCGGATCGGTGATCGTGGTGCTGGTCTGGCTGGGGTTCCATCCACAACCGGTGCTGGATGCGGCCGGGCCGGCGCTCGCCAGGCTCGAGTCGATCGTGGCAGGTTGAGGTCCATTGATGACGTACCAGAACTCGAGCCCTGCGGACTTCATTGCCCTTGGCCCCTGGATCATCACGGCCGCCGCCGCCGTGCTGGTGTTGCTGGTCCTCTCGTTCCGGCGCCGCCATGGGCTCATCTTGGTCCTGACGCTGTGCGGACTGGCGGCCGCCTTCTTCTCGCTGGCCGTGGCCGCCGGGCAGATTCCGCGGCCGGTCGGCGCGCTCTTCCAGGTCGACGGATTCGCACTGTTCTACTCCGGGCTGATCCTTTTGCTGGCCTTCGCGGTGGCGCTGTTTGCCTACGGCTACCTGGAAGGGCAGCAGGTGCGGCGGGAGGAGTTCTATCCGCTGCTGCTGCTCGGCACGCTCGGCGCGATGGTGCTTTCGGCCGGCTCGCACTTCGCGTCGTTCTTCCTGGGGCTCGAGACGTTGAGCGTCTCGCTCTACGTGCTGATCGCCTACCTGGTTGCCAGACCGGGTCCGGTCGAGGCCGGGCTCAAGTACCTGATCCTGGCCGGGGCCTCCTCGGCCTTCCTGCTGTTCGGGATGGCCCTGGTCTACGCGGCCTCCGGCACGATGCTGTTCTCGGAGCTTTCGCGGGCCGAGCCGTCGCCGATGTTCCTGGCGGGCTTGGGCATGATGCTGGTGGCGGCCGGCTTCAAGCTCGCCCTGGTGCCGTTCCACCTGTGGACGCCGGACGTCTATCAGGGAGCGCCCGCGCCGGCCGGCGCGTTCATCGCGACCGTCTCGAAGGGCGCGATGATCGCCGTGCTCCTGCGCGTGTTCTTCGACGAAGGCGCGATCACGGCGGAGCCGGTCTGGTGGGCCCTGGCCCTGCCGGCGTTCGCCTCGATGCTCTGCGGAAATCTGCTGGCGTTGCTGCAGGAGAACGTGAAGCGGATCCTGGCCTACTCCTCGATCGCCCATTTCGGATACTTGATGACGGCCTTCCTGGCGGCTCGGGACCTGGCGGTCGAGACCGCGACGTTCTACCTGGTGGGCTACTGCGCGGCCACGCTTGCGGCCTTCGGGGTGGTCACCGTGCTCTCCGAAAGGGAGCGCGAAGCCGAGCGCTTCGACGACTATCGCGGCCTGTTCTGGCGCCGGCCGGCGCTGGCCACGGTCCTGACCACGGCGTTGTTATCGCTCGCCGGCATTCCGCTCACGGTCGGATTCCCGGGCAAGTTCTACCTGGTGGCGGCCGGCGTGGATGCGTCGCTCTGGGTGCTGCTTTTTGCCTTGCTGCTGGGCAGCGCCATCGGGTTGTTCTACTACCTGCGCGTCATCGTGGTGATGTTCGGAGAGCCGCCCGTGACCGTGGCCGGCGCGTTGCCGGTCTGGTCCGGCGCGGCGGTCCTGCTGGCCGTCCTCACGCTGGTGATGCTCTGGCTGGGAGTGGATCCGGAGCCGTTGATCCAGCTCATTCGACGGATCCGGATCGGCGCATGAAGGGCCGGCGAGCCCGGAAACGGTACGGAAATTGTTAGTGAGACGGGTGACCGCCTCCTCATCTGGAGCCTCGCACTTGGACTCGAACGCGTCTTCTTCGGCTGGAAACGAAGAACAGCCCGCCGCGCCTCGTCGGACCACGGGTCGTTCCGGCATTCCGATCGGAAGCATCCTGGGCATCCGGATTCACCTCGACTACAGCGTGTTCATCATCTTCACGCTGCTGGTGGTCGGCCTGGCCGGCTCGGTGATGCCCTCGTGGCATCCGGATTGGCCGGTGCTCCAGGTCTGGGCCGTGGCGCTCGCGGCGGGTGTCCTGTTCTTCATTTCGCTGGTCGCTCACGAGCTGGCGCATTCACTCGTGGCCCGGGCGCGCGGGATCCAGGTGCCGCGCATCACCCTGTTTGTCTTCGGCGGAGTCTCGGAGATGGCCGAGGAACCGGCCGATCCGAAGAGCGAACTCTTGATCACCATCGTCGGGCCGGCCACCAGCCTGGTCCTCGGCTTCCTGTTCACCATGGCCGGCGCGGCGCTCGCGGGCGATGCGTTGACGGCCGAACTCAGCGAGGATCCGGTGGCCGCGATGGCCAACGTCGGTCCGGTCGCCACGCTCCTGCTGTGGCTCGGGCCGATCAACCTGATTCTCGGGCTGTTCAACCTCGTGCCGGGATTCCCGCTCGACGGAGGACGGGTTCTGCGCGCGGTGATCTGGTGGATGACCGGCGACGTCCGCCGCGCGACCCGCATCGCGGCCAACGCGGGACGCCTGTTCGGCTGGCTCCTGATGGCCTTCGGGCTGACCCAGGTGTTCGCGGGCGCGATGCTGGGCGGATTCTGGCTGATCCTGATCGGCTGGTTCCTGGCGAATGCCGCGAGCAGCAGCCACGCGCAGTTGCTCGAGCGGATGGCTCTCGAGGGCTGCCAGGTGCGGGACCTGATGAGGACGCGGTTCGAGGTCGTCGAACCGGACCTGCCGTTGCGACGGTTCGTGGACGAGCGGCTGCTGCGCCGCAAGCAAGAGGCGTGGCCGGTGCTCGACGGCGAAGACCTGGTCGGAATGATCACCTTCGACTCGGTTCGTGAGGCGCTCGAGGGCTCCCCGGAGGACGGCATCCTGGTTCGTGACGCGATGGAGGCGGTCGATCGATCGGTTCGTCCCACCGACGGCGGGCGCGAACTGCTGAAGATCCTGGCCGAATCATCGCGGGATCCGCTGGCCGTCGTCGAGGACGGCCGCCTGGTCGGCCTGATCGATTCGCGGGACGTCGGCCGCTGGATGACCATGCATTCGCTCCGCGACGCTTTGTAGAATCCGCGTGCCGCCGCTCTTCCGATCGAAAGGCAGACGACTGCATGGACTACCCGAACGCCTGGCCGGGCAGGCCCTATCCGCTGGGCGCGACCTGGGACGGCGAGGGCGTGAACTTCGCGCTGTTCTCGGAGAACGCGACGCGCGTCGAACTCTGCCTTTTCGAGGGCCGGCACGGCCGCCTGGAGCGCGCGCCAATCCCGATGACCGAACGCACCGACCTGGTCTGGCACACGTATCTCCATGGCGCCCGGCCGGGACAGCTCTACGGCTATCGGGTCCATGGTCCTTATGCCCCGGAGGATGGGCACCGGTTCAACCCCAACAAGCTGCTGCTCGATCCCTACGCCAAGGCGATCGCCGGCCAGCTCTCGTGGAGCGACCGGCTGTTCGGATACACGATCGGTTCCAAACGGGAAGACCTCTCGTTCGACCGGCGCGACAGCGCGCCCGACCTCCCGCGGTGCGTGGTCGTCGACACGGACTTCGACTGGGGCGGCGACCGGGCGCCCGGCGTCCCGCTGCATGAGACGGTCATCTACGAACTGCACGTGAAGGGTTTCACCGCGCGCCATCCGGAAGTGCCGCGCCAGCTGCGGGGAACCTACGCCGCCCTGGCCTCGCCCAGGGTGATCGAGTATCTGCACGCGCTCGGAGTCACCGCCGTCGAGTTGATGCCGGTGCACCAGTTCGTCGCCGATCGGCACCTGGTCGAGGCCGGGTTGACCAACTACTGGGGCTACAACTCGATCGGCTTCTTCGCTCCTGACGCTCGCTACGCCTCGGGCGGGCAGACCGGCGAGCAGGTCCGCGAGTTCAAGTCGATGGTCCGGGCGCTGCATCGCGAGGGGATCGAGGTGATCCTCGACGTGGTCTACAACCACACCGCCGAGGGCAGCCATCTGGGGCCGACCCTGTCGCTGCGCGGCATCGACAATGCGGCCTACTACCGCCTCATGCCCGGTGACGCGCGCCACTACATGGACTACACCGGAACCGGGAACACGCTCAACATGATGCATCCGAACGCGCTCCGGCTGATCATGGACAGCCTGCGCTACTGGGTACAGGAGATGCATGTCGACGGCTTCCGGTTCGATCTCGCCTCGGCGCTGGCCCGGGAGCTGCATGACGTCGACCGGCTCGGTTCCTTTTTCGACATCATCCACCAGGATCCGGTGATTTCGCAGGTGAAGCTGATCGCCGAGCCCTGGGATCTCGGCGAAGGAGGCTACCAGGTCGGCAATTTTCCCCCCGGGTGGACGGAGTGGAACGGTCGCTACCGCGACACGGTGCGCGACTACTGGAGGGGCCAGGGCGGAACGCTGGCCGACTTCGCCTACCGCTTCACCGGCAGCTCCGACCTCTATCGGGACGACCGCCGCCGCCCGACGGCGAGCATCAACTTCATCACCGCCCATGACGGTTTCACGCTGGAAGATCTGGTTTCGTATGAAGCCAAGCACAACGAGGCGAACGGCGAGGACAATCGCGACGGCGAGTCGCACAACCGTTCCTGGAACTGCGGCGTCGAGGGGCCGACCGACAATCCGAAGATCCGAGCCTTTCGCGACCGGCAGAAACGCAACTTCCTGGCCACGCTGTTCCTCTCGCAGGGCGTCCCGATGCTCCTGGCCGGCGACGAGCTCGGCCGCACCCAGCGGGGGAACAACAACGCGTATTGCCAGGACAACGAGCTTTCATGGATCGACTGGGAATCGGCGGATCGGGATCTGCTCGCCTTCAGCCGGCGTTTGATCCAGTTTCGCAGGGAGCATCCGTCGCTGCGCAGGCGCCGCTGGTTCCAGGGCGAACCGATCCGCGGAGACGCGAAGGACATCGAGTGGTTCCACCCGAGCGGCGAGGCGATGTCCGAAGCGGAGTGGAACGAGGGCTTCGCCAAGGCGCTCGGCGTCTATCTGCACGGCGAGGGAATTCGCAGCCCGGGCGTCCAGGGCGAGCGCATCACCGATGAGACCCTGCTGGTGTTGCTGAACGCCGACTCGGAAGCGGTGTCGTTCCGCCTTCCGTCACGCGAGTGGGGGCAGGAGTGGGCGCTCGTGTTCGATACCGCGGAAACGCTGTGGGCTGACCACCCGGAGGTGGCCAAGGCGAAAGGCATCGTGCGGGTCAAGGCGCACTGCCTGGCCCTCTTCCGCCGGACCCACTGATCCCGCGCAACAATCACTTCCGCCAACACCGGCACTTTTCGTCGCACCATTTCCTCCGGTGTCCCTTTCCCAGCAGATTCCGTCGCACCATTTCCTCCGGTATCGTTTTCCCAGCAGATTTCGTCGCACCATTTCCTCCGGTATCCTTTTCCCGCTCTCAGTCTGTGCGCGCATATTGCAGGCGGATCAACCTGGTTCGATCGGAGAAGAGTGGAGGAAATGGTGCGACGGAAAGTGACGGTATCGTTTTCCCGGTTTCACTCCGTGAGCGCAGATCGAACTTTGTTCGAGTGGACGAGAGTGGAGGAAATCGTGCGAGGGAAAGTGCCGGTGTTCCGGTCACTGCAATGGTTGCGCGCTTCCGGGCTCGAAGGCGACCAGGAGCGCCACCGGGAAACGGGCCAGCACCGAAGCGGCTGCGAGGCGCGCGCCTCCCTCCGCCACACCGGCCGGCTCGAGCGTCTCGCCGGTGAACACGTTGAGATAGTGGCGGCCGGCGGCGTAGCTCGGGAGCTCGATCGCCGAGTCCTCCCAGACGGCCTGGCCCAACAGAGGTTCGGCGGAATCCGGGTCGACGAGCGATCCGCAATGAAGCGGCACCACCACGATCGCCTCGGCGTCCTCGCCGCTGCGGGCGAAGGCGAGCAAGTGTTCCGCTCGGCCTCCCGCCGTCGAGAGCGGCCGGTAGTCTCCGTCGGCAAAGAGCGCCGGACGTCCTTTGCGAAGCGCGAGCGCCCGGCGGGTCACGAACAGTTTGAGCCGCCCGTCGAAGGGCGCTCTGAGCAGCTCGGCGCAGAGCTCGGGGAGCGCGCTGGCTCCCTCGGCCCTTCCGGCCTTCTCGATGATGGCGTCGAGTTCATCGAGCAGCCGCCGGCGCCGTTCATAATCGACCGGCCGGCGGTTGTCGGGATCGACCAGCGCGTAGGTCCACAGTTCGTTCCCCTGGTAGATGTCCGGCACGCCGGGAGCCGTGAGCTTGATGAGCGTCTGGGCGATCGAGTGGTAGACGGCCAGGCGGGCGACCGGGGCGTGGAACGAGTGAAAGTCGAGCAGGAACGGATGGGTCGCCGCGGAGGCGAGCACCGCCTCGACGAAACCGGTCAGCGCGGCCTCGTACGGTTCATTCGGGTTGATCCAGCTGGTCTCGACCTTGGCTTCCCGCGCCGCCTTGCGCAGGTATTCGCAAAGCCTCGCGCTGAGTTCCAGGAGTTCCGCCTCGCCGGGCGGCTCCGTTGTGCCGGCCGTGCCGGGCGTGCCGGCCGGCCAGATCGCGACCAGCGTCTGATAGAAGGCGTATTCGTCGTTGCGTGACGGCGCGCGCCGCCCGTCGACGACCTGCTTTCGCGAGCGGTTGAAGCGCGCCCAGCGCCGCACGGCCTGCTCCCACCGGTCCGGGACCGCGGTCAAGGACGCGATGCGGGCGCGCGCGTCCTCGCTGCGCTTGCTGTCGTGGGTCGACGTCGCGAGCAAGCTGTGCGGCCAGCGCCTTGCGCGCTCGGAGGCCGCCTGGTGGAAGGCCGCCCTGGAAATCGAGAAACGCCTGGGATCGCCGCCGACCTCGTTGGCCGACAGCAGGCGGTTGTAGCTGTAGAAGGTCGTGTCCTCGAGCCCCTTGGCCATCACCGCGCCGGTGGTCTGCTGGAACTTCGCGAGGAATGCGGAGATCGCGGAACCCGCGTCCCCATCCGGGGGCTGCAGCAGGACGCCGCGGATGAAATCGAACACGCTCGTGTCGGCGGCGCGGCTCACCCGCCGGGCCAGCGCCACGGCCCACTCGACGTGGTTCTGATCCTCCGGGCTGATCGCGTCGCGCGTGATGTAGGTGCGGTAGACCGGCAGGCAGGCGATCACCTCGGCGAGCGCCCCGCGCAGGCGCTCGAAGGTGAAATCGCGCGTCCGCCGGTCGATCTCGGAGATCCGGTCGAGGTGGCTCGCGAGGACTTTCCACTCGCCCGAGAGGGAGGTCTCGAGAATCAGCTTCTTGTTCGCGAGCAGCAGCGCGTCGAAATCGATCCAGCGCCCGATGAAGCGCGCGTAGGCGCGGTCCATCGCGCGCTCCGCCCGCCCGTCGACCAGCACCGCATGCACCTCGTTTCCGAACTCGTAGCCGGTGGTGCCGTGGATCGGCCAGTCGGCGGGAAGTCGCTCGTGGGCGGCCAGGATCTTCTCCGCCACGACGTAAGTGGCCGGCGGACCGTCGCCGTCCGCCGGTCCGCCGAGCGCCTCGCGCAGCCGCCGAAAGTAGTCGGCGGGATCGGCGAGCCCGTCGGGATGATCGAGTCGCAGCCCCTGGATCTTGCCGCCGCGCACGAGCTCGAGCAGATAGCGGTGCGTCTCCTCGAAGGCGCGGCGGCTCTCCATCCGCAAGCCGGCCAGATCGTTGATCTCGAAGAAGCGGCGGTAGTTGATCTCGTCGGCCGCGACCCGCCAGTAGGCCAGCCGGTAGGCCTGGCGCTCGAGCAACCGGTGGATCTGATCGAAACTCGCCGGGTCGCCGGCCGTCCCGTTCCAGGCGGCGGCGCGCGCGGCGATCAGCGCGCGCACCGTGTCGCTCCGCTGACACAGCGAGGCCAGGCGCGGGCCGAGGCCGGCGGCCTCGCGCAGGCGCTGCTCGACGCGCGCCGGTTCGAGTTCGTCGCGGGCCGGGAGCTGCTCGAGCCGGGAGGCGATTTCCTCCAGCTCGGCGGCGGCCTCGGCGTCCAGGTCGGGCCGCTGCTCCTTTGCTTCGCGCAGGATCGGGGACACCGTCCGTGGATCGATCGGGAAGCGCTGGTCGTGATAGGCGACCACGAACTCACCGGCGAGTTCGTTGAATTCCAGGCGCAGGAGTCCCCGCTCGAGCACGATGCCGTACTGGTCCTCGAGCACCGGCAGCAGCACCCTTTCGCGCAGCTCTGCCTCGCGCGGCGTCCAGTCGATGTCGAAGAAATCCGCGTACGGCGAGGCGCGCCCGTGTTCCAGGACGCTCATCCACCACGGGTTGTCGCTGCCGACGCCCATGTGATTCGGCACGGTGTCGACCAGCAAGCCCATGCGGCGGGCGGCGAGTTCCCCGACCAGCCGCTCGAACGCCGGTTCGCCGCCGAGTTCGTCATTCAAGCGCCCGTGGTCGATCACGTCATAGCCGTGCGGGCTGCCGGGGCGCGCCTCGAGCAGCGGCGACAGGTACAGGTGGCTGACGCCGAGGCGGTCGAGGTAGTCGACCAGCTCCGCGGCCTGATCGAACCCGAAGCCGCGGCGGAGTTGGAGGCGGTAGGTCGCTCGAGGAATGAAGGGACGCGCCGGCTCCTGGTCCCCTTCGGGGGCGTCGGGCCGCGGCTTCCGGACGCGGCCCTCGCCGCGCTCGCGGGTGGCGACCTGGGCGAGATCGAGGAACCGCTCGTCCCCTTCGAGCGCCTCGAGACCGACCGGCAGCTTGCGGCGCCAGTTCGGATATTGGTCGGTGGTTCCGGGCAGGTTCACCTGGTCGCGTTGTAAGACCACGTCCTCGAGGCGCAGCATGGCGATCTTGGACCGGCAGCGCGCGAGATAGGCATGCACCGCGCGCGCGAGGGCCGGTTCCATGACGCCGAAGGTGGCGGGCTTCAGGTCGCGCCCTTGTGGGGCGGCGGGCAGCAGCCGCTCGCCTTGCAAAGCCGCGAGCAGCAGTTCGCGGTCGCGCTCCCTGGACCGGACGGCCTCTTCGCGCGAGGCGTCGTCCGGAAACAGCGAAAGCTCCGCCCGCGCCTCGATGTCGCGGCCGGCCCACCATCCGGCGAGCGTCGGGAGATCGTGAGTGGTCACCGCGGCAAGCGCGTTCTCCGGCCAGCGGTCGGGCGGGGTGAAACCGCCGTCCGGTTCCTTCATGAAGTAGAGCAGGCGATAGGACAGGACGCCCGCCGCCGGGAGTCGTTCGCGCACGGCGTCGGGCACGGTGCCGAGATCCTCGCCGATCACGACGCAGCGGTTGCGTTCGCTTTCGAGGGTGAGGATTCCGAGCAGCTCGTCGAACGGGTAGCGCACGTAGGTGCCGTCCGCCGCGCCGCGGCCGGGCGGCACCCAGAAGGATCGCATCAGGCCCATCACGTGATCGATGCGAAGCGCGCCGGCGTGGGCCATGTTCGCGCGAAGCGCTTCGGCGAACGGTTCGTAGCCCGCTTCGCGCAGGCGCTCGGGGATCGCCGGCGGCAGCCCCCAGTCCTGTCCGGAGAGATTGAAATCGTCGGGCGGCGCCCCGATGCGCGCCTCGAGCGCGTAGAGCTCGGGCCGGTACCAACCCTCGAAGCCGGCGCCGTCGAAGCTGACCGCCAGGTCGAAATAGAGGCCGATGCGCATGCCGCGCTCTTCACAGCGCCGGCCGGCCGCTCCGAGCTGCTGCTCGCACTGCCACTGCAGGTACTGGAAGAACTGCACGCGGTCGCGGTGCTCCTCGGCGAAGGCGGCCACCTCGGGCGTGCCGGCGCGGCGGTAGCCTTCCGGCCAGGCATGCCAGCTGCCCTTGCCGGCCCGTTCAGCGGCGAACCGCTCCGAAAGCGCCTCGAAGGTGCCAAAGGCCTCGAGCAGCGGACCGCCTTGCTCGCAGAACCTCCGAAACTCCTCGCCGCGCGCGGTGCCTGCCGCGAGCTGCCGCTCGCGGAAGAGGCCCCAGATCCGCTCGAGAATCGGGCGCTTCACGCGCGCCACGGAAAGATAGCGAACCAACTCCGTCTTGCGCAGCGACACCAGGCGCGCGCGGAAGCGGGGATCCTGCGTCTCGCGCTTCAGTTCGTCGCACTCGGCGAAATCCTCGATCGCCTCGACGTCGAGGTAGAGGACGTTGCGGAAGCTGCGGCTCGACGGGCTGTAGGGACTGGCGTGCTGCGGGTTCTCCGGGAACAGCGCGTGCATCGGATTGAGTCCGATGATGCCGGCGCCGCGCGTTCCGGCCGCGTCGACCAGCGAGCGCAGATCGGTGAAGTCGCCGATGCCCCAGTTGCGCGCCGAACGCAGCGCGTAGAGCTGGACGTCCGGCCCGAAGACGCGCTGGTCGAAGGCGAGCGACTCGGGCCAGTAGCACCGCTCGGGCGCGGAGACCAGGCGGGTCGAGGTCCGGCCCGAGGAAAGCCCCTGTCCCTCGATTTCGAAACGGTGATATCCCGGCGGAGGGAACTCGCCGAGGGGAAGCAAGACGCGCCGGAATGCGCCGCGGTCGGTCTCCTTCCGCTCGAGCACCTCGAGGCCGGCGGGCGCGACCTCGCCGGCCCGCTCGCTTCCGTCCTCGAGGAGCAAACGGTAGCGCAGCGGAGCCGCGAGCGCCTCCTCGGCCAGACAGATCGGCACGACCGGCTCGTGGATCGAGCGGCGCAGCACGATCACCGGCGGCAGCGGGTCGGCCCAGTCCCGTTGGCCGTGTTGAACGAGCGCGCGGCGCACCCCTTCGTCGGTCGAGACGTCATACCCCATCGCGCCCAGCACCGAGCGCAGGGTCTCATCGCCGGCCCGGCGTTCCTTGCCCCAGATGTCGTGGTAGGCGAGGTCGACGCCGCACGCTGCGGCCAGCGCGGCGAGATGCTCCGAGGGTTCGCTCATGGACGCGGTTCCCGCGGCTCGTCCAGGAAGGCCGCCGTCGACCAGGGGCCGAGTCGGCCGGCCCGCGCCTCGTCCGCCGCGCCCTCCGGCACGGCCGCGATCAACCGTCCGGCCGGCGGGTCGAGGAGACCGGCGGGAACCTCGCCGAGATTGGCCAGAAGCTCGAGCCGCGAGCCGTCGCCGAGCGTCCACTGAACCCGCACCGCGGCCGCGCCGATCACCGCCGCCTGCGCCGCGCCGCCTCGAAGCTCGGCCAGCCGCGGGACGATCTCGCGAAAACGCACCGCGAGCAGCGAGCGGTAGCGCTCGAGGCGCCGCGCCTGTTCCGGCCGGCGCCCCGCGGACTGCCCGAGCACGGCGCTTTGGAAGGTCTCCGAGTCGTTCGGATCGGGAATGTGGGCCAGCACTTCGGGGTCGCGAAACTCCTCGAATCGGGCGAACTCGTTCCGCCGGCCCTCGCGCACCGCGTCGGCCAGCTCGGGGCCGAAGTCGCAGAAGTACGGGAACGGCTCGTTCGCGCCGTACTCCTCGCCCATGAACAGCAGCGGGGGCTTGGGCGCGAGCAGGAGCAGCGCCGCCGCCGCCTCGAGCCGCTGGCCTTCGACGATGGCGGTCAGGCGCTCGCCGAACGCGCGGTTCCCGATCTGGTCGTGGTTCTGGAGAAAGGCGACGAAGCAGGTCGGCGGCAGGTGGGCGCTCAGGTGGCCGCGCGCGGCCCCGCCGCGATAGGCCGAGCGTTCACCTTGGTAGGCGAATCCCTCGGCCAGCGCGCGGGCCAGATGCGCGGCCGGCCGATCCGCGTAGTCGGCGTAGTAGCCGCTTCGCTCGCCGGTGAGCAGGCAGTGCAGCGCGTGGTGCTGGTCGTCGTTCCACTGGGCGTCATAGCGGCCGCCCGTCAGGTGGCGCGACTCGTTGCGGTCGTTCTCGAGCACCAGGTGGACGTGCCGGCCGGCGCCCGGCCCGTTGCGCACGGCCGCGGCCAGCTCGTCCAGGAACTCCGCGCGAAAGCGGTCGTCGATCGCCTCGACCGCGTCGAGGCGCAGGCCGTCGATGCGGAACTCCTCGATCCAGTAGAGGGCGTTCTCGATGAAGAAGTTCCTCACCATGCGCCCCCCCTCGCCGCCGAAGCGGAGCGCGGCGCCCCAGGGCGTTGTGCGTGACTCGTCGAAGAACCGCCCGGCGTAGAGGTGCAGGTAGTTGCCCTCCGGGCCGAAGTGGTTGTAGACGACGTCGAGGAACACCTGGATCGAGCGGCGGTGCGCCTCGCGGACCAGCCGCTTCAGATCGTCGGGGCGGCCGTACGACGAGTCGGGGGCGAACGGCAGCACGCCGTCGTAGCCCCAGTTCCGGCGGCCGGGAAAATCGGAGACCGGCATCAACTCGATGGCGGTCACGCCCAGCCGGGCCAGCTCGTCGAGCCGCGAGGCGACACCGGCGAAGGTTCCCTCGGGGGTGAATGCGCCCACGTGGAGTTCATACAGCACGGTTTCGGGCCACGGCCGCCCGCACCAATTGGATTCATCGGCGCCCCAGTCGAAGGCCCCCGGATCGATCACGGCGCTCGGCCCGTGGACGTCGTCCGGCTGGAATCTAGAGGCCGGATCGGGAACCAGCCGTTCTCCGTCGATGCGGTACTGGTAGCGGGCCATGGCGCCGGCGCCGGCGAGCGTGGCTGTGCACCGGCCGTCCTCGAGCCGCTCGGTGTCGAAAAACCGCCGCGGCCCGCCGTCTCGATCCTCGAGCGCCACCTCGACGGTCCGGGCGTCGGGCGCGACCAGGCAGAACCGGACGGAGCCGTCATCCTGCAGCTCCGCCCCGAACGGCAGGCGCCTCGCGAACCGCGTCCGGCCCCCGGCGCTCATCGCGTCTTGCGGAACACGACGATGCCGAGCGGCGGCACGGTCAGGTTCAGCGAGTGGTCGTGGCCGTGGGCCGCGACCGGGGTCGCCGTCAGCCGTCCGGTATTTCCCTGTCCGCTGCCTCCATAGATCGGAGCGTCGCTGTTCAGCACCTCGTCCCAGTCGCCCCCTGCCGGAACGCCGACCCGGTAGTTGTGGCGCGGCACGGGCGTGAAGTTCAAGACGCAGGCCACCGGATCTTCCCGCTTCGCGTCCCAGCGGAGGTAGCTGAGCACGCTCTGGTCGCTGTCGTTGCAGTCGACCCACTGGAAGCCGGACGGATCGAAGTCGCACTCGTACAGCGCCGGCGTTCCCCGGAGCACCGTGTTCAGATCGCGCACCCAACGCTTGAGCCCCTTCGGGAGCGGCTGCTCGGCCAGGTGCCACGACACGCTCGCGTCGTGATTCCACTCCTCCGGCTGTCCGAGCTCGTCCCCCATGAACAGGAGCTTCTTCCCTGGATGCGTGAACTGGTAGCCGTACAGGACGCGAAGGTTGGCGAACTGCTGCCATTCGTCGCCCGGGATCTTCGCGCGCATCGACCGCTTTCCATGGACCACCTCATCGTGGGAGAAGGGCAGGATGAAGTTCTCGTGGAAGGCGTAGAGCAGCCCGAAGGTCAGGTGGTGGTGATGGAACTTCCGGTGGATTGGCTCGTGCTGGATGTACTCGAGCACGTCGTTCATCCAGCCCATGTTCCATTTGAGTCCGAACCCGAGCCCGCCGAGATAGGTCGGCCGCGAGACCATGGGCCACGAGGTCGATTCCTCGGCCATGGTCAGGACCCCGGGGTGGTGTTCGTAGACCATGCGGTTCAGTCGTTTCAGGAATTCGATCGCGCCGAGGTTCTCCCGGCCGCCGTGCTCGTTCGGCACCCACTGGCCCTCCTCGCGGGAATAGTCGAGGTACAGCATCGAGGCCACTGCGTCGACGCGCAGGCCGTCGACGTGGAACTCCTCGAGCCAGTACAGCGCGTTGCTCAGTAGATAGTTGACCACTTCGTTGCGGCCATAGTTGAAGATCAGCGTGCCCCATTCCTGGTGGAAACCCTGCTTCGGATCGGCGTGCTCGTAGAGGTGGGTCCCGTCGAAGTAGCCGAGGCCGTGCTCGTCGGTCGGGAAGTGGGCTGGCACCCAGTCGAGCAGGACGCCGATCCCGTGCCGGTGCATCTCGTCGACGAAGAAGCGGAAATCGTCGAGCGATCCGAACCGGCTGGTCGGGGCGAAGTAGCCGACCTGCTGGTAGCCCCACGATCCGTCGAACGGATGCTCGCCGATCGGGAGCAGTTCCAGGTGGGTGAAGCCCATGTCCTTGACGTATTCGGCAAGTTTCGGGGCGAGTTCTCGATAGGTGAGCCAGCGGTTGCCCTCCTCCGGAACGCGCATCCACGAGCCGAGGTGAACCTCGTAGATGGACAGCGGCGCCGCGAGCGCCTGGCGCTCCGCACGCGAATTCATCCAGTCGCCGTCCTCCCAGTGGTAGCGGCCCAGATCCCGAATCACCGAGGAGGTCCCGGGCCGGAGCTCGAAGGCGAAGCCGAACGGGTCGGCCTTGACCACGGCGTAGGCGTTCGAGCGCGAGCGGATGTGGAACTTGTACAGCGCGCCCTCGCCGAGGCCCGCGAAGAAGCCCTCCCAGACGCCCGAGTTCCCGAGCGGTCCGAGCGGGTGCCGGTCCGGCTTCCAGTCGTTGAAGTCGCCGATGACCGAAACCGCCTCGGCATTGGGCGCCCAGACCGCGAAGCGCGCGCCCCGCTCTCCGTCGTGTTCGATCACGTGGGCGCCGAACTTCCTCCAGGCATGCAGGTAGGTGCCCTCGCCGAACAGATGGAGGTCATACGGCGTGAGGAACGGCGACTGCGGTGCTGAAGTGGATGCGGCGCCGGCGGCCGGTCTTTGTTCGGTCATGATTCTGCTGCTCCGTGTCCGTTGCCGCCGCCTCCGCCGTCTTGCGCCTCCGCGAGCGAGACAATCCCGTGGAGCGGTATGGCGACCCATTCAGGGCGGTGATTCAGTTCATAGGTCAGCTCGTAGAAGGTCTTCTCCAGGACGAAGGCCCGCAGGAGCGTATCGACTTCCCGTGGATCCTCGGGGAGAAACACGGCTCCACGAGCCGTCTCGAGATACGCGTCGCGAAACGCGCGCGTCACCAGGGCCTCCCAGTCGCCCGCCCGCCGCTCCCGCTCGGGGTCGGTGGACGCGGCCGGCTCGAGCAGCACCGATCGGGCGGCATACGCGAAGGATCGCAACATGCCCGCCACGTCGCGCAGCGGCGAGGTCTTGATCCGGCGTTCCTGAAAGGTCCGCAGCGGCTCGCCCTCGAAGTCGATCAGCAGGAAATCGTCGCCGGCGCGGAGCACCTGGCCGAGGTGATAATCGCCGTGGCAGCGGATCCGTGCCGCGCGCGTGTCGAGCAAGGGAAGCGACTCGAACCGTTGGATCAGGGCGGTGCCCAAGGACAGCACGCGGCCGGCCAGGTCGCCGGCCGGCTCGGAAAGTTGCTTGGCCCAGGCGTTCAGCAGCTCGAGCGCGCCGCGCGCGCGGCTCGAGAAATGATCGGCCAGCGATTGAAGAAAATCGCCGTTCATCGGCACCGGCGTGAAGGCCGGGTCGCGTCCGCCGCTCGCGAGCGCAACGTGGCACTCCGCGGTGCGCCGCCCGAGCAGGCGGGCCGCCTGCTCGGACTCGTCCCTCGCGACCTTTGCATCGCTTGCGCCCCTTGCAACCGGGACCCCGGCCGGATCCGCCCCGCCGTCGATCGAGCGGACGAGCAGCTTGCGCATGTACCGCCAGCCGTCCTCCGCGTCCCTGACGAATCGCTGGACCATCGCGAGCGTCGCCGTCGCGGCCCGGGGCGCGGTGTACTCGAGCCCGCCTTTCAGCGTGGCGAAGTTGCGGAACGAGGTGCGCTCGGTCAGGTAGCGGGTGATTTCGAGATCGGGATTGGGGCCGTCCTCGAGGCGCCTGAAGAGCTTCAGGATGAAGGTGTCGTCCAGGATCACCGACGTGTTGCTCTGTTCCGCGGACAGGCGGCGCATGTTCCCGACGTCGACCGAGGTCCAGCTCGTCTGGCGCCCGGGGAGCGAGGCGAAGCCGCGGACCGCGCCGCCCTCGGCGGACCGGTAGCTCCTCGCGTCCATCATCGTGGCGAACAGCGTCGCGCACGCGGGCCGGTCGGCCAGGGCGTCGTAGAGGACTCCGTCGCCGCGCTGCGAGCGGAGCAGGGCCAGGACGCTCTCCGGCGTCTCCTCCCGAACGCGCGCCGCCGGCCGCCCGAAGCTCACCTTCAGGGGCAGCGCATACGTCTCGGCTTCGCCGTCGGTGTAGCTCACCCGAACGATGACCAGGTGGAACCCCGCGCCGAGCTTGGTCCGGTCGCGGATCTCGACCGAGGCGATCTCGCGCGTCTTGCTCTGGAACCAGCGCTGGCGGCCCAGGAAACGGGCGATGATGTCGTTGCCGAGGGTGTAGCGGTAGGTCTGGCCGAACATCTCCTCGCTCTCGGCGTCGAAGGGGAAGGCCGGAATGTCCTCCTCGCCGCCCGCGGGGGCGGCGCCGAGCCGCATCGGTTCGGCCTGCGGCTCCAGCCGGAACCAGTAGAACGAGTGCGGGCCGAGCGTCAGGAAGTAGGGCAGCTCGCCGACCGGAGGAAACTCGGTGTGCCCGTACATCTCGAGCGGCGTCCAGCCGTTGAACTCCGAGAGGTCGAGCTGCGCCGGCTGCGCATAGCGGGAGAGATTCGCGACGCACAGGATGGTTTCCCCCCGATAACGGCGGAGGTAGGCCAGGATGCGCCGGTTGTCGACGTGAAGGAACGTGAGCGTGCCGCGGCCGAAGGCCTTGTGCTGGCGCCTGAGGGCGATCAGCCGCTGCATGAACTGGAGCAGCGACGAAGGACTCCTCTGCTGCGCCTCGACGTTCACCGCCTCGTAGCCGTAGACCGGGTCCATGATCACGGGCAGGTACAGCCGCGCCGTATCGGCGCTGGAGAAGCCCGCGTTGCGATCCGCCGACCATTGCATCGGCGTTCGCACGCCGTCGCGATCGCCGAGGAAGACGTTGTCGCCCATGCCGAGCTCGTCGCCGTAGTAGATGACCGGCGTACCGGGAAAGGAGAGCAGCAGGCTGTTCAACAGCTCGATCCTCCGCCTTCCGTTGTCGAGCAAGGGCGCCAGGCGCCGGCGGATGCCGACGTTGACCCGCATGCGCGAATCCTTGGCATATTCGCCGTACATGTAGTCGCGTTCCTCGTCGGTCACCATCTCGAGCGTCAGCTCGTCGTGGTTGCGCAGAAACAGCGCCCACTGGCAGTCGGCCGGGATCTCGGGCGTCCTGGAGATGATCTCGACGATCGGCTCGCGGTCCTCCCGGCGGAGCGCCATGAAGATGCGCGGCATCACCGGGAAGTGGAAGGCCATGTGGCATTCGTCGGAATCGCCGAAGTAGGCGCGCACGTCCTCGGGCCACTGGTTGGCCTCGGCGAGCAGCATCCGGTCGGGATAGTCGGCCTCGAGCATGGCGCGCCATTGCTTGATGATCGCGTGCGTGGCGGGCAGGTTCTCGCAGTTGGTGCCTTCCTGTTCGCACAGGTACGGCACGGCATCGAGGCGCAGGCCGTCGACGCCCAGGTCGAACCAGTAGCGCATCAGTTTGGTCAGCGCGCGAACCACCTGCGGGTTGTCGAAGTTGAGATCGGGCTGGTGCGAGAAGAAGCGGTGCCAGTAATAGGCCCCGGCCTCGTCGTCCCAGGTCCAGTTCGAGCGTTCCGTATCGGTGAAGATGATCCGCGCCTCGCCGTATTTGTCCGCGCGGTCGCTCCAGACGTACCAATCGCGCCGGGCCGAGCCGCGCCGCGCGCGCCGGGCCGCCTGGAACCACGGGTGTTGATCGGAAGTGTGGTTGACCACCAGTTCGGTGATCACGCGCAGTCCGCGCCGGTGCGCCTCGCGGACGAAGGTCTTGAAGTCGCGCAGCGTGCCGTAGTCGGGATGGATGCCGCGATAATCGGCGATGTCGTAACCGTCATCGCGCAGGGGGGACGGATAGAACGGGAGCAGCCAGATGGCCGTCACGCCGAGGTCCTGGATGTAGTCGAGCTTCTGCATGAGGCCGCGGAAATCGCCGCGGCCGTCCCCGCTGCCGTCGAAGAACGCCTTCACGTGGACTTCGTAGATGACCACGTCCTTGTACCAGAGATCTCGTTGCCGGGTGTCGTCCAAAGCGCTGGCCCTTACATGAAGTAGTCGAAATCACGCTCCGTGCGGACCTTGCGGCGGACGCGGAAGATCTGCGCGGGCGATGCCCCGGGATCGAGCCGGACGAAGTTGCGCGATCCGTGCCACAGGTAGCGTCCGTCGCCGATCAAATCGTGTGCCTGATAGCTTTCGGCCGGGCCGAGGCCGTAGCTTTCCGCCGGCACTTCGATCCAGCCTGAATGGGCGTGATGCGGATCGAGGTTCACCGCCACCAGGATGATGTTGTCGAACTCCGGAGTGGTCTTCTCGAAGCACAGGATCTGCTCGTTGTCCGATGGGAGGAAACGGAGCCGGTCGTTCGAGTGGAGCGCGGGGTTCTCCCGGCGGATCGCGTTCACGCGCGCGATGTACTCCCGGATGTGCCCCGGCTGCTCCCAGTTCCACGGCCGGATCTGGAACTTCTCCGAGTCGAGGTACTCCTCCGTGCCCGGCCGCGCGCGTCCCTCGCACAGCTCGAATCCGCTGTAGATGCCGTAGGTCGCGCCGAGCGTCGCCGCCAGCACGAGCCGGGTCAGGAACGCCGCGCGCCCGCCGAACTGGAGGTACTCGGGCAGGATGTCGGGCGTGTTGGCGAACAGGTTCGGCCGCAGGAATTCCCGCACCTCGGTGCGGGTCAGCTCGGTCAGGTAGTCGGTGATCTCGAGCTTGGTGTTGCGCCAGGTGAAGTACGTGTACGACTGGTCGAAACCGACCTTGGCGAGCGCGTACATGACCTTCGGCCGGGTGAACGCCTCGGAGAGGAAGATGGTCTCCGGGTGGACCGACTTCACCTCGGCGATCAGCCACTGCCAGAAGCGGATCGGCTTGGTGTGCGGATTGTCGACGCGGAAGATCCGCACTCCGCGCTCCGCCCAGAAGAGCACCACGTCGCAAAGCGCCGTCCAGAGCGCGCGCCAGTCGTCGCATTCGAAGTCGAGCGGATAGATGTCCTGG
>Ga0326597_10002683_pt1 | contig 26319 bp, 23 predicted proteins | sample RVTome_12_FD_203789 | JGI IMG/M metagenome (GOLD analysis project Ga0326597, IMG submission 203789) | Soil microbial communities from uranium-contaminated site in the Upper Colorado River Basin, Wyoming, United States - RVT100D185 | ecosystem: Environmental > Terrestrial > Soil > Contaminated >... | reverse complement strand
TCGGCGCGGCGTGGGGCCAAACCACGGCCTCGCGGACATGAAGTCCGCTTCGGTTCAGGCCGCCGCGCCTCCGGGCGGGGGCGCCATTGAGCGTCCTCGGCGCGGCGTGGGGCCAAACCACGGCCTCGCGGACATGAAGTCCGCTTCGGTTCAGGCCGCCGCGCCTCCGGGCGGGGGCGCCATTGAGCGTCCTCGACGCGGCGTGCGGCAATGACCAGGCCTCGCGGGCATGAAGCCCCGCTTCGGCCCGGGCCGCCGTGCCTGCGGGCGGGGGGTTAGCCATCGCCTTCGCGGGCGGCCAGCGCCCGGACCTCGTCCTTGAAGGCGCGGCCGCGGGCGGCGTAGTCCGTGAACATGTCGAAGGACGAGCAGCCGGGGGCGAGCAGCACGGTGTCGCCGGGGGCGGCGCGGCGGAAGGCCTCCTCCACCGCCTCCTTCAGCGAGGAGCAGGCGGCCACCGGCAGCGTCGCGGAGAGCGCTTCGGCGATGCGCTCCCGCGACTCGCCGATGGCCAGCACGGCCTTGCCGTGGCGGGCCAGGGCGGGGGCGAGGGCGGCGAAGTCTCCGCCCTTGTACCGGCCGCCGAGGATCGCGAGCACCGGGGTCGCGAACGACTCGATGCTCTTGAGGGCGGCGTCCACGTTGGTGGCCTTGGTGTCGTTGTAGAAGGCCACGCCCTTGACCACGGCGACGCGCTCCAGGACATGCTCGACGCCGGAGAAGGCCGCCACCGCGCGGCGGATGGCCTGCGCCGGGACGCCCATCAGGCTGGCCGCGGTCGCCGCGGCCAGGAGGTCCATCGCGATGTGGTCGCCGGGGACCTTGACGTCGGAACGGCTGAACAGCGTGACTTCGTGCCCGCCCATCCAAAGCAGGGCGTCCGGGCCGACGAACTGCGCCTCCGCTTCGCCGCCCGCCCCGAAGCGCACCAGCTGCGCGCGCGTGCCGCGTGCCCGCGCCATCACCGCGGGGTCGTCGCCGTTCACTACCGCGAAATCGGTCTCGGTCTGGTTCGAGAAGATCCGGGCCTTGGCCGCCGCGTATTCCTCGAAGCCGGGGTGCCGGTCGAGATGGTCGGCGGAGAGGTTGAGGAAGACGGCGACCCTGGGATGCAGGGTGTCGGTGGCCTCGAGCTGGAAGCTCGAGACCTCCAGCACGAACGAGGTCTCGTCGGTCGCGCCGTCGAGCAGGCCGGTCACGGCGTCACCGATGTTGCCGCCCACCCGCACGTCGCGCCCCGCCTCCCGCAGCATGGCGCCGAGGGCCGCCGTGGTCGTGGACTTCCCCTTGGTCCCCGTTATCGCGGCCACCGGCCCCGAGATGTGGCGGACTCCCAGCTCGAGCTCCCCGATGACCGGGACCCCGGCGGCGCGCGCCGCCGCCAGCTCCGGCGCCTGCCACGGCACGCCGGGCGAGACCACGACCAGCGCGGCGCCGGCGAAGGTCTCCGCGCGATGGCCCCCGAGCTCCAGGCGCACCCCGATCTCGGCCAGCTTCATTGCCTCTTCCGCCAGCTCGGCTTGCGGCTTCCGGTCGGTGGCCACGACCGAGCTCCCCCGCCCCGCGAGGAACCGCGCCGCCGCGATCCCCGACCGCGCCAGACCCACGACCACGACGGGCTTCCCCTCCAGATCCATGGAGTCTTCACCTAGGCAATTTCAGGGGGGTGAAGTTCGACGCAGCCACCCCCCTGCGCCCTTCGGGCTACCCCCCCACTCGCTCGCTTGCCCTTGCTTGATCCAAACAAGGGCTCGCGCAGAGCGCTCGCTCGCTGCTTATGGCGCGGGTGTCTCATCTGAGTTTCAACGTCGTGAGCGCGAGCAACGCGAAGATGAACGCCACGATCCAGAACCGCACGACCACCTGCGTCTCCTTCCAGCCCGTCAGCTCGAAATGGTGGTGCAGGGGGGACATGCGGAAGACGCGCTTGCCGCGCGCCTTGAACGACACCACCTGCAGGATCACGGAGAGGGCCTCGACGACGAACAGCCCGCCGATGGCCACCAGCAGCAGCTCCTGCTTGATCAGGATGGCCAACGTTCCCAAGGCCCCCCCCAGGCTCAGGCTGCCCACGTCGCCCATGAAGATGCGCGCCGGGTAGCAGTTCCACCACAGGAATCCCATCGAGGCGCCGACCATCGCCCCGCAGAACACCGTCAGCTCCACCACGCGCGGCAGGTAGAGCAGGTCGAGGTAGTCCGAGAACACCCGGTGGCCGCTGATATAGGTGAGGACGGTGAACGCGGCCGCGGCCACGATGGTCGATCCGATGGCCAGCCCGTCGAGGCCGTCGGTGAGGTTGACCGCGTTGCTCGCCCCCACCACGACGATCACGGCGAAGGGGATGTAGAGCAGGCCGATGTCCGGCATCGCGTTCTTGAAGAACGGCACGATGACGCGGGTCGGGTAGGAGACGGGGTCGACCCTGGAGAAGCCGTACACGGAAAGGCCGATGAGGAGGCCGATGGTGACCTGGAAATAGATCTTGCTTCGGCCGGAGAGGCCGAGGTTCTGCTTCTTGACGACCTTCAGATAATCGTCGGCGAATCCCACCGCCCCGAAGGCGAGGGTGGACAGCACCGCGATCCACACGTTGCCGTTGGTGAGGTCCGCCCACAGCAGGGTGGGCACGATGATCCCGGTGAGGATCAGGAGGCCGCCCATGGTCGGCGTGCCCTTCTTCGACTGGTGGGCCTGCGGCCCTTCCTCGCGGATGAACTGGCCGACCTGCAGGCGGCGCAGGCGGTCGATCATCCAGGGCCCGAGCACGAGCACGAGGAACAGCGCGGTCAGGCTCGCCACCGCGGTGCGGAACGTGATGTAGCGGACGACGTTGAGCGGGGTCACCTCCTGCCGGAAGGCGTAGAACAGATGGAAGAGCATGGGTCAGGCTCCTTCCACCCCGAAGCCCGCGCGGAGGGCCTCGACCACCCGCTCCATCTTCGCGCCGCGCGATCCCTTGACGAGGACGGCGTCGCCTTCTTTCACGATCCCGGTGGCGGCGGCGCCGGCCGCGGTCGAGTCCTCGAACTCGTGGACCTCGGCGATCCCGGCCTGGCGCGCCCCTTCGGAGATGAGCCGCCCCAGCTTGCCCACGCCCACCACCACGTCGGCGTGCCCGCGCAGCTTGCCCCCGGTCTCGCGGTGCAGCTCCGGGCCCGAGGGCCCGAGCTCCAGCATGTCGCCCAGGAACACGACCCGGCGGCCCTTCGCGGCCATCCCCAGCGCGACCACCGCCGCATCCACCGCGAACGGGTTCGAGTTGTAGGAGTCGTCGAGGAGGGTCACGCCCTTCGCCAGGCGCGTCACCTCGCCCCGGCTCTTCGCGGCCTTGATGTGGGTGGCCGCTTCCGCGATCTCCCGGGGCGCGATGCCGAGGCGATGCGCGGCGGCGGCGGCGGCCAGGAAGTTGAGGAGGAAGTGCGGCCCGGGCAGGGACAGAGCGACGTCCAGGGTCTGGCCGCCCATCCTCATGTCGAAGCGCATGCCGTGCACGGTGCCGCGCCAGTTCTCCGCCGACACGTCGCAGGCGCGGTCGCGGCCGAACCAGATGACCTTTCCCTCATGCTGCTCGCCCAGGCGCCGCAGCCTCGGGTCCTCCCAGTTGAGGACGGCGGCGCCCGCGGGGCCGAGGCCCTCGAGGATCTCCGCCTTGGCCGCCGCGATCGCGTCCACCGACGCGAAGAACTCGAGGTGCACGGGGGCGACCATCGTGATGATGGCCACGTCGGGCCGCGCGATGGCCGACAGCTCGCGCAGCTCGCCGGCCGCGGACATCCCGAGCTCGAGGACCGCGAAGCGATGCGCCGGGGTCAGGCGCAGGAGCGTGAGGGGGAGGCCGTACTGGTTGTTGAGGTTGCCTTCCGTCTTCAGGACCTCACCCCGCGTGGCCAGAAGCGCGGCCAGCATCTCCTTGGTCGTAGTCTTGCCCGCGGACCCCGTCACCGCCGCCACCGGGATGGCCGCCTGCAGCCGCACGTGCCGGCCGAGGTCCTTGAGCGCCTGCGTGGTGTCGGCGACCCGCACCACCGGCACGCCGGGCGGCGCCGGGACGTCGCGGTGCACCATCACCGCCGAGGCGCCCCGCTCCACGGCCTGGGCCACGAAGTCGTGGCCGTCGAAGTTCGGCCCCGCGATGGCCACGAACAACTGGCCAGGCTTCAGGGTGCGGGTGTCGATGGAGACGCCGGCGATCGGCCGTCCCGGGTCCCCCCCCGCCGCGCGGCCGGAGGTGCCGGCCACCACGTCGTTCACGGTCAGGGTGCCGCTCAGCTCGCTCACGGTGATCTCCCTCATCGCTTGCCCGCCCGGGAGGCGAGCCGCGACAACACGTCGCGGGCCACCTGCCGGTCGTCGAAGGGGATCGTGCGGTCGCGGAGCTGCTGGTAGGTCTCGTGTCCCTTGCCCGCGATCACCACCGCGTCGCCGGGCTGGGCCAGCTCCAGGGCCCGGGCGATGGCGTCGCGGCGGTCGACGATGGCGTGACGCTCGGCCCCCCGGCCGCCGTTCATCCCCTTCTGTATCTCTTCGAGAATAGCCTCCGGGGGTTCGGAGCGGGGGTTGTCGGACGTCACGATCACGACGTCGGAGAGACGCGAGGCGACGGCCCCCATCAGCGGCCGCTTGGAGCGATCGCGGTCCCCTCCGCACCCGAAGACGGTGATCAGGCGCTTCGGCTTCAACTGGCGGACGGTCTCCAGCACCTTCTTGAGGGCGTCGTCGGTGTGGGCGTAGTCCACCACCACCGTGAAGGGCTGGCCGGCGTGCACGCGCTCGAGGCGCCCCGGCACGCCGGCGATGGAGGTCAGGCCTTTGAGGACGTCGGCGGGATCGAGGTCGAGCGCCATCGAGGCGGCAAAGGCGGCGAGCAGGTTCTGCACGTTGAAGCGGCCGAGCAGCGGCGTCTCCACCGGGAAGACGCCCTGCGGCGAGCGCAGCCGGAAGCGGGTGGCCTCCAGGCTCAGCGAGATGTCCTCGGCCTGGAAGTCGGCCGGTCGGTCGAGGGCGTAGGTCCACACCGGCGCGCGGGACGCCGCGGCCAGCGCGGGCGTCCGATCGTCCTCCGCGTTCAGGATCGCGCGCCCGTCGGGGCGCATCAGGGTGTCGAACAGCCGCCGCTTGGCCTCGAAGTAGCGGTCCATGTCCCCATGGAAGTCGAGGTGGTCGCGGGTGAGGTTGGTGAAGACCCCGACCTTGAACGCGCAGCCGTACACGCGGTCGAGGGCGAGGGAGTGGGACGAGACCTCGAGGACGGCGTGGGTGCAGGAGGCGACCACCATCTCCCGGAAGAGCTGCTGGAGGTCGGAGGCCTCCGGCGTCGTGCGCACCGCCTCCGACAGCCGGTCGCCGATGCGGTACTGCACCGTCCCCAGGAGGCCGGCGGTATGGCCCGCGGCGCGCAGTGCGGCGTCGACGAGGTAGCTGGTCGTGGTCTTGCCGTTGGTGCCGGTCACTCCCACGAGGGTGAGACGGGACGCGGGGTCGCCGAGCACCGCGGCCGAAAACGCGGCCAGCGCGCGCCGCGCATCCGGCACCTGGATCCACGGCCCGCCCGGCTGGGGCGGGTTCTCCGACGCCACCGCGGTTGCTCCCTTGCGCCGCGCGGCGTCGACGAACTGATTGCCGTCGGTGTCGAGGCCGCGCACGGCGACGAAGAGGGTGCCGGGGCCGGCGCGGCGTGAGTCGTACGTGACCTCGGTGACGCCCACCCCGCCGTCGCCGTGGACCACGGAGCCGGGAAGCCTGGCCGCGACAGCGTCGAGCCTCAACGGGGCTCCGGTGCCGTGGGGCTCAGCTCGAGGCGGCACGACATGCCGGCCTCGATCCCGGCGCCGGCCTCCGGGCGCTGGGCGATTACGCGGCCGGAGCCCTTCAGCTCCACGAGAAGACCGCGGCGGGCCGCGGTGATGGCCGCCTCGCGCGCGGACCGGCCACGGAGGTCGGGCATGCGGCCGTCGTCCTCGCGGCTCGCCGGCGGCGCCGCCGCGGGGACGTAGGCCGCCGGCATCACCGTCGCGGGGGGCGGGGCCGCGGCACGCAGGACGCGCGCCGGGTCGTCCGACGGAACGGCCAGCCGCCGCAGCGCCGGCTCCGCGATGCGCGCGAACAGCGGCGCGCCCACGTCGCCGCCCTGGTTCTTCGGCCCGCGGGGCGTGTCCAGCGCGACCAGGACCACCAGCGCCGGGCGCGAGGCGGGGACGTAGCCGACGAACGAAGCCACGTGGTCGACCATCGAGTACCGCCCGCTGGCGTCGATCTTCTGCGCCGTCCCCGTCTTGCCCGCCACCCGGTAGCCGGGGATGGCGGCCAGCCTGCCCGTCCCGTGCTCCACCACGCCCTCGAGCAGGGCGGTGATGGCGTCGACGGTCGGCGGCTCGATCACGCGGCGCACGACAGCGGGGCGCGTGGCGCGGATGACGCGCCCCGTGCGATCCTCCACCTGGCGCATGATGGTGGGCCGCATCAGCACGCCGCCGTTGGCCACCGCGGAGACGGCGGAGGCGAGCTGCAGCGCGGTCACCCCGATCTCCTGCCCGAAGGAAAGCGACGCCAGCGAGAGCGCGCTCCAGCGCTGGGTGGGCCGCAGCAGGCCGCCCGCCTCGCCGGGAAGGTCGACACCGGTGGGCGCGCCGAACCCGAACCCGCGCATGTAGCGGTTGAAGTTCTCGCGGCCGAGGCGCTGCGCAACGCGCACGATCCCCACGTCGCTCGACTTCGCCATCACCTCGCGGAAGCGGAGCTGGTCGAAGTTGTTGTGATCGTTGATGCGGAACCCCGCGATCTCCACGAAACCCTGGCCGCAGTCGATCATCTCGTCGGGGTCCACGACGCGCTCCTGCAGCGCGGCGGCGGCGGTGAAGATCTTGAAGATGCTCCCCGGCTCGAAGGAGTCGGAGACCGCGCGGTTGCGCCAGCGCGCGCTCGGATAGGCCTGGAAGCGGTTGGGGTTGAAGGTCGGGTGGTTGGCGAGGGCGAGGATCTCGCCGGTGTGGGGCTCCATCACCACGGCGACCCCGGCCACCGAGCCCGTCTCCGCCACCGCGCGCTCCAGCTCCCGCTCGGCGACGTGCTGGATCGACTCGTCGAGGGTGAGCACGACGGTGTGCCCGTCCGTCGAGGGCTTGTCGATGTGGCCGAGGGGACGGCGGCGGGCGTCGGTGCGGATGACCATCTTCGCGGCGCGGCCCTTGATGTCGTCCTCGAACGCGTACTCGATCCCGCTCATTCCGGTGTTGTCGAGGCCGACGTAGCCGATCACCTGGGACGCCAGCTCGCGCTGGGGGTAGTAGCGGCGGTTCTCGGTGACGAAGCCCACGCCCTCGAGCTGGAGGTCGCGCACGGCCTGGGCGGTGGCGGCGTCCACCTTGCGGCGGACCCAGACGAAGGCGCGCGTGCGCTGGAGGTGCGCCTGCAGCGTCCGGCGCGCGGCGGCGTCGAGGTCGAGGGCCTTGGCGAGACTGGCGGCGGCACGGACGGGGTCGTCGATGTCGGTGGGCACGGCATAGATGCTCTCGACGTCGACCGAGACCGCGAGCTGCCGGCCGTGGCGGTCGAGGATGGGGCCGCGCCGCGGGTCGAGGTTGATCGTGCGCTCGCTCTGCCGCGCCGCCTGCAGCTCGTACTTCTGCACGTCCAGGACCTGGAGCTGCACCAGGCGCACCACGATGATCCCCGCCCACAGGCACGCGGACAGCGCGAGCAGCATCAGCCGCAGCCGGACCTTGCGCTGGTACGGCGTCGGCGTCTCCGGATCGTGCAGGGGCAGCCGGGCCATGCTCAGTTGCGCTCCGCGGGTGTTATGGAGGAGGCGGGGGGCGCGACACGCGGGCCGGTGGCCAGGCGCGCGCCGGGCGGCACCCGGGCTGCGCGCTCCACGACGATGAGGTTCTCCGCCGCCGGCGGGCGCAGGCCGAGGTCCCGCAGCGCGATCTGCTCCACGCGCTTGAGGTTCTCCCAGGTGGCCTTCTCGAGGCGGAGCTTGCGGTTCACCTCGACCAGTTGCTCGCGCTCGCGGGACATCCGGACGCGCTCGCTGTCGAGCTGGTGGACCTGGAGGTGGGGCCACGCGTAGAGGACGAGGCCGAGCACGAGTGTCGCCACCACCGCGACCAGCCACCAGAGGTCGCGGCTGGACCGCGGATCGACCTCGCGCACGACCTGCGAGTTGTCGATGGCCTTGGGGACCATGATCACGGGATCGAGCGCGGGCGTCCTCACGCCGCCTCCCGGCGCCGCAGGCCGCGCAGGCGCGCGCTGCGCGCGCGGGGGTTGCGCGCCGCTTCCGCATCGCCGGGCCGCACCGGCTTCTTCGCGAGCACCTCGAACCCTTCGGAGACCAGGGCGCGGAAGGTGTGCTTGACCTCGCGGTCCTCCAGGCTGTGGAAGGCGATGACGGCCAGCCGGCCGTTCGGGGCCAGGCAGCCGGCGAGCGCGCGCAGCGCATCGGACAGCCGGTCGAGCTCGCGGTTGACGTGGATGCGCAGGGCCTGGAAGGTCCGCGTCGCGGGGTCGAGCCCGGGGCGCCGCGGCCGGCGGCCGGCCGCGCCGCGCACGATCGCGGCCAGCTCGCCCGTGGTCGCGATCCGATGCTGGCGGCGCGCGCTCGCGATGGCGCGCGCGATCCGCCGCGACGCGCGGTCCTCGCCGAAGCGGTAGATGACGTCGGCGAGGTCCTCTTCGTCCATCTCGTTGACGACGTCGGCCGCAGTCTCCCCCGCCGAGCGGTCCATGCGCATGTCCAGCGGGCCGTCGGCCTGGAAGCTGAACCCACGCTCGGCGGTGTCGAGCTGGACCGAGCTCACCCCGAGGTCGAGCAGCACGCCGTCCGCGCGCTGGCCACGGAGCTGCGCGGGCGCTTCGCGGAAATCGGCGTGGACCAGCCGCACGCGGCCGCCGTAGCTCGCGAGCGCCTCGCGCGTCCGCTCCAGGGTCTCCGCGTCGCGGTCGAACCCGACGAGCCGGGCATCGGGAGCGCCGGCGTCGAGGATCGCCGCGGCATGGCCTCCCAGGCCGACGGTGCCGTCGACGTAGAGGCCGCCCGGCCTCACCGCGAGCATCGCCAGGGCCTCGGCGAGGAGGACGGGTTCGTGGGCGCGGGCCATGGCCTCTCCACTAGCGTGGTGTCCCAGGAGTTCGTGAGCACCGAGAGTGCCGAGGCGCCCCGATCGCGAGGCGCGGCTTCCGCGGCGGCGAATGAAATCCGCCGCCGCTCATTTGGCGGGAGCGCTGCGCGCTCCCGGGGCGCCGCGTACCCGTGCGGTACGCAAGGGAGGAGCCACCGGCGGCGCGAAGCGACGCCGCGTCATCAGCGGCGCCGGATTCACTTCGGCGCCGCGAACGAAGCGAGCCGGGATGCATCGGCGCTCGAATGCCACGAAATCCCTGGGATACCACGCTAAATGCCGAAGCCGGAGAGCACGCGGCCGTCGTCGTCGGTAAAGGGCTCCTTCTTGAAGAGCCGCTCCGACAGCCGCTTCTGGTTCCACACCGCCAGGTGGTTCTGCAGGCCGAGGACGCTCACCTCGCCCGCCATGGCCGCGCTTTCGCGCAGCAACTGCGGCACCACCACGCGGCCCTGCTTGTCCATGGCCACGGCCTGGCCGAAAAAGTTGACGCGGTCGAGGAAACGCAGCTTCGAGGGGTTGGTGGACGGCACTTCGGCCAGTTTCCGCTCCACCTCCAGCCAGACCGCCATGGGATAGAGGCGGACGTATTCACCCGTGACGCTGGTGACGAACAGCTCCGATCCGTACTGCTGCTCGATGAGCGTGCGGAACCCGTTCGGGACCTTGATCCGGCCCTTGTCGTCGATGCGAGCGGGATGGTTGCCGCGCAGCATGTTGGTCAGGTGAGACCTCAGGTGTCCTTTGACACCTGGGGCCACTTTTCTCCACTTTCTTCCACCGCGAGTCTAGAATTGGGCCTTCGGGGTGTCAAGAGAAAATCCACTAGCGATTGGGCTTAGGTGATGGAGGCCACTCGACGCCGAGGGTCGCATCGTCGAGCAGCCGCTCCGAATCGGAGAGGAAGGACTCCCATCGCTCCGGCGACCAGACCTCGAAGCGATTCAGGACGCCGATGATCACCGCCTCCGCCTGCAGGCCGGCCGCGGCCCGCAGCCCCAACGGCAGAAGGACGCGTCCCTGCACGTCGAGATCGCAGTCCACGGCGCGGCTGGTGACCAGCCGCGTGAGGGCCTTTGCCGGCCCGCTGAACGGCGGGAGCCGGGAGAGCTGCTGCTCGAGGCGGGCCCATTCCGCCATCGGATACGCGGCCAGGCACTGGTCGAGCGGGGTCACGACGAGCGTCGGGGGGCCGGCTTCGGCGAGCGCGCGGCGGAAGGCCGCGGGCACCGGGAGGCGGCCCTTGGAATCGATTCGGTGCCTGTAAGTCCCTTTGAGCACAGCGAGCTAGGAGTATTCCACACTTTCTTCCACTTTTCCACATTTGCGCCTCGCTTCCCCCACACCCCCACCGGGCGGTCACACCGTCCGCCGCCCTCCTGATTGGCGTGTGACTTATGCTCCGGCGCAGAGTGCACTGGCGGCGAAGAGGTTTGCTAGACTGGGTCGTGCGAACTCTGGGGGCCGTGGTCTCGCTCGCGCTCGTCCTTCACGGTTGCCGTAGCGTCAAGGGCCCGGGCGTCACCGATCCCGGCGTCATCTGCACGATGATCGCGGTCTCTTCCCTCAACGTCGCCGTGCGCGACACCGCGACCGGCCAACGCGTGTGCGACGCGTCCGTGGTCGCCCTCCAGGGCGGCGACCGCTACGAGCTGGACCGCACCGGCGACCCGCAGGGATGCGGCTACGCCGGGCCGTATGAGCGCTCTGGCATCTTCGAGGTACGCGCGACGCGGCCCGGGTACCAGGCCGCCAGCGTGGGAAACGTACATGTCGACGCCGACGAGTGCCACGTCATCCCCGTCTCACTGACCGTCGACCTCCGCCCGGGCTCCTGAGCCGCCGGGTCGGCCGGCACGCGGCCGCAGAAGCATCGAGGCCCCCGGTTTCCGCGGGATAGAATCCGTCGCGTGACCACCGCCGAGGTCCCGGGTTCCCGTGCCCGTCGGGTCTTCGCCGTCGTCGGGTCCGCCCTCGCCGCCGACCTGCTGTACCTCCAGTACGGGGCGCTGTCCCCCGCGTTCGCCATCCGGCTGAGCGAGCTCACGCAGCTCGGCCTGGCGATCCTGGCCGCGGCGGCGTGCGGCGTCGCGGCCTGGCGCTCCGCGGGCGCGGTCCGGATGTTCTGGGCGAACCTCGGCCTGTTCGCCGCGCTGTGGAGCGTCGCTCAAGTGCTGTGGGCGCTGGCCGCGGACGCGGGGACGGTGGGACGCATCCTGCCGCCATGGGACGTCCTGTTCCTCGTATCGGCCGTCCCGGTGGTGACCGCCCTGCTCTGCCGTCCGGACCGATGGGCGAACGTCCGCTCCGGGCTGTTCGTGGACGCCGCGCTCTTGACCGTGGCCGCGTTCCACGTCTATGCGTTCTTCGCGGTCGGTTACTGGCTCGCCGGCGACCAGCGGGCGTACGCGGATTGGGTCGGCGGCATCCACGCCGCCAAGAGCCTCCTGGTCATGGCGACGGCGGTCTGGGCCACGGCGACCGCGGAAAGGGCGCGGCCCGTTTACGCGAGCCTCACCGGGGCCCTCGCGCTGTTCCACTTCGGTGCGATGGTGTCGCATGCCGCCATGCGCGACGGCAGCTATCACCCGGGCCTCTACGACCTCCCGTGGACCTTGCCGTTCCTCTGGATCGCATGGCTGGCGGCGGACCGACGCTTCCCCCAGCCGCTGTCGGACGCGCAGCCGACGATCGACTGGAGGGAGAGCCGGCTCGGCGCGGTGCTCACCGTGGTGCTCGTCCTGGCCGCACCGGTCGTGCACCTCGGCGTCGTCCAGATCTACGGGGCCACGCCGGAGATCACCCGCCTGCGGGTGCCGCTCACCATTGCCACCACCCTGATCGTCGCCCTGCTCACCATCGTCCGGCAGCTCGGCCACCTGCGGCACGTCCAGTCCCGGGGGGCGGGACGGGAAGCCGAGCGCGACGCGGCGGATAAAGCGCGCGTGCAGCTCGAGGAGCGGTACCGGGGACTCGTGCAGTCGGTCAACGCCATCGTGTGGCGGGCGGATCCGTCCAGCTTCCGCTTCACCTTCGTGAGCGACCAGGCGGAAGCGCTGCTCGGCTATCCCGTCGCGGCCTGGACCGCGGAGCCCGATTTCTGGCTGCGCCACATCCATCCGGAGGACCGGATGTCCGCCGAGAAGCTCTGCCGCGAGGCGATCGCCGAGGGCCGGAGCCACGAGTTCCGATATCGGATGGTCTCCGCGACCGGAGAGGCGGTGTGGATCAGCGACAGCGTGCGGATCATCTCCGACCCGCGTGGCGGCATCGAGGCCGTGGGCGTCATGATGGACATCAGCGAGCAGATGCGGCTGGAGGACGACCTCCGGCAATCGCAGAAGATGGAGGCGGTGGGCCTCCTCGCCGGGGGAATCGCCCACGACTTCAACAACCTCCTCGGCGTGATCACCGGTTATGCGGAGCTGGTGCAGCGGGCGCTGGAGCCCGGCCATCCCGCTCGCTCCCGGGTGGAGGAGATCCGCCGGGCGGCGGAGCGCGCGGCCGTCCTCACACGCCAGCTCCTCGGCTTCAGCCGCCGCCAGGTCGTCCAGCCGAAACTGCTCGACTTGAAGGACGTGGTCCACCGCCTGGAGCCGATGCTGAAGCGCGTCCTGGGCGAGGACGTCCGGCTGGTGACCCGGTTCGCGCCGGACGACGTCGTCGTGAACGCCGATCCCGGCCAGCTCGAGCAGGTGGTCATGAACCTGGCGATCAACGCCCGCGACGCCATGCCGCGTGGCGGCTGTCTCACCGTCCGCACCGCGCGTGCGCGCCTGGACGAAGCCTTCGTCCGGGCTCACCCGGAAGCCCGCGCGGGCGCCTACGTGCTCCTCGAGGTGTCGGACGAAGGGACGGGGATGGACGCCGCCACCGTGGCGCGCATCTTCGATCCGTTCTTCACCACCAAGGAGGTGGGGCGTGGCACCGGCCTCGGGCTCTCCACCGTCTACGGGATCGTGAAGCAGAACGACGGCTCCATCTACGTGGAGAGCACGCCCGGCGCGGGCTCGGTCTTCAAGGTCTACCTGCCCGAGTCGGAAGGCAGCGCCGCCACGGCGGTGCCGGACGCGGCGGCCGTCCCCGCGGCGGCCGCCGGCGGCACGGAAACGATCCTGCTGATGGAGGACGAGGACGGCCTGCGGACCATCGCGCGGGAGATCCTGGAGGAGGCGGGGTACCGCGTCCTGGAGGCCCGTGACGTCGGCGAAGGGATCGCCCTCGCCGCAGCGCCCCCCGGCTCCATCCACGCGATCCTCTCCGACGTGGTGATGCCGGGAACGAGCGGGCCGCAGGGCGTGGCCATGATCCGCGCGCTTCACCCCCGGATCCGGATCCTCTACATGTCCGGCTATACCGACCTGGACCACAGGCACGGTGCGTTGGGTCCGGAAGACGAGCTGCTCGAGAAGCCGTTCACCGCCGACTCACTGCTCCGGCGCATCCGGATGGTCCTGGACCGGGCCTAGCGGCCGGAACCGGCTTCATCAAGGTGGGGGGCCGCCGCCGCCTGCGGCGTCGCCGGCCTCCCGATCAGCTCTTGGCCACGACCTCGCCCAGGGTGTCCACGATGCGGAGGTCCCACATCCCCACAGTGGCTTCCTTGCGCATCAGCGTGAGCGCGGCGTCCGCCGTCATCGCCTTGCGGTACGAGCGGTCGGAGGTGAGCGCGTCGTACACGTCGGAGACGGTCAGGCAGCGGAGGGCCACCGGGATCTGGTCCGCCTTCAGCCCGTCGGGATAGCCGCGGCCGTCGAGGCGCTCATGATGGCCGCGGATCAGCGCCAGCAGCGGGGCCATCGTCCGCAGCGGCCGGCAGATTTCGTAGCCGATCACCGGGTGCCGCTTCACCTCCTCGTACTCCGCGGTGGTGAGGGCCCCCGGTTTGTTCAGGTAGGTGAGGTCGGTGCCGATCTTGCCGATGTCGTGCAGCAGGCCGGCGCGGCGCAGGTTGCGCCGCTCCTTTCCGGCGAGGCCCACGGCCGCGCCCAGGGCCTCGGCGTAGCTGCCGACGCGCTGGGAATGGCCGCTCGTGTAGTTGTCCTTGGCATCGAGGGCGGTGGCCAGGCTCACCAGGACGTTCTCCGCCTGCTCGAGCTCGTCGACCAGCGCCTTGGTGCGCAGCAGCGTCCGCGTGCGCGCGATGAGCTGCTCGGAGTCGACGGGCTTGGTCAGGAAGTCGTCGCAGCCGGCGGCGATGCCCTGGATCCGGTCCTCGCGGGCGAGCAACCCCGTGACGAGCACGATGGGGACGAGCTCGGTGCGCGGATCGGCCTTCAGGCGCCGGCAGGCCTCGAACCCGGTCAGGCGCGGCATCGTCACGTCCATGACGATGAGGTCGGGAGGGTTGGCGGTGGCGTGTTCCACTGCCTCCATGCCGTCCTGCGCCGTCTCCAGGTCGTGCCCTTCGGCCTCGAGCAGGCCCTTCAGGATGTCCCGGTTCTCGGCCAGGTCGTCGACGATCAGGATGCGCGTCTTCTTCATTTCCCCTTCGATTGTACCGGCACCGCCGAGAGGGCGGAAAACGTATCATCCCGTCGCCCATGAGCGGACCCCCGCGCCGTTCGCCGGCCGCCGCCTACCTGGCGTCGCGCACTCGTTTCGGCATCAAGTTCGGGCTCGAGACCATTCAGGCCCTCATGGAGGCGCTCGGCCAGCCGCAGGTCGCTTTTCCCACCCTGCTCGTCGCCGGGACCAACGGCAAGGGCTCGGTGGCGGCGTACGCCGACGCGGCCCTGCGGGCGGCCGGGCTGCGCTGCGGCCGCTACACCTCGCCGCACCTGGTGCGGGTGAACGAGAGGATCACCGTCGGCGGCGGTGAAATCGCGCCGGACGCCCTCGAGGCCGCAGTCGACCAGGTCCGGCATGCGGCGCGGCGACTGGTGCGCGCGGGGACGCTCTCCGCGCACCCGACGTTCTTCGAGGTCGTCACCGCCGCCGCCTTCGTGCACTTCCGCGCCCAGGCGGTGGACGTCGCCGTCCTCGAGGTCGGGATGGGCGGACGCCTGGACGCGACCAACGTCAGCGAGCCCGCCGCCTCCGCCATCGTCACCGTCGACAAGGACCACGAGCAGTACCTGGGCTCCACCCTCGGCGCCATCGCCGCCGAGAAGGCGGGCGTGCTGCGCCCGGGACGCGTCACCGTCCTCGGCCACATGGCGGTGGAGGCGCGCATCGCGATCCTGCGCGAAGCCGACCGCATCGGCGCGACCTGCGTGGACGCCTTCGACGGCACGACGGCGGATCCCTCGACGGGCGGCCTGCGCGTGCGCACGCCGCGGGGCGAACACGTGGTGGCGACGTTTCCCGGCCGCCACCAGCAGGACAACGCGGTGGTCGCGCTGCGCCTGCTGGAAGAAGCCGCGGCCGCGGGCCTGCGCTTCGACGTCGCGCGGGCCGCGGGGGGATTCGCCGGCGCGCGCTGGCCGGGCCGGCTGCAGCGCATCGCGGGCCGGCCACCGCTGCTGCTGGACGGCGCCCACAACCTGTCCGGCGCTTTGGCGCTGGCCGCGGCGCTGCGCGGCGAGCCGCCGTTCGTGCTGGTGTTCGGGTCCATGGCGGACAAGGACGTCGCCGCCATCGGCAAGCAGCTTTTCCCCCTCGCCCAGGCCGTGGTGGTGACGCAGGCGCCCGGCGAGCGCGCGGCGACGCCGGTCGACATCGTCGCGCGGGTGGGGCCGGTCGGCCCGCCGGTGCGGCGCGAGCCCGGCATCGGCCGCGCGCTGGCGCTGGCCGGGCGGCTGGCCGGCCCCGACGGCCTCGTCGTGGTGGCGGGAAGCCTCTATCTGGTCGGCGACGTGTTGCGGCGGATGGAGCGCGGCCCCGTCTTCACCAGGCGCCCGGCGGCGGCGAAGGCAAAAGGCCCTCGACCCGCGAGCGATGCTCGTCGCGCAGCCAGTCCACCGGCTCGGGAAAGGCCGCGACCACCCGCCCGGACGCATCGAGGAGATAGGACTCGGGCCCGCGCGGCGTCCCCCACGCCGCCTGTGTCGCGCGCCCGCCGGGATCGTGGAAGACGGTGAACGTGATCGCCTGGGCGTGGATGAAGTCGCGCGCGGCGTCCTTCGAGTCGTCCAGGCAGATGCCGATCACGCGCAGCCCGCGGCGCTGGTACTTCCGGTAGAGCCGCTCGATCACCTCCGCGTAGCGGCGCATGATCGGCCAGCGGGTGTCGAAGAACACCACCACCGTCGCCGTCCCCAGGTTGGCCCTCAGGCGGCCGCCCCCGCCCTCGACCGCCGCCAGCTCGACGTCGGGCGCGTCTGCGCCGGGCCGGACGTGGGTGGCCCGCTTCCCGCGCAGGTAGCCGAACCCGACGATGACCGCGGCCGCGATCAGGAGCGCGGCCAGCACCCCGGCGATCCATCGCACCATGCGCGCGATTTTAGCCCGCGAAATTCACCACGTATCTGCTGCGACGATCCGTGGTGAATTTCTCGGGCTGGCGGGCGCGGGCCAATTACAATCAGCCCATGCCCGAGCTGTCCGCCGACGTCCTCCGTCTCCGCCCCGAGCTGATCGCGCTGCGCCGGGAGGTCCATCAGCATCCCGAGCTGGCCTACAAGGAGACGGCCACCGCGGCGCGCATCGCGAGCTTCCTCGGCGTGGGCGGGATCGCGCTGCGCACCGGCATCGGCGGCACCGGCGTGCTCGCCACCGTCGGCGGCGGCGGCGGCCCCACCGTGATGCTGCGGGTGGACATGGACGCTCTGCCCATCCAGGAGGCCAACGAGGTCCCCTACGCGTCCCGCGTGGCCGGGGCCATGCATGCGTGTGGGCACGACGGGCACGTGGCGATGGGCGCGGGGGCAGCCCGCATCCTCGCCGGACGGAAGCTGAACGGCACCGTACGCGTGTTGTTCCAGCCCGCCGAGGAGGGCGAGGGCGGCGCTCAGGCGATGATCGCGGCCGGCGTCCTCGAGGGCGTGAACGTGACCGTCGGCGTGCACCTCTGGAACGAGCTGCCCGCCGGCACGCTGGGGGTGAAGGCGGGCGCGCTCATGGCGGCGGTGGACCGGCTGAAGATCGTCATCCACGGCAAGGGCGGGCACGGCGGCCGGCCCCAGGCCGCGGCGGACCCGGTGGTGGCGGCGGCCCACGTCGTCACCGCGCTGCAGACCGTGGTCGCGCGCGAGGTGAACCCGCTGCAGGCGGCGGTGGTGACCATCGGCGCCATCCACGGAGGCGAGGCCTTCAACGTCATCCCGGAAAACGTGACCTTGACCGGCACCATCCGAACCTTCGACGACGCGCTGCGCCGCTCGATGCCGGAGCGGATCAACCGTATCGCGTCGGGCATCGCGCAGGGCCTGGGATGCCGGGCCGAAGTGGAGGTGCGGGCCGGCAACCCGCCGGTGATCAACGACCCGGTGGTGGCGGAGATCGCGCGGCGGGCCGCGGAGCGCGTGGTCGGTGCGGAGCGCGTGGTGGCGCCCGAGCCGACCATGGGCGGCGAGGACATGGCCGTGTACTTCGAGCGCACGCCGGGGTGCTTCGTGTTCGTCGGCTCCGCGGACGAGGAGCGCGGCCTCGATCACCCGCATCACAGCCCGCGGTTCGACTTCGACGAAGCCGCCCTCGCCATCGGCTGCGACTTCCTGGTCGCCGTCGCCGAAGAAGCGCTGAAGGGCTAGATCAACGCGTCCAGGCGTCGCGGGCGACGGTTGCCCGCTCCACCCGCGGCCACACGATCTCATGCCCGATGCCCGGCCCCTCCGGGACGGCGACGGTGCCGTCTCTGGCCACGGTGACGGGGGGGTCGACGAGGTCCTCGGCGAAGTAACGCGCGCTGGCCGAGGTGTCGCCGGGCAGCGTGAAGCCGGGCAGGGTCTGGAGATGCACGTTGGCCAGCCGCCCGATCCCCGACTCCAGCATCCCGCCGCACCAGACCGGGATCCCCCGCGAGCGGCAGAGGTCGTGGACGGCGATGCTCGACGCGAAGCCGCCCACGCGCCCGGCCTTGATGTTCACGATCCGGCACGCGCCCAGGTCGGCGGCGTGGCGCGCGTCGTCTGCGGACCGGATCGACTCGTCGAGGCAGACCGGAGTGCGGATCGCGCGCTGCAGCGCGGCGTGGTCCACCACGTCGTCCCAGGCCAGCGGCTGCTCGACCATCATCAGCGCGAAGCGGTCGAGCTCCTCGAAAAGCGCGACGTCGTGGAGGGTGTACGCGCTGTTGGCGTCCACCATCAGGGGGATGTCGGGAAAGCGCGCGCGCACCGCCGCCGTCGAGGCCACGTCGCGGCCGGGCTTGATCTTGATCTTGATGCGGCGGTAGCCCGCGGCGGCCTCCGCCGCGACGCGGTCCACCAGCGCGCGATCATCGGCCTGCAGCCCGATGGAGACGCCGGCTTCGATGGTCCCCGCGCGCCCGCCGAGCAGCGCATGCAGCGGCCGGCCCTCGCGGCGCGCCTGCAGCTCCCACGCCGCCATCTCCAGCGCCGCCTTGGCCATCTCGTGCCCGCGCACCCGGGCCAGCGCGGGCCAGAGGTCGCGCGCGTGGGCGAGGTCGAGGCCGAGGGCCATCGGAACCAGGAAGTCGCGCAGCACGTGGAGAGCCGTCTCCGTGGTCTCGGGCAGGTAGAAGGGGTCGGTGTCGGCCACGCACTCGCCGTACCCGGTCACCCCGTCCGCGGAGGCGGCGACGAGCAGGAACTCCTTGACTGTCGTGCGGCCGAACGAGGTCTCGAACGGGTGGAGGAGGGGAAGGCGCAGCCGCCGGACCTCGACCCGGTCCAGCCTCACCCGGACCTGCGCTCCTCCGCCCGCGGCGCGCGGCGCCGGGCGACGCAGTCGCGGCAGTAGCCGAAGATCTGGTGGCGGTGGCCGTCGATCACGAAGCCGAGGTCGGCCGCGACCTCGTCCTGGATCCTCTCGATCTCGTCGCTGCTGAACTCGAAGATCGCGCCGCACGTCTTGCAGATGAAATGGTCGTGGTGCCGGCGCTTGTATTCGCGCTCGAACCGCGTCTCCCCCTGCAGGACGAGCTCGGTGGCCAGCCCGGCGGCCTGCAGCAGCTTGAGGGTCCGATACACGGTGGTGCGGCCGACGTCCGGCCGGCGCTTCTGCGCGAGCTGCAGCAGGTCGTCCACGGAGAGATGGCGCTCCGATCGCAGGAAGGCGTCGAGGATCGCCTCCCGCTGCTCGCTGCGCTTCAGGCGGTGCTTGGCGAGGTAGGCGGCGAACACGTCCTTTTCTTCGCGCCCAATCTGCTTTTTCACGGTAGGCGCCAGCCTAGCCTCCGGTTTCCGGGGCTGTCAACGCAGCCGGCGTCCCACGCCTCTTGACAGCCTTCGCGCGCGGGCGGTAGTATTCGAGCACAAATGAAACTGAATTTCATGTTCACGTTTAGTGCCGGTCTCCGGGGCATGATCCGGCCGGCCCTCACCGTACTCTGTCTCGCGCTTCTGGTCCCCCACGGCTCAGCTCAGGAACCCGCCAGCGAAGACTTGAAGGAGAAGGTCGCCGCCCTCCAGGAGGAGGTCGCCCGTCTGACCGCGGGATCGGACTCCGAACGCCTGACTGAGCTCGAGCGGCGCATCGACCTTCTCGCCGCCGAGATCGAGAAGAGCCGTACCGGAGGCGCCACCGAGGTGCCCGCGCCCCGCGGCGTGATGGGCATGGCACCCGCTGCCTCCAAGGTCTACGGCGTCGCCCGGGGGATCTCCCTGGGCGGGTACGGCGAGGTGGTGTACGAGAACTTCGCGAAGGAGCGGCAGGACGGTGCCCCCTCGGGACGTGTGGACCAGTTCGACTTCGTGCGGCAGATCGTCTACGTCGGCTACAAGTTCAGCGACAAGGTCCTCTTCAACTCCGAGATCGAGTTCGAGCACGCCTCCACCGGCAAGGGAGGCGAGGTCTCGGTGGAGTTCGGCTACGTGGACTTCCAGCCTGCGAAGGCTCTGGGCTTCCGGGCCGGGATGGTGCTGGTCCCGATGGGGTTCATCAACGAGCTCCACGAGCCCCCGATCTTCCATGGCGCGCGCCGGCCCGAGGTCGAGCAGGCGGTGCTGCCCTCCACCTGGCGGGAGAACGGCGCCGGAGTGTTCGGCGAGGCCGGCCCCGTGCAGTGGCGGGCGTACGTGGTCTCGGGCCTTTCCAGCGCGGGCTTCGCGGCCTCGGGGATCCGCGGGGGGCGCCAGAGCGGGGCCCGGAGCCGGTCGGAGGACTTCGCTCTCACCGGACGCCTCGACTTCATCGGAGTGCCGGGGCTCCTCGCCGGCGTGTCGTTCTTCACCGGCAAGTCCGGGCAAGGCGTCACCCAGGACGGCGCGGTGATCGGGGGCCGGGTGAGCCTCGTCGACGCGCATGCGCAATACGAGCATCGCGGTCTACAGCTCCGGCTCCTCGGAGTGCGGAGCACGGTGGACGACGGCGCCCTGATCAACCGCAAGAACGGCCTCACCGGGAACATGTCGGTGGGGGAGGGCCAGGTCGGCTGGTACGCGCAGGCGGCCTACGACGTGATGACGCACCTGCCTGCCGGGCGGTGGTCGGTGAGCCCCTTCGTCCGATACGAGCGGCTCGACACCCAGGACGGCGTCCCCGCCGGCTTCCTCGAAGACCCGGCCACCGACCGGAGTGTCCTGGCCGCGGGCGTGGGAGTCAAGCCCGTGACGAACGTCGTCCTCAAGGCCGAGTTCCAGCGCCACCAGAACGAGGCGAGAACGGGGACGAACCAGTTGAACCTGGCCCTCGGGTTCCTGTTCTGAGGGGCCTCGCGATTCGGCGGATGCGCCGCGCTCGCGACGGCGCACCGCGCGCGCGTGTCCGGCCCGGCGTATGGTTGGCCGGGGGCTGCGCTGCCCTCCTCACCTTCGGGTCTCTGGCGTCCGCCGAAGTACTGCTGACCGAGAAGGCGGCTCTGGCCCGCGCCTTCCCGGGCCAGGCCGTGGACCGTCAGACGCTCTATCTCAAACCCGAACAGGTGGGGGCGGTCGAAAAGGGGGCACGCTCGAAACTCCCCTCGGCCGTGGTCACGGTGTTCGTCGCGCGCAGCGGACAGGAGGTCACCGGGCGAGCCGTGCTGGACACGCACATCGTGCGCACGATGCCGGAGTCGCTGCTGACGGTGATCGAGCCCGATGGACGGCTCCGCATGGCGCTCGTCCTCCAGTTCGGCGAGCCGCCCGACTACCTTCCTCGCGAAGGCTGGCTGGAGACGCTCGAAGGCAGGCCCCTGGACGACGAGCTGTGGCCCGGGCGCGGCGTGCGACGAGTGACTGGGGCCACCCTGACCGTCCAGGCGCTTACGGAGGCCCTGCGCCGGTCGCTCGCGATCGACCGGATCGTCCTCAGGGCACAGCCGTGAGGTACATGGAAAAAGGTGGGTTCGAGAGCCATTCGCTCATGCGCCTCACTCTCGCCCTGAGCCTCAGCCTGCTCTTCGGCTTCTGGCTCACGAACTTCGGCCTGTACTTCTCGCGCATGAATCTCCGGCCGAGCTCGGTGGTCACGTATTACAACGGCTCAGAGGAGGAATTCCGGCCCCCCCGGTCGACCGAGTCGATGCTCGAAACCACGCACATGCATCTCCCCATGATGGCCGTGGTGCTGCTGGTCTTGACCCACCTGACCATCTTCGTGCCGCTGCCCGGAAGAGCAAAGACGGCGCTCATCGTCGGCACCTTCGTGTCCGCCGCGCTCCAGGAGGGATCCGGGTGGCTCGTACGCTACGCAAGCCCGGTGTTCGCTCCCCTCAAAGTCGTCGGTTTCGTGGGCCTTCAGTCGGGGATCCTGTTCCTCCTGGCCGCGCTCGCCGTGTTCCTGGCCCAAGCCGCGCGCATGCAGAGAGAGGACTCCGCGGAGGGAGAGTGACTGCGACCTGCAGCCCGCTCTCGGCCAGGCGTCACTCGAAAGCTCGGACGCCCGACGCCGTGGTGAGACCGTACGCACGCGCGAAGCCACGCGTCGCGCGAAGCGTGCGTCGCCCATTCCGTCGCTCGAGCACGAAACCACCTGCGCCTCGTTGCTCCAGGAGGCGCAGGCCCTTCCTGGCTCCCAGTACGTAGACCGCGGTCGACAACGCGTCGGCCTCGATCCCGGTTCGAGCCACGATCGTGGCCGCCAGCACGCCCCGCGACGGCAGGCCCGTCCTGGGGTCGAGGATGTGACCTGACCGCTGGTCGCCCGCGGACGTGGCGACCGCCGCATCCCTCACCCGGAACGAAGCCCAGGGTGGTGCACGGCTCTGCTCCGGGTCGCGCACCTCGATCGCGAGTTCCTCTCCGAATGTGCCGATGCTGCTTTCCCCGAGATCGACCAGGGCGCACGTGGCACCGGCCGCGCGGAGCGCCTCCAGGGCCAGGTCGGTGGCATACCCCTTCGCAATGCCGCCGAAGTCCAGGCGCGTGCCGGGGGCGAGCGTCACCACGCCCGTGTCGAGGTCGACCTGCACCCGGGAGAAACCCACGCGCGCCATCAGCGCGCTGCGCTCGGAGGCGGGAAGCCGGCGGCGGGGCCCGCCGAGTCCACCTGTCGCGCGTACGAGCGGCTCGATCGTGGGATCGAATGAGCCGCGCGACGCGCGGGCCACGTCAAGGGCGTGACGCAGCACGACCAGGACATCGGGCGATACGCGACCGTGACCGAGGTCGTTGAGCCGTGTCAGCTCGCTTTCCTTCCAGAGCGACATCGCGTCGTCGACGCGCGTGAGGGCAGCGAACGCAGCATCGAGGGCAGCTGCCGGGTCCGCGAGCCCACCCACCCTCAGTTCGGCCGTCGTGCCCATGACGACGCGGACTTCGCGCGCCGTGTCTTCAGCCCCGGAGCTCCCGGCGCCGAGGAACGCCGGGCACGCAAGGGCCAAGACGAAGATCCCCGGAATAGGTGGGACTGACCGGACCATCGACAGCGACACCCTACTGCTCGCTTTTGATCCCCGGGCCGCGATCCACGAACAGCAGGATCAGGATCAGGGCCACCAGGCCGAGGAACTGGACGAGGATCACCGCGCTCTGCCCGGGAGTCGCGTCGCTCAGGTTCACCGCGCCCAGGCCGAGGGACAGCGTGACCAGATAGATGAACAGCACCGCCGTGCGCGTCGAGAAGCCCAGCGCGACCAGGCGGTGGGACAGGTGCCGGCGGTCGCCGACGTAGATCGGGCGGCCCTCGCGCAGCCGGATGAGGACCACCGTGGCCGTGTCCATGATGGGAACGGCGAGGACCAGCACCGGCATGAGGACGGGGAACAGCGTGCTCGACGCGTTGGAGACGTAGCTCTCGAGGAGGGTCAAGGAGGCGATCACGTAGCCGATGAACAGGCTGCCGCAGTCGCCGAGGAACACCGTGGCCGGGTTGTAGTTGTAGAAGAGGAACCCGAACAGGCTGCCGATGAACGCCAGCAGCAGGAGGCTGATGAAGAACTCGCCCAGCGCCCACGCGTTGACCAGGAACACCGCGGACGCGACCAGGGCGACGCCGGCGGAGAGGCCGTCCATGTTGTCGAGCAGGTTGAACGCGTTGGTCATGCCCACGATCCACAGCACGGTGACGAGCACGTCCAGCGCGTCGCCGGGCATGAACGAGGTCCGTACGCCGGAGGCGACGAGGATCACGGCGGCCAGGACCTGCCCCGCCGCCTTGAGCGCCACCGGGAACCGATGGCCGAGCGCGTCGTCGGCCAATCCGACGGCGAAGACGAGCGCCCCGCCGGCCAGCAGTCCCATGAGCTGGGACTGGACGCGATGCGCCTCCTGCAGCATGGCCAGCGCGGCGCCGAGGTAAGCGCGGGCGGGCGCGGACTCGAGGAGCGCGGGCAGGGCCACGAAATAGCCGATGAGCACCACGGCGGTGAACGAGGTGAAGACCGCGATGCCACCCAGGCGCGGCGTCGGCTCGGCATGGACTTTCCGCGGCCCCGGCCGATCGAGAACGTCCCAGGCCTTGGCCGCGCGAACGGTGAGCGGGACCAGGGCCGCGGTGATCGCGGCGCACGCGGCCAGGACGAGGGCGCCGAAGAGGGCGTGATGCATCGCTCAGGCCGCCGCGGGGCGCTCGCCCAGCATCTCGCGGTACAGGCCGTCCATGTCGCGGACCAGCCGCCCCACGCCGTGCTCGGCAAGGACGTAGGCGCGGGCGGCCGCGATGCGAGCCTGGACCGTCCCCCCTCCGCGCAGAGCGTCGCACACCGCCCTCGCGATCGCGGCGGCATCCCCCGGCGCCACGAGCACGCCGCGGACGCCATCGCCGAGCAGGTCGGGGGTTCCGCCGACGCGCGTGGCCGCCACCGGCCGCCCCGCCGCCATCGCTTCGATGAGCGCGACCGGAGTGCCCTCGTTGAGGGAGGTGTTGACCACGACGTCGAGGTCGCCGTAGACGCCGGCCATGTCGTAGCGCCAGCCGTGGAAGTGCACCACGCCGGCGAGCCCGCGCCGGGCCGCCTCCGCCTCCAACGCGCCGCGCAGCTCGCCGTCGCCGACCACCGCGAAGCGCGCCTCCCCGATCCGCGCCCGAATCTCCGCCGCCGCGGACAGGAACGTCGGCACGTCCTTGATCGCGGTCAGCCGCCCGACGATGCCGACCAGCGGCGCGCCGTCGGGGACGCCCGCCTCGCCGCGCAGGCTGCCCCGCGGCAGGGCGCCGCCGGCCAGCGGCTCCAGCTCGAGCCCGAGGGGGATGACGCGGATGCGGTCCGCGGGGGCGATGCCGAGCGCCACGAGGTCGTCCTTCACGGCGGCCGAGACCGCGATCAGGACGCGCGTGGTGCGGGCGAGGCTCCTCTCCACGGCGCGGAACACGGCCGTCCGCGCGGCGCCGAAGTATCCGCGCAGCACGTGGCCGTGGTACGTGTGCACCACCTGGCGGATGCCGGCGAGGCGGGCCGCGGAGCGTCCGAGCATCCCGGCCTTCGCGGTATGGGTGTGGACGATGTCGGGCCGCAGCGTGCGCATCATGCGGTAGAGGCCCCACAGCGCCTGCGCGTCCGACCAGGGCCGGATCTCGCGCCCGAGGCCGGGGACGTGCACGCAGCGCACGTCCTTTCTGGCCGCGAGGTCGCGCAGGTTGCCTTCCCACGGCGCTTCCGTGCCCAGGGCGACGGTGGTCGTGTAGCCCAGCGGCTCGAGCTCGGCGGCGAGGAGGATGACGTGGACGGCGGGGCCCCCGACGTTCAACCTCGAGAAGATCCGCAGGACGCGCACGTTCCGGCGCGGCGCGGTCGGGTGAGGTGCCCGTGGCTGGGTGTGCAACGTGCCGAGACTAACACGCCAGGCACTCACCCGAGACGGTGTTTCCGCAGCCACAGCTCCAGCGTCAAGAGCGTCCACAGCTTGTGGCCGTGGTCGGCGGCGCCTTGCGCGTGCTCGCGCAGCAACGCCTCGAGGCCGTCGCGCCGCAGCCACTTCCCCACCCGCGGCGCGGCGCGCAGCGTGTCCTCGGCCATCGGGCGCAGCTCGCCGCGGAACCAGTCGCCCATCGGCACACCGAAGCCGTGTTTGGGCCGCCGCAGGATGTCGCGGGGGAGCAGGCGCTCCACCGCCTTCTTGAAGACGATCTTGCTCTTGCCACCGCGGCGCTTGAAGCGGTCGGGGAGCTGCGCGACGTACTCCATCAGGTCGCGGTCCAGGAGCGGGCTGCGCGCCTCCAACCCGTGGGCCATCGTCATGCGGTCCATCTTCGGGAGCAGGTCGTCGAGCAGGTACGTGCGCGCGTTCAGGTACAACACGCGGCTGAGCAGCGACGCCCCCTGGGCGTTGTCGAGCGCGGCGCGGTACGACGAGAGGATGCGGTCGCGGTCGACCAGGCCGTCGCCGTCGAGGGCACGCAGCGCTTTGAGGTCGAAGAACCCGCTCCACGAAAAGATCCGCTCGTCGAGGGGCAGCGCGGCCTTGCGCGCGAAGCGCCGGGCGCGGCGCAACGCGCCCTGGGTGCCGCCGGCGCCGGGCAGGAGCCGCCCGAAGGCAGCGATGGCGTGGCGGGTGAGCGGAGGCAGGGCTTCCGAGATCAGCACGGCGCGGAAGCGCTCGTAGCCGGCGAAGGTCTCGTCGCCCCCGTCGCCGTTCAGGGCGACCTTCACGTGGCGCCGCGCTTCCCGCGCCACCAGGTAGGTCGGCAGGGCGGAGGAGTCGCCGAAGGGCTCGTCGTGGTGGTGCAGCAGCGTCTCCATCAGGTCGGCCGCGTGGGACGCCGCCACCGCGTCGTGGTGCTCGGCGCCGAGGTGGCGCGCCACCTGCGCGGCCCAGGGGCGCTCGTCGAAGAA
>Ga0326597_10002682_pt1 | contig 26329 bp, 25 predicted proteins | sample RVTome_12_FD_203789 | JGI IMG/M metagenome (GOLD analysis project Ga0326597, IMG submission 203789) | Soil microbial communities from uranium-contaminated site in the Upper Colorado River Basin, Wyoming, United States - RVT100D185 | ecosystem: Environmental > Terrestrial > Soil > Contaminated >... | reverse complement strand
CCGGGCGGAAAGCGAGGCGGAGATGAGTTGACGAACACCGGCAGAGTCGTCCACCACCAGAACCCGTCGACGGCGCTCGGGCGAGGCCTCGTTGCGCCGGGCCAACTCGCCCAGGTAGTGGGGATCGACGACCACCATCACCTCGCCCCCGCCTAAGAGGGCGGCTCCGGTGAGGTTGCGCGATCCCCCCAGGATCGGACCGAGGGCCTTCACTGCCACCCTGCGCCGGCCCAGAATCTCCCCCACCGCCACTGCCACCGGTCCTGATCTTGTCCCCAGAACCACGAGATCGGACTCCTCGGTGGTAGGGGGGATACCCATGGCATTGCCCAACGACACGAGAGGGATGTCCTGGCTCTGAAAGCGGGCTCTTCGCACTCCGTGCTCATCGACGCGGATGTCGGAACCGGCGGGAACGATCGAGGCCTGCACCGCTGCCTCGGGCAAGCCCCAATAATTGTCGCCGTTCGCCACCACCAGGACGTTCTGGAGCACTAGTGACACCGGAAGGGTGACCGTGACGGTGGTGCCCTCCCCGGATCGCGACTCCATGTTGAGTCCCCCATTGACCCGCTCCAGAGCCTCGGCCACCGTCGAGAGTCCGTCGCCGGCCCCGGAGAAGTCGTGAGCGACGTCCACGGTAGAAAACCCCGGCAGGAACAACAGCGAGGTGAGGTCTGATCCTTCCGAAGAGATTCCCCGTTGACGAGCGGCCTCGCCCACGGCCTTCCAATCAACCCCGCGACCATCGTCGGATATTGCGATGACGACTTTGTCGCCGTCGCGCTTGGCGGCGAGGGTAACCACCCCGGTCGCCGATTTACCCAGCGCCACCCTCTCTTCGGGCGGCTCCAGACCATGGTCGACAGCGTTGACAAGGAGATGCCGCAAGGGCTCCCGCATCAACTCGACGATCTGTCGATCCAGCTCGAGATCCTCGCCGCTCTGTTCAAAGCGAACATCCTTGCCGAGCTTGCGACCCAGGTACCGGACGAACTGGGGGAAGGTTTCGGTGGCTTGGCGCAGAGGGGCATTAGCCAGCGACACCGCCAGGGCCTGTAGCTGACCCACCGCGACCGACATACGGCGTAGCTGTGAGCGCCATGCCGTCATCAGTCGCTGCGGATCGGCCCCTTCGAACTGGACCAGGGCGAGATCGGAGAGCGCATCAGCATCGAGGCTGACCTCGACGGCCTGGTTGATCAGTTGATAAAGGTCAATCGTGTCGACCCGGGAGGTCCCCGCCAGCATGGAACGTTCAACCGCGGCGAGAAGTCCACCCAGCGAAGTAGGCCCTATCTCCTGGTTCTCAGAGTCGGCGGCGACCTTGAGCGGAAGGCTGTCCTCTTGAGGACCGCCGCCACTCAGGAATTTCTCGGTGCGAGCCACAAGGTCGCGCAGGCGGGCGGTCATACCCTGTTGTTCCTGTTCGGCAGCGTCGGGCAACATGCTGGCGAGCTGCTCGAGGGCCCTCCCGACGGTGGCCGTGGCCGTCACCGAGCCGGATTCGATGTTCTTCCAAGCCTGTTCGAGAAGGGCTCCGGCATTGCCCATTTCGGCTAGTCCGATGACCCGCGAGGACCCCTTGATCGTGTGGGCGTCGCGAATCAGGTCGCTCATCGACTCGGTGGTGAGCCGGCCCAGGGCGAGCTGGCGAGCGCCGCTGGCCAAACGGCGGGAACGCTCGATGATCTCGGTGTGATAGATCTCGATCAGTTCGGGTGGTAAAGCTGCGTCCAATTGGCTCCCGGGTCTAACTCAAACATCGGCCGGTCCCTCAGGCGAGTTGAGCCGAGGCTGGTCGATCAGGCCTATTTGGACCGGTTCTCGGCCCCCTGCAGGCCTATTCCCATTCAATGGTGGCAGGTGGCTTCGAAGATACGTCGTATGCGACCCGGTTGATGCCCGGTACTTCGTTGATGACCCTTGCGCTAATGCGCTCGAGCACCTCGTAGGGCAGCCTCGCCCAGTCTGCCGTCATGGCGTCCTCGCTGGTCACGGCGCGGACAACCAATGGGTGCGCATACGTCCGCCGATCCCCTTGCACCCCTACGGTCTTGATAGCTGGTAGCACTCCAAACGCCTGCCAGATCGACCGCTCCAGGCCGGCCCGCCGGATTTCTTCGGTGACGATGGCGTCGGCTGCCCTCAATAGATCCAACCGCTCTTGAGTCACCTCGCCGATGATGCGTACGGCCAGACCGGGCCCCGGGAAGGGTTGGCGCCAGACGATTTCCTCGGGGAGGCCGAGCTGCTCTCCGATGGCGCGCACCTCGTCCTTGAAGAGGTCACGAAGGGGTTCCACCAAGTCGAAATTCATGTCGGCAGGAAGACCCCCGACGTTGTGATGGGTCTTGATGGTGGCGGCACTGGCGCTGCCTGACTCGATCACGTCCGGGTACAGGGTCCCTTGAACCAGGAACCGCACATCGGTGAGGTCGGCGGAAACCTCCTCGAAGACGCGAATGAAGGTCTCTCCGATGATGCGCCGCTTCGCTTCGGGGTCAGTCACGCCAGCCAATCCCTCCAGGAATCGATCGGCCGCCTTGACGTGGATCAGATTGGTCGGGAAGTTTCTCTCGAAGGTCTCTTCAACCTGGTCGGCCTCGTCCTTGCGGAGGAGTCCGTGGTCTATGAACACGCAAGTGAGTTGATCGCCTACGGCCTGGTGGACCAAAGCGGCCGCCACTGCCGAGTCGACGCCACCCGACAGCCCGCAGATCACCTGGCCGTCACCGACCTGGGCTCGGATGCGGTCGATGGCCCTCTCGATGATCGAATGGCTGGTCCACAGTGGTCGGGTCTCACAAACGTCATATAGGAATCGCTTGAGGATGTCGCTACCGCGATCGGTATGGGTGACTTCGGGGTGGAACTGGACGCCGTAGAGGCCGCGGGCGGGATCCTCCATCGCCGCCACCGCAGCTCCCGGCGTTGAGGCAGTGGCGATGAAACCCGGAGGCGGTTTTGTCACGGCGTCCCGATGGCTCATCCACACCTCCAGGCTCTGGGGGAAGTCGGCCAGGAGTCTGCCCGGTGAAGTCATCTGGAGGGTCGTTCGTCCGAACTCGGAAGAGCCGTTGTTGGCGACGGTGCCGCCGGTCATTTCGCCAATCAACTGATGCCCGTAACAGATGCCAAGGATTGGCACACCGGCATCGAGGATCTCGGGATCCATCCGGTATGCGTCATCGGCATAAACCGAGGCAGGTCCCCCCGAGAGGATGATGGCCGCAGGCTGCCGTTGACGGATCTCGGCAGCGCTGATGGTTCTCGGAACGATCTCGGAGTGAACTGACGCCTCCCGCACCCGTCGGGCGATCAGTTGCGCGTACTGGGCTCCAAAGTCGATGACGAGTACGGAGTCGGGAGGCGTGAGGCGTGAGTCGTGAGTCGTGAGATCCGCTGCATGGTCCTCTTGCTTACTCACGTCTCACGTCTCACGTTTCGGCGCCAAAGGCGCCGCTTAGCCCATGCCAACTCGTTGGGCCTTCTGAAGTCCTTTGCCTTCGGTCTGCAAGGAGGGGGCCAGCATGATCTCCGCTTTCTGAAATGCCTTGAGGTCCGAGTAGCCGCAGGTGGCCATCGACACCCGCAGCGCTCCGAACAGGTTGCGGCGGCCGTCGTTCTCATGAGCCGGTCCGACAAGGATCTCGGCCAGGCTTCCCAACCGGCCCACCTGGACTCTTGCCCCGCGGGGCAAAGTTGGATGGAAGGTGGCCATGCCCCAGTGGAATCCTCTCCCAGGGGCCTCGTCGGCGGCGGCCAGAGGAGAACCAATCATCACCGCATCGGCACCACAGGCGATCGCCTTAGCCACATCACCCCCGGTCCGCATCCCCCCATCGGCAATCACGTGGACGTACCGGCCTGTCTCATCCAGGTGACGGATGCGGGCACCGGCGGCATCGGCGATGGCTGTCGCCTGGGGAACCCCCACACCCAATACACCCCGGGTGGTACAGGCCGCCCCCGGACCCACCCCGACTAGGACCGCGGCGGCACCGGTCCGCATCAGGTGCAAGGCGGTCGAGTAGGAGGCACACCCACCCACGACGATCGGCAGATCCGAATCCGAGATGAACTGGCGAAGATCGAGCGGCTCAGCACGGGTAGAAACGTGCTCAGCCGAAACGACCGTTCCTTGAACCACCAGTATGTCGAGGCCACCTGCCAGAGCCAGACCACTCAGGTCTCGCACCCGCTGCGGTGTGAGACTGGCAGCGGTAACCACTCCTGATGCCTTGATGTCCTCAACGCGCTCTTTTACAAGGTTCGGTTTGACCGGCTCGAGATAAATCTCCTGCATCCGCTGGGTTGCTTTCTCCGCGGCCAGCTCAGCGATCTCCTCGAAGTAGGGCTCGGGGTCTTCGTAGCGGGTCCATAGTCCCTCGAGGTTGAGCACACCGAGGCCACCCAGGCGACCGATCTCTATCGCAGTCGAAGGGCTGAGGGCACCATCCATGGCTGAGCCGAGCATCGGCAGGCTGAAACGGAACGCATCGATCTGCCAGCTGATGTCGACATCATCCGGATCGCGTGTACGACGACTTGGCACGATGGCGATGTCGTCGAGTCCGTAAGCCTGTCGTGCTGTCTTGCCGATGCCGATGTCGATTTCCACATAAGGAGTTTACGCCCGCACATTCCGCAGTTGGGGAAGTCGGGCCGACGTTTACGCTGCCGGGGTGGAACCCGAACAGCAATCGGCGTGGCGCCCGCGCGACGTCCTGATTGCAATGGCTGGCGGTCTGTTGGGGGTAGTAGTTGTTGGCCTCCCGGTCCTCGCTATGGGGGGCGACACCGAAGCTCTGATTGTGCTAGGCAGCATTGGCCAATTCACCGGCCACGTGGCGGCCGTCTGGTGGTTGGCACGGACTCGAGGTGGCATTGCCTCGCTGGGCTTCCAGGTGGAACCATGGGACGTTTTATATCTATTCGTCGGAGTGGGACTACAGGTCATCCTCCCCCTGCTGATGGCCCCCCTGGCTGCCGTCCTGGGAGACTCCCAGACTGGCCAAGAGGTGACCGATCAAATCCGTCTGCTGGGCGGGACCGTCGGCCGGGTGGTCATGGCCGGTGTGGTGACCGTCCTCGGCCCGATTGCCGAGGAATTGATGTTCAGAGGCATCCTCCTGAAATCGTTGTCAGCTGGTGGGATTCGAAGGGCCTCGTTGATCACTGCAATCGGCTTCAGTGGGTACCACCTCCTCGGCCTCACCGGCGACCTTTTGACCGGGGCAATCTTGCTTTTCCCGATCATCCTGATTGTTGGGCTAGTGCTGGCCCGGGTAACGGTCCGGCGGGGACGGCTGGGGCCGGCCATCTTCATCCATTCCGGGTTCAACCTGCTGGCGGTGGTGGTGCTACTCATCCCACCCGAACTCCTGGAGCAAGTGTCAGGGTGACCTTTCCCCGTTCTTGTGACGGTTCACCCGTATATGACGGGTGAACCGTCACAAGAACGGTGGTCGAAGGGGCTAGCTACCGGTCAGTCCAACCGCTCGACGCACCACGACCATTGTCGACTCAGCCCGGGAGCGGGCATCGAGAGCACCTTTCAGCATCAAGCGGCCCACCTCTTCGTCATCGAAGGCCCTGAACCTGGTCCGGATTGGGGTCACTCGCGCCACAACTGCTTCGGCCACCGCCTCTTTGAACCGGCCGTAGCCGGCATCAGCGAACTCGACTATTAGGTCGGCTATCGGACGACCGCTGCAGACTGAGAATATCTCGAGGAGGTTGGCGATGCCTGGCTTCTCGTCCCAGTCGTACCGGACCGTCCGATCCGAGTCGGTGACGGCTGACTTCACCTTCTTACGAATAGAATCGGGAGCGTCGAGCAGATTGACTCGCGAATCCGCATCGAGATCGGACTTCGACATCTTGGCCGACGGGTCTTGCAACGACATCACCCGGGCGCCAACCGGGGGGCTGATCCGCTCGGGAAGCGGGAAGGTATCCCCGAAACGACCGTTGAAACGCTGGACCAGATCGCGGGTCAACTCCAGGTGCTGGGTCTGATCGTCACCAACTGGGACCACATGGGCTCGATGCAGGACAATGTCGGCAGCCATCAGGACTGGATAGGCCAGCAAACCGAGGTTCTGTCCGGACCGATCGGCCTTCTCCTTGAACTGGGTCATTCGCTCGAGCTGGCCGATGCTGGTGATAGTCCCCAGGATCCAGGCCAACTCGGCGTGTTGAGGAACCTGGCTCTGCAGGTAGAACAGCGATCTCGCCGGGTCCACACCGATCGCCAGCACCGTCTTGGCAGTGGTAAGTCGGGCTCGATCGAGGACCTTGGGATCGTAAGGCGTGGTCATGGCATGGAGATCGACGACGCAGTAGTACGTCTCATACTCATCTTGCATGCTGACCCAGTTCTCGAGAGCCCCGATCAGGTTGCCGAGATGCAGCTCACCGTCACCGGTGGGCTGGATGCCTGAGAAGACTCTTTTGCGACCGGTTCGGTCTGAGCCAGAAGGGGTCATTGCCACTTGATGTCACTCCTCGGGAAAAAATAGAGCCGGAGGGTGGGCCTCCGGCATGTGTGCTATCTCGCGTTGTGCTTTCTCGCGTTGGGGCCCGTCAAGTCTGGGACCACCACCAGGATCGCGAGGCAACTTGGTTCATGTCGCGAACTCTACCGAGCCGGCAACGAGGCATGCAACCCTTCTGGACGAGGCGCCACGGACGCCGGAGCCGGGCGGCGGCGCTCCGGGAGAACAATCCGGAAGCAGGCACCTGCCAAACGCCGGGATCGCTCGTGGGAGGCTGTTCCGCCATGCCGGCGGACGATTAGCTCAACCACCGCCAAGCCTATGCCCGAGCCCGGTACGTTGGCATTCAGGCGATTGGGTCCCCGTTCGAACTGCTCCCAGATGGCCAGCTCGTACTTGCGTGGGATGCCAGGGCCGTCGTCGTGAACCTCGAACACGATGTCGTTGCCGATGCTGGCCGCCGACACATAGACGTTGCCCCGACCGTACCGGATCGCGTTGGTGACCAGGTTGTCCAGCACCTGTCGGATTCGATCGGGGTCGAGATAAGCATGCAGACCGGGTTCAACTTCAACCTCGAGGCCCACCGGGGAGGATCGGCCCGACCAAACTGAATCGGACACAAGCTTGTCGATAGCGACCACCGACTCCCGCAGATCGGGCCCGGCGGAGTCGCGAGCAAGCAGGAGCAGATCGGCGACGATACGCGCCATGTACATGGCCTGTTGGTGGACCACCGTGTTCAGCTCGAGCCGCTCTTCGTCACCCATGGGGACGTTGGGATCCTTCATCACGTCGAGAAAGCCAATCATCGCGGTCAGCGGTGTGCGTAGCTCATGGGAAACCGAAGAGACCAGGGCCTTGCGCCGCTCTTCCACAAGACTGTGGTATTCCCGTAGAGCCAAAATTTGTCGGATGATCACTAACCCCACAACAACAAACGCCACCAGGAGCAGGCCCAGCGTGTCGAAACTCAGGGTGCTCTTTATCAGCCTGGCGCCAACGAGCCAGGCCAGCAACCCGACCGCGGCATAGGGCGCCAGCATCGGCCAGAGCGCCTGGCGCTTATCCGCATACTCCCGGGGCCGGGGCCGGTGGGCGATCCAGGTGCCGGTTCCGAGATAGCACACTTGAGCCAAGACGAAGAAAACGAAATTGGGCTCGGCATTCTCAAATGTTTGGCCAACTCCTGAGGAAAAGAGGCTAAGGTCGCCCGCTGCCTGGAGCATTATCCCGATTCCCATGAGGGCAATGCGAACGTCGAAACGCCACGACGAGCGGCGAATGGTGACAATGAGTGCGACAACAACAGCCGCCGTGTCCACGACCGGATAGGCAAAGCCGGCAAAGCGCTCCCATACCGTGGCGTTGGCCAGATGGATCTCGATGGCGGGCAGGAAAAGGATCCAGACCACGGTGGTCATGGTCACCGCTCCAATGATCCCATCCAGCATCACCCGGGCCCGACTCCTTACCGAGCCCAGATGGGGCATCAGGGCAAACCCGGTCAGGGTAAGTGCGTAGACCGACATAAAGACGAGGTCGTAAGGCCCGAAAGACGGCAATACGACCACCAGCGATAACAACGCATAAGCCACCACCGCTAGCCCGCCAAGGAGAAGGCCGCCCCCAACCAGGCCCCAGGCCAGACCCTCACGGTTGACATGTTGGCGAGCGCCGCGCAGGATCAGTGTGCCCGAAACCAGGCTTCCCACCATCACCGCGATCGGACCGACATCGTTGCCGGCCTCAGGATCGACCACGATGGTGACCGCAGAGACCACCAGCACAAGCAAGCACGCAACTGACACATACATGCGCAACGGCCTACGCACGGAATCGGTAGGTGCGCCTAACACCAGGGAAGAGCTAACAGCCTGGGGCATAAGGCCTTTTATCGGCCAGCATTCACCTGAGAAAAGGAGAATCAGCCCGCGGTTAAGTCGCTCCGGGGGGCAGAAGCTTGCGCCTCTAAGGCGGTGAGGTCAATGACGATTTCGGGTTCCCCGACGATGGCGTCGAGGTGCTTGGTCAGAACCTCGATCATGGCCAGGATCTGGTCATCCGAGTGATATAGGGTGTGGGTGAACCGCACGCCGCTTTGTGTTGGCGAGACTGCCGGAAACGACGCCAGATTCAGGTAAAAGCCATCGTCGAGCATGCGCCGGGCCAGGTCCATTGCCTGGGTGAGTCCCCCAACCCGGATGAACCACACCGGGGTGGGATCCAGGGCAACCGCCGGCAGTGAGGCCCCAACCAGAGCACTTCGAACGAGGTCAATCTGATGACGCAACCGCGCTTGTCTATCGACGAGTTCGTCAGCGAGATGGATTTCGGCGGCGGCGATGGCTGCCCCCAGCTCGGCCGGATGAAGAGGACCCGAGAACGTGAGAGTTCCGGCACAGAGCTGCACCCGTTGCGCAGTCGCTGGATCGGGGAATGCGATCGCCGCTCCTCCAGACCCGAACGATTTGGCGAGGGAAACGATGACGACCATCCGCGGATGTAGAGGGTGACCGTCGAGCACATAACCTCTGCCCGACTTGCCACTCCAGCCAAAACCGTGGGCGTCGTCGTAGTAGACATGGAGATTGGGATATTCCTCCAGAAGGTCGCTGATTGCCGACAACGGCGCCACGTCCCCAAACATCGAATAGACCCCGTCGGCTAGATACCAGACGTGCTCGTAGGTCCTGGTCGCCTCGTCGATAGCGGCCTCAAGAGCACTTAGGTTGTTGTGGGGAAGCGGGTCGACCGGGATCCCCTCGGCTTGCAGGATCTGAGTACCAAGATGCACGGTCGAGTGCGCCTGAGAATCGACCAGCACCGCATCACCGTCCCCGATCAGAACAGGCAAGGCCGCCAGGTGGCCGAGGGTCGTTGTGGTCGGTACCACGACGTGGGCGTCGAATATCTGGGACAACTTGTCCTCTAGCGTCTGATAGAGGTCGATCGATGTGTAAGCCGTCGAGGATGAGAACACCGGTCCGAATCTTTCGATCGCATCTATCGCACCGGCCTTCAGTCTGGGATCGAGATTGAGACCGAGATAGGCACACGACCCGAAGTTGACGACCTTCCTGCCTTCGATGGTGAGAAGATCGCCCTCCAGCACTTGGTCTTCGACACGAATTCGGAAGAGTCCCGCAGCTCGCGACCGCAATGCGTTTCGCTCAAATAGCTGCAATAGCCGTTCATGGCGGGAAGCACTTCCGGATCTCATGGTCCTTCCTAGTACGTGTACGAAAGGACCAGAGCCTGTGCCCTGCGATGTAGCGCGCACCGCGTCCCCGATAGGCCTCAGGCCCTTCCGGAAAGACAACCTTAGGAACGGCCAGGAGAATGGGCAACAAGATTCGGCCCATTGACTGGTTCTGATTCATGGGCCATACTCAATAGCGATGGCACCCACCAACACCATCATCATTGTCGACTAGGCGCACGTCACCAACCCGCCGTGTGCCCAACCCTTCGCCCGGGCGAAGGGTTTTTTCGTGGTCCAGCCGTTCGATGCCCGAATAAGGAACTGAACAAATGAACACCCTGGAGATTTACGACACCACCTTGCGGGATGGCTCCCAACAGGAAGGGATTTCGCTCACTGTGGGCGACAAGCTGAGAATCGCCAGCCTGCTTGATCACCTCGGGGTGCATTACATCGAAGGCGGATGGCCGGGTGCTCTTCCCAAAGACGATGAGTTCTTCGCCAGGGCCGGTAAAGAACTTGATTTCAAACATGCAGCGCTGGTCGCCTTCGGGTCGACCCGGCGTCCTTTGAGCCGCGTCACCGGAGACCCCCAACTCCAGTCGTTGATCGCATCAGGAACCGAGGCGATCTGCATCGTGGGTAAAGCCTGGGATTACCACGTTCGGGAGGCGCTGCGGACGGATCTGGACGAAGGCGTGCGAATGGTGGCGGAATCCATCGCGTTTCTCAAGGGGCACGATCGACGGGTCTTCTTTGACGCCGAACATTTCTTTGACGGCTATCGCGCCAATCCCGAGTTTGCGCTCAACATCCTGCGGGCCGCGGCGGAGGCGGGTGCCGAACGGTTGGTGCTCTGTGATACCAATGGGGGGAATCTTCCGCACCAAATCACAAGCATCATTCACCAAGTTGCTTCAGGCCTGCCGAGCGTTGAGCTTGGGGTGCACTTTCACAACGATTCGGGCTGCGCGGTGGCATCATCGCTGGCAGCAGTCGAAGCTGGCGTGCGCCAGGTGCAGGGATGCGTCAACGGATACGGAGAACGTACCGGTAACGCCGATCTCTGCTCGATCATCCCCGATCTGGTCCTCAAGATGGGAATTCCGGTCGTGGCACCGGAGCTGCTCGCTGAACTTGCTCCGACCTCCCACCACATCGCCGAGATCGTCAACATCACACTCGACCCCCACCGTCCTTATGTCGGAACGTCAGCCTTCACGCACAAGGCCGGTCTCCACACCTCGGCCATCGCCCGCCGGCCCGATGCCTACGAGCACACCCCGCCGATCAACGTTGGCAACACCACTCGGATGGTCGTGTCCGAACAAGCTGGCCGGGCCTCAATTCTCTCCAAGGCTGCCGAGCTTGGGGTGGTTCTCTCCGACGAGCAGGCTCGGGCGGTCCTTGAAAGGGTGAAGGAGTTGGAGCATGTGGGTTACCAGTTCGAAGCGGCCGACGGCACGTTCGAGTTGCTAGTTCGCCGAGCCTTGGGCTGGACTCAACCCTTCTTTGAAATCGAGTCGTTTCGGACCTTTGTCGAGGGAAGGGCGAGCGAGGAGGTGATAGCCGAGGCAACGGTGAAGGTGGACGTTGACGGTGTCCGGGTCGTTTCGACCGGTGAGGGAAACGGTCCGGTCAACGCCCTTGACCAGGCCTTTCGGGCGGCCCTCAGGTCCAGGTTCCCCGAGGTCGACCGGATGCGACTTACCGACTATCGCGTAAGGGTGCTCGATTCGGCCGATGGCACCGGCGCTCGAGTGAGGGTGCTGCTCGAGACCTCTGATAGCGACACGTCCTGGAGTACGATCGGTGTTCACGACAACGTCATCGAAGCGTCCTGGGAAGCTCTCGTCGACGGGATCGTGATCGGGCTCTTGCGGACCCGGACCAACCCAGACTCAGCCACCTAGAGTGATTCATCGCCACAATCCGTGGTTGGCTCGGGTATGCTGTTCTCAGTAAAAGGAGCACAGGGGTAGTGGATATCGTGGGGCTGATTGTCGGGGGGCTGGTGGGTGTCGCAATTGGAGCTGGCATCGGGTGGTGGGTGTGGGGGCGGAGCCGGCGCACACTCAGCAATCAGGTGGTCAACATGTATAAGCGCCTGACGGCGGCTGACATCGAACGTGAGCGCCTCAAAGAGGAGCTAGCCGCGGTAACAGAGGCCCACCAGCCAGTCGGAATCGACTTGCGTGAGCCCGTGACCAGCAACGAACCCCCGGCTCACGACATGTTGGTGGTCTTAGAAGAACTGGATACCCAACCCGACCTGAAACTCATCAAGGGAATCGGGCCGAAGATCGCGGTGTTGCTTGCTACGGAAGGAATCACAAGCCTGAACCGATTGGCGAACATGACCGACTCTGCTCTCGATCACCTGTCCATTCGATTGCCGACGGTGGCCGCTCGAATCGAGAAAGAAGGGTGGCGTGAACAAGCCCGCGAGTTGCTCGCTACCTCAGGGAGCCATGCCCAGTAGGTTTCGCATCATGTGGGCCGTGGCCCCCCACAAGATCTCACCCTCCAGCTCGTAGAACCAAATCAGTCGCTCGCCCCAAATCTCCGATCGCCACGATTCGTCTTCGGCCAAATCGGCAAGGCGTGGAACGAGCACTCGGGCAACCTCCCGCTCTGAAGGACGCAGTCGGGGAACTCCGGCCAATCTTCCGACCACAGGCACCACCAACAGCTGGTATTCAAAGGTGTGAATCTCAGGGAGAAAACCGAGGATCTCCACGGTGGACGGATCGATCCCGACCTCCTCCTCCGCTTCCCGCAGGGCAGTGGCCACCACTCCGTCATCCTCAGGGTCAGGTCGGCCCCCTGGGAAGGAGATATGACCGGCGTGGGTCGGCATGGTGTCGGGCCGTTTGGTGAGTATGACCCTCACGTCGCCGCTTTCGTCCTCGTAGAGGGGAACCAATACCGCGGCTCGGGGAAGAAGGGAGTCGGACTGGAAGCCGGGACGAATCTGGAGGCGGTCCCACATGTGGACACGTTATAGGCTGATTGGTAGATGCCCCCACACCGTATCGAAACCGAACGCCTGATCTTGCGGCGTTTCACCAGGCGCGACATCGGTTCGGTAACCGAGGCGGTGCAGAGCTCCCTGTCGGACCTCAACGAGTGGCTGCCCTGGGCCCATCCAGGGTATCGGAAGGATGATGCGTCCAACTACATCAGAGACAGCGGCGAGGCATGGAAAGAAGGCCGCGCGTTCGACTTTGCCATTCGTCGTCGGGGCGACACCCGCCGCCACCTCGGCAATATTTCCATCTGGCCGGTTTCCCGCCTGACCCGAACGGGTGAGATCGGCTATTGGGTGCGCAGCGACGCCACCACCCACGGCATCGCCACAGAAGCGACGGCCGCGGTCGTGAAAATGGGCTTCGAAGACCTCGGATACCACAAGCTCACCCTTCGCATCGCCATTGGCAACCGGTCCTCGGAAAGGGTGGCGGAGAAGCTCGGCTTTAGCCGGGAAGGAGTGCTTCGTGAGGAACTCCTGATCAGGGGCAGATGGGTGGATCACACCCTTTTCTCGCTGCTCGAACGCGAGTATCACTCGCTTCCGGCCCGGGGCCAGGGCCAGTAGCCTCAGACCAATAATGGGATTCACCTTGATTTGCCGCGGGGCTCGTGGGTCAACCCCCGTCAGCGGGACGCAGTTTCATCGATACGGAGGGGCTACCACTTGTTACCAGGTGGTTCTGAACGACGAGCACCGATTGTTGATCGATGCTGGAAGCGGGGCCCTCAACATCGGTCCGGTGTCCAGTCCAGCCCACTTCTCGATTCTCTTCACCCATCTGCATTGGGACCACACTCAAGCGTTACCGTTCTTCGGCCCTCTATACGACCCCCAAAACCGGTTCGACTTCTATGGCCACCGACCTAACGGCATGGGTATCCAAGACGCCCTTGACGCCGTTATGCAGCCGCCGTATTTTCCGGTCACCTTTCATTCGGCACCGGCTGACAAACGCTTCCACCACCTCAACGGGGCACCACTGGAGATCGGGGGCTTCTCGATCACCTATTCGAGTCTGTATCACCCCCAGGGCGTGACCGGGTACCGCCTGGAGAAGGATGGTGCCGTCCTCACTGTGGCAACAGACGTGGAACATGGGGATCCCGACAGCGACCAGGCCCTGCTGAAGCTCGCAGCGAGTTCCGACGTGCTCATCTACGACGCCCAGTATCACCCCGAGGAGTGCGCCACGAGCAAGAGGGGATGGGGTCACTCGACCTGGGAGGCCGCCGTTGCCTTAGCCGATGCGGCCGGGGTAGGACGATTGTTGTTAACCAGCCACGACCCCAGTCGAACCGATGACGAGATCGACAAAATCGCCGCCTTGGCCCGCCAGCAATTCCCCAACACACAAGCGGTGGCTGAAGGCATGGTAATTGAGGTGGGTGAGACGGAGGCGTGAGACGCCTAGCCCCCGGTGGCTAGCACCTGGGAGGCATTGCCGAAGATGGAGGCGGCCGAAGGGAACACTCCCACCAGCAAGGTGATGACCCCGGCGATCATGAGCGCCAACCTGAGTGACCCAGCCGGAGTGAAGTGGCGGTCTCCGAGGGCGGCATCGGGGGGCGCATCCAGCCACACTGCTTTGACCACCCTCGCGTAGTAGTACAGGGCCACGACCGTGTTCACCGCGGCGATCACAGCCAAGGCTGCAGTGGCTCCGCTCCCGGCAATCATCACCGACCGGAACATCACAAACTTGGCGAACCACCCCGCCAAGGGAGGAAGGCCGGCCAGCGAGAAGAAGAAGACGCCTGCTAACAGGCCCAACCGCGGATCGTAGGAGCCGAGTCCAGCCCAGCCATCGATGTCACCGGTTCCCGTCTTGCGAGCTGCAGCAATAACCACCGCAAATGCTCCCAGGTTCATGACTCCGTAAATCACCAGGTAGATCACCGTCGCCGAAAATGCCTCGGACAGATCCGACCCCGCCACGGCTGCGCCAGCGAATGGAACGAGCATGAATCCGGCCTGGGCGATCGACGAGTAGGCGAGCAGGCGCACAATGTTCTGTTGGCGCAAGGCGGCGAAGTTACCGACGATCATCGACCCGGCCGCCATCGCCCACACAGCCGGGGCCCACACCGCGGCCACTCCTGGTACCGCCAGGTACAGCACGATCAGCATCGCCACAAAACCGGCGGCCTTCGAATTGACCGACAGATAAGCAGTCACTGGGGTCGGCGCCCCCTCATACGTATCAGGTGCCCAGAAATGGAAGGGCACGGCCGACACCTTGAACCCAAAGCCGACGATCATCAACAAGACAGCCATCCCCATGGCAGGCTGGCCGGCCAGGTCAGGGTTGGACACCGCCCGGCTGATTTCATTGAAAGAGACTGACCCGGTGAGACCGTAGACCAGCGACATGCCGTAGAGCAGCAGGGCGGTGGACAGGACCCCGAGTATGTAGTACTTGAGCGATGCCTCGTTGGAGCGGATGTCGCCCTTGCGCCAACCGGTCAGCATGAAGAGAGGAGCAGTGGTCAGTTCGAGACCGATGAACATGACGATGAGGTCGCGCGAAGAGCACATGATCATCGAGCCGAGCAGCGAGCACAGGATCAGGAAGTAGTACTCCCCCTGGTAGTAACGGTCGCCTTCGATGTAGGACACCGACATGAGCAGCACCAAATAGGCGGCGACCAGGAAGAAGCCCTTGAGAAAGAGGGCGAAGGTATCCACGACAAACGAACCGCCGAACATGGTCCGGGTGGAACCGTCAACTGCCATGAGGATGAGGGGGATCGCGGCCAGTGGCACGGCCAAAACTGAGAAAGCAGCGATGCGATACTTGTTCTGGCGGCGCACGAACAGGTCGGCTGTGAGCACCACCACCAGGGTGGCGACGATGATCAGCTCGGGGGCGAGAGCCAGGTAGTCGACCTCGAATTGCACCTTCTAGCCTCCAAGACCGGTGAGGCCGGCGGTGGGGACCGCCGGGAAGGCCGTATCAACTAGGGCGACCACGGCATCGGTCGTGGCTTCGAAAACGATGCGCGGGAACAGACCGATGGCGACGATGAGCACCACTAGTGGCAGCCACGCCGCCAACTCATAGCGGTCGACATCGTGGAAGTGGTGGCCCTGCCACTCCTCCTTGGGTTCCCCGAGGTTGACCTTCTGCAGCATCCACAGCATGTAGCCGGCCGTCAGCACCGTCCCGATCGCCCCCAGGACCATGGCGGTTCGGAACAGGCCCAACGGCAGTCCGGATGCCGGGTTGTAGGCGCCGAGCAGCGACATGAACTCACCCCAGAAGCCGGCCAGTCCCGGCAAGCCCAGCGAGGCAAAAACCGTGAAGGCGAGAATTCCTCCGAGGATCGGAAGCGTCTTCTGGTTGCCGCCCAGCCGGGCCATCTCACGGGTGTGGTATCGGTGCGATAGTGAACCGGCGAGGAAGAAGAGCAGTCCGGTGATGAGACCGTGAGCGACCATCCCGATGATGGCAGCGTTGATGCCAACATCGGTGAGGGTGGCAATCCCGAGCATCACAAAGCCCATATGGCCGACCGAGGAAAAGGCGATCAGACGCTTGACATCGGTCTGGGCGAGACAGGCGAGCGAGCCGTAGATGATGCCGATGACAGCGAGAACCGCAATGGCGGGCGCCCACTGACGAGCCGTGTCGGGAAGGATCGGAATGGCGATCCTGATGAACCCGTATGACCCGAGCTTCAGGAGAATCGCCGCCAGCAGGACCGAACCGACGGTAGGGGCGGCAGTGTGGGCATCGGGCAACCAGGTGTGGAGCGGCCACATCGGCACTTTCACTGCAAATCCCAAGAACATGGCCCCAAATACCAGCCAGCCGAATTGCCCGGCAAAGAGCTCAGGGGTGGTGTTGGCGATGTTCACCAGGGCGGGAATGTCGAAGGTCCTCGGCAATTGCCCCGTCCCGGAACGGAAATAGAGGGCCAGGAAGCCCAACAACATGAAAGCGGAGCCGAAGAGGGTGAACAGGAAGAACTTGATCGCCGCATAGAGCCGGGTCTCGGTCTCTCGGGCAAACCCCGGGATCCTGCGGGGGGTCTTGTCCCCCCAGATCCCGATCATGAAATACATGGGGAGGAGGACGATCTCAAAGAAGATGAAGAAAAGCACCAGATCGAGGGCGACAAAGGTCCCGTTCATTCCCGTTGCCAGCAGCAGCGTCAGGCCCAGGAACGCCTTGGGGTTATGCGGCTCTTCCCAGTGATTCCAGGAGTAGATAACCGAAAGCACCACGACAAAGGTCGACAAAAGCAACAAGGGGAGGCTGATTCCATCGAGGCCGATGTGGAAGTTGGCATTGATGGCGCTGATCCACGATTGATTGACCTCGAACTGATAAGTATCGGCTCGGTTGAAGTCGAAGTTCGCAGCCAGAACTACCGAGGCGAGGAACGTCACCACCGAAACGAGCAGGCCCCAGGCCTTGATGACCGACTCTTTGTCGCGTGGTATCGCCATGAGGGCTAGGGCCCCGAGTCCAGGCAGGAACACGACTGCGCTCAGACCCCACTGGTTCACCAATTCCATCGTTACCGCACCTCTCCTATCGGAAGACCACTAACGCGATCACCAGCAACAGGGTCCCGGTCACGAACCCTGCCGCGTACTGCTGCACCCGACCGCTCTGAAGCCGACGAAGCGATCCCCCCGCCGAGTCGACTGCCGCCGAGAGGCCATGGACAACGCCGTCGATTCCTCGCTGGTCGAGACCTTGATAGACGATCCTCGACAGGAACAACGACAAACCCGCCACGCTATTTACCACTCCGTCGATGACATAGTTGTTGGTCCAATTGACGGCGCGGGCGATCGGGCCCTTGATGGGTTCGACGATGCCAAACCAGTAGATGTCGTCGAGGTAGTACTTGCGCCGCAGCAGCGGATAGAGAGCAGGGATCTCGAAGCGGTCACGCTCTTGCTGTGATGCTCGATCGGGATTGAAGATCCGATAGGCGAGGAAGATCCCGAGCAGTCCAGCGATTACGCCCGGTATGAGGGCGACCAAGTCAAAGGAGGTGGGCGCCTCCTCGGGACGAAACACCCCCCGAACCTCAACCAGTTGGTGAAACCCTGTGTAGACGCCGGGGATGTTGACCCAGCCTGCTGTCACCGCGCCCACTGCCAAGGCGACCAGCGGCATCGTCATCACCCGCGGCGATTCGTGTGGGTGACCATGCCCCCGGTAGGTGCCATGAAAGGTGAGAAACACCATCCGGAAGGTGTAGAAGGCAGTGACGAAGGCCGCCACCACCCCCAACCAGAGCACGGCGGTGGCACCGGCGTGATTGAAAGTGGCGAGGATCTCGTCCTTCGAGAAAAACCCTGCCAGGGGTGGAATGCCGGCTAGGGCCAAGGCCCCGATCACGAAGGTGCGATAGGTAGTCGCCATGGGCTTACGCAGTCCGCCCATGTCGGACATGTTGTTGGAATGGACCGCGTGAATCACCGAGCCCGCACCCAAGAACAAAAGAGCCTTGAAAAAGGCGTGGGTCCACAGATGGAACAATCCGGCCGCATATCCACCGGCCCCCAATGCAGCCACCATGTATCCGAGCTGGCTGACTGTCGAATAGGCGAGCACCCGCTTGATGTCGTTCTGCACCAGGGCGAGGAGCCCGGTCACAAGGAGGGTGGCCGCCCCGATCCACAGGACCCAGGTACGAGCTCCGGCCGCCATCTCCTCGTAGAAGGGGAACATCCTGGCGATCAGATAGACGCCAGCCGTGACCATGGTGGCGGCGTGCATCAGCGCCGATACGGGGGTCGGGCCGGCCATGGCATCGGGCAACCAGACATGGAGTGGGAACTGGGCACTCTTACCCATAGCTCCAAAGAAGATCAAGAGCCCGGCCGCCACAGCTACCGCCCCTAACGCCGCCGCGCCCTCTTCGGCGAGGTGCAGGATCTCGTTGATGCGGAAGGTGCCGGTGGTGACTCCGAGGATGACGGCCCCCAGGATGAGACCCACATCGGCCACTTTGTTGACATAGAAGGCTTTCATGGCCGCCGACGAGTTTTCGTGCTTCTCCCAGTAGTGGCCGATCAGCAGATAGGAGGCCAGACCAACCCCCTCCCAGCCAATGATGAGTTGGACCAGGTTGGGAGCTGCCACCAGCACCAGCATCGATCCGGCGAAGAGCGAGAGGGCAGCGAAGAAGAACGGAACCCGAACGTCACCCTTCATGTATCCGACCGCGTAAATGAAGACCAGCAACGAAATCGTGGTAACGACCGCGAACATCATCGATGACAAGCCGTCGACGGTCCATCCCAACTCGAACACCAACGGCTCGCCGCCGATGAGGCCAATGCGCCCGATTTCGAACTGCACGTCGCGAGGCGCGATCCCAACGAAGCTGTATATAAGGAGTGCCGTTGCGTAAAGCCAGTTGATGGCCATGGCGCCGATGGCTACCTCGGCCCCCTGGTAGCGCATCCACTTTCCGATCAAGACGATCACGAGGAAGGCAACAAAGGGCAGCACCAAGAGCAAACCGGCGTAATCGACTAGGAGTTCACTCATAACCGGTTACTCACGTCTCACGCCTCACGTCTCCTCACCACTTCATCAGGTTCAGCTCGTCGACATTGGCCGAGGCGCGGTTACGGAAGATCATCAGGACAATCGCAAGCCCGATCCCGACCTCGGCAGCCGCCACCGTGATCACGAATATGGCAAAGACCTGTCCGATGGCTTCTGAGGACCGCAGAACAGCTTCAAAGGCGACCAGGTTGATGTTCACGGCGTTGAGCATCAACTCCACGGCCAGAAGAACCATGACCGCGTTTCGTCGCACGAGCAGCCCGTAGACGCCGAGGGCGAAGAGCAGGGCGGCCAGGACGAGGAACTGATTAACGATCATGTCAGAGCCCTGACGTGAGGCGTGAGGCGTGAGACGGGAGTCATACCGCTTCTCTTTCCTCTTCTTCGGCGGGAGTCAGGTCCTTGCGGGCGATGGTGATGCCGCCGATCAGGGCAGCGAGCAAGACGAACGAAACCGCCTCGAACGGAATCACAAAGCGGCCGAGCAGGGAGATGCCGACGGTCTCGGTGGAGGTCGGTTCGCCTTGATTGCTCAGCTCGGTAGTCCCAAAGGCCTGGAGCGAGCCCCAGCTGAGAACGACGAAGAGTCCAATGGCAACGAGAACAGCCCAAGCTTTGCGGGGATGGTCAAGGGCAACGTCACGGCCGGTGGGAGCCCGGGTGATCATGATGCCGAAGAGGAAGAGGACGATCACCGCACCGATATAGACAAGTACCAGCACCCACGCCACGAACTCGGCCGAAAGCAGGAGGAACAAGCCCGCGGTCCCTGCCAGCGTGGCTACGAGCGCCAGGGCCGCATGGATCACGTTCTGGGAGGTCACAACCCGAAATGCGGCCCCGAGGACGACCAGTCCGAGAATGATGAACGCCCAGTTGGCGGGCTGGCCGATCCAATCGCCGATGTTCATCGCTCTGGCCCCGGATCGGGCGGCACCGTCGCCAGCCAGTCCTGAAGGCGATCCATGTCATGCAGGAGGTTGCCCATGTGGTTCTCGGAGTACTCGTAGTCGGGGCTCCAGAACAGGGCGTCAAAGGGGCACACCTCGACGCAGATCCCGCAGTACATGCAAAGGGCGTAGTCGATGTCGAAGCGGTCGAGGGTGGCCCGGACCCTCACCCTTCCGCCGGGTTTGTCGGGTGCCTTCTCTTCTTTGTGACCCTCGATGTAGATGCACCAGTCGGGACAGTTGCGGGCGCACAACATGCAGACGGTGCATGCTTCCTGATCGAGGGCGATAACGCCGCGGGCCCGGGGGACCGGCGTCTCCTTCTCCTTGGGATAGTTGACCGTATTGAGGTACTTCCCCGGGAGGGCAATGGTCCTCACCATCGTCTTGATGGTCACCGCCATCCCCTTGAGCAGGCCAACCCCTGGCATCTGCGGTCTCTCCATCACACCACCACCTTGAGCAGACCGGTTGCCAGGATGTTTCCCAGCGATAGAGGGATCAGCCACTTCCAGGCGATTGACTGCAATTGGTCTTCCCTGAATCGCGGAAAGGTCCACCGGAACCAGATCATGGCGAACACGAGCAGTCCGATTTTGGCGAAGAGGACAATCGGGCCGACGAAGTTCAGCTGCGTCTCGGAGAGACCTGGCACCCAGTAGCCACCGAGGAAGAGAGTGGCGGCAATGGCCGAGAGCGAGAACATGTTGGCGAACTCGGCCAGAAAGAAGAAGAGAAAGCGAAACCCGGAGTATTCGGTCAGATAACCCATGACCAGCTCCGACTCGGCAATAGGCATGTCAAACGGAATCCGGCTGAGCTCGGCCAGGGTTGCGATCATGAAGATGCCGAACCCCACGAACTGAACCACAACGAACGGGAGACCGAATTGCCATCCCCGTTCTGAGAACCATGATGCCTGGGCCTCAACGATCCCATTGAGAGACATAGTCCCTGCCAGGATCACCACCCCCACCACGGCCAACACGAGGGGCAATTCGTAGGCGATGAGCTGGCCGGCCGCCCGCAGTCCCCCGATGAGTGAATACTTGTTGGCGGATGACCAGCCGGCCATCAGCACTCCGATGGTCGAGAGCGAAGAGACCGCCAGTGCGTAGAAGATACCTAGGTCGAGGTTGCGGCCGACCACTTGGGGTCCGAGCGGGATCGGGACGAGGATGGCCACCGTCGAGGCCAGCACAAGAGCCGGCGCCCACTTGAAGACCGGTCGATCCGCATCAGCGGGGATCAGATCCTCTTTCTGGAAGAACTTGACGCCATCGGCGATGAGCTGGGCCCACCCCCATCTGCCCCCGGCGAAATAGGGACCCATCCGGCTTTGCATCTTCGCCGACAGCTTCATCTCGGCGAAGCCGATCACCATCCCCACCACCGGAATGATCCCGGCGGCCACGAGCAGCTTGATGGCTAGCTCCAACCAGAAGTTCATCCGCTCTTCCTTGGAGAGCGAATGAAGTGGTGAGCTATGCGAGCCTTCATCGGTCCACGTCCCCCAGCACAAAGTCGAGGCTGCCCATGATGGCGATGATGTCGGGGATCAGCGTCCCCTCCAGGATCCAGGGCAGGATCGAGATGTTGGAGAACGAGGCGGATCGGATCTTCAACCGATACGGTCCTAAACCGCCGTCCGAGACCAGGTAGTAACCCATCTCACCTTTCGGGTTCTCGGCTCGCACGTAGATCTCCCCTTTGGGAATCTTGATGATTTTGGGCACCTTCGCCAGCAGAGGTCCGGCCGGAATGGCGTCGATGGCCTGTTGGATGATGCTGGCCGATTGTCTCGTTTCCTCGAGACGAACCCACCACCGATCCCAGCAGTCGCCGTTGGCGCCGGTCGGCACCCGGAACTCGAACTGTCCGTACGGCAGGTAATCGGACACCTTGCGCAGGTCGAAGCCGACCCCGGACGCACGGAGGTTTGGTCCTGACATCCCATATGCCGCGGCGATCTCTGGTGGGAGCAAGCCAACCCCCTTGGTGCGGGCCAGGATGATCTCGTTGCCGGCTACCAGCGCCTCGAGTTCGTCGACGGTGGCCAGGACCTTGTCCATGGCCGCCCGGGTCTCGGCCAGAAAGCCCTTGGGGAGATCCTGGATCACCTTGCGGGTGGCCGACCCTGCCCCTTGGGCTGGTTTGACCCCACCGATCCGGTTGAAGTTGGGATGAAAGCGCCCGCCCGTGACCGACTCGAGGAGATCGAGTACCCGCTCCCGCTCGCGAAGGGCAAAGAAGAGCGGAGTGGCGGCCCCGAGTTCGAGCGGATAGGAGGCGTTGAAAACTAGATGCGAGGCGATGCGGGCCATCTCGGTGAGGATCAGGCGGATGAACTGGGCCCGTTCGGGAACTTCCACTCCCAGCAGCCTCTCCGCAGCGACTATGAAAGGCACCTCATTGGCGTAGCCGGAAACCCAGTCGATGCGGTTGACGAGGGTGGTGATCTGAGGGTAATTCCGGACCTCAGCCAGCTTCTCGTAACCACGATGCATGTATCCGATGACTGGTTGAACATTGAAGGCACGCTCGCCGTCGACCGTGGCGACCAGCCTCAGGACTCCATGGGTCGAGGGGTGTTGAGGACCGATGTTGAGGGTCATGTCGGGGGTCTGCAGCTCTACCGACACCGAGACCTCCGAAAGATGACGCACCAGATCCTGATCGGCCGACATACGGGTCGTCATCACGCCTCGGGGTTCTCGGTCGAGGGCTCGTCTTCGTCCTCTTGGCCAGGCATGCCTTCCACATCCACCTTCCCCGGCCAAGGCTTTACCTCCCGAGTCAGGAGGGGGAAGGACTTGCGGAGCGGATATCCGACGAAGCCATCCGGCAAATACAACTTGATGAGTTGGGGATGCCCGACGAATTCGATGCCAAACATCTCGTGTGCCTCGCGCTCATGCCAGTTGGCCCCGGCATAGACCCCCACCAAGCTCTGCACCTTGGGGTCGTCCTTGGCCAGATCAGTGGATAGCAGCACGATCAACCCGCTCGAGATATCGGCGAGGGCAGCCACCACCTCGTACCGCTCCTCCACCGGCTGGGCAAGAGGGTCGCCCACCTCGACCTGATTCGACCAGTCCACGGCTGAAAGCCACGAAAAGAACACCAGACCGAAGTCGTCGCGGGCGGTACGGGCGGCCTCGACCCAGGCGTCGCGGTTCACCCTGATCTTGGCCGTCCCATGAGCTAGTTCGGCCGAGCCCCCCACCGCTTGCGCCAAGGCTGTTGCCAGCTCTTCCAGGGGGGCCGGTGCCGTCTCAGACGGGCTGGCGGTCACGCTGGTTCCACTTCACGCGGATGTCTTCACCCTGAATCTTCTTCTGTAGAAGCACGATGCCTTCCATCAGAGCTTCGGGACGAGGGGGACAGCCAGGGACATAGACGTCGACCGGAATCAGCTGGTCAACACCTTTGGTCACGGAGTAGGAGTCCCAGTAAGGGCCGCCACAATTCGAACACGAACCCATCGAGATGACGTACTTGGGTTCCGGCATTTGGTCGTAAAGGCGCCGTATTGCCGGGGACATCTTGTCGGTGACGGTTCCCGCCACAACCATCAAGTCGGCCTGGCGCGGGGAAGCCGGCAAGGGAATGATGCCAAAGCGCATGAAGTCGTAGCGGGGGCCGGAAGCGGCCATCAGCTCAATGGCACAACACGCAAGGCCGAATTGAAAGAGCCATAGCGAGTACTTGCGGGACCAGTTGAGCAGCCAGGTCACGGGCTTGGGAGTTCCGAACTTCTGGACTATTCCCATTTCAGCACCCCCTTGCGGATGGCATAGACCAGGCCCAGGATCAGGATGAGGATGAAAGCAGCCATCTCGACCAGTCCAAACCAGCCGAGTTGATCCACCAGGATCGCCCAGGGGAAGATAAACACGGCCTCCACGTCAAAGATGACGAAGAGAAGCCCAAACATGTAGTAGCGGACGTAGGTCTGGTTCCACCCGGCTCCCACCGGATCCACCCCGCATTCGTAGGTCAGGGCTTTGGACTTGGTGGGGTTCGTGGGCCGCAACACCGATGCTACGCCAAGCATGACCATCACCAGCACGACCCCGAGAGCGGCAAACAAGCCGACAGTCAGGTAGTCCTGGAAATACGGGCTCATGCGGTCAAACCGGGTCGTTGCATCCGGGCGGCGAGTATAGGGAGGGCGGTCAGAGGCACCGCCAACCAGGAATACTGTTCGGCACCGAATGAACCTAGCCATCAGTGACGCACGCAACGGTCTGGTGAACCTCGTAGGCGAACTCGAGCAGCGGCTCACGGCCCGGTCATCGACTCCCGGGTTGGACCCGGAATCGGCCTCGGCGATACCCGACGGCTCCTCCTACTTACTGGCCCTGTTCGACGGCCTCGGAGATCAACAGCTCTCAGCGCCGATGGCAGCTCCGATGCTGGCTGATCGCAAACTCGGCCTCCGGGCTCCTTTCCCCACCACCACCACCGTGAGCATGGCCACTATCGCCACCGGTACCGCACCAGCCGAGCACGGGCTCATCGCCCACCTGATGTGGATTGCCGAGCTGAGCAAGGTGGTCAACACCCTCAAGTGGGTCGATCTCACCGGTGCTGTGGTCTCCTACGACACGGGGGCGCTGTTGCCGGCCCCCAACCTTTGGGAACGCCTTCAGATGGCGGGTGTTGAGCCGGTAACCATCCAGCCGGAAGGATTCGCAGCAACGCCTCTGAGCGCAGCGTTGTATCGCGGCTGTCGCTGGGTGGGGGTTGCCAACAGCGAAGAATTCACGGCACGGGCCCTGGAGGAGGTGGCGCACCCCGGCCGACTCGTTTTCGCCTATTGGCCTCCGGTCGACTTTGCCGCACATGTCTTTGGAATGGAGTCTTTCGAGTACGCCCAGGCCGTGTCCGAGGTGACGGGTGTCTGGGAGCGTTTGGCGGGAGACCTCCCCCCCGGGGCCGTCTTGCTGGGTACCGCCGACCACGGGATGGCGCCAATCGCCGAAGGGGGCAAGCTGGTGATCCGGGATGAGGAGTTCCGGATGCTCGACTGTTTCGGTGACCCCCGGGCAGTGATGATTCGGGGATCGAGCCGGCTAATTGGTCGGCTGGCCGATCGCACTGGCGGACAGCTCGTCGGGCCCGACCGATTCCTCCCCTGGCTCGGCGCCGGAAAAACCCATCCGGGTTTAACCGACCGCCTTCCGACTCACGTGCTGCTTGCCCGGCCGGGAACCGTCATCCTTCCCCCTGGATTCGACCGACGCTTGGTCTGCTATCACGGCGGCCTGACCGAGGAAGAGGTGGCCATCCCTCTGTTGGTAGCAGTGGGGTAACGTCGCCTCGGTGCGGATCTACACCAAGACGGGAGACGACGGTACAACAGGGCTCTTATATGGGGGCCGGGTCCGCAAGGATGATCCCCGCCCCTTTGCGATTGGGAGCGTCGATGAATTGCAGGCCGCCCTCGGGGTGGCGCGAGCTCACCTTGGAGAAGGACATGCCCTCACCGAGCTGCTCGTCGAGGTGGAGCGGGATCTCTACGTGCTGATGGGTGAGTTGGCCACGCTGTCCGACAACCGATCAAAACTCACCCCGGGTGAGACCATGGTCACGCCCGAGATGGTCGACAGCCTGGAAGAACGAATCGATCATTACTCGGCCCTGTTCGAACCGCCCCGCGACTTCGTACTTCCTGGAGAAAACATCGGGGCCGCTTTTCTCGATTTGGCCCGGACCGCGGCCCGCCGAGCCGAGCGATACTGCGTTTCGATTGCCGAGCCAGACTCGTACGTGCTTCGATACCTCAACCGCCTGTCCGATCTGCTGTGGGTGCTCGCCCGCTGGCACGAAGGCGATTCGAGGTTGGCCCGCGACTGAAGGGACGAGACCGTGAAGATGAGCGACAGGTTGGGAGGTGCCTATAGCGACCAGGTGACATTGGAGCTGACCTCGTCGATCGCATATCTGCAGATGTCCGCCTGGTTCGAACGGGCAGATCTGGCCGGGATGGCTTCGTGGATGAGGATTCAGTCCGAGGAAGAAAGGCTGCACGCCCTCCGCTTCATCGATTTCGTCCTCGATCGAGGCAACTCCGTTGTGATTGGCCAGATGCCG
>Ga0326597_10002681_pt1 | contig 26342 bp, 23 predicted proteins | sample RVTome_12_FD_203789 | JGI IMG/M metagenome (GOLD analysis project Ga0326597, IMG submission 203789) | Soil microbial communities from uranium-contaminated site in the Upper Colorado River Basin, Wyoming, United States - RVT100D185 | ecosystem: Environmental > Terrestrial > Soil > Contaminated >... | reverse complement strand
GTCGGTCGGCCAGGGCGCGCGAAACGGGCCGCCGCCGCGGAGCCGGTCGGCGAGATGCGCGATCGAAAGGGCGTAGGAGACGGACGCGTTGTAGGAGTAGATCGCATCGAAATTGCGGAGCACCAGAAAGGCCGGGCCCTCGGCGCCGGCGGGCAGCAGCAACGCGGCGCGTTTGCCACTGGCGAGCGCCGCGCCATCCGGTTTCCGGACCCCAAGGCGGTTCCATTCCGCGAGCGGGCGGCGGTCGCGCCGCCCCGACGGTCCCCGGTAACCGGCGGGCAGCTTCACTTCATAGCCCCAGGGTTCCCCGCTCGCCCAGCCCGCGTTCTTCAGGTAGTTCGCGGCCGAGGCGAGCGAGTCGGGAACGGAGCCGACGATGTCACGGCGGCCGTCGCCGTCGAAATCCACCGCCGAGCGGTGGAAGGTGGACGGCATGAACTGCGTCTGGCCGAATGCGCCGGCCCAGGAGCCGGTCAGCGCTTCCGCCGGCAAGTCGCCGTCCTGCACGATGCGCAGCGCCGCGAACAGCTCCCCGCGAAAGAACCGCTGGCGGCCGCCGTGGCACGACGCGGTCGTGAGCGCGCGCACGATGGGACGCTTTCCGGTCCGCCGGCCGTAATCCGTCTCGACGCCCCACACCGCGACCACGACGTGCCGGTCCACGCCGAACCGCCGCTCGATGTCCGACAGCACCGTGGCCTGCGCGGCGAGGCGCTCGCGGCCGTCGGCGATGCGCTGCTCGTCCACGAGGCTCGACATATAGTCCCAGACCGGTATCGTGAATTCGGGCTGGTTCTCCATCGCGTCCACGACGGTCTGGTCGAACTCGACGCCCGCGAGCGTGCTGTCGAAGGTCTGCGCGGTGATGCCGTGCGCGATGGCTTCGCCGCGGAGCGCGCGCACGCAGGCGCCGAAATCCTGCGCTGCCGCCCCCGCCGCTCCCAGGAAAAACAGCAGTGCAATTGGCGGGACGCGCGACATCGGGCTAGTTTACGGGAATCGCGAAGAAACCGTGACGAAGCGACGGGTGACGCAGCGATGCGGTGGGGCTGCGCCCTTGCAACGAAATTCGGGATTCCGGATGTTGAACGGCGGGCGGATCGTTCGACGCGCCGGTGGTATTCTCTGATGATTTCGAATCGAGGAGGGAATCATGGCGGTGGAACGCGAGCTCAGGCTGGCGGTGCTCGAGGGCGACGGCATCGGGCCCGAAATCACGGATGCGACGGTGCGGGTGCTGAAGGCGGCGGCGCGCAACTCGCGGCTCGGGCTGCGGCTGAAACCGGCGCTGATCGGGTGGAAGTCGTACAGGAAGCACCGCACGACGATGACCGACGCGACGCTGCGCGTGCTGCGCGAGCACGCCGGCTGGATCGTGGGCCCCACCGCCGCCGGCGAGTACCCGGAGGACGACCCGTACCGCGGGCATCCGAACGGCTATATCCGGCGCCATTTCAAGCTGTTCGCCAACGTGCGGCCGGTGCGGGCCTGGCCGCAGCTCGATCCCCTGATCCCCGATCTCGACATCACGGTGCTGCGCGAGAACACGGAGGGCTTCTACCCGGACCGCAACCTGGCGTGGGGCTACGGCGAGTTCAAGCCGAGGGACGACGTCGCGCTCTCGCTGCGCGTAATCACGGGCGAGGCCTGCGAGCGCTTCGCCCGCTACGCGTTCGAGTACGCGGCGGCATCCGGCATCGCGCGCTTCTCCGTCGTCCACAAGCGCACGGCGCTGCCGCAGACGGAAGGCCTGTTCTGCGGCGCTTTCGAGCGCGCCGCCCGCCGCTTTCCGGGCATCGGCTACGACCTCGTGCGCATCGATACGTTCAGCTCCTCGTTTCCCCGGGAGCCGCACCGCTACCGGCTGGTGGCGACGACGAATCTTTTCGGCGACATCCTGTCCGACCAGGCCGCCGGCCTCGCGGGCGGCGTCGGTCTCGCGCCGTCGCTCAACGCGGGGCTCGAGCACGCGATGGCGCAGGCCGTGCACGGCACGGCGCCCGACATCGTGGGCCGGAACGTCGCCAATCCCTCCGCGCTGATTCTCTCCACCGCGCAGCTCCTGCGCTGGTTCTACCAGCGCACGAAGCGCCGCGCGTGCCGCGATGCGGCGGCGCTGATGGAGGGCGGCGTCCGGCGCGCGATCGACGCCGGGACGACGACGCCCGACCTCGGGGGCCGGGCGACGACCGCGACGTTTGCGAAAGCGGTGATCGACGCCATGACCGACTGACCTCAAGCCGTCAGCCGTCAGCTGTCAGCCGTCAGTGGTCGGCACTGCAAACCGCCAACTTCGTTCCTCGGCCAACGGGTTCCGTGCGAGTCGCGGATGCTGCGACGCCAACTTGCGTCCCACTACTATATTGAATAGCATGCCTGTCTGATCCGCGGAAACCGGTTCCGCAGTCCGGGACGCCCCCAATTCTGAATGCACTGACACGAGGAGAGCACGAGCGATGGGCACCACTCACAAGATCCTGATTCTCGGCGCATCGTACGGCTCGCTGCTGGCGGCGAAGATCCTGTTCGCGCCGCACACGGTGAAGCTGGTGTGCCTGCCCGCGGAATCCGACCTGATCAACCAGGAGGGCATACGCGTGCGCTTGCCCATCAAGGGGCGCGACGGCCTCGTCGAGATCGATTCGCGCAAGCTCCCGGGCAAGCTCTCGGCGGGCGGCCCGGGCGACGTCAATCCCTCGGACTACGATCTCGTCGGGCTCGCGATGCAGGAGCCGCAGTACCGCTCGCCGGGCGTGCGCGAGCTGCTCGATGCGGTCGCGAAGGCGAAGGTCCCGTGCATGTCGATCATGAACATGCCGCCGCTCACTTACCTGAAGCGCATCCCGGGCCTCAACACCGACGCGTGCCGCGCGGCCTACACCGACGCCACCGTCTGGGACCATCTGGACCCGAAGCTGATGACGCTGTGCAGCCCCGACCCGCAGGCCTTCCGCCCGCCCGAGGAAAAGGTCAACGTGCTGCAGGTCCGCCTGCCGACCAACTTCAAGTCGGCGCGCTTCGAGTCGGACGCGCACACCGCGATCCTCCGGCAGCTCGAGAAGGACATCGAGGCGGCGCGGCTCGATCCGGGCGACGGCAAGAAGATCGAGCTGCCGGTCAAGCTCAAGGTGCACGAGTCCATCTTCGTGCCGCTCGCGAAGTGGCCGATGCTGATCGCGGGCAACTACCGCTGCGTGCAGAAGGACGCGATGCGGCCGATCAAGGACGCGATTCACGGCGATCTCGAGGCCTCGCGCGCGGTCTACAACTGGACGGTCAAGGTGTGCACGTCGCTCGGCGCGGACGAGAAGGACCTGGTGCCGTTCGACAAGTATGCGAACGCGGCGCTGTCGCTCGGCAGCCCGTCCTCCGCCGCCCGCGCGCTGTTCGGCGGTGCGCCCAACATCGAGCGGGTCGACCGCCTGGTGCAGGCCATCGCCGCGCAGAAGGGCATGCAGCTGAAGGTCCTCGACGAGACGGTCGCGCTGGTGGACGCGCGGCTCGAGGCGAATCGCAGGAAAGCCGCCTGATTTTCGCGGGTCGCGGATAGCGGCTCGCGGCGGGTGCAAGGAAGGGCGGCCATGCCGCCCTTCTTCGTTCCGGAGTCGATCCGCGAGTCACGAGCCGCGAGTCACGCGAACGCGCGCGTCAGCGGGTTTTTGGCCTGCTTCCAGTCACCAGTCACCAGTCACGAGTCACGAGTCACGCGAATGCGCGCGTCAGCGCGCATTCGCCGGTGCGTCGGCTCGCCACAGCTCCCCGCGCCAGCGGGCGGCGATGAGCGCGACGCAGGCGATGCCGAATGCGCAGTAGATCGTCGCGGTGCCGGCGTAGCCGATCCTCGGGATCAGCTCGCCCGCGATCAGCAGTCCGGGAATGTTGGTATAGAGCGCGAGCATCCGGATGCCCATGATGCGGCCGCGGTACTGCGGTCCCGACGTGCGCAGCAGCAGCGCCGCCATCGAGACGAGCCCCATGCACTGCACGAATCCCGACAGGACGAGCACCGCGACGCCCGCGAGGTGGGACGGCGTGTGGGCGAACACCAGGATCATCGAGTACCAGCCCGCGCAGAACACCAGCATGATGCGCGCGGGGCGCATCGCGCCGCCGAAGCGGCTGAGCGCGATCGAGCCCAGCAGCGCGCCGAACGACGCGCCCGCGACGAGATAGCCGAGCCCCGTCTGGTCGGTGTGGTAGACCGATCTCGCCACGTACGGCAGCAGCCCGGTGACGAGCGGGAACGCCGTGAAGTTGAGCAGGAACGCGAGCAGCATCATCGCGAGCAGGTGCGGCGTGTTCCAGACGTAGCCGAGCCCCGACTTGAGATCGCCCCAGGGCGAGGCGGACGGCGAGGCGGGCACCGCGCCGGCGGGCGGGTGGGATGACGCGCGCGCCGCGCCGGCCTTGAGCGTGAGCATGACGCTGACCGCGTAGAGCGTCGTCACCACCAGGTAGGTCGGGCCGATGCCGAGAATCGCGACCAGGCCCGCGCCGGTGAGCGCGCCCGCGATGCGCGCGGAGTCCTGCGTCGTGCGCTGGATGCTCATCGCGCCCATCATCCGCTCCGGCGGCATGGTTTCGCCCACCAGCGCCGCGCGCATCCCGACGTCCGACGGGCGCACGAGTCCCGACATCCCCGCCACGACCAGCACCAGCACCGGGTTGAGCGAATTCGTGAATGCCAGGGTCGTCAGCAGCAGCGCCAGCGCGGCGTAAATGGCGCGCATGCCGCACAGCAGGTTGCGGTGGCCGATGCGGTCGCCCGTGACGCCGAACATCGGCGCGAGCAGCGTGCCGAGATAGCCGAGCGACGCGAATACGGTGAGCATCAGCACCGATTGCGTCTCGACCAGGACGTACCAGCCGAGGATCAGCGTCTCCATCTCGAACGCCCACGAGGTCGAGAGGTCCGCGGGCCACTGGTAGCGGAACGAGCGGACGCGGAAAGGGGCGAGCACCGAGGCGCGGGGGATCGCGCTCACCGCTCAACGTCCGTGACTCGTGACTCGTGACTGGTGACCGGGCCCTCAAATTCCGCGATCGTTGACGTGTGACGGCTGATGGGACTTCCCTCCGGTTGCCGCGGGCGCGGGTTTTCGATCAGGGCGGAATTGTAACCAAATGCAAGGAAGTCACGCCGGGATGGGAAAGAAGCGACTGGAAAAGAGTGACGACAAAGAAGTGACGGGAAGGAGTGACGAGAAGGGGTGACGGGAAGAAGTGACGACGTGAAGCTGGCGCTCTTGTGCCGGAACCTTTTTTCGTCACTCTCTTTCGTCACTCTTTTTCGTCACTTTCTCTCGTCACTGGTATTCGAGAATGTCGAATCCGCAATTGCGGTCGACGATGTAGACGAGCCCGCGGGCGTCGACCTCGACGTCGTTGGTCTGCGGGGTCTTCGCGCCGCCGCGCGGCTCCGGGATATACCAGGCCACTTCCTCCGGGGCGAGGGGGTCGCGGATGTCCACGATGCGCAGGCCGGCGGAAAACCACGTGCAGTACACGAGCGTCCCCGCCATGTGCTCCTGGAACTGGTGCGCGCCGAAGCGGCCGCCCTTGCGGGCGTAGGGCGTGTCGAACTCGCTCACCTGGAAGTGGCCGAGCGGCCGGATGTCGGCGAGGTTGCCGACGTCGAACAGCCACAGCCCGGCGGTGATGCGGCCGGGGTGGTGGCCGTGCGCCTCGTCCATCGCGACCGCCACGTCGCGGCCCGCGACCTTGTGGGGCACGCGCAGCACGGTGTGCGTGGGCTCCGTGATCGGCGGATGGTAGTTGTAGGCGCCGACGGTGCGCGGGCGCGCGATGTCGGAGACATCGATCACGCGCAGCCCGGCGTTGAAGCAGCCCGCCCACAGCTGGTCGCCGCAGCGCATCGCGTGGTGCAGGTGCCAGTCCTCGTAGGGGCCTTGCGGCGTCTCGCCGCCGGCGATGTGCTGGCCGGGGAGCCACCAGCGCGAGACCTCCCGGGGCTGCGCGGGGTTCTTCACGTCGCAGTTGACGAGGATGTTGCCGCCGTAGCCGTCCATGCCGGTGGAGATGTAGGCGTAGTTCTCGTCAACGTCGAAGCGGTGCGCGCCGACGCCGCTCGTGCGGATGTGCGCGATGCGCCGCGGCTTCGCGATGTCCGAGATGTCCCAGACGCGGACGCCCGCGTTCGGGAAGCCGGTCCGGCTCCACTCCTCGAGCCGCGCGAGCTGCGAGGACGAGACCGTGATCCGGTCCGCCAGCTCCGCGGCGGTTGGCGCGCGCCCGAGCGTCTTTTCCATGTCGGCACGCGTTTTCGCGAGGCGCACCGCCTTGGCGGCGAAGCGCCGGCTCGTCCGCTCGACGTTGGTGTACATGACGTCGCCGACGACGCGCACCTTGTGGCTGTGCTCGTCCGGCGCGTCGAGCTTGATCTCCGCCACCACCCGCGGCTTCCGCGGGTCCGACACGTCCAGGATCGTCGTCCCGTGCGGCGGGTCCATGTGCCCGAGGAAGGCGTGATGCCCTTGCACGACGATCTGTCCGGCGCCGGGGAGATCGAGGTGCGAAAGCCGCTTCACGCGGTGCGCGAGCGGGGCGGGAGTGGCGCTGTCCATTCGGGTTCCTTTCGGGCGTATCAAATACTAGTCGTCAGTCGTCAGTCGTCAGCCGCCAGCAACTGCGAACTGCAAACTGCAAACTGCTTACTGCCAACGGGTTCTGCTCAGTCCTCAGTCCTCAGTCCTCAGCACTCAGCACTCCGTCCTCAGGCGCCAAAGCCGTAAAGCGCCGCGGGATTGGCGACGAGGATGCGGTGGCGCTGCGCCTCGTCCGGCGCCCACTCGGCGAGAAGATCGAAGAGCCGCGCGTCGTCCGGCTTCGTCTTCTCGCTCGGATGCGGCCAGTCGCTGCCCCACACCACGCGCTCGGGCGCGGCCTGGATGTACGCGCGCGCGATCGGCACCGATTCGGGATAGGCGGGCGAGCCGACGCGGCTCTGGAAATAGGCGCCCGCGAGCTTGACCCAGGCGCGGTCGCGGTCGATCAAGCCGCGGATGATGCCGAACGCGGGGTGCTCGATCCCGGCGGGCTGCGGCAGGCGCCCCATGTGGTCGATCACCATCGGCACCGGCAGCCGCCGCAGCAGCGCCGCGTGCTCGACGAACATGTCGCCCGGCATGTGGAGCTGGACGTGCCAGCCCAGCGGCGCGATGCGCTTCGCGAGCGGCTCGATCATGTCCGGGGTCACGATCGCGCTCGACGGCTCCCCGAGCGAAAACCGCACGCCGCGAATGCCGGCGGCGTCGAGCTGCTTCAGCTCGGCCTCGCTCACGTCCGGCCGCAGCACCGCGATGCCGCGCGCGTTCGCGCCGATTGCCGCGATCGCGTTCACCGTGGCCGCGTTGTCGGTGCCGTGATTGCGCGGCTGCACGATCACGACGCGCGTCGTGCCGGTTCTCGCCTGCAGGCGCCGGTATTCCGGCACGCCGGCGTTTTCCGGGAAGGGGCGCGGCGCGCGGTTAGGAAACGTCGGGTCGTAGATGTGCATGTGGCAGTCGGCGGCGTTCGCGGGAGCCTTCAGCTTCGCCCGTCCGCTTCCCGCCGAGTTCGGCGCAACGAAGGTCTCGTCACTCATGACTTTATGCTCGCTTGAAGAACAAGAAATGGACAGGATTCACAAGATTAACAAGACCAGAAAGAGCGCCCGGCATCAATTTTTCGTTGTCGTTTGATTGAATCTTGTAAATCTCGTTAATCCTACTGTGTAACATAACGACGAAAGGCACTCCTTCCCCCTCGAGGGGGAAGGGGATACCCGCCTTCGCGGGAATGACGAAATGCGGCTTTTGCGGAGGTTCCTTAATCCTCTCCATTCCGGGTTTGAGCCGATCCGCCAGCCGCGACCCGTGAGTCACGGCTTCGTCAGGAACGCATTCACCGCCCTGACGAAGCCCCCGGGATTGTCGAGCATCACGTGGTGGTCGCAGTCGGGCACCTCCACGAGCTCGACCTGCGGGCAGCGCGATCGCACTTCGGCGTAAACCTGCGGCGAGAGCCGCTGGCTGCGCGCGGCTTTCACCAGCAGCGCGGGGATCCGGATGCGGTTCCAGTGGGGCAGCCCGTCCGTCGTCTCCCGCGCCGCGTACACCTCGCGGTCGAACTTGTGGCGCCAGGTGCCGTCCGCGAACTCGCGGCCGCTCCGCGCCGCGAGGTGGGCGAGGATCTCCGGCGCCGCGGTCGTGCCGGCGGGCCGCAGGCGGTAGCGCGCGATGAATTCCTCGCGCGTCGCGTGGCCGCCGGGCCGGCGCGCGCCGACCTCGCGCAACGCGGCGACGCGGTCCGGTGTCATCTGCAGGGTCGAGTCCACCACGACGAGCCGCGCCACGCGCCCCGGGCAGGTTGCCGCGTACTCGAGCGCGACGGTGCCGCCCATCGAATGCCCGACCAGGACGAAGTCGCGCAGCGCGAGCTGTTCGACGACTTCGGCGAGATCGGCCGCGTAGCGCGCGTAGCTATAGTCGGGCGGATCGGCCCAGCCGCTGTCGCCGTGGCCGCGCTGGTCCAGCGAGAGCACGTGGTGATGGGCGCTGAACCCCGCCGCGACGAAGTCGTACCAGTGCGCGTGCGCGGCGCCGCCGTGCAGGCACAGTATCGCCGGCCGTCCCGCGGTCCCGTAGTCGAGATAGTGCAGCTTCACGCCGCCGGCCTCCACGAAACGGCTCTCGTGCGGCGCCGGCACGAAGGGGTCCTGCTGGCGCTCCCTGATTGCTTTTTCCGACATGCTGGCTATTCGCTCTTGTTGGTGACTCGCGGCTCGTGACTGGGCCGAACACCAGCCGCCAGCCGCGATCCGCCAGCCGCGCGGTCGCGCGCGATGCCGGCGCGGACGAGCCCGTCGAGGAGAGCGCCCGACAGGATGACGGGATCCGCCGTTTCGCCGCCCTTGAGGCGGTTCATCATCCGGACGCCGGAAAGTCTCGGCGATTCCACTTTGTGGCCGCTGGCGCCCTCGAACGGCGCTGCCGGCCCGATATAGGCGGCATTGAAGGCGGCCGACAGCATGACGCGGACGTTCATAGGGCGTGAGGAGTGACGAGCGACGGCTGATGAGTCGCGAGTGTGCCCGATTGGCGATTCTATTGCTATCATCCCGGCCGGACCCGCCCCGAAGTCCCGACGGCATTCCGCATGACGGACGCGCCCGTGGCCGGCAGAAGTCATTCATGATCGAAGTCAACGAACGCATCGAGGTGCCGGCGCCGACGCGCCGCGTGTGGGAAATCCTGTCGGACCCGAACGCTGTCGTCGAGTGCGTGCAGGGGGCGTCGCTCGGCGAGCGGCACGAGGACGGGACGTTCGACGCGACGCTGCTCGTGCAGTTTGGCCCGGCCAAGGTGAGCTTCCAGACCACGGTGGCGCTGGAGCTGGATCCCGCCGCGATGACGGGGACCGTCAACTCGAAAGGGAAGGACCGCATCGGCGGCACGCGGGTCGCCGCGACGATGCACTTCGGCGTGGAGGAGCGGCAGGACCCGCCAGGCTCGTCGATTCCCATCAAGGCCGAGGTCGAGATCAACGGGCGCCTCGCGTCCCTGATCGAGAGCGGCGCGGCGCTGGTGGTCAAGCGCATGGTGGGCGATTTCACCAAGCGGCTCGCCGAGAAGGTCGGCGAAGGCGGCGCCGGCGGCGCGACGCCGGCGCCCGCGGATCGCGGCTCGTGACTCGCCGCTCGACGGCAGGCAACACGGCAGTTTGATTGGTTCTTGAGCACCATCCGCGAGCCGCGATCCGCGAGCCGCGAATTTGACAAGGGAGTGGAACGATGAAGGTCTACCAGCGGCTCGCCGCCAATTTCAAGGCCGAGGGCGTGAAGCACACGTTCGGCATCATGGGCGACGGCAACATGTACTGGCAGCACGAGCTCGACAACCTCGGCGGCGTCCAGATGATCGAGGTGCGGCACGAGGGCGCCGGCCTGGGAATGGCCGACGGCTATGCGCGCGCGACGCGCGCCGTGGGCGTGGCGACGAGCACCTGCGGTCCGGGCGTGTCCCAGCTCGCAACCGCGCTGCTGACGGCTTCCCGCGCGGAATCGCCGGTCGTCGCGTTTTGCGGCGAGCACCCGACCAACGACCAGGAGTACAACCAGCGCCTCGACCAGGCGCGCTTCGCGGCGGGTTGCGAGACGGCATTCGTCCGGCTGCATACTCCGGATGACGCCGACGACGTGGTGCGCAAGGCCTTCTACATCGCCAGGATGGAATCGCGCCCGGTGATCCTGAGCGCGCCGATGGACATCCAGCAGAAGAACTTCGATGACGCGGACGAGCCGTACCAGCCGTCCACCACGATGATTCCCTCGCGGGCGATCCGGCCGGATCCCGCCGCGATCCGGCAGGCCGCCGACATCGTTGCCGGTTCCAAGACTCCGGTGATTATCGTCGGGCGCGGCGCGCGGTGGTCGGGCGCGGGCGAGGCCGTGCTGCGGCTCGCCAAGCGCACCGGCGCGCTCATCGCCACCTCGCTGATGGCGAAGACCTGGCTCGCCGAGGACGAATTCCACGCGGCCATTTCCGGCACTTACGGCACGCGCGCGGCGATGAAGCTCTTCGGGGAGGCGGACTGCGTGATCGCCGTCGGCGCCAGCATGAACCGCTTCACGATCGAGCACGGCTACCTCTACCCGAAGGCGCGTTACGTGCAGATCGACGTCAAGCCGGGCGTGGTCATGGCGGGCGGCCGCACGGCCGACTGCTACGTCTGGGCCGACGGCCGCGCCGGCGTGGAGGCGCTCGACAAGGCGCTCGAGGAGCGCTCGCACAAGAACGTGGGCTACCGCACTCCGGACGTGAAGAAGCAGCTCGCGGGCCAGTACGAGGACCGCAAGGAATTTCAGCTCGATCCGGACACCGTGGACCCGCGCGAGGTCGTCCGCGTGCTCGACGACACGGTGCCCACGCCGATCAGCCTGTTCACGGGCAGCGGCGCGACCGCGGGCTTCTCCAACATCATGTTCCGCCGCCAACGCCCGCTGGTGCTGGCGAGCCATTTCTTCGGCTGCATCGGGCAGATGATGCCCGCCGCGATGGGCGCGGTCGTCGCCACGGGCTACAAGCCGGCCATGATGGTCGAGGGCGATGCGAGCGTCATGATGCATCTCGCCGAGTTCGAAACGATGGTCCGCTACAACATGCCGCTGCTGATCGTGGTGATGAACAACGAGGCGCTGGGGTCCGAGTACTATAAGCTCGACGCCCACAAGATGAAGAAGGAGCTGTCGGTCATCAAGAACCCGAACCTGGGCGCCGTTGCGACGGCCTTCGGCGGGCGCGGCCGGCAGGTGCGCAACCCCGAGGAAATGCAGGCCGCCGCGCAGGAGTGGGTGGCGAAGCCCGGCCCGATGATGATCGATGCCCGCATCTCGCGCAGCGTCGTGACGCTGCCCTACCGGCGCATCCACTACGGGCAGGACGAATAGCCAGCGTAGCTGGCTCGAGAGGCGAGAGGCGAGAGGCGAGAGGCGGAAGGCAATAGCCAGATGTCAGTCGCCAGCTGTCAGCGGTTGCTCGCGAGGAACTTCGCAGATCGCCGAGCGGTCGGCCGCTGACGGCTTCAAGCTCCGGTCACCAGTCACCAGTCACCAGTCACCAGTCACCAGTCACCAGTCACCAGTCACCAGTCACCAGTCACCAGTCACCAGTCACCGGTGTCGGGGCTGGTTGATCTAAATCAACCCGACCGCCCCCGGGGGCGTTAGCCTTTTCGATGCACGGCCGTCGTTGCCGGCAGGCTCGTTCGAGGGCTCGCCGGGCCCGCGGCTTCACCATTGGAGATCGTCATGAAAAAGCTTTTCACCGCATTCGTCGCCTTGTTCGCCGCCGCCGCGGTCCAGGCGGCCGACTCCGACCTGCTCAAGCGGGCCAAGAGCGAGGGCCGGGCGTCGTTTTACGCCAACATCACGGCCGTCGAGCCGATCATGAAGGCCTTCAGCGCGGACACCGGCGTGAAGGGCGAGTACACCCGCATCTCGACCACGAAGTTCGTCGCGACGGCGATCACCGAGTTCGAGGCCGGCAGGTTCATGGCCGACGTGGTCCAGGGCCCGCTGCCCGTGCTCGAGATCCTCAAGGACAAGGGGATGCTCGCCCAGTACAGCTCGAAGGTGACCGCCGGCTATCCGGAATGGACGCGCAAGGACGGCATCATCCAGCTCTTCGGGATCGAGTACATCGGCATCATCTACAACAAGGAGCGCGTCGCGGCGGCCGACGTGCCGAAGCGCTATCAGGACCTGGCCGACCCGAAGTGGAAGGACAAGATCGTCATGCCCAACCCGTCCAACCACGCCACGACCATCGCCTGGCTGGTCGGGTTGCGCGCGCACGTCTTCAAGTCGGACGCCGAGTGGATGAAGTTCCTGCGGGGGCTCGCGGCCAACAGGCCGATGTTCGTCGCCTCGCTCGGCCCCACGCCGGCGCCCATCGAGAGCGGCGAAAAGCCGATCGGCATCTCCATGCCCAAGTACATCGTCACCAAGGCCCCGGCGCCGCTCGACTGGGCGCGTCTCGATCAGCCGCTGATGGGCACACCGCGGGCCATCGCAGTGACCGCCAAGGCGCCGCATCCGAACGCAGCGCGGGTATTCGTCGACTACTGGCTGTCGTCGAAGGCGATGGGCATGATGGCGAAGGATGTCGGCGAGTACGTGCTCGCGCCCGGCGTGTTCCCGCCGATCGACGGCATGAACAAGGCCAGGGTCATCGCGATACGCGACCTGTCCGACACCGAAACCAAGAAGTGGGGCGTGGAGTTCAAGAAGATATTCGACGTCAAGTGAGCGTCATCTGAGGCAACCGCGGGCTGCCCGGCCGCCAAGGGCCGGGCAGCCCGCCGCGTTTGTCGAGGAGCGGGAAACACCACCATGGAAATCCGGGTCCGGGGCGTCTCCCGGCATTACTTCTCCGAAGGCAGGACGATCAGGGCGCTCGACAACGTCGACCTGACGATCCCGGCCAACCAGATCTTCACGCTGCTGGGGCCGAGCGGCTGCGGCAAGACCACGCTGCTCCGTTGCATCGTGGGGCTGGAGTCGCCGGACGCGGGCGAGATCGCCATCGGCGACGAGGTCGTATTCTCGAAGGAAAAGCACATCCACGTTCCCGCGGAGAAGCGCGGCCTGGGCATGGTGTTCCAGACCTACGCCATCTGGCCGCATATGAACGTGTTCGACAACGTCGCGTACCCGCTCCAAGTGCGCGGGACCGCGCGGGAGACGATCCGGGAGCGGGTGGCCAGGACGCTGCAGTTCGTGCAGCTGGAGGGCTACGAGAACCGGCCCGCGACCAAGCTCTCCGGCGGCCAGCAGCAGCGCGTGGCGCTCGCCCGCGCGCTGATCGCCGAGCCCAAGGTGATCCTGTTCGACGAGCCGCTCTCCAACCTCGACGCGAAGCTGCGGGAGGAAACGCGCAAGGAGCTGAAGGCGTTCCTCGGCAAGCTGAACATCACGGCGGTCTACGTCACGCACGACCGCGTCGAGGCGCTCGCGCTCTCGGACACGATCGCGGTGATGCGCGCCGGGCGGCTGATCGAGATCGGGACGCCGCAAAAGATCTATTTCGACGCCGACACGCAGTTCGTCGCGGATTTCATCGGACGCGCCAATCTGGTGAAGGCGCGGGTGCGGGCGCAGGAGGCGGACCGCACCCTCGTCGACTGCGGGCTCGGCACCATCGCGTGCCAGCGCCGCGAATTCGCCGCCGGGGCCGAGGTGACGCTGTGCATCCGGCCGGAATTCATCCACGTGGCCGCGGGCGAGGGCACCGGGGAAAACGTGGTGAACGGGCGCATCGAGTCCCAGGTCTTCGTGGGCGAAGCCTACGAGACCGAGATCCGCGCCGGAGCCGAGCTGCTGCTCGCGCGAATCGACCCGGACGCGGGCCTCGCGACGGGCGACGCGGTGCACTTCCGGCTCGACCCGGCCCACGGCCTGCTGGTCGCTCTCTGACCGGCCGGTTCCATGGATAAAGCGCGCGCGCGGCTCACGTACTCGCTGGTGGCGATCGTGGGGTTTCTCACGGTGTGCCCGGTGGTCATGCTGGTGCTGGGCAGCGTCTCGGAGGGGCTGACGGCGTTCGGCGAGTTCACGCTCGACAAGTACGTCAGCGCCTACACCGACCCGGCGTTCTTCCGGGTCATCGTCAATACCGTGATCTTCGTGCTGGGTTCCTCGGTGCTTGCCACAGTGCTCGCGCTGTTCCTGGCCTACCTCAACACGCGCACCAATATCCCGTTCAAGGGGCTGTTCGGGATCCTTTCGATCATCCCCATGATGATCCCGCACCTGCTGTTCTCGGTGAGCTGGGCGCTGCTGCTCAATCCCTCGAACGGCATGGTCAACTCCGTGCTGAAGGGCATGTTCTCGCTGGAGCGCGCGCCCTTCAACATCTACAGCCTGGAAGGGATGATCCTGGTCGAGGCGCTTCTCGACCTGCCGATCGCCTACCTCATCATCGCGCCGGCGATGGCCTCCTTCGACGTGGCGCTGGAGGAATCCTCGCGGGTGTTCGGGGCGAGCCCGTGGCGCACGCTGCTGCGCGTGACGCTGCCAATCCTGCGCCCCGCGATCCTCGCGGCGTTCATCCTGGGCCTGGTGCGCAGCCTCGCGTCGTTCGCGGTGCCGCAGGTGCTGGGCATGCCGGGGCGCGTCAGCGTGCTGGCGACGCACCTCTACGAGATGATCTCGCTCGGGTTCTCCACCGATTACGGCAAGGCCGCGGCGCTGGGCATGAGCGTGCTCGCGACCTCGGTGACGCTGATCTACGTTTACCGCGCGCTGACCGCCGAGGGCGAGAAGTACGTGACGATCGCCGGCCGCGGCTACCGGCCGACGATGATCGAGCTGGGGCGCGCGCGCATTCCGCTGTTCACCGTCGTCGCGCTGCTGACGCTCGCCATGGTCGTGCTGCCGGTCGCGGTCCTGCTCTACACGTCGTTCGTGCCTTATTCCATGGTGCCGAGCGCGCGGGCGTTCTCGATGATGACGCTGAAGCACTGGACCGACGTGCTGCAGGACCCGCTGTCGCTGCTCGCGCTGAAGAACAGCCTGTTCCTCGCGGTCGCGGGCGCGACGATCGGCGTCGTCCTGTCGGTCTTCGTCGGCTATGCCATCGTGAAGGTTCGCACGCGCGCTTCCGGCATCCTGGAATCGCTCTCCTTCCTCTCATTCTCCTTCCCCGGCATCGTCATTGGCGTGGGCTTCATGTGGTTCTTCGTGCAGACGCCGCTTTACGCGACGATCTGGGCGCTGCTGATCGGCTACATCGCGACCTACCTTCCGTACGGCGTGCGTCCCATGGCGAGCGCGTTCGTGCAGATCCACTCCCACCTGGAGGAATCCTCGCTGGTGTGCGGCGCGAGCCACCTGACGACCTTGCGGCGCATCATCGTGCCGTTGCTCGTCCCCGGCATCATGTCGGCCTGGATCCTGATGGCGAGCATGTTCATCCGCGAGCTGACGCTGTCGGTGGTCCTGTCGCGCCCGGGGACGGAGGTGCTGGCGATACAGATCCTGAGATTCTCCGACGACGGGCTATGGGGCAAGCTTTCCGCTCTCGGCATCATCATGATCGCGATCTCGACCACCCTCGTGGTGATCGCCACGCTCGTCGGCGCCCGCTTCCGTCCCGAGCCGAGCGCCGGCTAAACATCAAGGCAAAAGGCAAACGAGTCACGAGTCACGAGTCGCGAGTCACGAGTCGCGGTAGTAAGGGCCCACCCGCGAGCCGCGAACCGCGAGTCACGGTAGTAAGGGCCCACCCGCGAGCCGCGAACCGCGAATCACGATCTGGAGGAGAAACGATGAAGCTGACGCTCTACTACGCGCCCCGCACCTGCGCCCTGGTGCCGTTCGTCGCGCTGACGGAAGCGGGCGCCGAGTTCGAGGTCCGGAACATCAACACGCGCAAGGGCGGCAACCACTCGCCCGAATTTCTCGCGCTCAATCCCAAGCACAAGGTGCCGGTGCTGATCATCGACGGCGAGTCGCTGACGGAGAACGTCGCGATCCAGATCTGGATCCACCGGCAGTTTCCCGCGGCGAAGCTGCTGCCAACGGATGCGAAGGAGGAGATCAAGGCCATCTCGCTGATGGCGTGGTTCACCTCCACCATCCACCCGCACTTGACGCCGAACGTGCGGCCCGAGAACTACTGCGATATGCCGGGCTCGGACGAGGCGGTCAAGCGGGCCCCTTCAAACGGTGTTTGATGCGCGCCTCAGCCGTGGCCGGGTGGCGGAATGGCCGGTGACTACCCGAAGGCAGAAGGCAGAAGGCAGAAGGCAGAACGAAAGCCACTCACCGGTTTCTGGTCGCGGGTCACCGGCAAAACGGTCGAGCCGCGAACCGCGAACCGCGAGCCGCGAGTCACGCGGTCGCGGCGGCGGCTAAGCGGCGGCCGCGACCGTCAGCCCGCGGACGCCGTGCGTCTCGATGAGCTGGGCGATGAGGCCCGACGCCTTGACGTCTTCCGCGAACGCGCTCAGGAACTGCGCGCCGGCGGCGCGCGCCTTCGGCGTGCCGATCGCCTGCTGGACCGCGGTGAAGCGGCCGTCGACGATCCGCGAGCCCGGCAGCTTTTCGGCGTCCGTCACGAGCCGCGGCTTGAGCCCGGCCAGCGCGTCGAGCTTTTCGTCCACGAACAGCCGGAAGGCGTTGTCCGCGCCTTTCGTGCGCTTGAGCTCGGCGTGCTGCAGGCTGCGGGTCAAGTACAGCTCGTAGGCGCTCTTTTCCGGCACCGCGATGCGGATGCCCTTGCGGTCGACTTCGGCGACGGATTTCAGCGGCGAGCCCGGCGGCACCAGGTACGTCGCCTCGATTTCCACGTAAGCCGCCGTGAAGGCGATCTGGTTTGCGCGCTGCGGCTCGGCGCCGAGGAAGCCCACGTCCCACGCGCCGGACGTCACCGCGTCGGCGAGCGCGCCGGGATTGGGATAGGGCAGGATCTCGACCGGCACGCCGAGCCGCCGGCCGATTTCCTGTCCCAGGTCCACCGCGACGCCGCGCGGCTTCCCGGTCGCGGGGTCCGTCGCGGTGAGCAGGAAATTGCTCATGTTGATACCCACGCGCAGCGTGCCGGTGGGCGCGAGCTCCGCCCGCAGTGTGGGAGTGATCTCAGCCATTGAATCGCCTCCGAGAGTGGAACGGGGAATATAGCAGAAGGCACAAGGCACAAGACACAAGGCGAACGGGACGAGTCGTAGTCCGGCTCCAAGAGCGTCCTGCCGCGCGTGCTGCGGCGCCGCGGCTTTTGAGCATCGGCGCGGGGAGCGCTATGCTGTAGGGCAGCGGCTGTGGCACGGGGCCGCGGGGACGCGGAGGCGAGACGACCATGACGGCAACACGGCAGGCGGCGCGCAGCGCGCGAGCGGCGGAATTCGAGGTCGTGCCGCTGGACGCGGCGCTCGGCGCCGCCGTCCGCGGCCTCGACCTGAGGCAGCTCGACGACGAGACGTTCGGACGGCTGCACGCCGCCTGGCTGCACCACGTGCTGCTGGTGATCCGCGGCCAGTCGCTGGAGGCGGCGGATCTCGTCACTCTCGTGCGGCGCTTCGGCACGCCGGTGACGTCCTCCGGGATGCACCAGCGCAGCCTCGACGAGCGCACGCCGAGCGAGTCGCTGCGCCTGCCCCCGGAAGTGACGGTGGTGTCGAACGTGAAGCGTGACGGCCGGGCGATCGGCATCCTGGGCGACGGCGAGGTCGTCTGGCACTCGGACTTCTCGTTCAAGGAGCGGCCCACCGCGGCGCGGATGCTTGTCGCGATGGAGCTGCCGCCGGAGGCCGGCAACACCGTGTTCCTCAACTGCTACGCGGCGTACGAGGCGCTTTCCCCCGACATGAAGCGCCGCGTGTCCGGCGTCACCATCAAGCAGGCGAACATCGTGGATACGGCGATGCAGGTGCGGCCGGGCATGTCGCTCAACATGGACTTTCGCGAGGTGCCCGGCCCGAGCCACCCGGTCATCTCAACGCACCCCGAGACGGGGCACAACATGCTTTTTCTCGGCCGGCGGCACGGTGCCTATGTGAACGGCTGCTCGCTCGAGGAATCGGAGGCGCTCCTCGACGCGCTATGGGTGCATGCCACGCAGCCGCGTTTCTGCTACGAGCACCGGTGGCTGCCCGGCGACGTCGTGGTGTGGGACAACCGCGCGACGCTGCACCGCCGCGACGCGTTCGACTCGGAAAGCTGTCGCGTTCTTTACGCGGCGCAGGTGGAGGGCCATCAGCCATTTGAAGCGCCCGACGCGCTCGCGCGTCCGCCGCATCCCAGGGGCGCTGACTACATCGCGCGGTGACTGGCGGTTCGCGGCTCGCGGATCGTGCTTTGCTCACACCCTCGCCCGGTCCGATGGGCAAGGGCACAGCGTGCGCGTGAAAGGTCGCCGTGAGGTCGCGGCGCCTGCTGAGTCCCGTGGCCGCGCATTGCGTCTGATACGCAGCCGCTGGCCGGGTCCTGTCGAAACGGCCGGCGCCTTCCCGATTCTCCCGAGCGAATTCTGGCAATTGACTTGGTCATCACGTTGTCTTGATTCAGTACCTGTACCGGAGCGTGAATAAATGGGACAGACCCCATAGAAAAAGCGCCGGTTCAGTGAGTTAGTGCTGTTTTCCACAGCCCGCTGTCCACCGCAGTCGAGGGCTGTGCGTTTCTCGGGGAAATCGAGAATGCGTTACGCGATTTCCCATGCCTCGCCGCAAGCGCCTGCAGGCCGCCGGCGTTCCCGTGCACATCATCCAGCGCGGGAACAACCGGCAGGCGTGTTTTTTCGCTGACGAAGATTACGTATTCTTTCTCGATCATCTGGCGCGGCTCGCGAAGCGGTTCCGCTGCGCGCTGCACGCGTACGTGCTGATGACGAATCACTTTCACCTCCTGCTCACTTCGGAGCTGGAAAATGGACCGTCGCTTTTGATGAAATTTCTCGGCCAGCGCTACTGAATCAAGATAATGCGATGGCCAAATCAATTGCCCGAACGCGTCCGGAGAAGCGGAGCAGGCGCTGGCCGTTCCGACAGGAGCCGGCCAGAGGCCACTTGCCAAAGGCAGAAGTCAAACGCGGAACGACAGGAGCCGGCCAGCGGCCATCTGAAGGCTGAAGGAGGAAGGTAAATCAGGTCCTGGATCGGACCCGCGCAACGCTTGGACTCACCAAGATAGAACCGTCAGTTCGCCGCCGGGTTGCCGGAATTCTGCATTTCTGTTATTCTGCCGCCATGAAAACCACCGTGACCGTGACCAGCCGGGGCGTCGTCACGCTGCCGGCCAAGCTCCGCCGAACCCTGGGCCTCAAGGCGGACGATCTGCTCATCGCCGAGACCACGCCGGAGGGCCTGCTGCTGCGCCCGGCCGTCACGCTTCCTGTCGAGATCTACAGCGAAAAGCGCATTCGCGAGTTCGCCGAAGCGGAGGCCGAGCTCGAGAAGGTCCTGCCTCGCCGGAAGAAGCGCGCCCGCTGACCGCCGCGGATGCGGGTTTTTCTCGACGCCAACGTCCTTTTTTCCGCCGCCAAGTCCGACGGTGCCGTCAGGCGGCTGCTGGACCTGCTTTCCGAATCCGGCCACGAGTGCCACGTCGATGCCTACGTCGTGGAGGAGGCGCGCCGCAACCTTGCGCTGAAGGCTCCCGGCAGTCTCCCGGTCCTCGACCGGTTGCTCGGCCGAATCCATGTGGCCCCGCTCAAGGCGCGGACGGAAAGCACGGCGGTACCCGGTTCGCTGGCCGAAAAGGATCGTCCCGTGCTCGCCGCGGCGATCGAACTCGGCTGCGAGGCGCTGGTGACCGGCGACCGCACGCACTTCGGCGCCTTCTACGGCAAGACGCTCGCCGGCGTGAAGATTTATTCGCCGCGATCGCTGGCGGAGGAGGCGCTGAAGAGGTGACGAGAAGGAGTGACGAGAGAACTCGATCATTTCCTTCCAGGGGATTTTCGCGCATCTATCCCTTGACAACAAGTATACGATGGGTTAAAATGACCTAACTCATTGGAGATACACATGAAATACACCAAAAAGCAGTTCCAAGCCCAATACCCCGACGATGGGGCGTGTTTGGACGCGATTCTCAAGAGGCAGCTAGAGCGCGACCCTTCTTGTCATGGATGCGGGGTGACACCCGCCAAGTTCCATCGCATTACAGGGCGTCGTGGCTACGCCTGTCAGGACTGTGGGCATCATGTGTTCCCCTGCGTCGGGACGATCTTCCAGCACTCCAGCACCCCGCTTACGGACTGGTTCTATGCCATGTATCTCATGACCGCGACCCGCAACGGGGTATCGGGCAAAGAGCTACAGCGGCAGCTTGGCGTGACCTACAAATGCGCGTGGCGCATCGGGCATCAGCTTCGCATCCTCATGGCCGCGAGGGACAAGGCCAACACGCCGGAGCAGCTTTCCGGGCATGTCGAGATTGACGAAACCTATGTAGGCGGTCGCAAGAAAACCGGCCCGCGTCGCAGCGGTAACAAACTCGGTGGGCCGCTTGATAACAAGACCTGCGTCATGGGCCTGGTCGAGCGTGGTGGCGCGTTCAAAGGTGAAGTGGTGCCAAATGCGCGGCGCGTTAACTTGCTGCCGGTAGTGATAAGGAAAGTCGCGTTCGGGACGCTGGTTAATACCGACGAGCTTTCAACCTACAAGACGCTTCCGAAGTTTGGCTTTAATCATGAGGCCGTGAACCACGGACAGAATGAATACGTGCGGGGCATTCACCACACAAACAGCGTCGAAGGGTTTTGGTCACACCTGAAGCGCGGCATTAGCAGCACCCACGTTGCAGTCTCGCGGAAGCACTTGCAGAAATACGTGGACGAGTTCGCGTTCCGTTATAACAACCGCCATGCTCCGGCTGAGATGTTTAACCGGATGCTGGCGCAAGTCAGCAAAGTGGTCTAGACCGCTTAAATGCTATCGATTGAACAAAAAATACAATCAATCAAGATGTTACGCTAAGAACGTTGTGCTACAATAACTGTCCAATAAGGCCCGGCACCGCCGGTCTTTGGAGACAGTAGGAGATAGCATGAACGTACGCAATCCTTTCACCGTTCGCGCAACTTGGGACGAGGAAGCAAAGGTTTGGGTTGCCACAAGTGATGACGTTCCTGGTTTAGCGGTTGAAGCAAAAAACTGCGATGCATTAATCAAGAAGCTCACAGTAGTTATACCTGAGCTGCTTGAAGCAAACGGACTTGTTCCAAATTCTGTTAGTGAGGTTCCAGTCGAGATAGTCAGTAAGTTATCCATGAAGGCCAAAGTCAGGGAATTGGCATAATGTGGCTGGCTTCACTAAGAAGTTAAGAAAGATACTCAGCAACGCAGGGTGTCACAAAGTCCGACAAGGCAAGGGCGACCACGAGATATGGTATAGCCCGATTACCGATCAACACTTCACCGTTGATGGGAATATCAAGTCTAGGCACACAGCAAACGAATCGCTGAAACAAGCTGGCCTTGAAAAAGAGTTCTAAAACCCGCTTCGGCGGGTTTTTTATTTCTTCTTCACGCCGAATACAGCGTCATCTAGTAGCTGATCGAACCTAGCCTCGTGGCCAAGCTCTAGCGGCAATACTGATTTAGCCGCGCGACTCGGTTTCTTTTTTGCGCGCGCCGTTGCTTTGCCGACCTTCTTGCGGTCAGAGCGTTTCATCGGGAAACAGTCTACTCGGACCGTTCTGGAATTTCTGAGAAGCGCTTCAGTTCTTCCCGAAATTTTTTCTCCGCGCCTGCCTTGGTGTCGGCGGTGACGCCGACAGCCAGCGGCCAGCCTGACGGTGTAATTGCCATCCACCCCCCGCAGCGGCGCTCGATCAGGAGTGGTTGAACTGCAAAAATCGCATGATTCGTGCTCATGTGGTGATCTCCAATGTGTCGGAAACACCGATACTATAAATTGTTTATCCTTTCACAATCAAGTAACTATCATGGTTCTGATACTTCTGATACTTACTAGAACCAAAAACCATGGTAAAATTCTACCGTATCAAACAATGTACCAAGGAGAAGCAGATGGCACTTACCCCCGACGGCAACGCCCCCTACACCGCAGCGGCGACCTTGGTGAATCTGATTAAGCGGTTCCGCGATAAGGGACTCGCATTCCCTGTTACGGTTGACGTGCTGCTCCGTGCCGGAGTTCCGGAAAGCCTCTCACAGCGCACGCTGCAAGCCCTCCAGCTCCTTGAACTCATTGACGAGGCGGGTAACGCCACCGAGACGCTCAAGAAAATTCGAGAAGCCCCCGAGAAGGAGTACAAGGCAACCCTCGCGGCGTGGCTCAAGCGCGTGTACGCCGAAGTCTTCAAGTTCGCGGACCCCTCCAGCGAGGACGAGACCGAAGTGCGTGATGCGTTCCGCACGTTCATTCCTCACGCGCAGCAGGATCGCATGGTGAAGCTATTCATGGCGCTGTGCGCGGAGGCTGGACTGGCCCCGGAGAGCAAGAAGGCGGAAGCTAAAGCCCGCGTGCGACCGGTCGTCCAGGCCGGTCAGGGGACTCGCTTAATCAAGATGAAGAAGCCGCCCGCGCCACCTGCCGAGACGTTCCGCGCTGGTGGCGTGCCCGCGCCCATAGGCGGCTTGCTCAGTACGTTGCCGAAGGCTTGGACAAAGCAGGATCGAGACAAATTCTTGATGGCGTTCACCGCCATGCTGGACTACAGCATCCCCGTTCGCACCGCCGCCGAACTCGATGCCGAGAAGGAGGCAGAATGAGGCTCTCGAGCAGCGGCGCGGCCGCCATCGCCACCGGCACCGCGCCCAAATGGAAAAGGCCTGTAATGGTTCGTCCCCGTGAAGGTGGACCATTACAGGCCGGAGTGGTGCTTTTACTGACGGGGGTAGCAGCGTCGCCGGGTAGGGCTTCCTATTCCACGCCCGGGCGGTTGGAGTCCGTCTACCTCCACCCTTTTTTCTTACAACACAAGGAATTGTACTATGAAAAAGCCTCAAAACGAAACTACCTCCAAGCGTGTCGCCAGTATCGCATCCAAGATACTCCGCAACCCGCATTCTACTAAGGCCGAGAAAAGCGCCGCCGCTTCCGCTTTGACACAGCGAGTGCGTCGGAAGTAGTAACCAGGGGGGTAACCCTCACCACAGCAACGCGGGGTATAAGCATGACCCCGCTTGCCTGTGGTTCATCGTCCACGTCCGCCACGTTGGGCGCAAGCACGATCACCTGGGCGTCACGCTGCACCACAAACCCCGCCGAGTAGCACCGGCAGCACTCCCGCTGTAAGTCCCCCACCCGCATCCATGCGTTAGTGGGTTGTCGGCTGTCGAGCCATTCCACCAAAACCAAACCATTACCAACCTTGCCAAGGTGCTTAATCATGCCTTTTTCCTTACTTGCACTCAAGGGACACATGCGGATTTTCGGGTGTTTTCTGCGCACCGCATCGCTGACACGGCGCGCCGCCTCGCCGATCAGCTCCAGGCTCCTTTCGGGCGCCAACATCCGAACGCGATTACCGATGACGCTCTCACGGCTGGCGTCCTTGATGATGCCGGCTGCGTCGCGTGCGGCCTGGAGCACGTCCCAAAGATGCGTAGGATCGCGATCTTCAGGCGTCAGAAGGCAGAAGGCAGAAGGATGAAGGATGACCCCCGCAGCGAAACAATCGGGGCGCACACGGACGGTTTCGCTGACATGCGTCAGCGGAACAGGGCGGGCAAGGGGGGGCGGCTGTGACTCGTTAGCCGCAGGCCCGTTTGCGGGAACAGCCGCATGAGGTCCGGACAAACAGAATGAATGATCCTGTCGGCATTTTTCTTATCTGACGAGTTCGCAATACGTGATGCCGGGCCGACGGTCGAGCGGGCTCCATCCAAACTCTTGGAGAGCTACGCCCAGCCGCACCCGGGTGGCGGAATGGCCGGTGGCTGATCCGATGCTCACGGAACTGGTACTGACTCAAGGCAGTACGACGGCCAAGTGCTATGCCTGGATGCGCCCGGGAGAATCGGGAAGGTGCCGGCCGTTCCGACAGGACCCGGCAGGCGGCCAGCCAAAGTCAGAAGTCAGAAGTCAGAAGTCAGAATGACAAAATCCGGTCAGAGGCTGGCCAGGACTTTTCCCCAGCGGGGATCCGGCCGGTGCAGCATGCGCGGGCCGGCGGCGTGGAGCGCGGCCCAGGTCGTGGAGAGGATGTTGAGGAGCACGGGGCGGCCATGCTCGGCCTCCAGCTGAGGAACGGCGTGTATCGCGAACCAGAGGCCCCCCGGCATTACCAGGGCCTGCGCGTCCGGCGCGTCGCGCAGCGCCTGGCCGCCCAGCTCGAGGGCAAGCGCGTGATCGTCGGCCGCGTTAGCATGCTTGTTCTGGTCGAGCGTGCGCGGTCGCGAGCGGCAAGCCACGACCTCGATGCCGGCTTCGCCGAGATAACGGGTGAGCGCGGCGTTCACCGTCTCCGGCCAGCGCGTCGCCAGCGCGACCCGGGTTGCGCCCAGGTGCGCGAGCGTTGCGATGTGCGCCTCGAGGTCGGTATCGCACGGCAGGCCGGTGCGGGAGGCGCCCTCGGCCAGGATCTCGCGCATCTTCCTGCGCCCGAGAGCCGACGCGACGGGCACGCCGGAGAGCGCGATCCGGTCCACCTTTTTCCCGGCGAGCAGGTCAAAACGCTGCCACAGCGCCGGCAGCTGGGATTCCACTGAGGCCAGCGTGTAATCGCGCAGGTCGAGCCCGGTGGTCACCAGCATCATGCCCTCGGGCGCGACGCGATAGAACTGGTAGGCGTCGAGGTCCGTGTAGAGGTGCGGGATGACGTACCCGAGGTGGAACCACGGGGCGATCACGCTCATTCCATTCGCCATAGTGCTGAGTGATGAGTGATGAGTGATGAAAAGTTTGCAGTTTGCAGTGGGCAGTTTGCAGTTGCTGCCCATCCCCCCATCCCTTCCCCTTCTCCCAAGAGGAGAAGGGAAGGCTCGAGCTGCCCCTCTCCGCTCGGGAGAGGGGCGGGGGTGAGGGATGGACGGCTGACAACTGTCAACTTCGTGATCGAGTCACGAGTCAACAGTCACGAGTCACCGGGTGAGGAAATCAGCGCCGCGGGCGGGCGCCAGCCGCTCACGCGTGATTTCCGAGAGCGTGTTGATGCCGAGGAGCGCCATGTCGCGGTCGATCTCGTCGTGCAGCAGGCGGATTGCGTGGGCGACGCCGGCCTCGCCCGCGACCGCCGCCGCGTAGAGGAAGGGCCGCCCGATGAAGACGAACTGCGCGCCGAGCGCCAGCGCCTTCAGCACGTCAGTGCCGCGCCGCACGCCGCTGTCCATCATCACGGTGATGCCCCGGGCGGCTTCGACGACGCCCGGCAGCGCGCGCAGCGGCGCGATCGCGCCGTCGAGCTGGCGGCCGCCGTGGTTCGACACGATCACGCCGTCGGCGCCGGCCTCGCGGGCGAGGCGGGCGTCCTCCCGGTCGAGCACGCCTTTCACCACGAGCTTGCCTTTCCACAGGCGCCGCATCTGCTCCAGGTGCTTCCACGACAGCCGGTCGCGGGGGCCGCGCTCCCGCCGCTCGGTGCGCGAGAAGAGCGGAACCCGGTGGCCCATGTTTTCTGTGTGCGGCATGCCGTGGACCCACAGCGTGTGCAGCAACGTGCCGACGAGCCATCGGGGCCGCGCGAGGCCGTCCCAGGCGAGCCGCGGCGTGAGCCGCAGCGGGTTGTTGAACCCGCTGCGCACGTTGTTCTCGCGGTTGGCGAGCACCGGGACGTCCACCGTTAGGCAGAGAATCTCGTAACCGGCGCGCGCGCAGCGATCGACGAGCTGGGTGATCGGGCCGTCCTCGCCGGGCAGGTAACACTGAAACCATGCCGTGGCGCCGGCCTCCCGCACGCGTTCGAGGGGCGTCAGCGCCGCGCCGGAAAGGAGCATCGGGATGTTGGCGGCGGCTGCCGCGCGCGCGAGCGCGAGGTCGCCCTCGTAGGCGGCCATGGACGTGCCGCCCATCGGCGCGATGCCGAAGGGCGAGTCGTAGGTTCGCCCGAAGAGAGACGACGTCTGCGCGCGCGCCGACACGTCCACCAGCGTCCGCGGCACGAGCGCGATCTCGTCCCAGGCTGCGCGATTTCCGCGCAGCGCGGCGTTGGTCTCGGCGCCCCCGCTGACGTAGCCGAAAATCGGGCGGGGCAGGATTCGGCGCGCCGCGTCTTCGAAATCCTCCAGGGCGAGCATCCGGCGCAGGACGCGCGACGCCGTGTCCGGCGCCTCCCAGCCGCCGCGGACGGGCGCGTTGGCGGCGAGAGTGGCGGAGAGTTCCTGTTTGGTCGCCGACATGAATGCGGTGAACGGTGAACGGTGAACTGTGAACGGTG
>Ga0326597_10002680_pt1 | contig 26342 bp, 20 predicted proteins | sample RVTome_12_FD_203789 | JGI IMG/M metagenome (GOLD analysis project Ga0326597, IMG submission 203789) | Soil microbial communities from uranium-contaminated site in the Upper Colorado River Basin, Wyoming, United States - RVT100D185 | ecosystem: Environmental > Terrestrial > Soil > Contaminated >... | reverse complement strand
CGAGCGAAGCGCTCGAGGTGCCCGTCGACGATCTCGAGTTCGCCGACGGGCAGGTTCGCAGCGCAAGCCTGCCATCGCGCGGCATCAGCTTCGCCGAGTGCGTGGTCAAGGCGGAGGGGAAACACGGTACCCTGGGCGCCACCGGCAGTTACTGGCCGCCCAAGAATCCCCGAGAGTTCAAAGGTTCCGGCGTCGGGCCGACACCGGCGTACACCTATTCGACCGCCATCGTCGAGCTTCACTGCGACAGCGAGACCGGAGAGATCAAGATCGACAAGGTCTGGATCGCCCATGATTGCGGCAAGGCGTTCAATCCGTTGCTAGTGGAAGGCCAGACCGAGGGCAGCGTCTACATGGCGTTGGGCGAGGCCTTGATGGAAGAGCAGATCTTCCGCAAAAACGGCCTGCATAAGATTCCTTCCATCTTGGAATACAAGAGTCCGACCACGCTGGAAACACCGGAGATCGAAACGATCCTGGTTGAAACCATCGACCCGGAAGGACCGTACGGCGCCAAAGAAGCGGGCCAGGGACCGCTGTTACCCGTGGTCCCGGCGGTCTCCAATGCGGTCTTCGATGCGATCGGAGTAAGAATCCACGAGATTCCGATCACGCCGGACAAAATCCTCAGAGCGCTCGAGGGACGGCTGAAAGCCGTGTCGATTCCCCAGTTTGAATTTCCCGCGCCGCTCAAGTGGCAGCCGGGCGAAGGGGTAGAAGTGAGGCAGAAGAGCTAGTGAGCATCGGATTTGCAACAAACGTGAGAAGCTCGAAGCACGAAATCCGAAATCCGAAACAAATTCAAACGACTAAAACAAATGCAATGTTCCAAACAACGCTGATTCGGATTCATCGTTTTGGATTTGCTCGGGTTTTGACTTATTTGGCTGTGGTTTGTTTCGGATTTCGATATTCGAATTTCGGATTTTGACGCAAACGTCAACAAAGAATGACTTAAAAATGCTGCGATTACCAGAATTTTATTATTACCAACCGCGCTCTCTGAAAGAGGCGACCAAGATGCTGGCGGTGTTGGGATCCGACGCAATGCTCGTGGCGGGCGGCACCGACGTCTATCCCAAGATGAAGCGGGGACAGTTTACGCCCCACCATTTGGTGTCGCTCAGAGGCTTGCGCGAGCTTAAGGGGATTCGTCAGACCAAAGACGGTCTTTGGATCGGCGCCGGCGAAAGCCTGACGGCGGTTGCGCGCCATCGCGTGATCGCGAAGCGCTTGCCCGCTCTTGCCCACGCGGCGGAATCGGTTTCCACGCCGCAACTGCGCAACATGGGCACCATCGGCGGCAATGTGCTAGTCGACACCCGCTGCAATTATTACGATCAAACTTTTTTCTGGCGCCAGGCCGTCGGTTTTTGCATGAAAAAGGACGGCCAGATTTGTTTGGTGGCGCCTGGCAGCGAGAAGTGCCTGGCGATCGCTTCATCGGACACCGCGCCGGTGCTGGTGAGCCTGGGGACGGTGGCTGTCCTGGTAAGCAAGCAAGGGGAGCGGCGCGTCAAGCTCGAAGAGTTATACCGCGACGACGGCATCAACTACTCGGCCAAGGCCCAAGACGAAGTGTTGAAAGGATTGCTCATTCCCAAAGACGCGTTGAGTTTCCGCAACGTCTATCTGAAACTGCGCCGACGCGGGTCTTTCGATTTCCCAATCCTGGGCGTGGCCGCGACCATGGACCTCGACAACGGTGGAGAATGCCGGCATGCGCGGGTCGTACTGACGGCGGTCGCGTCGGCGCCGAAGGTCGTCCCCGAAGCGATGACATTGCTTCAGGGTAAAAAGATCACCAAGGAGTTGATCGAAACCGTCGCCGATGCCGCGGCAAAAATATCCCACCCGCTGGACAACGCGGACTTGGACTACTGGTATCGCAAGCGCATGGCGAAAGTTTTTACGCGCCGCGCTTTGGCACAACTGGCAGGGATTGAATTAGCGGCCCAGCCGAGCGCCTAGCAGGCCGCTGGAAAAAGGTGGTGCATGCTTCGACAAGCTCAGCATGAGCGGAGGTGCCTTAATCATTTTAAACCTTTTTCCGCTCGTCCTGAGCCTGTCGAAGGACCTTCAAAAAGTTTTTCAGCAACCTGCTAAAGAATCACCACATGGACATGGATCTCAGGGGCTTTCTCGACGATCTTCAAGAACGGCTCCCCTATGATTTCGTGCGCATCGAGCGGCCGGTGGCGCCGCATCAATTTGAAGTCACCGCTCTGCTCCAGCACCTGGAAAATCAGAAAAAGTTTCCCGTCCTGCTTTTTGAAAAACCGCTTGGCATGAACGGTAAGCCTTCCGCTTTCCCGTTGCTGAGCAATGTCTTTGCCACCCGCCAGCGTTGCGCTTTGTCTCTGGGCATGAAACCGAGCGACGGCGAATTACCGCTAAGTCTCGAATACGCGCGCCGCGAAGATATGTTGCTTGCGCCGGTAACAATCCCCGCCGACGAGGCACCGGTCAAACAGGTCGTCAAGCGCGGCGAAGCCGCGAATATATTCGAGCTACCGGTTGTGCGCCATCACGCGATGGACCCGGCGCCGTACATCGACATGACGCCGGTGATGAAGGATCCGGACGGAGGGTTCTACAACATCTCGTTCCAGCGCAACATGGTCAAGGGACCGAGAAAGCTCGGTCTCCACATGTCGCCCAGACACAACTGGCAGATCCACCGTAAAAATGAAGAAAAAAACCGCCCCACCCCAGTCGCCATCGTGATCAGCCATCACCCGGCATTTTATTTGGGTTCCCTCAACGTCTCCCCTTTCGGCGTTGACGACTACGCCAAGGTCGGCGCCATCATGGGAGCGCCGCTGCGGCTAACGCCGTCGGAAACTTTGGGCGCGGAATTCATGGTGCCGGCCGATGCCGAGATGGTGATCGAAGGCCACGTGCTGCCCAACGTAAAAGAGGTGGAAGGCCCGTTCGGCGAGTTCACCGGCTACTACGGACCGCAGCGGATGCGCAACGTCATCGAAGTGAGCGCCATCACGCACCGGCGCGATGCTATTTTTCAACATATTTTCACCGGCCACCGCGACACCTGGGTGCTCGGCGGCATTCCCAAAGAGGGGAGCCTGTTCAATCTCATTCGCGGCGTCGTACCGACGGTCAAAGCCGTGCATTTCCCGATGTCGGGCGGCTGCCGCTTTAACTGCTATATCTCCATCGACAAGAAAGTTGACGGCGAGACCAAACAGGCGGCGCTGGCGGCGCTCGGCGGCTGCGATTTTGTAAAGCATGTGGTGGTCGTCGACGCCGATATCGACATCTATAACGAAGAAGAAGTGATGTGGGCCGTGGCCACCCGGGTGCAAGCGGACCAGGATGTGGACGTTATCAAAAACGTCAAGGGAAACACACTTGACCCGTCGCAGACCGACAACATCATGACCGCCAAGATGATCATCGATGCCACCAAACCGGTGCAGCGTCCGTACGAAGCGCGCGTCGCTGTGCCGAAAACGGCGATGGACAAAACCCGGCTCGAAGATTTCATCCCGCGCGCGGTTGTAGAGCGGCTGCCGAAGGTATAAACGAAACTCGAAATTCGAAATCCGAAACAAATTCAAATGACCAAAGCCGGCAAGCACGAAATCCGAAGCACGAAATTCTAAACAAATTCAAATGATCCAAACACTGCAAATTCCAAACGGGCCCAAATCGGATTCGAGGTTTTGGATTTTCAGGGTTTTGGATTTATTTTGGCCCCGCTTTGTTTCGGATTTCGTGCTTCGGATTTCAAATTTTTTTCCCAACGGGAGGCGTCGTGACAAAAATCTTTTGGGCGACCTGCCCGCAATGCAAAGGCGAGTTCTATTGTCACTGGCAGGAGCTGCGGCACAAGAAAATAAAACTCCTTTGCCCCCTATTGCAATCACCAGTTCCTGGACGACGAGAGTCCGAAAGTCGTCAAGTGAGAAGGCGGCGCGTCGTTGACTTAGTTCACTTGTTAGGCTAGACAAGAGCCATGATTCGGCTGAACATTCACGAGGCAAAGACTCATCTCTCGCGCTACCTGGGAAAGCTTGCTCGGGGAGAAACCATCCTTTTGTGCAAGCGCAATATTCCGATCGCGGAAATTCGCCCGCTGCCACCGCACCGAAAAACCAAGCGCCCCATCGGTCTCGCTAAAGGAAAGTTTAAGGTTCCACCGGCGTTCTTTGAACCGCTTCCTCCCGAACTCATCAACTCGTTTCATGGCTAAGAGCGGTGAGGGTATTGTTAGACACGGCCACGTTCTTGTGGGCGGTCAGTGACGCTCCGGAATTCTCAGAAGAGGCTCGCGAAATTTTCACGGATCCGGGAAATGATATCTACCTGAGTTCGGTCTCCGCGTGGGAGATCGCTGTCAAATACGCATTGGGCAAGTTGCCTCTGCCGGAACCACCGGGACGTTTCGTTCCGCTCCAACGCAAGCAGCATGGCATTGATCCGTTGCAGCTCGATGAAGAAGCCGCTCTCCATCTGAGCCGCCTACCGTTTTTGCATAAAGACCCTTTCGACCGGATGTTGGTTTGCCAAGCAGTTGTGAACCACCTTGTGATTCTGACTCCCGATGAACTGATTCAGCAGTATCCGGTGCGAACGATTTGGTGAGGTAAACTCCACGAATCTGCCGTCGCCAAAAAACGCGCGCCGGTTGGAGGGAAAAGAGGAAGCTGGAGAAAGATAGGGTGAGGGAAACCCCATGCACAAAAAAATCACTCGGCGAACTTTTTGCTCGATGCTCTTGGCTCTTCCCTTTCCAGCCCGGGCGCAGCAGCCAGCGAAAATCCCCCGGATAGGATGGCTAACTGCCAGCTCCCTTTCCGCTCAATCGGCCCGCATCGAGGCATTCCGGCAAGGTCTGCGCGACTTGGGATACGTGGAGGGGAAAAACATTGTCATTGAGCACCGATTTGCCGACGGAAAACCCGATCGCCTCCCAGCGCTCGTGGCCGAGCTAGTGCGTCTCAAGGTAGACATCATCGTCTCGGCTGGCTCGACACCGACCCGCGCCGCCAGAGCAGCAACTTCGACGATTCCCATTGTCATGACCAATGATGCCGATCCTATTGCCACCGGGTTCGTCGCCAGCCTGGCGCGTCCAGGTGGAAACATCACTGGACTGTCCACTCTTTCCCCGGAGCTAAGCGGCAAACGGCTGGAGATTCTGAGAGAGGTGGTCCCTAAACTCTCCCGCGTAGCCGTCCTTGGGACTTCAACCAACCCGACCTACGCACAAGTGATAAGAGAAGTGGAGCTTGTGGCAAAGGCTTTCGGATTGAAGCTTCAAAACCTAGACGTTCTAGATGCCAAGGATATTGAGACTGCATTTCGAGCCGCAATCAAAGGGCGAGCCGACGGAGTACTTGTGCTAACAAGCGCCGTCCTCGCTCCTGAGCGAGCACAGATAACAGAGCTCGCGGCAAAGAACCGCCTCCCCGGGATATACTCCAACAGCCAGTTCGCAGAAGCCGGCGGCCTGATGTTTTACGGCGTGAACGTCCTCGACTTAGACCGGCGCGCCGCGACGTATGTGGACAAGATCCTAAAAGGCCGTACTCCAGCCGACCTGCCGGTGGAGCAGCCGATGAAGTTTGAGTTCATCGTCAATCTGCAGGCTGCTAAGAAGATCGGCCTGACGATCCCGCCGAATGTGCTGGTGCGGGCGGATAAGGTGATCCGGTGAAGAAGGCAACAGGCAATGGTAGGGGCGGACCGGCGCCTGCCCTGAGCGGAGTCGAAGGGTGTCCGCCCGTTCGGAGGGCCGACACGCAGGTCGGCCCCTACACGCGTCGAAAATCTAAAATCGGATCGCGGGGTAGTCGAGTGATCAAATGATTGGGGAAGGGTATATATTATGTCTCAAGACCTTCGTAGCTATCTCGATCTGATCAAACAAAATCACCCGGAAGATTTTCTCGCGGTCTCCCGCGAAGTCGATCCGGCCTTTGAAATCACCGCGATCACCGTGAAGCTCGATCAGCAAGCTAAACGGCGACCGATCTTGCTTTTCGAAAACGTGAGGGGAACCAAGTTCCCGGTCATGACGAACCTTCACGCCAGCCGAGCCAGGTTGGCTATGGCGATCAACGCAAAGCCGCAGGAAATGCAAAAGGCTTATCTGCGGGCCATGGAAAAACCGATAGCGCCAAAGCTGGTCACGAAGGCGCCGGTGAAGGAAGTGATTCTCACCGGCGACCAGATCAATCTTTATAACCTGCCGCAAATCTTGCACCACGAGCAGGATGCCGGCCCGTACATTACCGCGGCCATCTCATTTGCCGAAGATCCAAACAGCGACACTTGGAACTGCGCCTACAACCGGCTGATGATCAAGGGCCGCGACACCACATCCATACATCTCACGCTGGCGAAACATCTGTGGGAGTTCCAGCGTGCCGCCGAGGCGCGAGGCGAAGCGCTTCCGGTCGCCTTTGCCATCGGTGTTCATCCGGCCATCGCCTTAGGCTGCCTCGCCATCGGCTCTATCGACGAAGACGAGCGCGCCATCATGGGCGGACTCCTGGGCGAGCCGCTGGAGCTGGTCAAGTGCGAGACTTCCAATCTGTTAGTTCCGGCTCACGCGGAGATAATTATCGAAGCTGAAATCCTGCCGCACGAACGCACCCCCGAAGGTCCTTTCGGTGAGTTCACCGGTTATAGCCTCGGCGAACGACAACGCGAAGTCGTCAAGGTACGCGCGATCACGCATCGGCGCGACGCGATCTTCCAGGATATTACCGTGGGCCATCTCGATCATTTGATGCTCTCCACCACTCCCATCGAGGCGAATCTATACCGCGCGGTGCGCGCGATGGTGCCGACGGTGAAGGCGGTGCGCGTGCCGGCGCCGTTTACCGTTTACGTGTCCATCGAGCAGCGAATCTCCGGTCAGGCGAAAAATGCCATCCTGGCGGTATTGGGCAACGACCTATATATGAAGCGCGTGATCGTCGTGGACCACGACGTGGACATCTTCAACGATCGGCAGGTCAACTGGGCGGTTGCCACCCGCTGCCAGCCCGATCGCGACATCGTCGTGATCACTAACACCCGCGGCTCCGACCTTGACCCGTCGACCCATGAAGACGGCAATACCGCCAAGTGGGGCGTCGATGCCACGGCCAAACCCTCGCTTGCTGCCTACACGCCCCGCCACAGGGTTGCCAAGGACGTCTTCGACCGCCTGGATCTGAAAGAATTCGTTCCGGCTTCCTGGCTGGCGCAAAAGGATGGCAAGCGTTAAAACTTGCCATCGCTTTTGCGGCGGAAAAACCCGGAATATTCACCGCGGAGGCGCTGAGGACGCGGAGAAAATCGCATGCGGATATCATCTTGAAAAACCCCTCGGCGAACTCTCTGTGGTGAACTTTTTTCTCCCCTTATTTACAAAATGAAAAAATCGATGGACCTCAACAAGTTGTTTCACCCCCGCTCCGTCGCTTTGATCGGCGCCTCCACGGAATCAAACAAGCTCAGCGGGAGACCCCTGCGCTTTTTTCGCGAGTACGGCTACGCGGGCGGAATCTATCCCGTCAATCCGAAATACCAGGAAATGGACGGGCTGCGGTGTTTCGCAAAGCTATCCGATATTCCGAGTGAAGTGGATTTGGCTGTGATTACTCTGCCCGCTTCGGCGGTCCCCGACGCTTTGGCGGCGTGCGGCGCCAAAGGCGTGAAAGCGGCGGCCATCATCAGCTCGGGATTCGCCGAAGTGGGCGGCGAAGGAGTTCGCCTGCAGGAGGATCTCGCGCGGGTTGCCGCCGAATATGGCATCTGCGTCTGCGGTCCCAATTGCTCCGGGTTCGTTTACTTTCCGGAACGAGTAACGGCATCCTTTAGCGTGGGGCTAAATGACGGCTTCCCGGAAGCGGGACCGGCGGCCTTCGTGAGCCAGAGCGGCGCGTTGAGCTCTTATATCCTCGGGGCGGCGCGCGAGCGCGGCTTGGGATTTCGCTACTGGATTACCACCGGCAACGAGTGCGTTCTTAGCTTTACGGATTATCTTCAATACCTCTTGGAAGATCCCGAGGTCCGGCTGGTGCTCGGATACCTTGAGGATGCGCGCGACGGAGCGGCGTTCCAAGCGGCTGCGCGCCGGGCTTTGGCTCTGGACAAACCGCTCATCATCATGAAGGTGGGCCGTTCCGAGGCGGGCGCCAAGGCGAGCGTTTCACACACCGGATCGCTCGCCGGCGCGGATGAAGTCTATCAGGCGGTTTTCTCGCAGAACGGGGTGCTCCGTGCCGAAAGTTTGGATGAGTTATTCGATCTCGCGCTCCTCGCCCAAGCTCCCCGCAGGCCGCGCGGCAAGCGCGTGCAGGTGCTCTCGATCTCGGGAGCGGCGGGCATTCTCATGGCGGACGTGGGCAGCGAGCTGGGGCTCGATTTCGCGGATCTCTCCGACGCCACCAAGGATGAGTTAAAAAAAATCATGCCGCCGTTCGCCGCGATCACCAATCCGATGGACGTCACGGCAGAAGCGGTGGCCCGGCCGGAACTTCTCAGTCAGGCCGCCGAGGTGATCCTTAAAGACCCCAACGTGGATAATCTTGTGGTGTTCTTCGGCATTGTGCCGGGCGCGCACGAGAAGCTCGCCGCCGCGATCGCGAAAGTGGCTCAAGGCACCGACAAGCTCGTCGTGATGACTTGGTTCCCTCTGCCCCATACGGATATCTGGATGAGCCTGGCGCGGTCCGGTGTGCCGGTTTTTTCAGAGCCGGTGCGTGGGATTCGAGCGCTTGGCAAGATGGCTCAGTATGTCGAAGCGCGTGACAAAGCTCTTGCGCGCAAGCCTGATGCGATCGGAAGAGAACCGGCTGCTGCGTCTGAGGTCGAGACAATCGTCACTCAAGCAAAGAATCGCGGGCGCAAAGCCCTGACCGAGGTCGAGGCCAAGGCCGTGCTCAAGGCTTGTGGACTTCGAGTGCCGCGCGGCGGTTTGGCTCGTGACGCTGTGGAAGCTAAATCCTTGGCCGGGAGCATGGGCGGTCCCGTAGCCCTCAAGGCATCCTCTCCGGACCTGCTGCACAAAACCGAGGCGGGTGTGATTCGCCTAGGACTGAAGAGCCAGGAAGAAGTGGAGCGGGCCTTCGACGAGATTCTGCAGCAGGCCAAGAAATGGAATCCGAAAGCCCACTTGGATGGCGTGCTGGTGGAGGAGATGATTGGCGGCGATACCAGGGAAGTCATTGTCGGCGCGCGCCAGGACCTCCGCTTCGGCCCGGTAGTGACTTTCGGCCTCGGCGGCATTTTCGTCGAGGCGATTAGAGACTTCGCCGTCTGGCCTGCGCCGCTGACTTTGGAAGAGGCTCGGGAGATGATCCGAAAAATTCGCGGCTACCCTATCCTGACGGCTTTTCGCGGCCGCCCGGCTGCGGATCTCGAAGCCGTGGCACACGCGCTCTGCGTGATCGGGCAACTCGCGAGTGAATTGCAGGATCGAATGGCGGAACTGGAGATCAATCCTCTCTTTGTGCTGCCGGAGGGCTCCGGTGTGATCGTGGGCGACGCGCTGGCAGCCCTGCGATAGGCTCTGGGACAAAATTTAACGATCGGCTCAGCGGATCCGCTCGCTCTGTGGTGAACCGGAATTCCGCAGTTGAACATGAGCGAGGGGCGAACCTGGAGCGGCGAAGACACCCAGGTGTGCTGTTTCAAAGTCTTTTCTGCCGCTTGGCACAACGCCTTATTACTCTGACAAAATTCGCACAGCAGCGAGATTTGTCCCGAACTCAGGGGTAGAAAAGCATTGTCTTCGTTGCGCAAGGTTTGCCCCTCGTTCACGGCGTCACTTTTCCACTGCGGAATCCGGGGTGAATACGCCTTCACAGGAGACCCAGACGCGCCAACGGAAACCGCGCCAGGAGTCCTGAGAGCGCCGTCACCCTTGGTTCAGCTAATTCACATTCGACTTTTGTGTGCCCAACCCAAGCAGGTTGAAATCGAAAGTGAAGCTCGTCTTGGCCGGATTGATATTTCGCCTCACCCCCAACGTAATGGACCAACACTCGCAAAAGGAAAGGAACTTAGTCATGGCCCGAATTCCGCCGAAACGACCGTCGCGGACGTTATAAGCCGAGTTTAGAAACAGCAGCACATTGTCCGTGGCGTGATAGAGCAGGCTCCCTCCGACATTTCCCACGGTGTTCTTGTCGAAAGCGGTTACAGGGCAACGAGGATCCAAAGGGTGGATCGTGCAATTCACAGGAGCGTCTATATTTATGTTCGCGTCATCGGCCAGAAATGAATTGGGAGTTTTCCGGAGAAATTGGTAGCTTAGGGTCAACGAATTAGGACGTCTAAAATCCGCGTCCGCCACGGTGCGCGTAATCGGACGTGGATCGGAAATCGAGAATGTCGTGCGCGCCTGCGTCACTTGCCACGGTCCCGGATTGAAACCTCCGATGAAACCGACGGCAAGATAGTTCGTAGGGGTTAGCTGCCAATTGATATCGAGGTCCGATAAGCTGTCCCCGCCCTTCCGTTCCTTGTCGATATCGTAGCTTAATGCCAGGCGCAGCGAAGTCACATTGCGGACATCGGCAATGGCCGCGTTCACCAGTTCGGCATCTTTGTCCTTTGCGAGGTCCGCCGTTGGGTTCGCATATTTGCCCCATAGCCGATTGGTCACCGCCAGGGTTATGACGTTTCTACGGTTTATACGATCGACGTTGTCCATGACCGGAATACGGCTTTGATCGTTACCCGGCGCAAACAGATAGCCGACCTCGGGTTCGAAAACATGTTTGACGCCATTGAAACCCAAGCCATCGACGGCAAATATCCGGCTGAGCGAGGTGCCGAGGCTGCCGCGGACTTCGACGGTTTGCCGCCCGAGGTTGCGATCCGAAGACTTCACGGACGAGTAGAGATGATAGAACGTTGCCCGCGGCGCGACGCTCAACGACCCGAAGAGGTACGGGGCCGCCCGGAAGGGCAGCACCACTTCCGGCCGCAGATCAAAACGCAGCCCGTCGCCGCCGGCTCTGCGCATGTAGTTAACACCCCCTGCTTGCCAACGAAACTCTAAGGGGAAATCCGAAAGAAGCCGCCGGCCCCAAAAAGCAAGCTGCGGCGTCCGTTGCAGTGTGGTCTTATCGAACTGGATAAAATCCTGGTAAAATTTCCATTCTCCCTTGAAGAAGGTATCGCTCCAGCCCTTGAATACGCCGAAGCGCGACTCGCCATAACGGCTCCTGCGGATGTCCGATTCTCTGTTTCCAGGCAGATCGTAGCGCTCGATCAGCTCGCGGGCGAACAAGTCGTCGCCGTAAGCCGCGACGTCGCTGTAGGTCAACCAGCCGGCGCCCGTAAGGTAGCGGTGCGTCCCGTTGATACTCCAGCGATCGACCGGAATATGTTGATCGGCGATCGTCCGGTCGATGATGTCTCTATTTTCGTTCCTGCGCAAGCTTTCGTTAAAATAGGCCGCGTGCAGTTGAAAATCCGAGTCTCTGTCGAACTTCGTGCGCGCTTCGCCCAAAAAACCGACTCGCGACCGGCTCTCGTAATCGACGGTCGCGGTGGCATCGGTACTCTTGGAAATCGCCCAGAAGAATGGCAACTGGAAGCGAAAACCGTCCTTCGACGATTGGCCGAACTTGGGGAAAAGAAAACCGGTCTGCCGTTCGCTTCGCAATGGAAAAAACCCATAGGGCAGATAAAAGACCGGGACATCCAAGATGTAAAAATAGCCGTTCCGAACGGTTCCCGTGCCCTCCAGGCTTAGATCCATGCTCTCGGCGGAAATACGCCACGAAGGCGCGCCGGATTCGCACAGACAGGTGGTGAAAAATGCTTCGTCGATATGATAGCTCTGGCCGGTGAATTTCTGCAATCGCCTCCCGCTCATGCTGACATGGCCCTGCTCAAGGAAGATATCGCCGTTTTGGATCTCGCCGGTCTCTGTTTCCAGGTTCATTTTTATCGCGTCGGCTGATTTTACCCGCCATTCCGGGTCCGCCACGGAGACATGTCCCTTGGCGTCCACGTCCTGGGTCTCGCGATTCATCCGGACCTCGTCGGCTTTGAACGTGGATTGTTGTCGTGTGATTTCGACGTTGCCGCTGGCTTCGATTTGACTCCCGCCGTCGCCGAAACTTAATTTATCGGCGGTCAGGTTGATTTCCTGGTCCGGCTCCTGGCCCACCTTCGCGGTCCCACGCTGCACGGGCTGCGCCCACGATGGAGCATCACCGCACAGCACGACGGCCGCCCAAAAGACCAGGACCCTGAAATCGGTTCTGAACCTCATAATTTTCGTTTAGAGGGCTGAATTTGATCCTGTGCCATTGGCCAGCCTGGCGCAGCGTGCTTCCTGAACCACCGGCCGCACCTCGCCGAGCAGATAAAGAGAGCCGGCAACCAACACGATATCTTCGGGCCGGGCATTGGCGAGCAAAGAACCGAGGGCCTGGCGCGCATCATCGATCACGCGATAGGGAACCCGACCGGCAACGTGACTGGCTAATTGTTTGGGATCCGCGCTGCGTTCCATTGAAACGCGCGTCAAAACCACTTCGTCCACCATGTCCACCAGCGTGTTCAGCATCAGCCGCCATTCTTTATCTTCCATCGACGCGAACAGCAGCTTGATTCTCCTCCCCTGCCGAAAATCCTCAATCGTTTCTACGAGAGCCTTGACCCCTTCTCCGTTATGCGCACCGTCCAAGACCACGGTGGGCCGCTCACGCATCACTTCAAAGCGGCCCGGCCAAGAAACGGTCGCTAACGCTTCCCTCAGGATTGCGCGGCTCACCGGGAAAGCGCTGCGCGCGACTTCCAGAGCGCCGAGCGCCACCGCCGCATTGTTCCGTTGATGGCGGCCGCGCAGCGCCAACGAGAGTTCAGGAAAGTTTTGATCGATGCCAATATAATCGAAAAGACTCTGATTTTTCAAGACAATTCCAAAATCGCGCTCAAAGAGGTAGGTTCGCGCTCCCCGCCTTGAGGCAATCTCGTCGAAAAGATCGAGCACCTCGGTAGGCAGAGCGCCGAGCACTACGGGAACCTCTGCCTTAATAATACCCGCTTTTTCGCGGGCGATGGATCGGAGATCCGAGCCGAGGTAAGCCTCGTGATCCTTGGAGATCGTCGTAATCATGGAAACCACGGGGGTCACTAAATTGGTGGCGTCGAGCCTCCCTCCCAGCCCAACCTCCACCACGGCGACATCGACTCCCTGCCGCGCGAAATAAACGAAAGCCATGACGGTGACGAACTCAAAAAAAGTCAACGCAACGTCGGCCGCCAGAGTGCGTTGCCACGTTTCTTCCGCCAGCGCTACAACTTCGTCTGGAGAGATTTCTTGGTCGCCGATCCGGATGCGCTCGGTAAACGATACCACATGGGGCGAGGTGTAAAGCGCCGTTCGGTAACCTCCCAGGCAAAGTATGCGGTGGAGCATCGCGGCAGTAGAGCCTTTGCCGTTAGTCCCAGCAATGTGAAACGAAGGAAAAGTTTTTTCAGGGTGATTGAAGAGCGCGAGCGCCCGTTCCATGCGGTCTAAACGAAGATCGATGACTCCGCCCCGCAGGTTATAGATACGATTCAGCGTTTCCGGATAGGAGTCCACAGGAGATCGTTTCGCTCTTTACGCATTGCCTGGCCCTAAACTGTCATGCGGCGACCGAGCGGGCCTACTTTTTCTTGATCCGTTTCATAGCGCGCTTAAGCCGCGCGACAAAGAGTCCGGCCCGCCGCGCCTTTTGAGCCCCCGTCTTGGCTTTCTCGATGGTCGCCACCAGCGCGCTGCCCACCACCGCCGCATCAGCGAATCGCGCGATCCACACGGCTTGCGCCGGAGTCGAGATGCCGAAGCCGACGCCCACCGGCAGGGACGTGGACTCGCGCACCTGGATCACTCGCGCGCGCAGGTTGGCATCGAATGAGCGGCGCGCGCCGGTCACGCCGGTCACTGAAACATAATATACGAACCCACGCCCTCTGCGCGCGACCTGCCGGACCCGGTCGGCGCCGCTGGTCGGCGACAAGAGAAAGATGACGTCCATGCCTTCCTGATCGGCCCATCGTTTCAAATCCCCGCTCTCTTCCGGCGGCAGATCGACGCAGAGAATACCGTCGGCACCCGCTCGCGCGGCCTGGCGGCAAAATTCTTTCAGCCCATAGTGAAAAAACGGATTGAAGTAACCGAAGAGAATCACCGGCAGCTCGGATCGGCGCCGAAACTCGCGTACCAGGTTAAAAATCCGCGGCAAGGAGAGCGTGTTGCTCAAGGCGCGCTGCGATGACCGCTGGATCGTCGGCCCATCCGCAGTCGGATCGGAAAAAGGAACGCCCAACTCGACTAAGTCCGCTCCCCCCTTTTCCAGGGCGCGCATGATCGAAAGCGTTGTTTCGAGATCAGGGTCTCCCGCAATGACGAAGGGGATCAGAGCGGTTTCGCCGCGCTTCTTTAGCTCGGCGAATTTTTTTTCAATGCGGCTCATGCTCGGTTTCTAGTTCAAGGTTCAACGCTCGCCCTGCGAGCTGTTCAAGGTTTAAGGTTCCAAGTTCAACGTTCCCGCTCCCCACCTTGAACTTTGAACGTTGAACCTTGAACGGTATTAGATTTTTACTCCCAGGTAATCTCCCACGGTCATCATGTCCTTATCTCCCCGGCCGGAAAGATTGACGACGATCGTGCGCCGTTTTCCCAACCGCGGCGCCAGCCGCATCACGGCGGCGATCGCATGAGCGCTCTCCAAAGCAGGGATGATACCTTCCACTTCCGCCAGGAATTTAAGCGCGCTGATCGCCTCGCCGTCAGTCGCCGAAACAAACTCAATTCTGCCGCGGTCGCGCAGATAGCTAAGCTCGGGACCTACGCCAGGATAGTCCAACCCCGCCGCCACCGAATGGGTCTCGCGAATCTGCCCCTGATCGTCCTGCAGCACATAGCTCTTGCTGCCGTGCAGCACCCCTACCTCGCCGCCGAGAATCGACGCCGCATGCTTGCCGGTGCGGATGCCGCGTCCCGCCGCTTCGACGCCGAGCATTTTGACATTTCGGTCCTTGACGAAAGGATAGAAGAGGCCCATGGAGTTGCTGCCGCCGCCGACGCAGGCGACCAGATAATCCGGCAGCCGTCCTCTGGCTTTGAGTATCTGGCGGCGCGCCTCCCGGCCGATTACCGATTGAAAGTCGCGCACCATCATCGGATAGGGATGCGGTCCCGCCACCGAACCGATCAGGTAGTAGGTCGTGCGCACGTGGGTCACCCAATCGCGCAGCGCTTCATTCATGGCGTCTTTTAGAGTCCGGCTGCCCGAGTCCACCACCCGCATCTTGGCGCCGAGCAGCTTCATGCGAAAAACGTTGAGCGACTGGCGCGCCACATCTTCCGTGCCCATGAAGATTTCGCATGGCAGACCGAAGCGCGCCGCCACCGTCGCCGCGGCTACCCCATGCTGTCCCGCGCCGGTCTCCGCGATGATGCGCTTTTTGCCCATGCGCCGCGCCAGGAGGATCTGGCCGATGGTGTTGTTGATCTTGTGCGCGCCGGTATGGCAGAGGTCCTCGCGCTTGAGATAAATCTTCGCGCCGCCGAGCTTTTGCGTCAGCCGCTCGGCAAAGTAGAGCGGCGTTTCCCGGCCCGCGTACTCGCGCAGATACTTTTGGAACTCCTGGCGAAACGCGCTGTCACGTCGCGCCGCGGCGTAGGCCCGCTCCAATTCCACGAGGGCGGTCATAAGCGTCTCGGCGACGTAGCGCCCGCCGTAGGGACCGAAGTGACCGCGCCGGTCAGGCAGCCTGGGCAGTGATGATGAATTCTTTGAGCTTGCCATGATCCTTGATACCGGGGCGTGACTCCACGCCGGTGCAAACGTCGACTCCGTAGGGACGAATTCTGCGCACCGCCTCGGCGACATTCTCCAGGGTGAGGCCCCCGGATAAAATCAATCTTTCCGTCGGCAATCCTTCCACCCAATTCCAGGGAAATGCCTCCCCCGACCCGCCGTATCCCGCCGACCAGGAATCCAGCAGGAAGAAGTCGGCGGGAAATTTTTCCATCCCCTGCAGCGATTTTTTTTCCTTCACGCGAAACGACTTGATCACCTTGAGCGTCCAGCCGCGGCAGTACTCTTCGCTCTCTTCGCCGTGGAATTGCAGCGCGCCGTAGGCTTGGCGTCCGTCCGCGAGAACGGCGCCGGCGAGAATCTCGCGAACCCTCTCTTTGGAGTCATTGACAAAGAGCGCAACGTTGCAAGCGCGTTCGGGCAGCGCATCGAGAATGGCGCGGGCCTTTTCCGGCGCGATGTAGCGCGGACTCGGCGCATAGAAATTGAACCCCAAAGCATCCGCGCCGAACTCGATCGCCTTTTCCGCGTCCGCCAAATTAGTAATGCCACAGACTTTGACTTTAACCATAACGCAATACAGTCCTGAGTCCTGAGTGCTGAGCGGGGAAGGGGACTCAGCACTCAGGACTCATTACTCAGCACTTAGCAGCTCCCTCAGCTTTTCCCCCGGCTGCGGCGCGCGCATCAATGACTCGCCGATCAAGAAAACATGGATACCTAACTTCTCGACCCGGCGAATCTGCACCAGGCCGTCGATGCCGCTCTCGCAAACCGCCGTTACGCCGGTTGGAATGAGCGGCGCCAATTGCTCCGTGGTGGCCAGACTGACTCCAAAAGTTTTTAGGTCGCGGTTATTGATGCCCACCAACTCGGCGCGCGCCTTAAGCGCAGCCTCCAGCTCCGCTTCGTTATGCACCTCGATCAATGAATCCAAGCCGTGCGCCGCGGCTTGCTCGCGCAACTCGCCCATGAGCGCGGGATCGAGCAGCGCGGCGATAAACAGCACGGCGTCAGCGCCATAGCTTTTGGCCTCGACCAACTGGTAGGGGTCGAGCATGAAATCCTTACGCAAAAGCGGCAGGCCCACCACCTCGTGAATCGCTTCCAGATAGCGCAGGCTACCCTGAAAAAAATGCTCTTCGGTCAACACCGAAACGGCGCTGGCGCCATGTTCGGCAAAGTCCTTCGCCAGCGCCGGCGGATCGAAATCTTGCCGAATGAGCCCCTTGGAAGGCGAAGCGCGCTTGATTTCCGCAATGATGCGGCGCGAGGTTCCCGAGAGACCCTTAGCGAAGCCGCGCACGGGCGCATGAAACAGCGGCCGATCGCGCAGCGCCTGCGGCGGCATGTCACGCCGCCGCCGTGCCACTTGCTCGCGCACATGGCCGGCGATGGTGGCGAGAATTTCAGCCATGAAATCTAGCCAAAAGTATTTGAAATTCGGAAACGAAGAAGAGATCGGAAAAACCATGTCTCCCGCAAAGGCGCAAAGACGCGAAGTTCAAAGAATTCAGAAAATATTCTTAACTTTGCGACTTTGCGCCTTGGCGCGATAAATTTTCCTGGAGTCGTTCTGTTCAACATTTGCAAGGTAAGTATCTATGCGGCGTTGGTTAACTGAACCAACTGCTCGAGCTTCTGGCGGGCTTTACCGGAATCGATGGAGGAGGCCGCAAGCGCCATGCCGTCCCTTATCGAGGCGGCGCTGCCGCTGACGTAGAGCGCGGCGCCGCTGTTGAGCAACACCACGTCGCGCGCCGGACCCTTGTCCCCTTGCAACACGCCGCGCACGATGGCTGCGCTCTGTTCCGCGTTGCCGCCGTGCAAATCTTCCAGCCGGCATCGCTTCAGCCCCACTTCTTCGGGCGCGATGGTGTATTCCTTAATCTCTCCATCGCGCAGCTCCGCCACCTTGGTTGGGCCGCAAAGGGAGATCTCGTCCAGACCCTCGATGCCGTGAACCACCATGGCACGCACGCTGCCGAGGTTCTTAAGCACATGGGCGATGGCGGCGACCAGCTCGCCGCTGTAGAGTCCAATCAATTGATGGGACGCCAGCGCCGGATTCGTGAGTGGTCCCAGGAGATTGAACACCGTGCGGATAGCGATGTCGCGGCGCGGCTGCACAGCGTATTTCATCGCCTCGTGGAGCAGCGGCGCGAATAGAAAACCGATGCCGATTTTAGCGATGCACTCTTCGACTCGCTCCTTCGGCGCGTCCACCTTCACACCCAACGCCGCCAGCACATCGGCGCTGCCAGACTGGCTCGACACCGAGCGGTTGCCATGCTTGGCGACGGCGACACCACTCCCCGCCACGACCAACGCAGAAGTAGTGGAAATGTTGAAAGTGCCTTTCTGGTCGCCGCCGGTGCCACAGGTATCGAGCACGGTTTTCGCTCCGACATTGACACGATGGGCCTTCTCGCGCATCACGCGCGCCGCGCCGGTGATTTCCTCGACGGTTTCGCCCTTCATGCGCAGGGCCGTGAGAAAGGACGCCACCTGCAAGGGAGTCGCCTCTCCGGTCATGATTTGATTCATGACGTCGCTCGTCTCGGCTTCGGATAAGCTGACGCGATTGACGAGTTTCTCGATCGCTTCGCGAATGTTCATGCTCGCCCGTCTCGTCGGCTTAGAGAATCGCGATGAAAACCTTAGTGTAGTTCTCTTTGGTCTTCAAGGCTTCCTCCACTTTCTTTGCTTCCTCACGGGTGTTGTACCGGCCTACCCGCACGCGATACCAGATCTTTCCTTTGACATTCACCTCGGTCACATAGGCGTTGTAACCTTTATTTTTGAGACGATCAACCCAAGCTTTTGCCGATCTCCCGTCTGGGAAAGCGTTGACCTGAACCGTCCATGCCTTGCCGATGTCCTTGCTTTCAGCCGTCTCCACGGGCGGAGCCGGCTTCGACGCCGCCGCCGGAGACGGCGTTTTTTCCGCCTTTTTTTCGACCGGCTTAGGCGCTGGCGGTGCTTCTTTGGTTTGCGGCTTGCTTTCCTTGGACTCCGGCTTGGCGGTCTTTTCCGCCTGCTTCGTCTCTTTCGGCTTTGGTTCCGCCGACGGCTCGGCTCCCGTGGGCTTGGTCAAAGTATTATAAAAGGTCATCTCCTCTTTGGTTGTTCCCCCCTGGCCGCCTGGCCCCCCCGGAGCAGCGGGCTTGATGGGGAACTTTACCGGCGGTTCTTCCATCTTTACAATCCTTCGTTCCTCGATTCCTTTGCCGGTAAAAACTCCCAGAAAAAATATGATGACCGAAGCCAGGGCAAAAGCACCGCCGAGCAGCACCATCTGGCCGCGGCTGAAGTAAAATCGTTTGTCCTTTTCTCTGCGATTCTCCACCATTGATTTTTCCTCTATTGTTTTCCAGTCAGGGGTCCGAGCGCGCAGCCATTTTCAGCGGCGCGGCGACGCCCAAAATCTCCAGCCCCCGGCGAATCGTTATCTGCACATTCTTCACCAACAACAGCCGCGCGCGGCTTAAGCCCTCGTCTTCTGAAACGACCCGGCACCGATTGTAGTAGCGGTGAAACTCGCCCGCCAAATCCAACAGGTAGAAAAGCATCCGATGAGGCTCCAGCTCCCTGACGCTTTCTTCCAGGACATCGTTAAACTGAACCATCCGACGGATGAGTTCCAATTCCTCCCCTAGTTCCAACCGCTCCAGTTGAACCGACTGATCACCACACGGGACCCGGTCAAACATGCCGTTGCGCCGCGCCTGCTCGAAGATACTCGCCACCCGGGCATGGGCATATTGCACGTAGAAAACCGGATTCTCGCTCGACTGCCGCTTGGCGAGATCCAAATCGAAGTCGAGATGGCTGTCGGACTTGCGCATCAGAAAGAAAAACCGCGCGGCGTCCCGCCCCACCTCTTCCAATACCTCCTCCAAGGAAACAAATTCCCCGGTGCGCTTGCCCATGCGCACCGGTTCGCCGCCGCGGGTGAGCTGCACCATCTGGACCAAAACCACCTGCAAAAGCGCCGGGTCGTAGCCGAGTCCCCGCAGCGCCGCTTTCAAGCGCGGCACGTAACCATGGTGATCGGCGCCCCAGACGTTGATGAGCTTGGCAAAGCGGCGCTCGAACTTATTGCGATGATAGGCGATATCGCTGGCGAAGTAGGTTAGCTCCCCGTCGCTTTTGATCACCGTGCGATCCTTGTCGTCGCCGAACTCGGTCGACTTGAACCACTGCGCTCCGTCCTCGCTGTAGAGGAGTCCGCGCGCGCGCAATAGATCCATCGACCGCGCGACTTCGCTGCGCTCCCGCATCGCCCTCTCGCTAAAAAAAGAATCGAATTGAATGCCGAACCCGCCGAGCTCGCCGCGAATCGCGCCGAGCAGCGAATCGCCGCCGAACTGGCGAAAGAAATCCACGGCCGCCTTTTTCGATTCAATTAAGAACTTGTCGCCGTCTCTCTGTTTAACCTCGGCCGCGAGTTCCCTGACGTAGTCGCCCGGGTAGCCGTCCACCGGAAATTCAATGGTTTCGCCGAACAATTCGCGGTAGCGCGCGTAGAGCGAGAGTCCCAAGTTTTCCATCTGTTTGCCGGCGTCATTGACGTAGTATTCCCGTTCGACCTCAAAGCCGGTCGCTTCATGCAGCCGTGCCAAGACATCGCCGATCACCGCGACGCGACCGTGGCCGACGTGGAGCGGGCCGGTCGGATTGACGCTGGCGAATTCCACCTGCACCTTGGCACCGTGGCCAAGATTGAGGGCCGCCTCTTTGCCCGCCGCCAACTCGCGCAAGCGCTGATAATAGAACTTCGGCGCAAACGCGAAATTCAAAAAACCCGGCCCGGCGATTTCCTTACGCGCGAGAATGCCGTCGGGATCCTCGATGTTTTTGAGAATCGTTTCGGCGATCACGCGCGGCGGCTTCTTTGCCGTCTTGGCCCACAGCATGGCGACATTGGTCGCCAGATCGCCGAACTCGCGTTGTTTCGGGGCCTCAAGAAGCACAGGAGGGAGTTCGGCCGAATTCAGCGCTCCCGCCTTCGCAGTTTTTTCGATCGCTCGGGTCAATAAGTCCCTAAGGTGACTTCGCATCGCGTCCTTAAATTCATCTTCTGCCCAAGCCTTAACGGCGCCGTTGACAGGGGGTTTCTCGGCGCCATGCGGGGAAAATTCGGCAAATGGGAAAAGGCTGTAACTATATTATTTATAATGATCTATCGCTCGCAAAGTCAAGTTAACGTCGAGTGTAACGCGCAGAATTGACATCTTCTTCGACACACCGCTTTCGGATCGCGCCGTGCGGCAGGCGTGTCACGGATATGTGGAGCAGTCACAAGGAGCCGGGCCAGAGATCAGCAGAACGCGCAAGGGAAATCCTTACGCCAGCACGGCAGCGGAGAGCTTCATAAAAACGCTCAAAAAGGAGGGTAACCAAGACCCAATGTCACCGTGCCGTGCTTATTTTGCCAAGTTCGGAATCGAGCTTTCGCACGCGGTGACAAAGATGCTCGAGCATGCGGAAGGCGAGTGCGGGGTCCTGTTGTATTCGCCGGAGCAAGGTCTTCTTGTCCACCGTGAGGACTCGGACGGTGCCAAGGGCGCGCACGGTCGCGGAGCGAACCTGATCCTCGAATAAGGCCATCTCGCCGAAAAAATCATTTTCAGCGAGCACCGCGAGCGGCACGCTCTTGCCATCCACGTCTTCCACCACTTCGACTTTGCCCGACTGAATCACGTACATGGCATTGCCGACTTCACCCTGCCTCACGATGATTTCCCCGTCCTGGTACACTTTGCCCAGACCGCCGGCTTCCATCGCTTCCTCCTAACTATGGCAGTTTGCCCCGTCTCAGGGGAACGTTTGCGACGATGACGTTCCAAACTAAACGGCTCAGAAAACCGGGGTGTAGAGCACGCCAGAGAATTTCCCCGTAGGTCGCGCTGCCGGTAAAAAGATCCCATAGCACCATGCTCATGTGCGGAGCGCGTTTTTTGTTGGCTTGCTCCAAGGCAACCATGCGCACGATACCGCGGAGATCACGGGGTCTTTTTTGCCACTGCCGGGTCAACGCGAAGATTGCCTTGCCGATTTTGTTATCGAAGTCGATGTCGCGGCACTTCGGCCAGTAATGGGCACGAAAGTCCTCGCGGGATACGCCGGCAAAGGCCGCCGTTTCAGCGGCGGCCTTTGCCGTGCGGTAGGCGGCGCCGATGCCGTCTTTAAATAACCGGGTGACCCCGGAATCGCCGATGAACACGACGCGATCGCCAAACGGCTGCACCGCGCCGTAGGTATTGATGCGCGGCGAGCAATGGCAGGGCGGCGGTTCGGGCGAGACCTCCGGCGGAAAACATTTTCTGACCAACGGTGATTCTAGAAAAGATTTGATCAGGGGCTTGTCGATCTCTTCGCCGAGGAGACAGACGGTCGCGTACTCACCCTTTGGAATGATCGCAGCGAATTCCAAGCGCGGCAAGTTGAGCAGGAAAACATGCATGGAGTCGCCCAGGTACTTTTCCAGAGTCTTTGGCCCCAACTTATACTCACAAATGAAGGTTTTCGTGCTTTGCGGCGCTTGGTATTGCGGAATCGTCTCCTGGAAAAGCTTTAGACTGGGCGAGTTGACTCCCACCGCCACCGCCAGCAGATCATAGTCCTGTTCCAAGCCGCGCCGCGTCTTGATTCTTGGCCTTCCGTCTTGCCAGCTAATGGCGTCCACGCGATCGCGCACGAGGCGCGCGCCCTTGTCCACGGCCAACCCTTGGAGAAACCGGTCGAAGCTGAACCACTTGATGTCCTTGGCATCGATGTCTCTAGGGCCGGTGCCGCGGTGTATCGCGGCGATCCTTTTTTCGTGGAGTGGTGTATCGATGCGGACGCTACCCATGTCCGTGTGCAACATATAGGAATCGATGCCCCGCTGGACGACCGTCGTCGGGAGGTTGATGCCTTCGGCGGCGAGCATCTGGACGAGTGACTCTGAAATGATGCCACCGCACATGTTGCAGCCGGTCGGTCCGGTAACTGCAAAGTCGCGCGGGTCGTAGATGTCGAGGCCGACATCGATGTCGAGCCTCTGGGTCATATCGAGCAGAAAATGGCTGAAAAACGAGCCGGCCGGCCCGCTGCCAATGACTCCTATGCGGGAGCCGTTTTCGAGCTTGAATTTACCGTTGCCGTTTTCAGCCTCGGGAAATAACTGGCGGGAAAGATCGCTCTCTGGCCTCCGGGAACGAAAGAAAGTCGAGGGTAACCGGCTCAGGACTGCTGAAACGTTGGTGAGCCACGAGCCGCTGTTCACTCCTGTGAGCCTTCGCATGCTTAAAGTTCCCGGGGCGCCAACCAGACCCTTGCGCCCAGTGCGAAAAATCAACGCTGAATAAAACCGGCTTCAATACATCTTGTTAATATTGCAGCAAAAACGGGACCGTTGAGCAGGCGAGGCAAGACCTTGGGAGCATTTCCAACGTTATCAAGGGACTTCTTTTGCTGGCAGGTTTCACGATGGGGCGGTATGCAGTCGGAATTTCCGATATTCAAGAACTGCCATCGATACTTTTCGCGTCCGCACAAAACGCCTGAGCGATTTTAATGTGCCGAGGCGGGTCAGCCAGCGTTTCCTTTGAACCCGGATTCCGCAGTTGAAGCTACAATCTCTGCTGAGCGTGGTGTGAGACTGGAGTAGCGAAGGCACCGATCTCCGCAGTATCAAAGTCGTTTTTCGTGCTTGGCAAACTGTTGTCAGCAAGCCACGGATGCCACTCAGGGCACCGCTGATCTCAATTCTCTTAGAGGTACAGGTCCATTGCCTTCGCTACGGAAGGCTCGCGCCTCGCTCAGTGCATTAATTTTCAACTGCGGAATTCCGGGTTGAATCCGCAAGCCTACCGTCTGAATTGCCTCGGTGAAATCGTCACGCCGATGTACTTCGCCGTCTTCAGATTGAGCGCCAACCAGCACATCGACAACGTCACCGACAATCTCACCGACGACAAAGGCGGCGTGAGTTCACTTACTGAGAACCGATGCGTTTCTCCGCGGTGACCGCCACTGATAGTTCCAACGGCATCGTGCTGACAGGAGGAACGCGGACGCTTACCTATGCCGCGCCGGCCGATCAAGCCGCTTTTTTATTTCGCTCTTCCACTAGCCGGGCGACCTGTGGTTTTACCAACCACGCGAAGTCCGCGTACTTCAGCCTGACCGTCTGCGTGTGGTTGCCGGCGTTGAAATAGATATGCTCGTCCTGCTCCAGCGCCGGGTCAACGTAAACTTTGAGGCCGAAGAGGTTGCCGAATGGCGGCATCGCGCCGATCTCACAGTCGGGAAAGCGCGAGATGAACTCATCCTCAGTAGCAAGGCGCGCTTTTTGTGCGCCTAAGTTCGCTCTAACCCTCTCCAAGCTGATTTTCCGGCTGCCTGGGATCACCCCCATCACCAGTGCGCCGTCCACGTCGAGCATGACGACCTTTGCCATTTCCTTGCCCGGGAAATGCTGCTTTGCGGCAATTTCTTGCGCGGTGTAGGCGAGCGCATGGTTATAAACTTCATAGGTGATCTTCGCCTCGTTAAGCGCCTCTTTGAGTTTTTTTAAAATCGGCATAATTCCCTCCCTTTTGTTCTTCACCGTTCATGGTTCGATCAGTTCCCCAAAGACCATCTCACTCCTAAACAGCTTGATCTCTAATCACGCTCCCTATACGCACGGTTGCGCAAAATGCATGCCGCGGCGACAAGAAATACCTTGGCCCATTTCCACCGAATAATCACTCGAATGGCGCGCATGAGCTGTTATGATAAGATTAAGTTTTTTCGCTGCTGCTAAGACCGTCGGGGTGATTTCGCAGCAGCGGGAATGGTACCGGGGCGGCATGGCGTCTCTCACTCGAATCCGGCGGAAAAGCACCAACTTTCTTGCCTGCCGAACGATTTATCGTGGCACGCCTCTTGCCGATTTCTAATTAATGAATCAATCTCACCAAATGAAGGAGGCGATTAAAATATGGAAATCCCGCTAAAGATCACGTTTCGGAACATGCCGCCCTCGAAAGCGGTCGAGGCGAATATCCGCGAGAAGGCGGCAAAACTCGAATCCTTTTATGACCGAATCATGAGTTGCCGGGTCATGGTGGAGGCGCCGCACCGCCATCATCATAAAGGCAAAGCATACCAGGTACGGATCGATATCACAGTGCCGGGCGGCGAGTTGGTGATCAATCGCGCGCCGAAACGGCTCAAGGCGGAAAAATTACCCCCCACCAAGGGAATTGAAAAAGATATAAGCGAAAGGCACGAACCGAGTAAACACGCGGCCCACGAGGACATCTACGTGGCGATCCGTGACTCCTTCAACGCCGCCGGGCGCCGGCTCCAAGACTACGCGCGCCGGCAAAGCGGCGCCGTCAAATTGCATGAGAACGCGGGCCATGGCCGGGTCAGTAAACTCTTTCCGGAGGAAGGCTATGGTTTTCTCGAAACGTCGGACGGGAGAGAAATTTATTTTCACCGCCACAGCGTTCTCCAGCCGGGGTTCGCTCACATCGCCGTGGGCAACGCGGTCCGGTTTGCGGAGGAGCTTGGAGAAAACGGGCCGCAAGCGAGCACGGTTCGCGTGATTGCGCGGATGCCCCAAGCGGGAACGAAATAGAGACTTGAATCTTCAGGCTTCCGTGTAGCTCACCGCCGAGGCGCCGAATACGCCGAGTAAAGATCTTTTGATTAAAAATTACTCCGAACTCTGTGATCTCTGGATCTTGGTGGTCAGTTGTCCCGATTAAACGTCTTGAACGATTGAAACATTTGGAACGACTTGAACCGGCGCAACAAGGCATGCCGGAGACCATGCTCGCGATGACATCTCACGCCCGCGGCGGATTGCAGCGGGCTCTTCTCGGCGGGGTGGCCGCGGCATGCGTGCGTCGAGCTGGAGTCCCCATCCTGATGTACTGGCCGCGCCCCTGAGGTTGCCCAAGAAACGCCGGGACCGCGTGTTTCACTGCGTCGAAAGATTCACAGTACATCAGATTCTTCCACTTGAAATGGTCATTTTGTAGCCTCGTGAGACAGGCCAGTGTCCAATTGCGCCGGTTGAATTCCCTGCGAATGACCAGGGGAGACTCGGCGATTTCGGCCAGACTCAGGGCGTTCCGCCTGGCAAAGGGATGGTCCCGGCGGGAAAAGGAGGAAGAAGAAGGAGGGAGGGGTCATGAAGTAAGTCCAGAAAACTCTCTCGACCCTTGTCCTCTAAAAAAATGTCCCTGCGCGATAACCCGCAATTCATCACGCGGTAGTATGACCCCGGTTATTCGATGCGCCACGGACGAGCCATGAAGACCGTCTAGTCAATCTGACTGAGCCTATCAAAAGCTAAAAGCAAACTTGCCCCCATTTTCCCCATTTTTGACCCCACTTTTTGACCCCATTTTTCCGTTTTCGGCGCTGAACGAAAAAACCAGATCGCGGTAGGGACCACTGTTGCCAGTGGCCCCCCGCACAGATCCGTACGTGCGGAACTACCGCATACGGTTCTTACCGTGGATGTTGACATGCAAACCTCACGTTGGGATAGGGATG
>Ga0326597_10002679_pt1 | contig 26358 bp, 18 predicted proteins | sample RVTome_12_FD_203789 | JGI IMG/M metagenome (GOLD analysis project Ga0326597, IMG submission 203789) | Soil microbial communities from uranium-contaminated site in the Upper Colorado River Basin, Wyoming, United States - RVT100D185 | ecosystem: Environmental > Terrestrial > Soil > Contaminated >... | reverse complement strand
CGGCTCATCCCGAGGTGGAGATGGTCGACGCCGAGATCCAGCGCAATCAGCAACAGCTCAAGGACGCGCTTGGGGTCGAGAGCGCGACGCTGGCGTTGCGTGAGCGGGAGATCGAGAAGAACATCCAGGACGTCGAGTCCCAGACCCAGAGCATGCCCGAGAAGGAAATGGCGCTGGCCAGGCTGCAACAAGCGCTGACGATCAACCGGTCGGTCGTCGAAACGCTGAAGTCGAGGCAGGAGCAACTGGGGATGGAGCGGCAGTCCCTCGCCAACGAGTACACCCTCCGGGTCGTCGATCGTGCCTTCGTCCCTCCGGGGCGAGAGCAGGACTGGCCTGTGTGGTGGCTGAACATCGTCGTCGGTCTCTTTCTCGGGGCTTGTTTTGGCGTGGGGGGTGCCTTCGTCCTGGAATACTGGAACCGCCCGGTCCTCGCCGGTCGTGACGTGGAGCAGGTCCTCGGGCTTCGCTTCCTGGGGCGTTTCCCAGAACTGGACAAGCGCGATTACTGACGCCAGTTTCGGTCGCGGCGAGCGAGGAACCACGCACTCGTATCCGCGCCTTCGAGACGGCAGGTCTTAGGAACACGATGGGAATCGCGCGAGCCATCACCCGAAACGCCTTTTATATCGCGGCCTCTCAGGTAGCGCAGAAACTCGTCCACGTCGCTTTCGTCGTTGTCGCTGCGCGCCTTCTGGGCATCCAGGGATATGGAGAGTTCCTTCTGGTGACCACGATGGTTGTGGTGACGACGACGTTCGCAAACTTCGGCATCCGCCCTCTGATCGTCCGCATGATGAGTCGGGAGCAGGAACGAACCGCGGAACTGCTGGGCAATATCCTTGCCGTGAGAAGCATGCTGGCGCTCGGCGCCTACGGGATCCTCGTCGCGTTCGTGCACGCCGCGGGCTACCGCACCGAGGTGCGTGTGCTCACCGCCATCGCCGGCACCGCGATACTCTTCAATGTCATCCAGGATTCCCTGGAAGCGGCTCTGATCGCTCACCAGCGGATGAAGCTGCTGGCGAGCCTTTCGGTCATGGCCGGTTTCACCGCTACGGTCGTTGGAATCGCGATCCTGTGGTCTGGATTCGGATTGCGCTGGCTCTTCGCCACGAACGTCGTCGTCCAGGCTGTCTTCGTCACGCTGATGGCGGGTTTGATCTGGAAGCGCATCGTTCGATTCTGGCCGCGGTTCGAACCAGCCGTAGTGAAGACGTTGCTGATCGGATGTGTGCCGTTCCTGCTGGCGTTCTTGCTCGGGTTCATGGACTCGAAGGTCGACATCCTGATGTTGTCCTTGGTGAAAGGTCCGGTGGATTCGGGTCTTGCGATCGGCTACTATGGTCCAGCCCACACCATCCTGATGGCGGCGATGTTGCTGCCACGGAGCCTCAACCAGGTGCTCGTCCCGGTAGTGTCGCAGCGGATCTACGTGGACCAGGCCATGGTGCGGGACGTCGTGGAGAAGGCCACGAAGTTCATCGTCCTGGCCGTGAGTTTTCCCGTGATCCTCCTCACCACGATGTTCTCCGAGGAAATCGTCGCCATCCTGTTCGGGGTCCAGTACGCTCCAACCGCCCGGGCGTTGGCGATCCTGGGATGGGCATACGGATTTTACGCGCTGAACCTTCCTTCCCATTCCGTCCTGGGCTCGACGAAGGAGATGCGTTATTTTCTTCCCGTGCTCGCCGGATCGTTCCTCCTGAACGTCACGTTGAACTTCCTTCTCATCCCCCGTTACAGCTACCTCGGCGCGGCGATGGGCTCCGTGATCGTACTCGCACTGGGGTTTTGCGGCCGGTTCTACTTCTTGCACAAGATCCTCGACATGCGGCTTTCCGCCGCTCGGCCGTATGTCAAGCTGTTCCTGATCCTTCTCGTCACGCTGGCCGTGGGTTGGGCCATTCGTGCTCACCTTCCGTGGATGGTCGTCGCGGTCGTGATCGCGCTGGTGTACACCGGGCTTCTCTACGCGTTTCGGGCGGTGGAGCCCGAGGAGTGGCGGTTCGTCGTCGGATTGCTCGGAAAAAGGCTCGCGAACGAGAGCGCGACGGCCGCTGCCCCCGCTGGAACTCTGGACGGTCGCTTCGGACGGGGATGATGGGCGGGACCCGTAACGAGATGCGGCTGCAAAGATGGCTCGCCGACCGGGCGTTCCGGTACTTGTTCCTTGCTGGGCTCCTGGGCGCCGCCGTCCTCATCGGGCTCGTCTACTCGGTCAACTGGAAGTTCGGCGTCGCCCTGTTCGGGTTCGTCACGCTCCTGGTCGCGGACCTTTACAGCCTACGGCTCGCGATCCTGCCGGTGTTCTTCGCGATCCCGTTGGATCGCCTCGGCAAGCTCGGTCCAGAGGCCCTGTTGACGTGGGCGAAAGTCCTGATTGCCGTACTGATTCTGGCATGGGCCGTACATGCCCTCGTCAAGAGATCACCGCGATTACTGGACGTCCTGTTCCACAGTCCGTTGTTCCTGCTCGCCACCTTGTCGCTGGCCTTGTCGTTCCTCTCGGTCATCAACGCTCGTGACTACGACATCTTCCTGAGTCAGAACCTGCGTCGCGTCAACAACTTCGTGTTGTTCATTCTGATCACGACGATCATAGACAGTCAGAAGGCTCTCCGGCATGCCTTGTTGGTGTTCCTGTTCGCTTATTTCCTGGTGGGTCTCACCGTGATGTATGAGCTCGCCAGCGACAAGCCCATCCTCGAGACCGTGTGGGGCCAGGAGGTTACGGCGCCCGAGTACACGATGCAGACAGAGGAGGCCCGCGTCAGTGGACCGAGCGGCGACCCGGACTTCCTGGCTCTCTCGGTGATCCTCCCCTTCCTGGTGGGCGTCAGCCTGATGTTCGAGCCGATCTCGCGCCTCACCAGAGTGTTGGTTCTCCCCGTGATATTGATGATGCTGATCGCCCTGCTGGCCACGGGATCGCGCGGAGCGTTGTTGGCACTCATGCTGGCAGCGGGAGTCTTCTGGTTGCTCACCAAGATGCGGTACAAGTACCTGATCGCGGGTGTCGCCATTATCCTCGTGGTCGGGATTGTGATCCTGCTTTCGGTGGCCGGAACTTCATCGGCGGAGCGATACAGCGGCAGCTCCGGTGGCAAATCCCTGGTGTATCGGCTCGGCTGGACGAAGATGGCATTCCTGATGATCGAGGATCATCCCTGGCTCGGGATCGGGACCGGGAACTTTCCCCTGCAGTACAACCGCTACTCGCGAACGATTCCGATGGTGCCCCGCAGCCCGCACTGGACGCACAACAGCTTCCTTCAGACCTGGGCCGAGAATGGGGTGTTCGCCTTCATGGTCTATGCGGGGCTCTACCTGACCGCCGCGGGGGCCATGGTAAAGGTGATCTGGACGACCACGGATCCAGCCCTACGCCGCCTCGCCGTCCTGATGCTGTCCGCTGTTTGCGCCTACTTCTTCTTTGCCGGCACCTCCAACGTCCTGGAGAACGAGAACTACTGGATTGTGTTCTCCATAGTGACGGTGACCTCGGCACTGGCGAGGGAGCAGAGCCGGGGACGTCCTCCAGCGCGTCCCTTACCGGAAGCTTCGGCGCGTCGTCCTGCTGGGTCAGCCCATCGTGGATTACCATGAAGGAGGAGCAGCCGCGGTGTGCACGCTGATGATTCTGCCGAATGCCATCATTGCAGGCACTCCCAGGTCCGGGACTACTTCGCTCTTCCGCTGGTTAGCAGATCATCCGCAGGTTTGCGCCTCGACGGCAAAGGAGACGCGGTTCTTGCTCGATCGGAGCGATCCCCTCTTCCAGCCGAATTGCAACGTCCACGATCACGGCCTGGAAGCCTATTCATCCTTCTTTCCAGACCACGGAGCAGCCTCGGCCGCACGGATCCGACTCGAGGCAACACCGCATTACCTTTATCAACAGACGGCTTGCGACGTATTGTCTCAAATGAAAGGGCAACCGCACATCATCATACTGCTTCGCCGACCGGCCGAGCGTGTCTACTCGTCCTTTCAATACACACGACACAATCTGGGTGCGCAGCTGGAACGGCTTTCCTTCCGCCAGTTCGTCGATGCGCTGCGTCGCGGCAATCGCGATCCCAGCCAGACTCCGGTCGACGGCCCGCTCGTGACCCGAGAGCTGGCCTATAGCTGCTACGTCAACCACCTCGAACCGTGGCGGAACGCCCTTCCGCCGGAGCGCTTCCACCTGCTGCTGTTCGAACAGCTCGTCGAACGGCCGCGGACTGTTGTGCAATCTCTTGCGGAACGCCTGGGCATCGATGCAGCGTTTTATGAGGCGTACGATTTTTCGCGATTCAATGCCACGCTGCGGGTAAAGAGTCCATTCGTGCAACGGATGACCCGCCGGATGGCTAAGGTCATTCCGGCGGGGGGTCTCAAGCGGTCACTCAAGCGCCTTTACCTTGCTTTGCAACAAGATCGCAGCGCTCTGTCCCGCGACAACGACCGCAGATTCCTCGTGGAGTTGGAACGAGATTTCACGCCGTTCAACGACCGCCTGAGCAGGGAATTCCACCTCGATCTCTCCTCGTGGCAATGAGAGAAGGTCCTCGCTCGGGGGGGGCACCCTCTACTCGAGGTCAAGGAACACCGGGCTGCTCCCTATCATCACGTTGTTGACCTTCACGGTGCTTCGCTTGCCCCTGAGGTCCACGAGCTCCACGTTCTGTGACCGAAGGTACTTTGTTAGATTGACCGCTCCCTCCTTATCGCTCCACAGGACGACGATCTTCCGATCCTTTCTGGCGAACTCATAGGCAAGCAGCTGACTTCCCGAGTCGATTCGCCTCACCGTCACGAAGCCGTCCAACTGCTCGACCATGGTTTTGAAGGCTGTGAAAGCGGGCTTACGATTCCCCCGAGCGTCAAGCAGTCCCATGTGCCTCCATATCGGCATGTAGTAATTCGGCCAATCCACATCAGTTGATATGAAGACCTTCTCTACACCCGCGGCGAACGCCGTAACCGCTTTCTTCACTAACAGAGCTGCTTGCTCTTGCTCGAACCAGTTGACGACAGCAGCATTACCTCGTTCCAGTTCCCTCAGCTTGCTACGCTCCGCCTGCGAAGCGCCCCGGCCGCCAAGAGCTGGGCCGCTCATCATGTCATCGGACCAGATGGTCTTTTGGAATTTATGGGCTTGCATCTTGTCCTTGAACCACCCGACGGTTCCCGGAATGCTCTCGACGTCGCGTAGATGTAAAGTGAGGATGTCAAAACAACGGGAGGCACTTGCGACAAACTCGCCGATGAAGGCTTCCTTCTGGCGGAGGATCGCCGACGGCTTGCTGGCCCGGAGTTGCCGCTCCTCCTGGCTGAGGGCGAAAAACCCACCAACATTGAATCCTGCTGCCATGATCTGGGCCTCAGGGCTCGCCTTCTTCGCCGCATCGTAGGCTGCACAAAGCGCCTCGGTGTATCCCGTGGCGCCCGCCCAAACGTTCTCGGCTTCACTCCCGATTTGGACGTGCGTGATGATGGGGTATTTCAATCCTGGCATGTCGGCGTTGCCGTCATGGTCATAGCGCTCTACGAGCGCTTTGACCATCATGCGCCAATTGCCTAAATACTCGGGTTTGATCCGTAGAATTGCCGGCATGCGCCGACCCGAGGGGTGCGTCACGGTGGTGCTTTGGCTACCCTCTAGCGCCGTTTCATGGAGAACGTTGAGATTGACCTGCAGCTCGCGACCCGTGGGCTGGAAACGTGTCGCGATATCGTCGAGCGTCCGCCAGTTGTAGAAAGGGGCGGCTCTTTGGGACAAGCGAGGCTCGATTTGTTGCCAATTCAAGCCATTGACGCCAGACCAGCCGTCCCCGAGCTCGGAGATCACTGTCGCCTTCCCCGAGACGCCATCCACCCCGAACCTCTGGATCCCCTTGTGCAATATGGGTCGCGGCTCTGCGTTGCACGTTGCCGTGCCGGAGCAACCGGAAAACGCCATGCAGAGGCCTGCCAGCGTGGCGAGCGACACCGGCGATACCAGCTTGTGAGCCCTCATCAGATCCTCCATTCGGCGTCTTCTCGACCGACTTCGTGAAGACATCCCCCGGGGGGGGCGCAGAATGTCATGAGTCATGGAGCTGGAAGGAGACGCTGCCGATCAACGACCGGTAGACGTCGCCCAGTCTGCGGACCATGATCCCGTACGAGAACTCGTACTCGACGATCTCCCTGCCCGCCAATCCGAAGCTGCGCCGCCGTTCCCCGTCCGCCAGCATCCGAAGCAGCGCGGCCGCAAATGCCTCGGCATTTCCTGGATCGACCAGATCGCCGGAGACGCCGTCCCTGATCACCTCTGAAACGCCGCCAACCCTGGTCGCGACAACCGGCTTCTTGAGGGCCATCGCCTCCAGAGCTGCGATCGGAAGTCCCTCCGACTTCGAGGTGAGCACGATCAGGTCCGCCGCGGACAGCAGAGGATAGGGCTTCGCCAGCCATCCCACGAACCAGAAATTCTCCGCAACGCCCGTTTCTCGTGCCTGTCTCTCGAGGCCCGCTCTTTCCGGACCATCTCCGACGATGACGAAGAGGACCCGCTGGTGTTGCAGTACGATTCGTGCGGCTTCGATCAGCAAGCGGTGGTCCTTGATCGGCGACAGGCGACCGATGGAGGCGACCACCAGGCAGCGATCCGACCCTTCGTCTCGGCGGCTGGGCACGCGCCGTGTGCGGTCCCCCAAGGTGGCAGTGACCTGACATTCCTCCCGGGAGTCGGCCTCGATCCGCGCTGCGTCGACTCCGTTGTGGATTACGTCGATCTTCAGGGGATCAACGCCCCGTTGGACGAGATAGGCGCGTACGGAATCGGCTACCGCGACGATGCGGTCACATCGTTTGAGGGCGCGCATGTTGCTCCAGAGCAACACGACGCGCTTGAGCCATGACTTCTGGCTCTCCGCGACGAGGTGACTGAGGTGCGAGTGGACGTGCACTATGTGTGTCAGGCCGCGCACACGCGAACGGATGGCCCACCCGTAGAGATTGGAAGTGACGTTGTGGCTGTGCACAAGCGTGAAACGTTCCTGGCGGGCAAACTCCACGACCTTCGCCACCTTGCGTAGGTGACTGCCGCCCGCGAAGCGAACGGTGCGTATACCTGGCGGGAGGCCCATCCCCGAATCCTTCAGGATGGCCACCGAGATGTCGCCGAACTCCGGAGCCAGTCCTTGACACACCCCCTCGACCACGCACGAGATCCCGCCCCTCTCCTGTCCGGAGAGAAGGTGGAGGATTCGGCCCCGGCCCTCCCGAACTGAGGGCGAGCCCGGGTCAGCGCTTGGCGCGGCGGATTGGCTCCTCCGACCCAGTGTCTCCTCGCTCTCGCTGTATTCTGACATCATACGGATCCGAGTGTTCTGGCCCGAGATTCGCGTCCAGGTAGAGGTAGGGCATCGGCCCTTCGCGTGGCTTGGTCTTCCGGATAACGCATTTGCATTTTTGGGGATCGGAGTGTATCTTGCCTTTCCCCGTCAAGGTTCTGGAGCCGCCACGGTCGCCGAGCCGGCGGGTAACCGCAGGTGCCCATTCAAGGCGGCTAACCGTTAGCAAGGGGTGGAGCGGCGAACATGAGAATCTGCCTCCAGGTACAATTGGTGATCATCGCTGCTCCGCTGCTCACCGTCCTCTCCGCCACTGGATCCGCAAGCGGCGACGTCGTGGCTCCCGTTGTGTTCACCAACATCGTCTCCGCCGCCCTTCCGAGTGTTGTGGACGTGCGAACCTTCGGCGTGTGCGTTGGGGAGTTAGCCGGCGGCGACGACCTCGCCGACATCTACGTAGGCCAACATCTCATGCCACCGGCCCTCCTGCTGAACAACGGAAGCTTGGTCTTTGCCCTCCGGACGCGCGAAGCTGCCTTGGCATTGAGAGAGGACTTTCACGGCTGTGCGTGGGGCGATTACGACGAGGATGGTGACCTCGACCTTTACCAGACCGTCGGGGCGGTAGGAGGAACCAGGTTGAAGTCGAATTTCCTGTACCGCAACGATGGCAGCATCTTGACCGACGTGGCGAAGGCATCCGGAGTCTCCGACCCGCCCGGGCGTGGCCGCAGCGCCGCTTGGCTCGACTACGACAACGATGGACTCCTCGACCTATTCGTGGGCAACGCTGCCCGGGCGGACGGCCCCGACGCTCTGTTCCGTAACCTCGGGAACAATGCCTTCTCGAATACTGCCGTACAGGCGGGGGTGGCGACGACGACGAGTACAGAGTCGATCACGCTGACCGACTTCGACCGCGACGGCAACGTCGACGTCTTCATAGCCGGTGGTGGTCTTTACCTATACCACAATCGCGGTGATGGGACGTTCGCCGACATGACGGAGCCCAGTGGGCTCGCTGCAGCACATATCCGCAACTCGACGGACGCTGCCTGGGGCGACTTCGACGGAGACGGCGACGCCGACCTGTTTGTCGTGTCCAGCGACTCGTTAGGAGACGATGTCGTCGCCGATTCCGAGCTGATCGCCTTCGAGACGCGGATCGTTACAGACTCGAGCGGTGATCGAAGAGATGGCTTGCACTTCGCGACCGCAGGAGCGACGGCAATGTTCGACCTCTTCGTCCACACGCTCCCCGCAGTGCCCGATCGGGTGTTCATTGGAAGGGACGGCGCTCATCCGGAGGCCGTGCCCTTCACCCTTGGGGCGCCCGGAGGCCCGAATCTCTTCGGGCCGCCGAAAGATGTCCCCAAGTTGCTGGACCATGCAATCCTCGTCTGGCGTGAATCCGGCGATCTCTGGTCGATTGAGATGCGCGGGCACACACTCGGCTCCGGGTTAGCAAAGCGATTCCGGGGTACGATCACCAGCGACGGCCCCTTCACGTTGGTTGATCCGTACGATTTCGAGTTCCCGAAGCGAACCGCGCGCAATTACCTGTTCGAGAACCGCGGTGACGGCACCTTTCGGGACGTGACCGCCGCCGCGGGGCTCGCGCACGCAGGCACGGGGCGCTCAGTCCTGTCGGCAGACTTCGACAACGACGGCGATCTCGATCTCTATGTGGTCCGAAGCGGCATTGCCCAGGACGCGCCAGACAGCTTCTATGACAATGGTGGAGATGGCACCTTCGTAGAGATCGGCGCGGCCGTAGGCCTCGGGGTATCCCACCGCGGAAACGGCGAGTCAGCGGCGTACGGTGACTTTGATGACGACGGTTTCTTGGACATCATCACCACCCACGGCTTCGACTTGAACCGGGGACCATACGCGCTTTGGCACAACGAGGGTAATGGAAACAACTGGGTCCGGTTCCGCCTTGTGGGCACCGCGAGCAACTCCTCCGGCATCGGCGCTCGCGTGACGGTCGGGACGGCGAGCGGCGAACAGGTTCGGGAGCAGAACGGTGGTTTCCACCGCTACTCTCAGAACAGCATGTTTGTCCACTTTGGACTCGGCACGGAGACCGCCGTCGAGTGGGCTCGAATAGAGTGGCCGAGCGGACTGTTGCAGATGATCGCTGTACCAGTCGTGAACCGCACCATCGAGGTCATCGAACCTGTCACAGGGACGGGTGGGCTACGAGCTGCGACGGCTCCGCCAGCGCGGCTTTATCGAGCGCCTTCCGAAGACACTCCGCTACCGCCTGATTCGCCCTGACAACTCTCGCTTGAGGACGGCATTCACCGCGCTCGACCAAGTCCTCGAAGAACACGCCACGAGGGTTGCCGCATGAAGAACTTGACCCAACCACGCCCAACTTCGTCGCCCAAGCAAAGCTGGGCGCGGCGGCAGGGGATACATGGCTGCTAAGGCGTTCATTCTCGGTATCGACGGGGGGACCTTCGACGTGGTCCTCCCGATGGTGGAGCGCGGCAAGCTGCCAAACCTGGCCCGGATGATCCGGCAAGGGGCTTGGGGTCCGCTGCGTTCAACGATCCACCCCATCACACCCGCTGCTTGGTCGAGCTTCGTCACCGGGAAGAATCCCGGTAAGCACGGTGTGTACGATTTCACTGCTCCGAATCGGCAGACCTACGATTTCAGGCTCAACACCTCGAGGGATCGGCGTTGCGAGAGCTTGTGGGCTCAGCTCGGGCGCTCGGGTAAGCGCATGGTCGTCTCGAATGTCCCTTTTACCTATCCGCCCGAGTCGGTCAACGGTGTCATGATCTCCGGTTTCGACGCGCCCGGGGCCGACCGGTCGATGGCGAGCCCTCCGGAAGTCTACGACGATCTCGTCTCGCATTTCGGAAGCTACACCCCTGACTGGTCCTTTCCGGTGGGAAGGAAGTATGAGCCCGAGAAGTACCGCGACCATGTTGCCGCTGTGATCCGCCGGCGCGCCGACGCGACCCTCTACCTGAAGCAAGAATACCCGTGGGACGTCTTCATGACGGTATTCCAATCGATCGACCACATCCAGCACGTCTTTTTCGGCTTGGGCGATTGGGGGATGGGCTTCATCCGCGGAGCATACGAGGACATGGATGCTGCGCTTGGTCGGATCCTGGCGACCCTGGACGGCGACACGACTCTATTCGTCGTATCGGACCACGGCGCGGGCGAAATCAACAAGGTGTTCTACCTCGACCAGTGGCTGGAGAAGGAGGGCTATCTCGTTCCCAAGCGCGGGGCCTGGTTGGAAGGCTTCGGGCGCCGGATGGGACGCCGAGGGGAGATGCTCGCCAAAAGGCTACTCCCCGTCCGCGCGAGAGGCTATCTGCGTGGTCGCCTGCCCGCCCTGCGGAACCGCGTCGTCTCTTACGGTGCCGGCCGTCCGGTGGATTGGTCGCGCTCGCGAGCCTACTCGGGGGGCATGTACGGGAACATCTTCATCAATCTCAGGGGACGCGAAGGACAAGGGATCGTCGAGGAATCCGAGTACCGTGATCTTTGCGACCAGATCCGGTCTCGGCTGATGGCCCTGACGGATCCCGATAGTGGAGAGAAGATCGTCGAGACGGTCTATCAGCGGGACGAAATCTACCAGGGTCCTTGGGTCACCGACGCCCCAGATCTGCTGATCCACTGGAAGGACTACGCCTATTTCACGAAGAAGGGTCTCGACAAACAAGGGATGATCTTCAGCCGCGATCTCACTATCGATGCCTCGAGCTATCCCCACACCGGCACGCACCGCCTAGATGGAATGTTCATCGCATCCGGTCCGCGCGTCCGGCGTGGATGTCAGCTGAGCGACCTGCGAATCATCGACGTCGCACCGAGCCTCCTCTACTTGTTGGGTGAGTCGCTCCCGGATGACATGGATGGGCGCGTCCGGACCGACATCTTTGAGGACGGCTTCGTGCTCGGGAACGAGCCGAGATACCATTCATGTGCAGCCGCCGGCACCGCCGCCGAGGCCTCGAAGCCCACTGACTCGCAGGAGGACGAGGAGCTCCGGCGGAGGTTGAAGAGCCTCGGGTATATTGAGTGACCCGCTGCGGAACCGCACCGATTCTCGACTAGGCAACTCTTGTTTATCCGCTTGTTTCAGCACGGCGCTATGGGTAGGGTGATGCGTGCCCAGACCGCCCTTTCCCACGCGCCTTCAGCACTTTTCAGGCGCAGTTCGCCTGCCCCAGGTGCGGTCACGCGCGCGCCTACGCCTTGGCCGGCTGCAGTCGGTGGCAGTGTGCCTCTTGCCGTTACCAGGTCTCGCTGACGGCCGGCGCAGTCCTTCACAACTCGAAGACGCCGCTCACGACGTGGTTCTGGGCCGCCTACTTGATGACGACGGACAAGCGTGGTCTCTCGGCCTTGCTCTTGCAACGCCAGCTCGGGATCGGCCGCTACGAAACCGCATGGATGATTCTCCACAAGCTTCGTCGAGCGATGGTGAACGCGGCTCGGGAGCCTCTTCGGGGCAAGGTTGAACTTGACGAGACGTGGGTGGGCGGAACCCAAGCAGGGCTTCGGGGCAGCCGCCAACTCAAGGGACGCAAGGCAGCGTTAGTCCTGGTCGCCGTCGAGAGACGTGGACGTGCATCGGGCCGAGTCCGAATGGAGGTCATTCCCGACTTCGCCGGGGCTACGATACGGCGGTTCGTCGCGAGAAACATCGCGGTCGGTGCCACTGTCTACACAGATGGCCTCAAGAGCTTCGAGGGGCTCCCCGCGTCCGGCTACAAGCACGTCCCGCGGTCGCAGCCGACGCAGCTCCGGTTGCGACAGGGCGCCAAATCCGTCGTCCCGCTTGCCGACCGCGCCATCGGCAACCTGAAGCAGTGGCTGATCGGTACCCACCACGGTGTCAGCCGCGGCCAGCTCCAGGTCTACCTCGATGAGTTCGTCTTTCGGCACAATCGGCGGAGGACCCCCATGGCCAGCTTCCAGACGCTCCTCGGCCTGGGCACCGGGCGGGCGCCCACACCCTCCCGTCGCATCCGGGGTGCCAAGGACCTTCAGTGATTGGTCCATGACGGCTGACCCCTACATCTGGGGGTATGCTGAAACAACCGGATAAGCATGAGGCAACTTGGGCGCGAGAATCGTTGAAATCATCAGCCAGAGCTATCTTCCCTGGCAGGGCAGATACCCCCGCGTGTCGGCCCAAGCCAAGGCCCTACAACGGGCGGGCCACGACGTGACGGTGCTTGCGTGCGACCGAGACGCCCGCCACCCGATCCGTGATGTTGTAGAAGGAGTTCCCGTTGAACGGATCCCCGTTCGAGCGGCCGAGATGGGCGGGCCCCTCCGCCACTTCGGGCCGCTCCTTCGGTTCTACCGCCTAGTGAGGGGGTGGGCGGACGCGCACCGTATCGATGTCCTCGTCTGCCACAATCTGGACGTCATGCCTCTTGGCCTTCACCTTCGAGAACGCACTGGATGTCGGGTGCTCTTCGATTCTCACGAGCCGCACCATTACGCCATGTGGGGAGGCGGGCTGCGGATGCTCCTTCCCCTCGTGGAGCGGTTGGATCTCGCCATGGCCCGGCGCGCCGACGCCGTCACCGTCACCAACAGCTACCAGGAGAACAAGTACAGAAGAGCCGGCGTTCAGGCCGTGCGCATCGTCGGGAACTTCACCCCACCGGCTTGTCGCATCGCGCGGATCGATCCGAGCAAATTCCAAGGCGCCGAGACGCGCTTCGGCCGCTTCGGCACGTTCTTCCACGGGGTGGGACTGGAGCCGGCGGCAGAAGCCTTTCGCCAGCTCAGGGCGGCGCGCGCTGACGTGGAGCTATTTCTCGGCGGCCGGGTTCTCAAGCCGTACCAACGGGCCTTCGATGACCAAGTCGGAAAGCTCCGCCCGAGCGTCAACATCCTCGGCACGTACGACTCGGCCATGACGCCTGACCTCTACGCCCGCATTCACGTGTCGCTCCTGACCTATCCCTTGAGTCGCTTCTACAGGCACATCACGCCGCTCAAGTTCTACGACTCGATCTCCAACGGGGTTCCGGTGATCATGAGTGACATCGGAGGTCTCGGGCAAGTGATAAGGACGCACGAGTGCGGCTTCGTTGTCGATCCAGCGGACGTGAAGGGCATCCGCGTGGCCATGGATCGTCTTGCCTCCAACCGAGAGCTGCTGAGGGCAATGTCGGAGAACGCGCTTGCCGCCGCTGACCGTGAGTTCAGCTGGGAGCGCCTGGAGAGGGCGTGCTGCGACACGGTGGCCGAGTTGTTGCAGGGCTAGGGCACGGTGTGAGAGCGTTGATGCAGCCAAACCAAAACTGTCAGACGGGCACGACCCAGAACGCTCGGGGCGACGTACTCCGGGCCGGAGTACGCCCGTTGAGGGAGGAAGATGGTGGGGGCGTTGCGCCTCCCGTCCCGCGGGGCGAAAACCTGACCGTGCGTCCCGCGAGCGACGGTTACGGCGGCGACGCAATCACGGCTCCCAGGCCCTTGACAGCAACGAAGGACGTTCTTGATAATGTGCGCCCGGGCTCGCCAGTTAACTCGGGCAGACAGACGCATCGGCTCCCGTAGACGGAGAATGGCGTAGGAACGCCCAGGGGTTCGTTGAACTTCGAAGAGCTAGCTCGACACTCCACTCCCCAAAGCAGGCAACGTAGGACGTCGCGCGGACGGACGGCGTCATGGTTCTGCTTTGCGCGTGCTCGTTACGATGAGCGGTGGGGCCAAGACTGCGACCCACGCTTGAACATCCATGCAGCCTGATCCCGATACGCTGTTCTTTCTCATCAGCACCGGACGGTGCGGGTCCACACTGCTCCAGGCGATGCTTTCGTCTCACCCGCGCCTGTACATTCCACCCGAACTCCGCTACTTCGGGCGGCACGATCCCATCAAGGCTTTCACCGATCCACTGCAGGATTCGGACGTCGAAGGCTACCTCGCCAACTGCGCAAGGGACATCTGGTGGCAGGACATGGGCTTGGATCGCGCCGCATTCGAAGAGGCGATCCGAGGCGATGTTCGCAGCGCTCGGGATATCTATCTGTGGGTTCTCGGCCACATCGCCGAAAAGCGCGGCAACCGAAAGCCTCGGATCGGGGAAAAAACAACTTACTATGCGCTCCTCGGTGACCGGATCAACGCACTGTTTCCAAACGCGCAGTTCATCCATCTCTACCGTGATCCACGCGACGTCGCAGCGTCCTATCTAGAACAGTACTGGTACTCCGGCGGCACAGCCCTGCGCTGCGCCAGCGTCATCAGGCGTGTGTTTCGCCAAACCGAGCGGCTGGCAGCTACGGTCGGACCGAGTCGGTTCTGCACCGTGAGGTACGAGACTCTCGTCGAGCATCCCGAACGGGAGCTTACCCGCCTCTGCGCCTTTCTCCACGAAGATTACGATCCCGCGATGCTCAAGTATGAAGATAAGGCACAGGCGGGGTATCTCGAAGTGGAGGAGAGCTGGAAAGGAATGACCAGGAAGGCTCTGACGTCGTCCAGGATTGGCGCCTACGCAGGCCGAATGACGCCACGCCAGATCTGGACGGTGGAACGTCTGCTCGGCCCGCTACTGACCGAGCACGGCTATGAGCGCAATTTTCTCGACCGAGCGCCAATTCGCTGGCGAAGCGGCTTCTGGGCGGAACGCCTCTACCGCGCGTTGCTACGATCCATGGGAATCCGACGACTGCTCCTCGACGAACAAGCGGTCTTGGCACGACGCAATGACCTGGTCGAGCAGAAGAGGGCGACCCTGGTGAAGACCTGATGCCCCTCTGGAGCTGGCCTGCCAAAGAGTCAGGAAGAAGGAGATTCCTCGCGCTGGAGCTGAACCGGATGGGGCGCTCCGCCCAGATCGCAGCGCTCAACTTGCGGCCCTCACGCTTCCACGGGGAGTGGAACTACACGTTCTCCCCGCCTCCTCGCTGCCACCTGGGTGGAGCGATGCCCCGAGGCTTTTCCAGGAAGGATTCACTTGACCTAGAAACACGTAGGATGGAAACTGGATCCTACCGACCCCGGCGTGTCTGGGGTCCGACAACGCTCACTGGACCCGCGGGCGCCGATGAAACCGGCTGATCGCGTCCTTGGCGGCTGGGTGAACCCAACCACCCCGCGGAATGGCCGGCGACCGTTACCGGAATCGTCTCAGCGGTTGAGAGAGGCACGGACATGGACGGAACAGTGAACAAGAGGCTAACCGCCGCCGCGAAAAGACTGGGCCAGGGAAGCGCCCTATGCCTTTGCGCGATCGCCTTGCTGACTGGCCCAGGCTGCGGCGGCGGCGGCGGCGGGCCAACCACACCGCCCACCGTTGGACCTTCATCATCAACCGGCCCCGATCATTTCGGAGTGGACGGCTTCTCGCAGCAGCATTTGCGGACGATCAGCGAGCTCGGCGACGGCGCCAGCGGTGTCAATGACATCCGATGGGGTAGCGTGGAGCGGAACCCGCCCGTCGGCGGCCAGCACAGCTACACGGACCCGCAGGATGCAGTCCAGTCCGCCAACACCCTTCGCTCCCTGGGCCGCCAACTGCAAGTCAACATTCGACCAGACAACGATTGGGCACTCCAGACCGGGTCCCGTACCCAAGTCGATCCGAGCACCGGCAGGAGGATTGCGAGGTGGGTCCGTATCAAGCCCGAATACCTGAACGATTGGGCTGACCTCATCCGGTTTGCGGTCCGTACCGTTTCCATCGACTACCTGCAGATCAGTAGCGAAGCGGAGAACTCCTGGGAGAGCCCTCAGGGCTTCGCCGAAGCGGTGTGTGTGGCCGCGAGCGCAGCCAAGTCCGTCAAGCCGGACATCAAGGTCCTCGCGTCCGGCTTCAATCTAGCCAACTACCTCCTCATTGATGCCGAGCGTCGGGCTCAGATCCTCCGTACGGCGACGCCGGCGCAGCTCCAGGAATTCTATGCCCTCGAGGAGCAGATGCAGCTGAAGATGGAGTTCATCTCGCAGTTTCTCGCGGCATCCAGAGGATGCTTCGACATCCTGACGTTGCACCTCAATGATCTGCCGACGGCATCCCATCCGACCGTGCAATGGATGCGAGCACAGATGGCGACGCAGGGCTACGAGCGACCAATCTGGAGCGACGACATGGCCAGCGGCCCCTCCTATTCCGAACTGTTTTCGACCGCGGACGAGCTCGCTTTCGAGAGCCTCGTCGAGAACGAGAATCCTGCCGCTCTCGAAGAGTATGCCGTGGAGCAAGCCAAGACCGCGGTGAAGAAGCCGGTCCACGCCTTTGCGGCCGGTGTGCAGCGCGTCTTCCTGTCGACTGACACTGATTGGTCCACCTATTTCATCCCGTTCTGGCGTCACCAGGGTCTCTTGTCGGTTGAGGGCGTAAGGAAGCCGGCTTTCTACTCCTACCAGCAGTTGATCGCGGAGATCGACGGGTTCGTCAGGGCGGAGCAGGTCTACGAGACGACGTTCAGGTTTTCTTTTGCGGACAAGGACCCGGTCGTTCTTGTCTGGACCGAAGGCGAAGCGCGCACGGTCGACCTGTCGGGCGTCGTGCCAAGTGGGACCGTACGCGTGAAGAGCATCGTCACGCGGCTCGATCGAAACCTCCAGCCAATCCGCACACCGGATGTGACCGTTTCCGCAGGAGCGGTCCCCATCAGCACAACACCAGTCGTCGTGACACGCGTCAACTGAGATGGAATCGCACGCGGCTCACACCGCCCTCTGCCCAGACAGAGGAGTGCGAGCTCACTGATCCATCTTACTCCTGCCAACCATTTCGCACGAGCGCTTCAGCACAGAATGAGGAGGACTGCGGGACAGGTCATGCGTGAGTTCAAGCTGGATTTCAGTGGGATCGGGGCCGCCAAGGGGGGAACCACGTGGATCGCCCACTGCCTGGGAGAGCACCCCTCGGTGTGCATGTCCCTTCCCAAGGAGACCAACTTCTTCCTCCGGACGCACATCTCCTCCTGCCTGCCGGTTCCCCGTTACCATGACGGCATGGCGCATTACGACGAGGGGCTCGAGTGGTACAAGCGGAAGTTCTCGCACCGCAAGCCCGGGCAGCTCTACGGCGAGTTCAGCAACGCCTACCTCGCCGACCCGGAATCCGCCGGCTTGCTCCACGCCCACAACCCGGAAATGAAGCTTCTCGGCTGCTTCCGGAATCCAGTGGACGCCGCGTACGCCGGTTACTTCCAGCTCAGTCGCGTTCAGCCACTGCCCGACGTCTTCGAGGATTTCCTGGCCCGCTACCCGCAGCTCCTCGAGTATGGTCGCTATCATCACAACCTGCAGCCGTTCCTGAAGCTGTTCCCCCGCGAGCAGATCCACCTGACGCTGTTCGACGACATCCGCGCGGATCCGGTGGCGTTCTATCGTGGCATCTGTGAGTTCCTCGAGATCGACTCCTTCGCGCCCCGGACATTGAGCCGTCGCGTGAATCCCCGCACCGTCACTCGCAGCCGCATGGTCCACAACCTGAGGTGCGCCATCGCCGGTTTCATGGCGCGCAGCGCAGCGACCCGACAGGTGCGGAAGGCTCTCGGGAGCCTCGGTGTGGACCGCACTGCGCTGAAGCTCTTCCGCCGCCTGAACGAGAAGCCGGGGATCGTGCCCCCCATGGCGCCGGAGACGCGGCGCCGGCTGGTGGAGTTCTTCCGCGAGGAAAACGAGGCCCTTGGCGAGCTGCTGCATCGCGACCTGTCGCACTGGAACGAATCCCCATGAGCCAGGGCCCCCCCGTCGCGACCATCGGAATCCTGACCTACCACTCCCGCGAGCTCTTGAAGGGGCTGCTGGAGTCGATTCTGCGCAACCGGTGGAAGTATTCGTACGAAATCGTGGTGGTGGACAACAAGTCCTCGGACGACACGATCGCGATGGTGGAGGAGCTCTGGCCATCCGTGCGGCTGGTCAAGAACGCGGTGAATCGTGGAGTCGCGCCGGCCCGCAACCAGATCTTCCGCATGTCGGAATGCGAGTTCGTGATCATCCTCGATGTGGACACCGAGGTGCACCCCGGCTCGCTCGACATCCTGGTGGACACCATGAGAGCCCATCCGGAGGCGGGTATCGCCGGGCCGAAGCTGGTCTACGGGGACGGCCGGTTGCAGCTCTCCTGCCGGCCCTTCCCTTCCCCACTGAACATCGCCATCGAGGGGACGTTCCTGCGCGATTGGTTTCCGCAGAGCCGCTTCGTCAAGGAGTACACGTTGCAGGACTGGGACCACCAAGAGCTGCGCGACGTGGACTGGATGTATGGCGCCGCGCTCATCATCCGGAAGAGGGTGCTCGATCAGGTCGGCCTGTTCGATGAGGGGTTCTTCTACCTCTACGAGGACATGGACCTGTGCTTCCGCGTGAGGAGAAGCGGCATCAAGATCCTCTACAACCCGCAGGCAGTGGTGACCCACTTTCTGCCGCGAGAGCGCAAAGGCATCTTCCACAACCGCATCGGGATCCACTGTCGGAGCATCGTGAGGTACCTGCTGAAGGACTACTACGGGCTCCCCCTCCGATCCCAGACCAGCGTACCCGGGAGCTGAGTGACCGAGAGAGTGGTGCTCACGACGCACCCTTCCCGCTGACGACTGCGGGAAGGGTGCTGGCCAGGATCTTGCAATCCAGCCAGAGCGACCACTGGTCGATGTACTGCATGTCCAGCTCCATCCATCTCTCGAAGGGCACGGAGTTCCTGCCCCCGATCTGCCAGAGGCAGGTCATGCCCGGGCGGACGCTGAATCGGCGACGGTGCCAGTCGGAGTCGAACGCCTGAAAGTCCCTGATGGGGAGCGGCCGGGGACCCACGAGGCTCATGTCGCCCAACAACACGTTGATCAGCTGCGGAAGCTCGTCGATGCTCGTCCTGCGCAAGAAACTGCCCACCGGGGTCATGCGGGGATCGTTCCGGATCTTGAACACCGGCCCGCTGACCTGGTTGAGCTCCTCCAGCGCCTGCTGTCGTCTCTCCGCGTCCTGGACCATCGTCCTGAACTTGACGAATCGGAACCGCCGCTTGTGGAGCCCCACGCGATCCTGGACGAACAAGATGGGACCAGGGGAGGTCAGCTTGATCAGGATGGCCACGATGACGAACAAAGGCGTCAGAAGGAGCAACAACACAACGGCCACCACCAGGTCGAAGATCCGCTTGACCAGCACCGGCCAACCCTCCATCGCCCCCGTGCGCAGGGTGATCACGGGTTGATCCTCGAGGACCTCGAGGCTCAGCCGGGCGTGCTTCACATCGAAGAAATTGGGCAGCATGTGCACCAGAACGCCTTGCTCTTCGCAGGCCAGGAGAATGTTAGAGAATTGTGAATAATAAGATGACACAGGAAGGGAAATTACAACCTCATCGACAACATGCCCTCTGAGGTAGTTGCCAAAATCAGGGACTGTTGCTACCAATTTTCTCCCTGTTTGACGAAACTTATCGATTCCGGTCCACTCATCGTCGATGAATCCGTTGATCTGGTACCCGAGGGTCGGCTTGTTCTCGACCAATTCGGCGAAACGAAGCGCTCTGGCGTTGGTTCCGATGATCAGGAGATTGCGAAGGTTGCGTCCCCGGACCCGGAACCTTTCCAGGATCACGCGCAGGGTCAGGCGGGCGAAACCCGTCAAGGCGGTGCTGGTCACCCAGAAAACCACGAGGAAATGGGAGGTCACGAAGTCGATGTTGATGAGCGCTGCCACCAGCAGGACGGCCGTGCTTCCCACCGAAGTCGCCTTGACGATGTCGCGCGCCTCCGCGCGGACGGACGCCAGGCGAAGCGCTCGGTAAAGGCCGAACCCGGCGAAGATCAAATGCCAGGCCGCCATCAAGAATATGAAGAGCAGGAAATTCGATGCCTGCAGTCGGACTTCGACGAGCTGCCGCAGCGAGTACCAGTCCGATGCAGGAACCAGACTGCCGGCCGCGATGAGAAAGGATACGACCATCACCAGGAGATCCACCGCCTTGAAAGACAGATCTAGCAGATGGCGGTATCCGGGATTCATGATCTCCGTCCAGTAGGGTTGCGTGCGAGAGAGGTGTGTACTTCATACCCACGATCTTGTCAAGAGCGACCATCACCTCTTTGAGAGCAGGTCGGTTGAGTTCTCTCGGACTTGGCGTAAAATGCTGGCTTGCTGAGATTCAGGATCCAGGGCCCAGAAGACGACCCCTTTCAACCGGGGCGCTGAGGAGTCGCGAGAGGCGCATGGCACCGAAACCACGAGCGATCGTCGTCGGCATCGACGGAGGCTCGCCACTATTGATCGAAGCCTGGGCGAAGCAAGGGAAGCTCCCGGGGTTCGCCCGGCTGATGGAAGAGGGGGTCTTCGGGCCGCTCGCTTCCGTGCCCAACATGCGGAGCGCCGCCGCCTGGACCAGCTTCATGACCGGCCGGAACCCCGGCAAGCATGGCATCTACGAGTTCTACGAGTACTCCGCGGACCAGCAGACGATCCGCTTCCTCAAGGGGGGCGACCGGGCCGGCGCCACCCTCTGGGGTCTCCTCAGCGCCGCGGGCCGAAAGGTCGGGGTCATCAACGTTCCGATGACGTACCCCGCGGAAAGGGTGAACGGGTTTCTCATCGCCGGGCTGGACGCTCCCGGGCGGAAGAGCCGAGGGTTCGTCCAACCCCCCGAGCTGCTGGCCGAGCTGGAGGAGCGCTTCGGGGAATACATCCTGGAACCGGGTCTCACCGGGCACATCGTGGCGGGACATACCGACAAGGCCGTGGAGACGCTCTGGGAAGAGCTGGATCAGAAAGTGAAGGTCTCGAACCACCTGGCGGCGGAAAAGCCATGGGACCTTTTCGTCACCGTCTTTCGGAGCCTCGATGCGGTTCAGCACTGCTTCTGGAAGCACATGGATCCGGAGCATCCCTTCCACGATGCCGAGCAGGCGAAGAGGTTCGGGTCGGTCATCCTCCAGGCCTATCAGCGGGTCGATCGATATCTGAGCGAGCTCCTGGACCGCCTGGACGGTGACACCAGCCTGTTCGTGATCTCCGATCACGGTTTCGGCGCCAAGCATCGGGCGACCACCGAACTGAACCGGTGGCTCGAGGCCGAGGGTTTCCTCACCTACCGGCGCCGGGGCATTCCCGTAAAGCTGCTGGGCTCCGTCTACCGCGCGGTGGTGGGTGGCACGTTCCGGAGGACCAAGGAGAGGCTCACCCGGTTCTTCCCGTTCCTGCGGAGCATGGTTCAGTACCAGCTCTGCTTCGCGCAAATCGACTGGAAGAAAACCACCGCGTACAGCGATACGTTGTACCCCACCATCTGGATCAATCGCAGGCCGGAAGGTCCGATGGGTGGAGAGCTCTCGGAGGAGCGGTACCAGGAGCTCATCCGTCGACTGCGGGAGCGCCTCGCGGACTGCCGGGACTCGGTCACCAACGTACCGGTCGTCGGCAAGGTATTCGCCAAGAGCGAGATCTACCACGGTCCATACATGGACCGGGCGCCGGACCTGCTGATCCGCTGGCGCGAGGACATTGCAATCCACGGCCTTGCCGGACTCGAGCCGGTAGACACCGGCAGCGACGCGCCGCGCATCCCAGGCGAGGACCCCAGCGTCATCAGCGGCGATCACCGCGTGCACGGGATCCTGTTCGCCCGTGGTGCGTCCATCCGCCGCGGTGTGCGGGTCGAGGACGCGAACCTCGTGGACATCGCTCCGACGATCCTGTACGCCATGAAGGAGCCCGTGCCGCGGGACATGGACGGGCGGGTCGTCCAGGAGATCTTCGAGGAGTCGTTCTCACGGGAGAACGAGGTGCGGCGCTCGGAGGCGGGCGGTGACGGCTCCAGCGGGCAGGACGCGGGCTACAGCGACAAGGACGAGGAGGTCATCGCCGGGCGCCTGAAGGCGCTGGGCTACCTGGAGTAGAGGACCGGGTCGGCGGGGCCGGTCGTCCGCAACACGGCGACGGCGAACACGTGCTGGTCCCGGCGGAAGGTCGCGGCGAGCACCTCGCCCCCTCCTTTGGGACGGACAGCCACCACGCCGCTCTGCGCGTCGGCCCGGATCAGCGCGAACTCCCGCGGGTCCAGAGATACCCCGGATCCCAGCGCCTTTCCCACTGCCTCCTTGGCGCACCAGAACCGGAAGACCCAGTCCGACCGTTGGGACTCCGACTCCCTCGTGCCCAAAGGCAGCAGGGCCAGGTCCGCGTCGGAGAAGGCGCCGTCCAGGAGATCCTGACTCGGCGTTCGGATCTTCTCCGCATCCACGCCGACGCGCGCGTCGTCTTCCATGGCGGCGGCGATGGCGACGACCATCCCGTCGGTGTGGCTGATGGAGATCTCCGGCCTGCCGGGAAGCTGGCCCCGCCAGATCCCGCCCAGCACGGGCCGACCCGTGTCCTCGTTTCGAATCATCAGGTCCGCCGCCGCGAAGCGGAGCCCGGCACTCCGTTGGAAATGATGCCGCAGCGCATCTTTGGCGGCGGCGCGTCCGAGGAGCCACGGGATCTCCCGTCGCGGCGGAGCCTTGAGTCTCATCCACTCCTCGCGCTCCGGCGGGCTCAGGATGAGGAAGGCCAGGGCCTTTCGCCACACGCCGAAGGAGCCCGCGAACAGGTCATGCGGGAAATCCGTGATGGTACTCAACGAGATTCGCCTCGCGCCCATTTCAGGAACTGACAGGTCGAAGGACTGCACCTCGGCGAAGTAGTGGTCCAACGGCTCCATGATCAGGCGATGGAGGGCCGGCGTGATGGGGAATTCCCGGTCGGCCAGCCCCTCGAGGGCGAGCCGGACGTTCCCGAGTGAATCGACCCCCTCGATATCCATCGCGACGCTCTGTGGCTCGCGCTTGCGGACGCGGAGCTTCAGATCCAGCGGCGTTCCGGGTGATACCGACCCGTAGAACCTCAAGGCGCCTACGCTGTAGGGCAGGTAGGCAAGGCCGGCGAAGGGCTCCCTGGAGCCCCACAGCCAGGCCGCTTGCCCAAGGCAGTCCGCCAGCAACGGGTCGGTCTCGAGCTTCGCGTCCGGTTGGCTGCGGATGAGGCCCGAGGACGGGAGCGCCTCGAGCGTCCCGTCCAGGCCCTCCTCCGAGTGACGCGTAATGCTGCGGATTCCCTGGAACAGCGGGCCGTGAAACGTCCGGCGCGGGTAGATGTCGGTCCCGGTCCAGGCGCAGGCGGCCGATGGGGGGAGGCTCTGGATGACGGACCGGGGCGGCGCGGGGTAAGCCTCCGCCAGCACGACGGTTGTCTCCGCCATCGTGGGGAACAGCGCGGGATCCCCGTCGTTTTCCTGTTGGATGACCACGTGCACGTGGACGTCGTCCCCGGGCCTCTCGACACGTAGCGCCACGGCCCGGAGCGTGACCGTCGCATCATCGAGGAAGATCCAGCGGTGAGCCCGCGTGCCGACAAAGGCGATGACCTTCCGATCCGGGAACAGCACGGCTCCCGCCTCGGCGGCCATCTCGACGCTGAACAAGAGCGGCATGACGGGCAGGGCGCGCAGCGCGGGATCCGTGGTGGAGAGCCTCGTTCCAAACGCGTGATCGTTCAGAAAGAGATCCTCCTGGACGTCGAACACGCGGCGGGCGGTCAGGGACCGGCCGGGAGTCCTCTCCTGGATCGAGCCCAGCAGCGGGAAACGGCGCGAAGCGAGCTTCTCCTGCGAGGTGTCCCCGGCGTGCTCCGGCCGCGCGCCCGGGTTGAGCAAAGAGCCGAGGATCTCCCCTTGTACCGACAGGAACCGGTCCATGGTGTCCATGTAGGAGATCATCACGGCGTCGACCGCGTCCTGGGGCGGCGGGACAGCGGGCGAAGCCATGGCGGCGGCCCTCGGCGGCGCTTTCTCCATGACCGGGGCAATGGGTTCGCGCGGTGGAGCGAGATCGACGGGGAGCGGCCGGCTGATGACCATCCCCGCCGCCGTCATCGGCGGCAGATAGATGGGAAGCTGAAGCGCCCTCGACTTGCGTCGGGGCCCCGCCGCCGCTCGGAGGTCCACCACGCGTGAGCCCCATCGCTCGTGGAGATGACCGACGCTCAGCGGCACGCCATGGGCGGCAAGGATGCCCAGCGCGTTCAAGAGCTGCTCGGTCTCCGAGCGCGCCGGTCGATTGAGGGCGACCGTGAGGTGCGGCTTCCCGCCCAGGATATCTCCCACGAATGCGCACAGGTTGCCGCGCGGCCCGACGTCCACGAAGACACGGAAGCCGCGGTCGTACATCTTCTCGATGGTCTCCTGGAACCGCACGCAGCTCATCCAGTGCCGGGCCGCCACTTCCACGATCGCCTCGGGTTCGGAGGGGAACGGTTCGGTGGTGGAGCAGGAGTAGACCTCGATCCGTGGCGGGTGGACGCCGACGTCCTCGAAATAGGCCTTCTCCAGGGGGAAGGCGGGCTCGAAGAAGGGGGTGTGATAGGGCCGACGAATCGGCAACAGGGAGCAGATGGCGCCCTCGGAGGCAAGCCACTTCTCCGCCTCCGCGATGACGTCGTCCATTCCCGGCCCGGACGCGCAGAGCACGTACTGGTGCGGACAGTTCTCCATGGCGACCCGGAGCGAGTCCGGGAACCGAGCCAGGATCGTGTCGATCTGGGCGTGGTCGGCCCCGCCCACCGCCAGGAGCCGACCCACCGGCAGATCGCGCTCGTGGGAAAGCTCCCGGAGATGCAGATAGGCGTTGCGCGCAAAACGAATGCGGTCCTCGCCTTCACCCGGGCGAAGCACACCCGCCATCTCCAACGCCGACAATTCGCCGAAGCTGTGTCCGAGGACGGCATCCGGCCGCATCTGCAGCGCTCGGAGGAGGCGGGTGAGGGCAACGTTGGCCGTGTGCACGAGCACGACGGCCTTCTCCCACTTCGAGATCTCGTCCTCGCCGTCGGTTCCTGCCCCGCTGCTTCCAGGCGCGGGAAAGTTCAACGCGCTGGGCCGGAAACCATCGTCCGCCATGCCGCAGGCAGCATCCGCCTCGTCGAAGGCGCCGCGCACCTCCGGGAAGTGCAGGCACAGCTCGGCCAACATGTTGACGTACTGCGCGTTCTCTCCCGGGAACAGGAAAGCGACCTTCTCGCCGCCGAGCCGTTCGCGGTAGTGGTAGATGCCGTCCCGGTGGTGAATGCGGGCACAGCCGTCGTCGGCGAGCAGCTCTCGCGCGCGTACGACCTTCGTGCGCAGATCCTCGTGGGAAGACGCCACGATCGCGAGGCACTCCAGACCCGGCGCGTAGGAACGCGAGAAAGTGAAGGCCAGATCGTGCAGCGGCGCGGGCTCGGGTCGGTCCAGGTAATCGAGCAGCTCGGTCAGGAGGGGAATGAGATCCCCTCGGCTTTCCGCCGTCACCAGGAAGAGCTCGCAGGGAAACAGCCGCGGAAGACGCCGGCCGGCGGGTGCCCCCGCCGGCGCCTCAGGCCCCGGGATACTCTTCGAGGACGCAGTGGGCATCGATGCCTCCGAACCCCATGGCGCTCACAGCCGCGCGTCGCGGCGCTCCGCCGGGCGGCCGGATCCAGGGACGGGTCTCCGTATTGATGTAGAACGGAGTCTTCTCCAGCTGCAGATCCGGGTTCGGCTCGTCGCATTGAAGCGTCGGCGGCAGGATCTTGTGGTGCAGGGCCAGGGTGGCCTTGATGATCCCGGCGGTTCCGGCGGCAGATCGGCAATGTCCGATCATGGACTTGATGGAGCCGACGCCGCAGGTGGGGGCAGAGCCCTTCCGCGCTCCGAACACCTGGGTCAGCGCGGTCATCTCCGTCACATCCCCGAGGGGAATGCCGGTCCCGTGCGCCTCCACGAGCTCCACGGTCGACGGATCCACTTCGGCGGCTTCGTAGGCCCGGCCGATGGCCAGCGCCTGGCCCTCCAGGCGTGGCGCGAGAAGCGCCCTTGCCCTTCCGTCACTCGCTGTTCCCACGCCACGGATCACGGCGTAGATCCGGTTCCCGTCGCGCTCCGCGTCCTTCGTCCGGCGCAGCAACAACACGCCGACGCCTTCGCCGAGCATCGTGCCGTCGGCACCCTTGTCGAAAGGCCGTAGCCGGGGCAACCGGGACATCCCCTCGATCGCGCAGAACAACATCAGCT
>Ga0326597_10002678_pt1 | contig 26363 bp, 24 predicted proteins | sample RVTome_12_FD_203789 | JGI IMG/M metagenome (GOLD analysis project Ga0326597, IMG submission 203789) | Soil microbial communities from uranium-contaminated site in the Upper Colorado River Basin, Wyoming, United States - RVT100D185 | ecosystem: Environmental > Terrestrial > Soil > Contaminated >... | reverse complement strand
AGCACCAGAAGGCCGATGCCCTGTGGCGCGGCCAGCGCTGGCAGCAGGCCGGCGAGCAGATCGAGCGCATGCTGGGCGACCGCTGGCAGGACCCGGCCGAGCTCGGCGAGGCCGAGCGGCTCGACGTTCTGCGCGCGGCCATCGCCTATGCCCTCGGCGAGGATGCGATCGGCATCGAGCGGCTGAGGCGCAAGTACACCGCCAAGATGGCGTCATCGCCCGACGCGAGCTCGTTCGAGGTGGTGACCGGCAGCGCCCGGCCCGACACCAAGGCGATCAGCGACCTGTCACGCGAAATCGCGGCGGTCGACACCCTGGAGACCTTCCTCGGCGAATTCCGGGCGCGCTATGGCAAGTTTTCGCCCGCGGTGACGACCGATGCGGCGGCGCCCGACACCGGAAGCTGACCGCCGGGCCTCGATTCCGCTTGAGCGGAAAGGATCAAATTCGCTCCACTAGCCGCCGGTCGAGCTCGCGATCGCCTGGAGGAACTCCTGCGAGGGCTCAACGTCCTTGTGCACCAGATTGTAGTGGCACGCGACGCAGGTGGTCCCCGTCTCGATCGCCTCGGCGTGCTGGCGCTGCCCGCGCAGGCGCTCGGGCTTGATCGCTTCCATGACATGGCAGCGCCGGCAATTCTTGCTGTCGTTGGCGATCATCTGCATCCGCACACGATCGGCCAGCTCGGCACGGACCTCCTCGAAAGCCTCCGGCGTGCGCACCCCCTCGAACACGAACGCGATAAGGTCGTTCGTGGCCACGACATGATCCCACATGGCCATGGTCAGCCCTTCGCTGACGTGACAATCAGCGCACGCGGCCCGCACACCGGTCGGCGTTGTCCAGTGGGCCGACTGGCGGAGTTCCGCATCGACGGTCGCCGTCATGACGTGGCAGGCCTGGGCGCAGAATTGTTCGCTGGAGAAATAGCGATCGACGGCCTCGGTGGCCGGAACTGCGATGATGCCGCCCACAACCAGGGCGACGAGGATGATCAAAAGGGTGTAGCCGCGCGCCCGGCCGAACCGGCCACGCCCGCCACTCTGGTCGCGATCCTCCTGATCAGCTTGTTCCGGCATCGCAAGCTCCCCTCGCTGGAATCGGGGGCTGCGCCATGCAGCCCCCTTCATTGTCAGGTGATTGGACGCTTTGTCCCCCCGGGGCGGACCTGGCGGTCTGTCGTTACTCGGTCCGCCGCGCCTCGACGTCGGCCTCCTTGCCGATGCCGAGCGTGAACGGGAACGACACGAAGTGGAACCGCGTGGTCACGTTGTCGTCGTGCACGGCCAGGCCGATAGTATACGATTCGCCCTCGCTCAGCACCTTGTCGTCGGGGTGCCCGGTATCGAGCGGGCGCGTCCAGATGACCGTCCACGTGCTGTTGTCCCACGCGCCCTGCACGTTCTGGTTGTCGGCCGCCGAGCCTTCGGCGCCCTCGCGGCTGACAAGCCGGCCGGGCAGGATATCACCGTCCTGCCACCCCGCATCGGGATCGTAGGCAACCGCGTTCTCCTCGGCGATGATGGCATGGGGCTTTGAGGAATCGCCAATGTCGTCAACGCTGATCGACCGGACCCCGACCCTGGTCTCGTCGAACATGAACTTGGGGATCATGGTCGCGCGGTCGACATTCCAGCTGAACGGGTTCTTGCCCTGGTCGAACAACCGGTACTCGAGAACGTAGCCGTCGTCCGCCATGCCGACGGGATTGCTGCGGTGCGCGCGCCACTGCATCAGGTCGAGGAAGTGACCGAGCGTCTTGAGCTCGGCGATCTCCTCCGCGGACCTGATCTCGTCCCAGGCCGTGCTCGCTTCAATCCGCGACTCGGGCAGGTATTTGCGGATGTCGTTCACGCCGAAAGTCTCCCCGAGCACGGCGTGCGCCTTCACCTCATCGGCCGACGGCGCCTCGGGCATGTCGCGCATGCTCGAATGACAGGTCAGCCAACAGCCCTGTTCGGCAAACAGCGGAACCTTGCCGTCATCGACCATGACGGACAGGCGGTCCTCGTAAAGCGGCGGTTCCTCGCCGTTCCGGACAGATCCCCTGGAACGCGGACCGCCGTAGAATTTCCAGCCCTCGGCGGTATAGATCATGTAATCATGCATCTGTCCGGGCCGATCGAGCTGCGTCGGCCACTGGAATCGCAGATAGAGATTGTCGTCGTCGTAGGCCGCCTGGATCTCAATCTCGACGGCCCCGTTCTTGCCGTCGATTGGAGCGGGTTCGAGCCTTTCGCCCGAGACGATCAATCCGCCCATATCCGCCTCTTCGCCTTCGTGGCAGCTGACGCACGCCTGCCCATCGAGCACCTGGCGATCGGCGCGCCGGTGATCCGGGCTGCGTAGCCATTCGTAGCTCGATTGGCCGGGGTAAAAGAGCGTGACGGTATGTGCCGGAACCGCCGACCAGTCCGGCTCTGCCGCAAGCGCCGCCGGCATTGCCAGCGCCAGCGCCGCGATGGCGGTGGCAGACGAGATGCAAAACGCGCGTGACATGTTTTCCTCCGTTTGCAGGAGATCGGTTAAAAGCGCCACCTTGGCAACGCCCCGATAGCGACGATGCCAAGTTCGCCTTCTATACCAGATGCTCGATCGGACCTCATTGATTCGGGTCAAACTGTGGACGGACAAGCAACCGGCGATCGCTCGTTGCCGCGTCGGCTCCGACCGGCGCGGCAGAGCTGGAGGTCCGCGAAGGAGAGCTTCATCTGGCGGCGGAAGCGCCGAGGAGTCCGGAATGAGCGCCGGAGCGGGCGGGCGCGGGGCCACGGCCAGATGCCGCCCGGCCCCGTTCCCTCACGCGATCAGGCCCATGCGCTCGGCGCGCCGGCGCCGGTAGCGGACGATGAACTGGTGGGTGAGGCGATAGGACAGCCAGCCGAGCACCGCCGCCCACGGCAGGCAGCCGATGGCGAGCGGAATGCCCACCGTGCCGAACAGCGCGGTGAACTGGTGGAGGGTGGCCGCGATGACTCCGTCGCCGTTGCTGGCGCTCCAGCCTTCGACGATCGTCCGGAAGCTCTGGTAGCCGGTGAGGTCGTCGAACCGCCCGAGCATGATCTGGCCGGTCAGCCAGAACACATAGAAGGCGGGGACGATGGTGAAGGCGTTGGTGGTCCAGGTCCATGCCAGGCCGTTGATCAGCGAGAAGTCCCAGTTGAACAGCTTGCGCGCCACCACCCAGGTCACAAACACCGAAACCATCTGCAGACCGAAGATCGGGGTCAGCGCCCAGACGACGCCGATCATCACGCCGCGGGCGAGATGCTCGGGCGGGTGCCTGCTGCGCTTCAAGGGGATGTGCAGGCGATAGCGCACGAGGCGCTTCAGTCTCTCGATCAAGCTGAAATTGCGCGCGCTCACCACGGTCGAAGTCACCATTCGAGCCTTCCGGTCCAATGTATCAGACACATGTGCCATCGCGATGATTAGCAATCAGTATGTTTTTGCCGAAGGCCCCGGCGCTGGCCGCCAGCCATGGCCGAGGGCGGCGGGCGCGGCGCCGCTGTCGTTCTTTGTCGCCCGCGGCTTCCGGGTCTGGATCGCGCTGGTCACGAGCCTCCTCGTCGCCCTCGCGGTCGGGCTCGTCAACACCGCCATCGAGCGGCTGTGCGACCATGTGGCGCCGGGCACCACGAGGACATCCCGGTCCACTTGCGCGCAAGCCGGCCTTGAGCCGTTTCCGCCCATCGCGGAATCGGCGCGGGCCATCTCCCCGCGCCGCGTTCAGGTCCTGTGGCCGATATAGGGGCCGACGATCTCGATATCGATGTTCTCCGGCCCGCGAATATAGGAGATGATCCGCCCGCCCATGCCGCGCGGGGTCGGCTCGACCGAGAATACCGCCCCGCGCGCCTTCAGCCATCTGGCGGCCTCCTCGACATCATCGACGCCGATGCCGAAATGATCGAGCCCCTGCACCCGGTTGGGGGCGACGGCGTCGGGCGTCTCGCCCTCGCGCAGGCCGCGAACGAAGATCCGCATCGAGCCGAGCCTGATCACCGCGCTCGGCGCGCCGTTGAAGTCCGGATTGTAGGAGATGCGCTCGGCATCGAAGGTGCGCTTGAAGAAATCGACCATGGCGTCGACGTCGCGGCAGACGAGGTGGACGTGATCGAACCTGAAATCCATGGGATGGGTCCTCCCGGTTGTGAACCGGCCGGTCGGGTGTCCGGCGTGAACGATCCGCTCCAGTCTCGCCGATCGCGTCGCGTTGCGCCACCTGTGGCGGCAGTGGCCATGGTGCCGGTTCGCTGGTATGTGCTGGGCCATGGCCCTGATGCGCGCTGTGATCGTGGTTCTGGCCGGCCTCGTTGCCGGCTGCGTCGGCGGTGGCGGCGGCGGCGTCACCACGGTGACCCTGCCGCCCGGGGCCTCGATCGACACGCTTCTCAATTCCTACCGGGCCGAGCGCGGCCTCGGCCGGCTGACCAGGGATGCAAGGCTCCAGCAGGCGGCGGCGGCCCATGCCCGCGACCTCGCCGCCCATGGCCGGCTCGGCCACCGGGGAAGCGACGGTTCCGATCACGTGGCACGGGCGGAGCGTGCCGGCTACGGGCCGTTCGTCGCCGAAAACGTGGCGGCGGGGCAGAAGACCCCGGCCGCGGTGATGCAGGCCTGGCTCGCCAGCTCCGGTCACCGGGCTAATATCGTTCTGAGCCCCGCGTCCCACTACGGCTTTTCCCACGCGGTCGCCTCCGGCGGCGGGTACAAGGACTACTGGGTGCTGGTGGTCGGGCGCCAGTACGACCGCGCGCCGGGAAGCGGGCCCGTGGTCGCGCGCCGTGGCAGCGACTGGCTCGGCTCGGGATGGAGCGCGCTCGCCGGCTTCATCGGGATTGATTAGGCGGCCGGCAGCACTATTGCGCCGCCCTGGCGAGCTCGGCATGGGAGGCGAGGAGCGCTGCGAATCGCTCGGGATCGCCGCGCGCCATGCCGCATTCGGTGGCGATGCCGTCGACGCGGGCGTGGCGCCGCGCCGCGGCGAGACGGGCGAGATTGCCGTCCCGGTCATCATGGTGGACGAGGCCGAAATAGATTTCCGTGTCGGGGCCCAGCGCGAGCTGCTCGAGCGGCGCGAAATACGCATCGTCGGTCCGGTCCTTCATCACCGGCATGTGGACATAGGTGATCGGGCGGGCAACGCGCGCGGCGATGGCATTCGCCATCCCGGTCATGATCCCGGCATCCCTCGGCAGAACCATGTGCTCGTCGGCCGGGCTGCCGTAGCACAGATGATAGCCGAGCTCGACCGTGGTCGGGACCGCGTTCCCGACCGTGCCCAGAACCTCGAGCGTCTCGGCGCGGAAATCGACCGGGCCGGCCTCGAAATAACCCTCCCAGGCCAGAACCTCCTGGCACACGTCCCACTGGATGGCGAGACGGTGGTTCGGAACGGCGGCCACGATGTTCTCGACCTCAGCGAGGAAATGTCGGGTGAGCGGGGCGAGGACCGCCGCGCGGTCGGCCGGCACCATGTTGTTGTAGACCGGCGCGATCGGTGTCGGCAGCGAGACCTGGAACCTGACCCCGGCCGGGATCACGCCTTCGCCCTGCAGGCGCTCGAACACGGCCCAGGACCCGATCGCCATGTCGGCATAGCCGGTGGCAAAGCCGCCCGGGTCGATGTCGATCCCCGGGATGACCCTGAGGCGCGGGATCTCGCGCACCACCTTGCCGTCCCACTGGACGAACCGGAACGGCGGCAGGTCGCGCGCGACCTCGATCGCCGGGTGGTCGGCCAGAACGTCCTGCAGGAACCGGATCCAGGTCTTGCGGATACCGGTCTCGCCGTCCGGCATGCGGACCATGTGGGCGCCGGCGGCCTGTGACAGGGTGCGGAACACGGTCTCGGAATCGGCGAGCGGGATGGAGCCGACGAAATGGATGATCGGCCGGTCGACCGCGGCAGCGCCCATGGGCTCCTCCCTCAACGGTTTTCGTCGCGCGAGTCTGTGGACCCCGCCGTTCGTTCTCACGCCAAGGTCTATCACATCAGACGGACGGAGAGGCGAGCAAGGATGGAGCCTGCCGGCAATGACAACCCAGCCGCGTTCCACGATTTCTGATTTCCGGCCGCCACTCCCCCTCACGGATCGGGCAAGGTCTGGAGATAGGCCAGAAGGTCCGAAATCTGGGCATCGGTGAGGAACCGCAGCTGGACCATTTCGGTTCCGGGCTGGCCGTTCCTGATCTTGTGCAGCACCTGGGCGGGCCTGGCGCGCGCGAGCCAGCCGAGCGAGGCAAGATCGCCCGGCTCGCCCTCGATATAGGCCAGCCCGTCAACATCGTGGCACGAGATGCACACGCCCTGATAGATCGGCCGGCCGTCCAGCGGATGGCCGTTGGCGGCGCCGGTTTCGGGGTCGGCGTAGGTCGCGACGTCGTGCTGGCCCTCGACGACGAAGCGGGCAAGCAGATACAGGGATTCCTCGGTCAGGATCGCGTCCGTATACCCATGGGAACCTGCCTTCAGCGTGGCCGCGACCGGCGCCGGGTCGCCGCCGCGCATGCCGGCCAGCGACGGCGCATCGAGCGCGCGGTCCGTGCCCGCGATCCGGCCGCCGGCATAGTCCCAGCCGTGGCAGGTCGGGCATCGCCAGGAGGTCGCGGGCTCGACGCCGGTCCCGGCAGGCAGCATCGGGTGGGGGGTGAACGGCGGTTCGGCAAGCTGGGCCGCGAACCAGTTGTCGTAGAGCCGGCCGCCGCGAGCGAGCTGCCACTCCGGCGAGCGGTCCGCCAACAGCGGGGCGCCGTCATCCTGCGCGAGAGCCAGACAGGTCACCATCGCGGCGGCGACGGCGATCGCGAAGACACCCCGATGTGCCGCGCGCCTCAACAAATCCGCCCCGTTCCGCGCCCGGCTCTCGCCGCGGCTATTTCACCGACAGGCATGTACAGTCCGCACGCTCGAACACCCGGTTAGACACGCTGCCGAAGACCGACCGCGCCGAGTTGGCCTCGCCACGGCACCCCATGGCGATGGTGCTCGCGCCGATGCGCCTTTGGGCGAGAATGATCGCCTCGGCCGGATCGCCGGTTTCCATGTCGAGGACATCGACCCCGAGACCGCGCCGGTGCACCCGGCCCGCCGCGTCCTCGAGGATGGTCCTGCCGATGGTCCTGCAGGTCTCGGCGGGAATCGGCCCCGGATCGCCGGCGGCCAGCGATTTCAGTTCGGCCTTGGTCCTGGAGTCGAACTGACCGGCGATGGCGAGCTTTTGCACGTCTGACGCGGTGCGTGACGGTGTCAGGATGTGGAGCAGGGCGATCTTGCCGCCATATTTCTCGCCAAGATCACACGCGATATGCAACGCCTTGAGTGAATGGTCCGATCCGTCCACCGGAACCAGAATGGTATGCATGGCTCTCACCCCGCACCCGATGACCGCAGGAAATCCTGTACCGCACAATGAATATGCTGGCGGGGCGGATCAGCACAACCAGGATCGGCCGATGACGATCGGGGCGCGGTGACCGGGATTTTCCGCGCCTGCCATCAGCCGGGCTTGCGCAAGAGCTGGATGCCCCAGGCAAGGTGGCCCGCGTCCGCCGCCTTCACCCAGTGGTCGAGCCCGACCAGCATCCGGTCCATGTACTCGCGGCTCACCCGGTCGGCGAGGCTGTCGTGGTGGGCCCTCAGCTCCTCGGCGACGCGCGCGTAGTGCGAGCTCAGATGCCCGGTGAGATCGACCTGGTCGGCAATCTCGAACCCCACCTGCCGGGCCGCCTCGCCATAGAACCGGAACGAGCCGAGGCTGGTCAGGCCGAGCCGGTCATGGACGGGCTGGAGCACGTCCGGCGGGCAGTCGTCGGCCTGCATCGGATCGGTGAACACGAACTCGCCGCCGGGTTTCAGCACCCGGAACACCTCCTCCAGCACCTTGCGGCGCTGGTCCGAATGCAGCAGCGCATCCTGGCTCCAGACCACGTCGAACGAGGCATCGGGCTCGGGAATGTCCTCGAACGCGCCGTGCACGACGCTGACGAGGTGGGTGAGCTTCTGCTGCCGGGTCTTGGCCCGGTTGGTGTCGTTCTGGGTCTCGGAAATGTTGAGGCAGCGCACCTCGCAGCCGAACCTGCGGGCGAGATGGCGCGCGGCGCCGCCATAGCCGGCGCCGATGTCGAGGACGCGGGTTGCGGCATCGAGCCGACCCAGGGTATCGGCCATCCGCTCGATCGTCGCGACGCTCGCCTCGGCGATGTCGCGAGTGCCCTCGTAGATGCCGATATGCAGGTCCTCGCCGCCCCAGATCGTCGAGTAGAAATTGTCGGCATCGTCGCTGTCGTAATAGTCCTCGGTGATTTCGCGGACGTCGGGTCCGGAGCTTTCGGTTGTCATGCCGCCCCATCGTGTCGATCTCAGTGCCGATTTCTCGGCGATATGGACGAAGAAGTCGGGTTCCGAGTCCTGGTAGGTCTCGTGGAAGTCGCCATAGGTGCGCACCCGCTCGAAGCCGGCCTCGAGCAGCAGGCGGCGGGTGTAGTTCTTGCGCAGCGGGAACATGTTGAGGGTAAAGGACGAGTTGTCGGGGAACTCGTAGCGCATCCGGCACAGGCCCTCGTCGACATGGTCGGGTGCGGCCACGACCTGCTCGCCGCAATAGTAGTATCTGTGCCCGGTCTTGAAGCCGTGGTCGATGATCGCGTCGTAGTTGCGCTGGTCGAGCACCAGGACGCCGTTGTGCTTGAGCGCGGCGTAGAACTCGGCGAGAGCCCGGCGCCGGTCCTTTTCCTCGAACAGATGGGTGAACGAGTTGCCAAGGCAGATGATGGCGTCGTACTTGCCCTGGATGTGGCGGTTGAGCCAGCGCCAGTCGGCCTGCACCGTCTTCAGGATCAGCCCGCGAGAGCGGCCGTTCTCGAACGCCTGGGACAGCATGGCCGCCGACCCGTCGGCGCTGGTGACGTCGAATCCGGCCTCGGTCAGGCGGACCGAGTGGAAGCCGGTGCCGCAGGCGACGTCGAGGACCGAGCGCTTGCCGCGCGCCCTCAGGACGTCGATGAAGAACTGGCCCTCGCTGCCGGCGCGGGCATCCCAGTCGATCAGCTCGTCCCATTTGCCGACAAAGCTGCGCACATATTCACCGCGATAAAGGTCGGTCTCGCGATCGGTGATCGGATCGTCGCTGTAGTCCTGGGTGGAAAGTGCGAGCTCGCTGTTGCGTGGTGGATTGCTGACGAATGACATCGATCGGTTCTCCCCGTTTGCGCGCACGCCGCCGATGCCGGCAAAGGGCACGCCCGTGAGGCGCCTCCCCGGTGCGCGGGTTGCTGGCGCCGCCCGCCCGTCGATGCGCGGCGCATGTGATCCGCGGGTGCTGCCGGCAGGCCGCAGCGCGGACGGGTCAGCCGCGGGAACGCGGCGCAACATGAATCGGCACGCCTCGGTATCTCGTCGGGCGGTCGGTCACGCGTGGGTGACCGCACATCGGCGTGCGATGCCGGTGCGCCTGGAGCGGCGCCAAGGACCTGTTGCCAGCCGGCGACATCATCATAGCGGCGGCGGCGGCGGTTGGTAGGTTGTTTTCCAACTTTAGTCGGCGCATCCTGTAAGGCCGTCCGTCATTGGCGGATTTCTTCCCCAGGACATGGGCCCGAGGAGCCGCTTCCCGATCAGACAGCCCGGGGAGCATCGGACATGAGCGAACACTTTTCTCTCGAAGGCCGGGTGGCGCTCGTCACCAGCGCCTCGCGCGGGATCGGCTCAGCGATTGCCGTTGCCCTTGGCGATGCCGGCGCCGATGTGGCGCTCAACTACGTGGCCCGGGAGGCGTCGGCGCGGCAGGTCGCGGGCAGGATCGAGGCCGGCGGGCGGCGCGCGATCGCGGTTCGGGCCGACGTCTCCAACAGCGCGCAGGTCGCGCGCATGATGGCCGAGACCGAGGCCGCGCTCGGGCCGGTCGACATCCTCGTCAACAATGCGGGGATCGGCCGCCGGCACGGTCTGGGTGATCTGACCGAGGCCGAATGGGACCGGACCATCGCGGTCAACCTCAAGTCGGCGTTCCTGTGCACCCAGGCGGTCCATGCCGGCATGCGCGAACGCGGCTGGGGGCGGATCGTCAACATCACCTCGGGCGCCGCGCGCGGTGCGGGCGGCATCGGCGTTCACTACAATGCCTCGAAGGCCGGCATGGAGGGGCTGACGCGCGGCTATGCCGCCCGGCTCGCGCGCGACGGCGTCACCGTCAACGCGGTCGCGCCCTCGCTGATCGTGACCGAGATGCTGCCGGCGAGCCTCGAGGAGGCGGCCGAGCGGATTCCGGTCGGCCGGGCGGGAACGCCCGAGGAGGTCGCCATGACGGTGGTCATGGTGATCGCCAACCCTTACCTGACCGGACAGACCGTCCAGGTGAATGGCGGGCTCTCGTTCGTGTAAGCGAGGTATCCATGTCCGATTGTCATCCCGGACCACCAGCCCCCCGGGTCGCTCCGACGGCGCGCCCGAGCGCGGGCCTGGCTTCCGCGATGACAATCATGGATGTGTCCGGCCCCTATTTCTCCCACCAGTGGAGCGCGTCCTGGCCGAGACCCTGGGTGCCGTGCGGGCCGCCGCCGCCGGTGCGCAGGAAGATCGAGCGCTCGTAGCCGGGGCCGTATTTTCCGTCCATCGCCTCGGCCAGCCAGTCCATGCCCATCGAGTGGCAGTCCTGGTGCTCGTTGGTGCCGCCGAACAGGTTGGTCCAGTGGTACATGTCCTCGTAGACCCACAGCTCCTTGGGCGCGGTGATGTTGTCGTAGAACCGGTGGACGAGCTCGACCGGGCTTCGTGCGTCGTATTCGCCGGTGGTGAGGAGGACCGGGCACCTGATGTTGCCCTCGCGGCCCTCGATCGCCATGCCGGCGACGATCTCGTCGAGCTCGGCCTCGCTCGCCGCACCGGTGAGATAGCCGTAGAGCTGCTTGTAGCGCGGCGAGAACGTGTCGAGGATGAAATACTTGTCGATATAGGACGCCCACAGGCCGACCACCGCCCTGATCCGCGAATCGCCATGGCAGGCGACCTCGAGCCCCCAGTGCGATCCCATCGACATCGAAAAGACCCCGATCCTGGTCTTGTCGACCTCGGGGCGCCTGGCGAGCCAGTCCGCGATCGCCAGAACGGCGCGGGCGTAGTTGTCGGCGGAGAGCTTGTTGCCGCGGATGTTCGACATGCCCTGGCCGGGGCCGTCCATCACCAGAAGGTGCATGCCGCGGTCGAGCGCATGGTTGTATTTGGGCTCGGGATACTGCTCCTTCACCATGTCGCAGCCGGGAATGAAGATCACCGCCGGCGCATTCGTCCTTCCGGGCGCGAGGTGCAGGTTGCACTGGAGATCATGGCCCTCGAACGGGATCTCGACCCGCTCGATCGGGTTCGGCGACAGCGCGATGACCTTGTCGTAGTTGGCGATGCAGCGCCCGTGCAGGAAGCGCTTCTCGTCGGTGGTCTCGAGCACCGGGTGCTGGGCGGCGCCGAACTCCTTGGCCGCCAGATAGTAGAGCTCGAGCGCCGTGACCTTGTGGCCGGCGTCTTCCTCCTCCCGGGCCACCCGCTCGATGCGGAGCGCGCGCCTGCCGAGATGTTTGGAAATCTGGGCGTGGCTCTTGACGCTCTCGGGCAGGGTGCGGCCGTCGCGGTCCCAGTGGAAGACCCGGCCGGTGGTCTTGACCAGATAATCGAACATCCACTGCTGGCGGTCGCGGTCGAGTCGGGGTGTGCGCATGGGAGGTCCTCCTGGACGTTGGTGTTCGCAGGCGCGCCCGCACGCGGCGGCGCGGGCACGCGTGATGACGCGGCGTATCCCCTGAACGGGCCCAGACGGCGCCGGGGGATGCGCTGCCCTTCGTCCGTGACGGCTGGTGGCAGGCAGGGCGGGTGCGAAATGCCGCGCGCGGACTATGGCATCGCCGCCCGAGGCGCGCAACGGCGGACGCGGGCGGACTTCCTGTCGCGCGTTGATCGTGATTGAGTTCCGGCAACACCGATTTGCGAGGTCCGGCATGCAGGATTCCCTCGAGGCGCTGGAGGAGGCGTATCGGCTGGCGCTCGATTATCGGCGCGGGCTGGCCGGGCGGCCGTGCGCGCCCGAGCGAAGCTACGACGACATGCGGGCGGCGTTCGCCGCGCCGCTGCCGGCCTCGCCTTCGCCGGCCGTGGAGGTGATCCGCGAGCTGGCCCGAACCGGCGAGCCCGGTCTCATGCAGATGGCGCATCCGCGCTTTTTCGGCTGGGTGCTGGGGGGCTCGCATCCGGCCGGCGTCGCCGCCGACTGGCTGGCGAGCGCCTGGGGCCAGAACACCGGCTATCACACCTCCTCGCCCACCGCGGCCGCGGTCGAGGAGGTCGCGGCCGGATGGATCCTGGAAATTCTCGACCTGCCGCGCGCGGCCTCGGTCGGCTTCGTCACCGGGGCCACCATGGGCAACTTCACCGGACTTGCCGCGGCGCGCGGCGAGGTTCTGCGCCGGCATGGCTGGGACCCGGACGCCGATGGCCTGTTCGGCGCGCCGCCGATCCATGTCCATATCGGCGAGGATGCCCACACATCGGTGTTCTCGGCCTTGCAGTATCTGGGCCTCGGGGCTGGGCGCGTGATCCGGATCGCGACCGACGGCCAGGGGCGGATGAGCGCGCGCGATCTCATGCGCGAGGTCCGCGCCCGCGAAGGGCCGAAAGTCATCATCGCCCAGGCGGGGCAGATCAACACCGGCGCATTCGATCCGTTCGCCGAACTGGTGGCGATCGCCCGCGGGTCCGGTGCCTGGCTGCACGTCGATGGCGCGTTCGGGCTGTGGGCGCGGGCGAGCCCCGGGCTGAAGGCGCTGACCGACGGGGTCGAGGGGGCCGACTCCTGGGCGACCGACGGCCACAAATGGCTGCAGACGCCGTTCGATACCGGATACGCCATCGTCCGCGACCGCGAGGCGCACGAGCGGGCCATGACCACCTGGGCGAGCTATCTTCCGGCGCGCAATGAGGGCGAGCGCATCCCCTCGTCACTGGTGCCCGAGCTGTCGCGCCGGGCCCGCGGCCTCGCCACCTGGGCGATGCTCAAGACGCTCGGCCGCGAGGGAGTGGCGGAGATGGTCGCCCGCCACTCGGCCGTCGCCCGCCACATGGCGGGTCGGCTCGGCGCCGAGGACGGCGTCAGGGTCGTGAACGAGGTCGCGATCAACCAGGTCATCGTCGAGTTCGGCGCCGAAACCGAGAGCGCGGGCGCAAGGCGCGCGCTCACCCAGGAGGTGATCGACCGCGTGGTCGAAACCGGCATCTGCTTCGTCGGCGGCGCCACGTGGCGCGACAAATGGGTCATGCGCATTTCCGTCATCGCGGCGGACACCACCGTCGAAGACGGCGATGCCGCGGTCGATGCGATGCTCGACGCGTGGCGCGAGGCGCGGGCGGCCCATCCGGTGGGCGCTTAGGGAGCGGCGAGCCGGATCACCCGTCAGCGGCGTTCGACGGCTTGCGGAAGACGCCGGCCGTGTCGCCCCACATATCGCGCTCGCGGGCGTACCACGGTCCGAAGCGCCGGTTCCACCGGGTCGACACCTCGACCATGTCGAGACCGCCCCATTTCGCCAGCGCCCGATATCCGTCCGGATAAAATCTCCAGCAATCGACGGGATAGCGATGTTCATGACCGCGCGAGGGCGCGATCAGGAAGATCAGGCCGCCCGGCGCGAGGACGCGCGCCATCTCCTTGAACGTGAGCCAGAAGAACTCGATGTGCTCGAACGCCTGGCCGCTGATGACGAGCTCGGCGCTGGCGTCGGCGAGCGGCAGCACGTATGGGTCGGCCAGCACGATGTCGACATTGGGACCGGTCTCGATGTCGATGCCCCGGTACTGCCATCCGAGCTCCGCGAAGATGGGCCGGTAGCTGCCGCCGATGGACAGGCTGCCGAGGTCGTAAACCGTGCCCGGGGTCCGCCCGCCGAGGTAGGTGTCGGCGAGGCGTTTCATTTTATTGTACGACAATTCATGCATGGGGGCGCCTTGGTGACCATGCGCGTCCGCTTCATGAGACAGCGGCGGCAGGTCCGGTCCGGTCGGTGGATGGGCTCGGGGCCGGAGATTGCGCCTTGCCGCGCCGGAGCGCAATGAAGGCGGCCGCCAGAGCCCACGGCGGTTATCCGTCCCGATGTCCGCCACAGCGTGTTTTCGCCCGCCGGGCGACAGTTCTCGCGATCGCCTCGGTGATCGCGTCCATGCCGAACGTGGCCGCGATCCGGCCGGCATAGGTTCGGGCGTTGCGCCTCATCTCATCGAGAGCGGCGGACTCGAGGGACGACGCGATCGCCTGCCGGAGGCGGCCGACATCGAACGGTTCTTCAACGACGACGCCGGCGCGGGCGTGGCGGATGTGTTCGGCGTAGCCGCACACGGCGGTGGCGATCACCGGCGTTCCGTAGAGCAGGCTTTCGAGGATCACGCTGCCCGTGGTTTCGACCCGGGCCGGGTGGACCATCAGGTCGGCGGCGCCGATGAGGCCCGCGACATCGGTGGTGTAGCCGACGGTGCGCACGCGCCCGGCGATGCCGCGGCGGGCGGCGAGCGCTTCGATGCGGCCGGTGTTCTGGAGCCCGACGCATACGAGGTTCGCTCGCGGAAGCTCCGCCATGGCATCGACGATGCGGTCCGCGCCCTTCTGCAGATCGTAGAGCGCGACATGGATCAGCACCGCATGGCCGGGCGGAATCCCGAGCTCGCGGCGCACGCGTTCGCGCGCGCCATAGAACTCCTCGGGCAGGCCGCGGTCGGAGCGGACGAACGGCGGCAGCACCTCATGGCGATGCGCCGGCAGGTGGTGGAGCCTCGCGTAGTTCTCCGCCTGCGGCCTTGCGAGAAAGAAGATGTAGGTCTCGCTCGCCGGCCCGAACACCGAGCGCTCCAGCGCGAGATAGGTGCGGTGGCGCGGCAGAAGCGCCCGCAGGCCGCGCCGGCGGTGCCAGGGCTGGTCCGCCGAATAGTGGAAGTCGAGGCCGAACATCCAGTCGAAGCCGATGACGGTGTCGACCGGATTGGCCGCTCGCCAGGCGTCGAAGGCGAGCGCGAAGTTCCACGCCCGGGCGTGGTTGCTTCGGCCCTTGCCGGCGAGCGGCGCGACCTTGAACCCGGACGCGGCCGCGTTCGCGAGGCCGCCCGGCGGCGGCGCGGTGGTGACGAGGCTCACGCGGTGGCCGAGGCGAGCGAGCCCGGCGGCGATTTCGAGGCAGTCCCGCTCGCGCCCGCCCGGAACGGCGAGGCTGCGGCAGGTCAGCGCGATCAGCATGTCCGCCGCACCCGATCGGGGCCGACGGCGCGGAATGGCGGCACGGCCCGCCGGTCCGCCGCCTGCCGGTCCGGCCCGGGATGTTCGGTGTTACGGTCATTCATCGCACGGGCGAGTATGCTTGAATCGGCGGTGCCGGGACAGACCGCGGAACTGGCGCCGCCGCCTCCAATTGTGAATCCCGGCAAGGCAGCCTACAATGTCCGCCTGCGGCTTTCCGACGCGCGATCGGCCGCAGTGGTCCACGGCGCCGCTCAAAACCGAGGTGAGCGACATGCGCGTACCGGCATGCTGGCTGGGGCTCACCTTCATCTCCGCGCTTTGGCTGGCGCCGGGACAGGCCGGGGCCGGCGTGCTCCAGTGCTTCGAGGTGCTGTCTCCCGACAAGGCGATCGAAGCCTCGCTGATCGCGGCCGAGGCCGGGGTGTGCACCACCGAGGCGACCGGCGATCCCCTGATGGCGGTCACCATTGCCGCGATCACCGCCGGCGCCCTTGCCGGCGCCTATTCGACCAGCAGCCAGTGCGAGTCGAGAATCGACGGCGTTGTCGGCGTGATCGTGGCCGAGGCCATCCTGGCGTTTCCCGCGACCAGGGCGTTGCTGTCGGACCAGCACAAGGATTGGCTGAGGTCGTTCGTGCAGGGCAATCGGGCGTTGTCGCTCAGCGAAATCCTCAACCAGATTCCGGGCCTCGCGGTCATCAACGGCTACATGAAATGCGGCTGCGCGGTCGCCGGGCTTCCGGCGGACCTGAAGAAGATCGCCGACAAATACGCCTCCTCGGCGCAGAGCTGCGCCAACTTCGCCGAGGACGCGGTCAGCACCATCGGCAACACATTCGCAGCCGGCGCCGAGGCGCTCCACGAGGCGCTGCACGGTCCGTCGCTGGTCGGAGGCATCCAGCAGGAGACGAGCTGTCCCACCTACACCGTCCCGGTCGGCTACTGGAAGAAGGGGCGCATCTCGACTCGTGCGGAGTACAAGAAGCGGGGCACTGTCTGCGGCCAGGAATTGTGCCCCGGCGGCACCTTCATCCTCGAGCGGCTGAATGCGCAGGGCGAGACCGAGAGCACGTGCTCACCGGCCTGCCCCACGGTGCTGAAGACCTTCGCCCCGGGAACCAAGTGCTGGGGCGAGTCCACTTACACAACGCAGGGCGAGCGCTGTATCGCCGAGGCCAGCCAGGAGTGCCCCTGCCAGGATGGCGAGGCGGTGTTCGAATGGGGCCGGTGTTCGCCGGCCTGCAAACAGGGCCGCGAGGTCTGGGACCGGGGCGAGAAGCAGTGCGTCCAATGTCCGGCCGGCATGCATCCGTTCTACGAGGAGCGCACATCCAGCATCGGCGCCTGCCAGCAATGTCCCTTCGGCCACTATTACAATGCGACGTCATTCAGGTGTGCCTGCCCCCGCGGGCAGGTGACGGTTGAATTCCAGATCAACGATATCCCGTTCAAATTCTGCGACGAGGATACGGGCTGTAACGTCATGGCCATGTCGTGCGAGACCGACGGGAGCTGCGTCACGGTGAGCGGCGTGCGCCAGGCGGACGGGTCGTGCAAGGCCTGCCCGGAGGGAACGAGTCCGCACCGCGGCCAATGCGAAACGCTGCTCGACCTCAGCGCGCGGTTTGGCGGCACCGCAATGCTGCCGGCTCCCGACTGTCCGGAAGGGCAGAATCGGAACGGGGAGGCCTGCGTCTCCATCTGCGGCGCGGGCCTACAATACGTCGCCCGGCTCAAGAGTTGCGTCGAGATCGCGCGCGCGCCGCCGCCGGCCGTTCCCCGCCAGCCGCCGGTCTCGGTGCGGCCGGTCCCGGTCGGGCCGGGGCCGTTCCCGCCGCGGCCGGGCGATCCGGCGCCGATCGCTCCCGCCTTCCCGCAGCAGGCGCTGCCGGCGCAGCCGTTCCCGCCGGCGCCGCAGCCGGGCCAGCCGTTCGGCACCATGGTGCCGCAAGGCCAGCAGGCCGTGCCGCCGGCGATGATGATGCCGCAGGCCGCGCCGCCGGCGATGATGGTGCCGCAGCCGCAACAACAGCTTCAGCAGTTCCAGCCGCAGTTGCAGTTGCAGCCGGGCTTCAATCCGTCGCTGCAGTTTCAGCAGACGCCGCCACGCTGATCGACGCCATCGACCGCGTGATCGCCATCGCCGGCCCGGATGCGAGGTTTTGCGCCGGGGACACCGTCGCGCCGGCAAGCGACCGCTTCCGGCCGCGCGCCGCCGAGCCCGGATGGCGGCGGCTTTTCAGTGGGTTATGGTGCCGCTTGTCAGACTCGAACTGACGACCCCATCATTACGAATGATGTGCTCTACCAACTGAGCTAAAGCGGCTTAACCTGTCGCAGACAGTCCCATTATGGCCCTGCCAACCCGTGTTCTCCAGCCCTGACCGGCTGGAATCGAGGCTCGTTGTCGAGCGCCGCCGCCGTTTTGCCCGGCGCGCCCGGGGTGGTCGGGTTCCAGCTCAATGGCGCGCCGCGCCGGTTCGCGCGCGTTGTAGCCCGGAATTCTAACGCCGTCACGAGGCGTCATCGCGCCCGGGCGGCAATCGAAATGCGCGCGAACGCCCCCCGGCCGGCCATCAGCGGGCGCTGTCCGGCGCGGCGGCATCGCGCGGCGGCGCGATGCCCGGCTCCGCGTCCGGGTCGTCGTCGGCAATGCCGGGATCGTCCGGCTGATGGGTGACGGCGGCATCGCGGCCGGCCGGCTGGTCGCGCGCCGGGCTTTCCGGCGGCCGCGTGCCACCGGCTCCGCCGGCTCCGTCGGCCGCGGCGCCGGCGGGAACGGCGCCGGCGTCCGCGTCCGGTGTCGCCGCGCCCGCCGGTCCGGCCGGCGGCAGCGCCGCGGCGGCGGCCGTTTCCGGGGGCGACAGGGCTTCATGGCCAAGGTCGGTCTCGCTTGCCGCGATCAGCGCCTCGCCGGCCGCGTCGGGAAGCGCTCCTTCGACCGGGATCCGCCATTCGAACGCATCGATGCGCCCGGTCACCGGCGAGACCGGGCGCCAGGTGCTGGAAACGAAGCCGTCCGCCGTCCAAGCCGGGTCGCGTGGGGCGTTGACGGCGCGTGCGAGCCATTCGCGCACCCGGCCCCGATCACCGCTCTCGGAATGCTCGATCTCGGCCATCAAGAGGCAGACGCGCTGGCTCGGGTGGTCCGCGAGCGCGCCGGCCAGGGCCGCGCGCGCTTCGCCGAATTCGCGCGCCTCGAGGGCCGCGCGCGCGACCGCGATGGCGCCTTCGATGGTGCCGGGCACCCGCGCGCCGAGGGTCTTGGCGCGGGCCAGCCTGTCGCGCGCCGAATCGCCCGGTCGGACGTGGCAGTAGACCGTGGCCAGATCGGGGTGGGGACTGGCCCGCCAGGCGCGCTCGATGATGCGCGCCGCCCGGCCGGCTTCGCCCTTCTCGGCGAGAAGACGGGCGGCGATGGCGGCGGCCGGAGAGAAGTCGGGGTCGAGGCGGTGGGCCTCGAGCGCATCGTCGAGCGCCGCTTCCGGCGCGTCCGCCTCGGTTTCCTGGGCCCGCGCGGTTCTGAGAACCGCCGCCAGCCGGTTTGCCGGCGCCCGCTCGATCTGGCGGTGGCGCCGCCTGGCCTCGAGCGTGTTGAGCGCGCCGGCCCAGTCACCTTCGCCCGACTGCAGCTCGAACAACGCCGACAGCGCCCAAGCCACCTGCGGCCCGAGCGTCGCCGCCCGTTCGGCATAGGCGCGCGCGCTGGCGCTGTCGCCCTCGGCGCGCGCCAGATTGAACAGGCCGCGCAGGCCAAGAGCTTCGGTATCGGGGCGCTGCAGCATGGTCTCGAAAATGCGCCGCGCGTCCGCCTCCTTGCCCTGGAGCTGGGCGGTCTGGACCTTGAGCAGCAGCGCCAGCGAGGTGTCGCCGAGCCGGCGATCGGCCATGGCGCTTTCGCGCTGGGCGGTATCGGCGTCGCCGGCGGCGACCGCGACCATGCCGCGCGACAGGGCCTCGAACCCGCGCTGCCGCTTCCGGCTGCGAATGAACCGGCCGATGAGTCCGGGAGCATCGACGATCCAGTGATAGCTGAGCCACACGAGCACGACCAATCCCGCGAAAACGATCAGGGCGAGGCCGGCCACCAGAAGGCCGGTCGAGAGTTCGTAGCCGGCGATTGCGATGGTGATGCGCCCGGGTTGATCGGCGAGCCATGAGGCGCCGAGCGCGAGGATCAGAATCAGAACGAAAGCCAGGATCGCCCGCGCCATCAGCGCACTCACCCGTTGCCGCCGGCATGGGCGGAGGCGATGCGCGCGTCGAGCGCCCGGTCGAGATTGGCGAGCGCCCGGTCGAGGTCGATGCGGGCGCGCGCATCCTCGAGCCACGCGTCGCGCGCATCGCCCTGGGGAAGGGTCGCGAGCGTGGCCGCGGCGGCGGTGATGTCGCCGCGCTCGAGGAGCTCGCCCGCGCGGCTGATGATGGCGTTGTCCGATCCGCTGATGCGGCGGATCCTGACCGCGTTGCCGGCGCGCTCGAGGAGGCGGCCGACGAGGCCGGTGGGCGCGGTGGCCTCGCCCGCGGGCGCGGGAGGGCCATCCCCGCCGCCGGCGTCCAGCCCGTCCAGCCGGTCCGCCAGGATGGCGGGCGTCGGGATCGGCCGCGAGCCGAAATCGAGCAACGGCCGAAGGGCGGGCTCATCGCCGAGCTGGGCGGCGAGGGCCGCGGTTTCCTGGCCGAACGACGCGCCCGCCGCCGCCTTGGCGACCAGCGCGTCGTGGGTGGCCAGAATGGCCGGCATCGACAGGGCCTCGATGCGCGCGCCGATCCGGCCCGCCCCGGCCTCGAGCGCATCGAGGCGCGCCGCGATGTCGGGCGCCGGCGCGCCGGCCGCGCGGTCCTTGACGGCATCGAGCGCCCGGGCGGCTTCGCCGGCCGCCTGCGACAGGTTGCGCTCAAAGCCGCCGATCCGGCTTTCGAGCGCATCGATGCGCGCGGTCTCGCGCGCCAGCCTGGTGGCGACCGCAGAAGCGCTGGCACCGGTCGCGGCGGCGGCCGCGATTTCCCGGCCGAGGTCCTCGACCGCGCTGGTGGCGGCGACGGTCGCATCATCGATGGCCGCAAGCCGGGTCTCGAGCCCGGCGATTCGCGCCGTTGTCGCGGCACCTTCCTCGCCCGCCCGTTCGGCGGCGACGGCGACGGCGGTTTCCATGGCGTCGACCCGCGCGCCGAGCTCGGTCAGCCGGCTTTCCACGCGCTCGAGGGTTGCGATCCGGGCCCTGAGCGCCTCGGTCTGCTGTTCGAGCGCGGCAACTTCGAGCCGGGGCGCCTCGGCGCCGGTCAGGACCCGCCAGGCGCCGGCCGTCGTGTCGGAGCCGAACCGCAGCGCGGCCATCAGCGCATAAACCGTCACGACGGCCGCGGCGGCCGCGATCGCGGCGGTGATCACGTGGGCGCGCGCTGGCGCGCTCGCGCGGGCCGGCGCCTGATCCTGGTCCGGGGGTGGTTCCTCGCTCGCCGCGCCGGACGCGGAAGGCGCGCCGGACGGAGCGGGCGAGACCTCCCGGGCGCTGCCTTCGATGGTGGCTTTCGGCCGTCTGGCGCCGTCCGGATGGTCATCGCTTTGCATGGCTTTGGCCCGTTCTCCAGCGGCGCTAGAATTAGCCCGATCCGTTTCAACTATACAACAGGGGTTCCGGTTCGGGGCCGGGGCCGGGGCCGATCAGCCGACCAGGCCGAGCAGGCTTTCGAGGTCCGGCCGGCCGGCGATGGCGATGGGCATCGCGAGGCCGTCGAGCGCGTCGGCGACGGCTTTGGAAAGGCAGTAGGCGGTGGTCCCGGCGGCGGCGCCGCCAAGTCCGGCGTCCGCGACCAGGCGGGCGAAGATCCGCGCGGTCCGCGGCGACATGAGGAGCACGCCATCGAGCGCGCCGTCCCGGAGCGCCGCCCGTGTTCGCGGCGACAGGCTGGTGGCGGCCTCGGCCTCGTAGGCAATCACTTCGTCGACGCGGAAGCCGCGGCCGCGCAGCGTGTCGGCCAGCGCCGCGGTGACGTGGCGGCCGCGAACATGGACGAGGGCGCCGGCGGCCGGATCGATGGTATCGGCGAGGCGGGCGACGAGGGCCGCGGCGTCTCCCCTGGCCGCGACGACATTGCCAAGACCGGCCGCCCTAGCAGCGGCGGCGGTGGCGGCGCCGACGCAGCAAACGGGGCGGCGAACGGCAGCGTTGGCGGTGACCATATTCGCGGCCGACGCGGCGAGCGGCCATGCCGCGTGGCGGCTGGTCAGCACGAATGCCGCGATGGGGCCGGACGGAAGCGTGAATGAAAGCGGCACGATGGTGATGAGCGGCTCGAGCACGACCTCGTGGCCATGCGCTTCGAGGCGCTCGGCAAGGCGGACCGCGTCCGCGGCGGCCCTGGTGACGAGAAGGCGCATCGCGGCCGCTCTCAGGGGTCGAGAAAGCCCGGCCCGGCGCTCGCCAGCAGCCTTCGCGCCACGATCTCGCCGAGCCGGGCCGGCTCGCTGGCGGGCCCGTGCTCCCCGGCGCGCACGACCCTCGTGCCATCGGGCCTTGCGATCAGGGCGCGCAGATGGAGCTCGGTCCCGCGCCGTGTCGCCAGCGCCGCGATCGGGGTGCGGCACGAGCCGTCGAGCGCGGCCAGGAGCGCGCGCTCGGCGGTGACCGCGATCCGGGTCGGCTCGTGGCCGAGCGGGGCGACGAGGTCGCGGGTTGCGGTGTCGCCCTCGCGGATTTCGATGCCGATCGCGCCCTGGGCAACCGCGGGAAGCATCTCCTCGATCTCGATCGTGAAACCGTTCGCCGGCTCCAGTCCCAACCGGTTGAGCCCGGCGCGGGCGAGGAGCGTTGCGTCGACGGCGCCGTCCTCGACCCGCGCGAGCCGGGTGCCGACATTGCCGCGCAGGGTGACGATCTCGAGATCCGGCCTCAGCGACCTTGCGATCGCGCCCCGGCGCAGCGACGAGGTGCCGAGGCGGGCGCGCTCGGGCAGGGCCCGGATCGAGGGCGCGGCCATCGACGAGATCAGAACGTCGCGCGGGTCCTCGCGCTCCATGAGCGCCGCGATCTCGAGCCCGTCCGCAAGCCGCGTCTCGACGTCCTTCATCGAGTGGACGGCGATGTCCGCCGCACCCGCGATGAGCGCTTCCTCGATCTCCTTGGTGAACAGGCCCTTGCCGCCGACTTCGGCGAGCCGCAGGTCACGGACCCGGTCGCCGCTGGTGGTGATCTTCACGAGTTCGATATCGCCGGGCGCGAGGCCATGCCGGCCGCTGAGCGCAGCCGCGACCATCTCCGCCTGGGCCAGCGCGAGGGGAGAGGCGCGGGTTGCGATCCGGATCGGCAGCGAAGGCATGTCGGCGCCTCGATTTCGGGTGCGATGATGTGCGCCAGACCCTATACCGGGAACCGGTGTCTGGCACAGCGACAGGTGGCCCAGTGACTTCGACGATGCGAACGCTGACGGTGCTCGGCATCGAGACGAGCTGCGACGAAACGGCCGCGGCGCTGGTCCGCCGGGCGCCGGACGGGATGGGGCGCATCCTCGCCGATGTGGTGCGCTCGCAGGCCGGTGAGCATGCTCCGTTCGGTGGCGTGGTGCCCGAAATCGCGGCGCGCGCCCATGTGGCGGTGCTCGACCGGGTGATCGGCGAAGCGCTCGCCGAGGCGGGTCTCCGATTTCATCAGCTCGACGCGGTCGCCGCGACCGCCGGGCCGGGGCTCATCGGCGGCCTCCTGGTCGGCCTCACCACCGCGAAGGCGATCGCGTTCGCGCACGCGCTGCCGCTGATCGCCGTCAATCACCTCGAGGGCCATGCGCTGACGGTCCGGCTCACCGATGGCGCCCGGTTCCCGTATCTGCTGGTCCTGGTCTCGGGCGGGCACACCCAGACCCTGGGCGTCACCGGGGTCGGCCGGTACGAGCGCATCGGAACCACGCTCGACGACGCGCTGGGCGAGGCGTTCGACAAGACGGCCAAGCTGATCGGGCTCGGCTATCCGGGCGGCCCGGAGGTCGAGCGCCGGGCGGCCGAAGGCAATCCCGCCCGGTTCGACTTTCCCCGTCCGATGATCGGGGCGGACAACGCCCATTTTTCCTTTTCCGGGCTCAAGACCGCGCTACGCCGCCAGGCCGAGAAGCTGGCGCCGCTGTCGGACACCGATATCGCCGATCTGTGCGCGTCGTTCCAGGCCGCGGCCGTCGAGGTGGTTGGTGACCGGGTCGAACGGGCGATCGCGCTGTGGCGCGCGCGGGTGGGGGGACGCGCGGGGCGAACTCTCGTCGTCGCCGGCGGCGTGGCCGCCAACCGCGCGCTCGCGGCCCGTCTCGGGGAGATCGCCGCGGCCGCCGGTTTCGATCTGCTGGTGCCGCCGGCGGGGCTGTGCACCGACAACGGCGCGATGATTGCCTGGGCCGGGGCGGAACGGCTGGCGCTCGGTCTGGTCGATGATCTGGCGGCGGAGGCGCGGGCGCGCTGGCCGCTCGACCCGGCGGCGCCGGTGGCGGCCGGCGCCGGGGTCAAGGCGTGAGCGCCATGGGGGCCACGGTCTCGGTTCTGGGCGCGGGCGCCTGGGGAACGGTGCTCGCCGGCCTGGCGGCCGAAAATGGCTCGTCGGTCACGTTGTGGGCGCGGCGCGGCGAGATTGCCGACCGCCTCAACCGGGAGCGGACGCATCCGGCACTGCCGGGCGTGAGCCTTCATCCCGGCATCGTCGCAACGGATGATCTCGGCGCGGCCGCGCACGCCGCCACCATCGCGCTTGCGGTCCCGGCCCAGGCGGTGCGGAGCGTGTGCACGGCTCTCGCGCCCCTCCTTTCAGGTCCGGTTGCGCTGGTGATCGCGGCCAAGGGGCTCGAACAGGCGAGCGGGCTGCTGATGCATGAAGTTGCCCGCGCGGCGATCGCCGGGGCACGACCGCTCATCCTGTCGGGGCCCGGCTTTGCCTCGGAGGTGGGCGTGGGGCTTCCGGCGGCGGTGGCGCTCGCGGCCGGCGACCAGGCGCTGGCGGCGCCAACGGCCGCCCTGTTCGCGCGCCCGACCTTCCGTCCCTATCTCAGCGACGACCTGACCGGCGTTGCGGTCGGCGGCGCGGTCAAGAACGTTCTCGCGATCGCGTCCGGCATCGTCATCGGGCGCGGTCTCGGCGAGAGTGCCCGCGCGGGACTGATCGCCCGCGGTGTCGCCGAACTTTCGCGGTTCGGCACCGCGCTCGGCGCCCGGCTCCAGACCATGTCCGGGCTTTCGGGCCTTGGCGATCTGGTGCTGACGGCGACCAGCACCCGGTCGCGCAATCTGCGGTTCGGGGTCGCGCTCGGCGAGGGACGGACGGTCGCGGATATCACCGCGCCGGGCGCGGCGCTCGCCGAGGGCTATTTCAGCGCGCCCGCGGTGGTGGCGCGCGCCCGGCGGCACGGTGTCGACATGCCGCTCGCGCAGGCGGTTGCCGACATCGTGTCGGAGCAGGTGACGATCGATGACGCGATCGCGTCATTGCTCGACCGGCCGCTCACGGTCGAGTGAGTGGGCGCCGGCGCCAATTCCGGTCAGCCGGGAATCGCTTTAGGCTGTCAGGGTTCGAGGGAGGGGCAGATGGCGCGCTGGCTGTTCAAGTCCGAACCCGGCACCTGGTCGTGGGACGATCAGGTGGGCGCGGGCGCGGGCGGAACCGAGTGGAATGGCGTGCGCAACTACCAGGCGCGCAACAACATGGATGCGATGCGGGTCGGCGATCTCGGATTTTTCTATCATTCGGGCGCCGCCAGACAGATCGTCGGCATCGTCGAGGTGGTCGCCGCGGCCCATCACGACTCGACAACCGATGACGAGCGCTGGCGCTGCGTCGATATCGCGGCGGTGGAAGCGATGAAGCGGCCGGTGTCGCTGGACCAGATCAAGGGGGCGCCGGCGCTTTCGGCCATGGTGCTGGTGAACAATTCGCGCCTGTCGGTGCAGCCGGTAAGCGATGAGGAGTGGCGCGCCATCTCGGCCATGGGCGCCAAGATGGAGTGAGCGGGCCTGGGGAGGGCCTTGTCCCATGCAGTTCGTTGGCATAAGCACCGTGGCGGTGCTGGTGGCCGCCGGCGCCGGTTTCGCGGTCGGCGCCGCCTGGTACGGCGTTCTCGGCAAGGCGTGGATGGCGGCCGCGCGGCTCGGCCCCGACGATGTGAGGCCGTCGCCGGGCCCGTTCATCATCGCGCTGGTCGCCGATCTCGTCATGGCCTGTCTGCTGGCGGGCGTGATCGGGCATCTGGGGGAGGTTACGCTGCGCGCGGGCGTGATCACGGCATCGTTACTGTGGCTCGGGTTCGTGATCACCACGATGGCCGTCAACCATGCGTTCCAGGGGGCGAAAACCGCGCTGACCCTGATCGACGGCGGCCACTGGCTGGTGGTGCTGGTGGTCATGGGCGCGGTGATCGGCGCGATCGGCTGAGCCCGAACAGCTTGCCGTCGTGGCACCGGGGCGCCCCGGATCGCCCCCGGATCGCCTTGCCGCCATTCGGGGGCATCGCCATAATGCCGGGAATCGAGGACGCGGCGCCGGGGCATTTCGGGAGGGGACATGTCTGAGGTCAAGGTTTACCCGGTGCGCGACGACTGGGCGCGCAAGGCCCATGTCGATGCCGACGGCTATCGCGCCATGTACCAGGCGAGCGTCGACGATCCGGATGCGTTCTGGGGCGAGCACGGCAAGCGGATCGACTGGATCAGGCCCTACACCCGGGTCAAGAACACCTCCTTTGCCCGCGACAGCGTGTCGATCAAGTGGTTCGAGGACGGAACCCTCAATGTCTCGGCCAACTGCGTCGACCGGCATCTTAAGACGCGCGCGGACCAGGTCGCGATCATCTGGGAGGGCGACGCGCCGGATCAGCACAAGCACGTCACCTACCGCGAACTCCACCAGCAGGTTTCCAAATTCGGCAATGTGCTGAAGGGGCTCGGCGTCAAGAAGGGCGACCGGGTGACCATCTACATGCCGATGATCCCCGAAGCGGTCTATGCGATGCTTGCCTGCGCGCGGCTGGGCGCGGTCCACTCGGTGGTGTTCGGCGGCTTTTCGCCGGACTCGCTCGCCGGCCGGATCGAGGACTGCCGCTCCAACTTCGTCATCACCGCCGACGAGGGCA
>Ga0326597_10002677_pt1 | contig 26369 bp, 23 predicted proteins | sample RVTome_12_FD_203789 | JGI IMG/M metagenome (GOLD analysis project Ga0326597, IMG submission 203789) | Soil microbial communities from uranium-contaminated site in the Upper Colorado River Basin, Wyoming, United States - RVT100D185 | ecosystem: Environmental > Terrestrial > Soil > Contaminated >... | reverse complement strand
GCGAGGACCGCTTTCGCGCCGGCGAAGCCCTCGCCGCCCTGCGCGGCGAGCTCGACCGCGACGGCAACCTCGCGATCAACACCGTGCGCCTCGAAGGCGGCACGTCGGCGTCCGCGCTGCGCGCCGCCTGCCAGGTCGCGTCGTTTTTCGCCGAGAGCCGCCTCGTCATCGTCGAGGGCCTCCTCGGCCGGCTCAGCGGCGCCCGCCGTCGCGGTGCCCGGCGTAACGGCGGCAAGGGCGGCGCCGGCGGCGGCGAGCTCGACGAGGTCATCGACATCCTCACGAACCTGCCGGACTCGACCGCCGCCGTCCTCCTCGACGCCCAGGCGCCGAAGGCCTTCCTCGACGCCGTCGCCGGCAAAGCGGAGGTGCGTCAGTTCGCGATATTGAGGCCGGCGGCGGTGCGGCGCTGGGCGGCCGAGCGAGTGCGGGCTCAATCGGCCCAGATCGCCTCGCGCGCTCTCGACCGCCTCGTGGCGCTGATCGACGGCAGCCATCTCGGCGAGCTCGCCCAGGAGATCGACAAGCTCGCGACCTACGCCGCCGGCCGCCAGATCGAGGCGGCGGACGTCGAGGAGCTGGTGAGCGGCGCCATCGAGCACAAGATCTGGGATCTGACCGACGCCGTGGTCGCCGGCCGCGCCGACCGCGCCCTCGCCGTGATGCGCGAGATGGACGACCGCGACTCGCCGCCGCCGCTCCTCCTCTTCTGGCTGGTGCGTCAGTACCGCCAGCTCCTCCTCGTCCAGGCGCTGCTCGGCGAGGGCCGCAGCCGCGCCCAGGTCGGCGCCGAGCTCGGCATCAACCACCCCTTCGTCCTCGACAAGGTCATGGCGCAGGTCGGCCAGCTCAGCCCGGTCGCGCTCGAAGCGTCCTACCGGCGCCTGTTCGAGACCGACGTGGCCGTGAAGACGGGCGTGCTCGAAGCGCAGGTCGCGATCGAGCTCCTGATCGTCGAGCTGGCGTCGCTGGTCACGGTGCCACGGCGCGGGGTGCGTCGCTCCTAGTCGGGCTCACCCTCGTCGACGGCGTGGTAGACCGGGTTGAAGCAAGCGACGAAGTGCCCGGGCTCGATCTCCTCGAGGGGCGGCGAGTTCAGTGCGCGGCAGTCGTTTTGGACCTTGGAGCAGCGCGGCACGAAGGCGCACTGCTCCGGCAGCTTGGTCATGTCGGGCGGCCGGCCCGAGATCTGGCGCAGGCGGGGCACGTCCTCGTTGACCCGGGGCAGGGACTCGAGCAGCGACCAGGTGTAGGGGTGCAGCGGCCGCCGGAAGATCGTCTCGACGTCGCCTTCCTCGGCGATCCGGCCGGCGTACATCACCGCGACCCGGTCCGCCATCTGGGCGATGACGCCGAGGTCGTGGGTGATCAGGAGGATCGAGACGCCGCTCTGCCGCAGGCGGCGTAGCTCCTCGAGGATCTGGGCCTGGATCGTCATGTCGAGGGCGGACGTCGGCTCGTCGGCGATCAGGATCGCCGGCTTCAGCGCGGTCGCGATCGCGATCATCACCCGCTGGGCCATGCCGCCGGAGAGCTCGAAGGCGTAGCGCCGTGCTAAATGGCGCGGGTCGGGAAGGCCGACGCCGGCGAGGAGGTCCAGGGCCATCTCGTGCGCCTGGCGGCCGCTGAGATCGCTGTGGACGGTGATGATCTCCTCCACCTGGTCGCCGATCGGCAGGGTCGGGTTCAGGCCGGCGACCGGGTCCTGGAAGATCATCGAGATGTCCTTGCCGCGCAGCTCGCGCAGCTCCGGCTCCGACATATCAAGGATGTTGCGGCCCCGGAAGCGGATGCTGCCGGCATCGATGGAGCCAGGGTAGGGGACGAGGTTGAGGATCGAGAGGGCGATCGTCGACTTGCCGCAGCCGCTCTCGCCGACGATGCCGAGGACGCTGCCCTCCTCGAGCGAGAGGCTGACCCGGTCTACCGCCTTCAAGACCGACTTGTGGTCGTGGTAGGCGGTAGAGAGGTTATCGATCTGGAGGATCGTTTCCGGCATTGAAGTTAGGGGCGCCGCGTATCTGCGGGCCCTCTCATCATAGCATCACGGGCGCGCCCAGCCTCCCATTTGTCGATTAAGGTATCGATTAGCCAGGCCCGGAAGCTCGCGCTGGTCTCAGACGGCGCCGGGGCCGAGGCGGTAGAGCACCTTGCCCTGGACCTCGACGTCGGCCGAGTCGACGGTGATCGGCTCCATCGTGACGTTCGCCGGCTGCAGGCGGACGTGGTCGCCCTCGAAGTAGATCTTCTTCAGGGTCGTCTCCTGGCGGTCCTTGAGCCAGACCGCGACCATGTCACCGTCGTCGGCGCTCGCCGTCCGCTCCATGAGGATGAGGTCGCCGTCGTTGACGAGGGCGTCGATCATCGAGGTGCCCTTGACGCGCAGGGCGAAGACGTCGGTCCTGCCGCCGGTCATCTCATCCGTGACCTGGATGCTCTCCTCGAACTCCGCCTGGCCCCAGGTGTCGGCGCTCGGCACCGGGATCGGCTGGCCGGCGGCGATCTGACCGATCACGGGGACGCTGCGCATGCGCGTGCGGCCGACGAGCTCGATGGCGCGCGAGACCTCACGGTCGCGGTGGATGTAGCCGAGGCGCTCCAGCGCCTTGAGATTGTAGTCGACGACGGAGGTCGAGCTGATCTGGCAGGCTTCCTGAATGTCGCGGATGCTCGGCGGGTAATCCTTCTCGCTGATGAACTCGCGGATGAAGCGCAGGATCGCCTGCTGCTTGGCGGAAAGCACCTTCAGAGTGGCCATAATAACTCGTCTCCTTGAACGCCTGTTCTGACGCACAAGTGTACGAGTCGTCTACGCCGCTGTCAATAAGGTCGCGGTCTAGGTTGTCTCTTTAAAAATCGTCGCGGCGGGCGCCGTCCTGATCGTCGTCGTCGTCGTCCGCCTCCGGCTGCGCCGCCTGGCCCCGCGGCAGCGAGACGATCGTCGAATGGCGACAAGATAATTCGGAGCGAAACTTCTTCTGTAGGGAAATCTTCCGTCAGTTCCTCGATGAACCTACGCAAGTTTGGGCGACTGCAGTAGCTACCGCTTGTGAAGGTAAATCGCCCCGCGCCTCAAATGACCCACTAACCGCGGTTCAGGGTCGTCGCGCTAGGGGACGTCGCGGCGGGCGCCGTCCTGATCGTCGTCGTCGTCGTCGTCCGCCTCGGGCTGCGCCGCCTGGCCCCGCGGCAGCGAGACGATCGCCCGCTCCTCGCGCCGCGTCCGGCGCGGCGGCAGGGCGAGCACGGTCTCCTGCAAGGCGGCGATGCGCTCCGGCGCGCCTTCTGTGAGGATGACGCCGGCGCCGGCGCCGCGCAGGCTCTGGAGGTCGTCGCGGGAGGCGTCGGCGGCGACGCGGACGAGGAGGGGCTTGCGGCCGAGGAGGCCGATCCGGTTGAGCTCGATCTGCTGGGCGACGGTCGGCGCCGTCGGCGCCGCGTCGACGTAGAGGCCCTCGAGGTTCAGGGACTCCAGCGAGCGCAGGTAGAGCTCCTCCGGCGCCGGCGGCAGGCTGATCACGTAGCCGAGCTCCTCCTCGAGCAGCGCCGCGGCCGGCGTCGTCTCCGGGTCGAAGAGGAGGAAGTCGATGCCGGCTGCCCGGAGCTCCTTGGCCGGGCCGGCGCCGGCGACGGCCGACCAAAGGCCCAGGGGCTTCTCGCCCGCGGCCGTCCTGGCGGCGACGAGCTCGTCCTTCGACGGCGAGCGGCCGCGGCCGTCGAGGAGGATGACGGCGGCAGGCGTGGCGGCGATGGCGGCGGCATCGGCCGCGATCAGGCCGACGAGCAGCGATGGCTTCGGTGCGGCCCGGCCGGCGCCGAAGCCCATCGGCGCCGCGTCGGTGCGCTGGCTGCGTTGAATTGCGTCTGCGAGCTTGGTCATGGGTCCCCTCGAGCTTCCGGGCCGCGCGGGCGGGCGTGCTAGCGGGCCGGCGCCGGGCCGGCCGAGACGAATGCGGCCGCTGCCGCGTCGACCCACTCAGTCTCTCAGACTGGGCCCTCTCTGGAAAGGGCGGCGCCGGCCGCGTTGACCGGCGCTCGGCCCGCGACCTACACTTAGGCCACTTTCCCCGTACAAGGCAGACCGCTTGCAGGTAGACTCGCCGCCTTCCTCCACGACCCTCCACACGAAGATCACGCTCGCGAACGGCCTGCGGGTCATCGTCGCGCCGATGCCGCACGTGCGCTCCGTGACCGTCAGCGTCTACATCGGCGCCGGCTCCCGCTACGAGACGCCGGCCGAGTCCGGCATCTCTCATTTCATCGAGCACCTCTGCTTCAAGGGCACGGCGAAGCGCCCCAACGCCCAGCTGATCTCGGAGGCGATCGACGGCGTCGGCGGCATCCTCAACGCCGCGACCGACCGGGAATATACCGTTTACTACGCAAAAGTAGCGCGGCCCCACTTCTCGGTCGCGCTCGACGTCCTCCTCGACCTGGTCCAGGCGCCGCTCTTCGACCCGGCGGAGATGGAGAAGGAGCGCAAGGTCGTCCTCGAGGAGATCGCCTCGACGGCGGACTCCCCCGGTCAGCAGGTCGACCTCCTCCTCGACGCCCTCGTCTGGCCGGATCAGCCCCTGGGCTGGGACGTCGCCGGCAGTGAGGCCTCGGCCAGCGGCATCGACCGGGAGATGATCCTCGCCTACCTGGACCGCCAGTACGTCGCCGGTAACGTCGTCATCTCCGTCGCCGGCAACATCTCGGCCGAAGAGGTCGTCGCCGCGGTCGAGGAGCGCAGCGGCTGGGCGGCGCCCGGCGACCCCGGCCGCTGGTTCGCCGCCGAGGAGCACCAGACGGAGCCCGGCTGCGCCATCCTCTATAAGCGCTGCGAGCAGACGCACCTCTCGCTGAGCCTCGCCGGCCTGCCGCTCGGCCATCCCGACCGCTACGCGATCGACCTCCTCAGCGTCCTCTTCGGCGAGGGCATGAGCAGCCGCCTCTTCCTGGAGCTACGGGAGCGTCAGGGCCTCTGCTACGACGTCCACAGCTACGTGAACCACTTCCTCGATACGGGCAACCTCGGCCTCTACGCCGCCGTCGACCCCGAGAACGGCAAGCAAGCGGTCGGCGCCCTGATCGCCGAGACCAGGCGCCTCGGCGAGGGCGTGCCGGCCGAGGAGCTGCGCAAGGCGAAAGAGCTGGCCAAGGGCCGCATGCTCCTGCGCCTGGAGGACACGCGCTCCGTCTCGGCCTGGCTCGGCGGCCAGGAGATACTGACGGGCGAGATTCTGAGCCCCGAGGACGTCGTCGACCGCATCGAAGCGGTCTCTCTCGACGGCCTGGCGCGCGTCGTCGAGACCCTGCTGCGCCCCGACCGCCTCAACCTGGCGGTGGTCGGTCCCCACCGCTCCGAGCGCGTCTTCCGCTCGCGCCTCGTCTTCTAGACTCGCGAAGGCCGCACATGCCGGTCAAGAAGCGCCAGCCGCTCGTCATCGTCTACACCGGCCACGGCAAGGGCAAGACCACGGCGGCACTCGGCGTCCTCCTCCGCGCCTGGGGCCGCGGCATGGCCGTGGTCATGCTCTCCTTCATCAAGGCGGAGACGGCGAACTTCGGCGAGGAGCGCGCCGCCCGCAAGCTCGGCATCGAGCTGATCCCGCTCGGCGCCGGCTTCACCTGGCTCTCGGACGACCTCGAGAAGGACAAGGCCCTCGCCCGGCGCTGCTGGGAGCTCTGCAAGGCGAAGATCACCTCCGGCCGCTACGACATCGTCGTCCTGGACGAGATCACCTATCCCCTGAACTTCGGCTGGCTCGACCTCGACGAGGTGCTGGCAACCCTGCGCGACCGCCCCGCCGACCTCCACGTCATCCTCACCGGCCGCGACGCGCCGCCGGGGCTGATCGAATACGCCGACCTCGTCACGGAGATGCGCGAGGTCAAGCACCCCTTCCAGAAGGGCATCAAGGCCCAGCCGGGGATCGACTTCTAGGTCGCGGCGCCGGGCCGGCGGCGCCGATCGGCTTAGAATGGGCGCGTGCTCCCCGTCGGCGACTTCCTCCGCAGCCGGACGACGCCCTACGTCAACTGGACGCTGCTCGCGATCAACGTCGCCGTCTTCCTCTACATGCTCAGCCTCGGCACGACGCCGGACGGGCTCCGCGGCAACCTGATCACGAGCGAGACGGACCGCTTCTTCTTCGACTGGGGCTTCGTCCCGGCCTGCCTCGGCGAGGTCGTCGGGCTCGATAGCGGCGTCCGGCCGCGCCTCCTCGAAGCCGTCTGCCCCGCCGACGGCCGCGAGGTCGTCGGCGTCTTCACGGCGATGTTCGTCCACGCCGGCCCCCTCCACGTCGGCGGCAACCTCCTCTTTCTCTGGATCTTCGGCGACAACGTCGAGGACCGCCTCGGCCACGGCCGCTATCTCTTTTTCTACCTGGCTTGCGGCGTCGCCGCGGCCGCGGCCCAGACCTTCATGGCCCTCGATACGGTCGCTGCTGCCGTCGGCGCCTCGGGCGCGATCGCCGGCGTCCTCGGCGCCTACCTCCTCCTCTATCCGAAGGCGTTGATCCGGGTGATCTTCCTGCCGCTGTTCTTCATCCCACTCGTGGTCCCGGCCGCCGCCTTGATCGGCGTCTGGTTCTTCATCCAGCTCTTCGCCGGCTTTGCGGAGCTCGGTCAGGCGACGGCGGGCTCGGGCGTCGCCTGGTGGGCCCACGTCGGCGGCTTCATCGCCGGCGTCGTCCTCGTCTGGCTGCTGCGGCGGCCGCGACCGCGGCCACGCTTCGTCGAGCCGCTCTGAGCGCGGCGCTGTCTGGGGTCGGGTCAGGGCGTCGCGCGGCGTCGCGGTAGTTCTGCTCCATGGTCGCGAAGGTCTGGGCGCCGCCGATCTTCGCCGTGATGAAGCCCTGGCGGTCGATGAACAGGCTCTGCGGCATGCCGTTCGGCAGGCTGTAAGTGCCGGAGATCGACTCGCGCTGGTCGACGAGGAAGACGAGGCTTTCGAGGTCGCGAGCGTCGCTCCAGTTCTTCGCCTTGCCACGGGACTCGCCGCGGTTCACGGCGACGACGACGAGGTCGTCGGCGTACTTGGCCGCGAGGCGCTCCATGTCGGGCATCTCCGCCTCGCAGGCCGTGCACCAGGTCGCCCAGAAGTTCAGGAAGACCACCTTGCCCTCGAAGTCGCTGAGGCGCACGGCGTTGCCGTCGTAGTCGGCGAGGACGAAGTTCGGCGCCGGCCGGCCGATGCGCGGCGCCGCCCCCGGCGTGTCGATCGGGCCGGTATTGACGCGCTCGCCGGAGGCGTCCAGCGCCGTCTCCGGCCCGAAGGGGTTCGTGAGGAGGAGGATGGCGGCGAGAATAACGGCAAGGAGGCTGCCGCCGACGAACGGCCGGGCGTGGCGGCGCAGGAAGCCCGGTAGCGCGAGCCCGCTCCTCGCCTGGGCGCGCGCCTGTGGCGCTCTCCGTGCCGCTCTCTTTTTCTTCGCCATCGAGTACCTCGACCTCCGACCGAGCTAGCGGCAGGTTAGCAGCGACCGCCGCCGGCCTCTGTGATCGCGGTCACGGCAGCGGGCAGGGCTTGCGAGCGTCGGCGGCGAGGGTTGGTCGCGACTCAGTCTTCCGGCTGCGCGTCGGCGTTGAGAGCTCGCGGGAGCCCCCGAGCGCGGCGCCGCACCGGTCGCAGCGCCGCGCCGTCGCGTTAGCAGTGCTGCTGCAGGCGCGGTGAGGGAGCGGCACAAGGGCAGGTTGAGAGCTCGCGGGAGGCCCCCCCGAGCGGCGCGCCACACTGGTCGCAGAGCCGCGCCGTCGCGTCATTAGTGCTGCCGCAAGCGGCGCAGGTGATGGCGCCAGGGTCGCGGCCGAAAGCGTTGCCTAAGGAGCAGCGCGTCGGCGCCTCAAGAGCTAGCGGAAGTCCCGAGCGCGGCGCCGCACTGGTCGCAGAACCGCGCCGTCGCGCCGTTGGCGCTGCCGCAAGCGGCGCAGGTAAGCGCCGCCGATCCGCGGCCGAAGGCGTTGCCGGCGAGCGAGCTCAGGGCCAGGCGCCAGCCGCCGCGCGAGCGCGAGAAGAGGAGGGTGGAGGCGGCGCCCCTGATCTCCTGGTCGTGCTCGCGGACGTAACGGGTGGCGTCGCTTGCCGCCTTCTCGACCCGTGGCTTCGCATCGTCGATCAGCCTCTCGACCCGGGGTCGCGTCTCGTCGATCAGCTTCTCGACGCGTGGCTTCGCTTCGTCGACGAAGCGCTCGACGCGGGGCCGGACCTCGTTCACGATGCGGTCGACGCGCGGCCGCGCTTCCTCGACCAGCCGGTCGATGTGGGGCTGAGTCTGCTCCTTGAGCCGGTCGACGTGGGGCCGGGTCCCTTCCTTGATGCGGTCGAGATGCGGGCGCGCCCCCGCGACGGCGGACCGCGCCTCGGCCGCGAGCCTGCGGCCGAGACGATCGGCGGCGCTCGCCGGCGCGGCGGCGTCGGCCTCGACGCCGCCGTCCGCGTCCGGCGGCGGCGTCTTTTCCTCGTCTGAAGGGTGCTCGGTCATCGCGGTCCTCCTCGACTCAGGCTAGCACAACCGGCGCCGCTTAGGGGTGGCAGCGCTATACTCGTGGGACACAGGGTCGAGGGTCTTGGGGCGCGTCGAGGGTATTGGAAGGCTAGGGAGAGCAAAAATGGTCCGTCTCGCCGACCTGCCGCCGGAGGTCGCCGCCGGTCTCCTGCGGCTGGCCCTGCCCGAGTTCGAGTCGACCCCCTGGGCGCCGGCGCCGGCCTTAAGCAGCGCCCGCGTCGCGATCGTCTCCACGGCCGGCCTCCACCGCCGCAGCGACCCGAAGTTCGCCGGTGGCGCCGGCGACTACCGCCTGATCCCGGCGGCCGTCGATCTCGCCGAGATCATCATGAGCCACACCAGCGGCAACTTTGACCGCAGCGGCTTTCAGCAGGACCTCAACGTCGTCTTCCCGCTGGCGCACCTCCAGCAGCTCGCGGCGCAGGGCCAGATCGGCTCCGTCGCCGACTGGCACTACTCCTTCATGGGCGCCACCGACCCGACGCGCATGGTCGAGACCGGCCCTCAAGTCGGCCGTCTCCTGTATGAGGATGGCGTCACGGCCGCCATCCTCATACCCGTCTGACCGAACTGCACGCGCGCCGTCGGCGCGCTCAGCCACTACATCGAGGCGGAAGGCGTCCCGACGGCAGGCATCAGCCTGGTGCGCGAGCACACGGAGCGCATACGGCCGCCGCGCGCCCTCTGGGTGCCCTTCGAGCTCGGCCGGCCCCTCGGCCCGCCGAACCAGCCCGAGTTCCAGATCGCCGTCCTGCGCGCCCTGCTCGGCCTCTTCGCGCGGGAGGCGGGCCCCGTGCTCGAGGACTACGGCGTCGAGGCGCCGGCGAGCAGCGCCGGCGACGAGCCCTGGTCCTGCGTGCTGCCCCTGCCGCCGCTGCCGGCCGCGGCATCGCCGGCGGAGCGCCGCGAGCAGGCGCTCCAGGCGGAGGCCGGCTTCCTCGCGCCCTGGTACGGCGAAGCGGTGCAGCGCCAGGGACGAACCGCCTACGGCCTCAGCGGCATCGAGGCCGAGCGGGTGCCGGAGCTCGCCGCCTTCATCGCCGCCTGGGCGAGCGGCGAGTCGCCGGAGCCGCCGGCCGGCGCCGTCGACCGCATGCCGGCGGCGCTGCGCTCGATCGTCGACGACCTGAAGTCGTTTTACCTGGAGGCGGCCGCCGTCCAGCCGGGCAAGAGCGCCACCACCGCCTACGAGATGAACCGCTGGCTCTACCACGACACGCGCTTCGGCGAGGCCCTCTACGACATCCGCGACCGCTTCGCCGCCGCCGCAGACCCAGAGGTGCGGCCGCCGGCGATTATCCAGAACCTCTTCCGCGAGCGCCCGCAGCGCGACTAGCTACGTAAGGCGACCAAACCTCACTGCGAGCGCCCTCCCCGCGACTAACTCTCTCAGGTCGAAGGAAGCGTCTTTCGCGCCCGCCTGGGCCCGGCTAGCTATCGAGGACGGCCGGTCCGGGATCGGGGTGAGGCGGGCGATCTCCTCCCGGAGCCGCGCCACTTCTACCACGAGCTTCCGCGTCGCCTGGGCGCCGTCGTCCTCCTCCGCCTTGATGAAGAAGGACGCGAGGTTCGCCGTCCGGCCGCCGAAGATGCCGATGCCGCCGAGCATGAGGGCGATCGCGATCGCCCGGCCGCTGGTCGTTAGCGGCACGAGGTCGCCGTAGCCGACGGTCGTGACCGTCACGACCGACCACCAGAGCGCGTCCGGGAAGTTCTCGATCGGCGAGTCGTGGTTCTGCTCGACGGAGGTGACGATCGTCGCCGCGACGATGATCAGGCCGATCCAATAAACGACGAGGAAGTCGACGTGGGTGAAGCGGCCGGCGCCGCGGAACGCCCGTGAGCCGAAGACCACGAGGCGGACGATGCGCAGGGGCCGCGCGAAGGGGATGACGACGATCAGCACCTCGATCCAGCTCGCGCGCAGGTAGGCGAGCCGGTCCGGCGCGACCATGACCTTGAGGGCGAGGTCGGCGGCGAAGATCGCCCAAAGAACGTCGCCTCCTCCTCGGCCGAGAGCTCCCAGAGAAAGGGCCCGACCAGGAGCGACAGCATGACGAAGGAGAGCACCAGGAGAGGCAGCTCGGTCAGCCGCTCAGGCGTTGGAGGAGGGCGTCCCGGCTCGGGATCGGTCCGGTCAGGCTACCGGCGCGCCCCTCGCCGCTTTCGCTTGGCTGATTCCTGGTCACTCGCCCTCTCGCTCACGGCTGTTCTACGACGATGCTGAGGAGCCCCAGGGCCCGACCGAAGCGACCCGCAAGGGCGGACGCCGCCCGGCGGCTACCGCGTCGCCGCGCCGGCCGGAGTGCTAAACTTCGCGGGGGCCGCCACGTGCCCGCAAGCTTCGTCCCGGCCCGGAAAGGACCGCCTTCGCCTTGAGCCTGCCAGCCCTCTCGCTGCCCGGCGCCGTCGCCCTGCGTAACGTCGACTTTCGCCGTTACTGGCTCGGCCATATCACCGCCGTCTCCGGGCAGCAGATGCTCTGGGTGGCGCAGGGCTGGCTGATCTACGAGCTCAGCGGCTCTGCCGTGCTCCTCGGCGTCGCCGGCCTCGCCCGCGCGATCCCGGCGACGATCCTCTCGCTCGTCGGCGGCGCCATGGCCGACAAGGTGGACCAGCGGCGTCTCCTCATGGGCATCCAGCTGGGCCAGATGGCGCTGCTCGCCATCCTCGGCACGCTGACGATGATCGAGGAGGTGCAGATCTGGCACCTGATGGTCATCGTCTCCGCCTCCGCCGCGGCGCAGTCGTTCGAGAACCCGGCGCGGCAGGCGATCTTCCCCCGTCTCGTGCCGCGCGAGGCGCTGATGGACGCCGTCGCGGCGAACGCCACCGTTCACCCCGGCTCGCGCTTCTTCGGCCCGGTGATCGGCGGCCTGATCATGGTCCAGGTCCGCGTCTGGACCGACCTGCCGCTGGCCGGCGCCGGGGCGCTCTTCTACCTGACCGCCTTCGGCTACCTGATGAACGCCCGCTTCCTCTACCTGATCCGCCTGCCCCGCATCGAGGGCAGGAGCAAGACCTCGATGGTCGACGACATCGTCCAGGGCATAAAGATCATCGCCGCCCAGCCGCTCTTCATGACCCTGATCGCCATGACCTACTGGTCCCAGTTCTTCGGCTGGTCCCTCCAGAGCCTCTTCCCGGTCTTCGCCAAGGACGTCTTCCACGGCGGCGAGCTGGAGCTTTCGCTCATGTACTCCGCCCTCGGCGGCGGCAGCCTCCTCGGCGCCGCCATGGCCTCCAACCTCAGGGGCGTTCGTCGCCGCGGCCTGATCATCCTCGGCGGCTTCACCGGCGCCGGCGCCGTCGTCGTGCTCTTCAGCCTCATACCCGTCTTCGAGCTGGCGCTCGGCGTTCTCGTCATGATGGGCACGGCCCAGTCGCTGTTCAACGTCTCGGCCCAGAGCAGCCTCCACCACGTCGTGCCGGACGAGTTCCGCGGCCGCGTCATGGGCGTCTGGGGCATGACCTACACCTCCGTCCAGCCGATGGGCCAGCTCCAGATGGGCGCGATGGCGGCCGCCGTCTCGGCGCCCTTCGCCGTCGCGGTCGGCGGCGTCGCGATCCTCGTGGCCGCGGTCGTGATCACCCTCAGCCAGGGCCACCTGCGGCGGCTGACCTTCGCCGACGACCCGGCGGAGGAAGCGGCGCCCGCGCCCGTCGCCAGCCGCCACTGACGGCGACGCCCCGCCAGCTCGCACCCGTCGCCGACCGGCAGTGACGCTGCCAAGCGCGCGCCGCCCTTGATCGGCCGCCGCCGCCGGAGTACCGTGTCAAGAAACCGACCGACGCGTCGGTTTCTTGAGGCCAGACGATGAAGACGGCAACCAACGGCCAGAAGCGCTCCCAGAGCCGCCACGAGCGCATCCTCGACGCGGCCCTGAGCGTCTTCGCCCGCAAGGGCTATCAAGAGGCGGCGGTCGAGGAGATCGCGGCCCAGTCGCACACGTCGAAGGGCGGCGTCTACTTCCACTTCCCCGGCAAGCAGGCGATCTTCCTCGCCCTGCTCGAGCGCAGCGCCGGCCGCCTGCGCGACAAGGTAGACGAGGCCCTCGAGGCGGAGGCGGACCCGATCGCCCGCGCCGACGCCGCCCTCCTCGCCGTCCTCCGGACGTTCAGCCGCCACCGCACCCTCGCCCGCTTCTTCCTCGTCGAGGCGCTGGGCGCCGGCCGCGAGTTCCACCAGCGCCTGGCGCTGCTCAACGACGAGTTCGCCGGCCTGATCAAGGCCCATCTCGACGACGCCGTCGCCGCCGGCCTGATCGAGCCGATCGACACCGAGGTTGCCGCCCGCGCCTGGTTTGGCGCCCTCTACGCCGTGATCACCCACTGGGTGCTCTCGAAGCAGCCCGCCTCCCTGGAGGAGCCCTACAACGCCCTGCGCCCCCTGCTCCTGCGCAGCGTCGGCGCGGACCAGCCTATCGCCGCGGCGGCGGTCGGCCGATGACGGCGCTGCCCCTGAGCCCGACATTCAGCCGCCGCCTCGTCGCTACGCTGCAGGCGGCGAAAGAGCAGAGCCGCCGCCGCGGCGAGGCGGTCCTCGCGAGCTGCACGGCCGCGGTCGAGGACGAGGAGCCGCTGGCCCTCTTTCGGCGCGCCGGCGCCGGTGAGCGCGTCTTCTGGGAGGGACCGGAGGCGGGCGCGTCCTTCGTCGGCAGCGGCGTCGCCTGGAGCGAGGCCACGAGCGGCCCCGACCGCTTCGCCAGCCTCGAAGCCGCCTGGGCCCAGGTGGTCGATGGCGCCGTGCTCGAGGTCGAGCCCGCCTATCCGCTGCCGCCGCCGGTCGCCTTCGCCGGCTTTCGCTTCGGCACCGAGGGCCCCGTCGACCCGGCCTGGCAGGCTTACCCGGACGGCCTCGTCTGGCTGCCGCGGCTCCTCTTCCTCCGGCGCGACGGCCATGCCTGGCTCACCGCCAACCTGATCGTCGACGCCGCAGCCGACCCTGACGCCGCCAGCGAGGCGCTCCTCTCCGAGCTCGCCGCCGCGTCTCCTGAAGCTGAGAAGGGCGGCCTCGTCGCGCCGGCCAGCGGTAGCGACCCGCTGCGCCGCGACCGCTGGGAGCGCGAGGCAGCGGCGTTGATCGAGTCGATCGAGGGCGGCGGCGTCGAGAAGGTCGTCCTCGCCCGCCAGGCCCTGCTCTCGGCCGCCGCGCCCTTCGACGTCGTCGCGGCGATCGACCGGCTGCGCGGCCGCTACGCCGGCTGCAGCGTCTTCGCCGTCGGCCGCGGCGATAGCACCTTCCTCGGCGCCTCGCCGGAGAGCCTCGTGCGCCTCGACGGCCGCGCGCTCAGCCTCGACTGCCTCGCCGGCTCCGCCGCGCGCGGCGCGACCGCCGCCGCCGACGACCGCCTCGCCGCCGCCCTCCTCGCCGACCCGAAGGAGCGCCACGAGCACGACCTCGTCCTGCGCGACCTCGTCGCGACCCTCACGCCCCTCTGCGACGACCTCGACGTGCCGGCGGAGCCGACGCTCAAGCGCCTGGCGAACGTCCAGCACCTCCACCGCCGCGTCCGGGGGCGGGCGAAGCCGGCGACGAGCGTCCTCCAGCTCGCGGAGCATCTCCACCCGACGGCGGCGACCGGCGGCCTGCCGCGCCGCGCGGCCCTGAGCCTGATCCGGACCTTCGAGCCGGCCGATCGTGGCTGGTACGCGGCGCCGCTCGGCTGGCTCGACGGCGCCGGCGGCGGCAGCTTCGCCGTCGCGATCCGCTCCGCCCTGGTCACGGGCGCGGCGGCGCGTCTCTACGCCGGCTGCGGCATCGTCGCCGGCTCCGACCCGGCGCGCGAGTTCGAGGAGTCGTCGATCAAGCTCGCGGCGATGCGCTGGGCCCTGGGAGGGACGGAAGCGTGAGCGAGGCGGCGGTGCGCGGCGCCTGCGTCGACGAGCTCGCGGCGATGCGCTGGGCTCTCAGCGGGACGGAAGCATGAGCGAGACCCAGGTCCTCGGCGCCTACGTCGGCACCTTCGTCGACGAGCTCGCGGACGCGGGCGTCCGGGACGTCTGTCTCTGCCCCGGCTCCCGCTCGACGCCGCTCGCCCTCGCCTTCGCCCGCCAGCCGCGGATCAAGCTCTGGACCCACCTCGACGAGCGCTCCTGCGCCTACTTCGCCCTCGGCCTCGCCAGTGAGCAGCCGACCGTGATCCTCTGCTCCTCCGGCACGGCGGCGCTGAACTTCGCGCCCGCCGTCGCCGAGGCCTTTCACGCCCACAGGCCTCTGCTCGTCCTAACCGCCGACCGGCCCCAGGAGCTGCGCGACCTCGGCGCCAACCAGACGATCGACCAGGTGCGCCTCTACGGCGGCACGGCGAAGTGGTTCGTCGAGATGCCGCTGCCGGAGGCCTCTGAGCAGATGCTGCGCTACGTGGCCATGATCGCCCGAAGAAGCGTCCAAACGGCAGGCGCGCCTTCTCCTGGCCCGGTTCATCTCAATTTTCCCTTCCGGGAGCCACTGATACCTTCCGGTCATCAGCCTCGGCCCAAAGCCGAAGCGAGGTCGGTTGAAGAGAGGGCTTCAGAAGCTCAGCGACCCGCCAAGCTTGAGGAGCCCGCACCGATCGGCGCCGCTCCCCCCGGCAGCATCGCGGACCAGTTCCTGAACGCCGAACGGCCACTGATCGTCTGCGGCCCCCGTTCATACGCCAACTACCGGGCGGTGAAGCGGCTCGCGGGCGCGGGTGTGCCGATCCTCGCGGATGGCCTGTCCGACCTCCGGACCTGCGGGTCGTTCTTCGGCCGCCAGATCATCGGCAGCTACGACAACTTCCTCCGCGAGGGCCGCCTGGCGGAGTCGCTCCGGCCCGACCTGATCCTCCGTTTCGGCGAGCCGCCGACCTCGAAGCCGCTGGCGACCTACCTCTACCGCCACCGCGACGTGAGCCAGGTCGTCTTACCGACCTTCGGCGGCTGGCCCGATCCTGACCTCACCGCGGCCAGCGTGGAACGCGACGACACGCACGCGATCTGGGACAGCCTGTCTTGCTGCGTCTCGGATCGTCCCGATCGCTGGCTTGCCGCCTGGCAGCGGGCAGAGGCCGCGAGCCTGAAGGCGATACGCGACATCACCGAAAGCGACGAAGCGCTTAGCGAGCCGTCGGCGATTCTCGATCTCGCCGCCGCGATCCCGGAAGGGCACACGGTATTCGCCGGCAACTCGATGCCGGTGCGCGATATCGATAGCTTCTGGCCGGCAAGCGAGAAGCTTCTATTCTTCGAGGCCAACCGCGGCGTCAGCGGCATCGACGGCGTCGTCTCTACCGCTCTCGGCGCCGCTGCCAAGGCACTCGGGCAGATCGTCCTCGTCATCGGCGACCTCTCCTTCTACCACGACATGAACGGCCTTCTCGCCGCCAAGCGCTTCGGTCTCAAGGCGACGCTCGTCCTGATCAACAACGACGGCGGCGGCATCTTCTCCTTCCTCCCCCAGCGCGAGGACGCCGAGCACTTCGAGACCCTCTGGGGCACGCCCCACGGCCTCGACTTCGCCCACGTCGCCGGCCTCTACGGCGTCGGCTTCCAGCGGGTGACGACGCGGGCAGAGTACGTCGCCGCCCTGAAGGCGTCGTTCCACGCCGACGGCGTCGCTGTCATCGAGATCAAGACGGACCGCGAGGAGAACCTGGCGCTGCACCAGCGGATCTGGCGCGCCGTGGCGGACGCCGTGACGCCGGCGGCGGCGCCGTGAGCCGTTTCGCAGTAAACGGGCTCGGCTTCAACCTCGAGACGGCCGGCGAGGGGCCGGCGCTGCTCCTGCTCCACGGCTTCACGGGCAGCCTCGAGAGCTGGCGGCCGTTCTTCGACCAGTGGCCGGGATTCCAGCTCGTCGCCGTCGACCTGACCGGCCACGGCGGTAGCGACGCGCCGCCCGACGCCGCCCGCTACGCAATCGAGCCCTGCGTCGGCGGCCTGACGGGCATCCTCGATAGCCTCGGCATCGAAAAGGCCACCGTGCTCGGCTACTCACTCGGCGGTCGCATCGCCCTCCAGCTGGCGCTGGCGCGGCCGGAGCGCGTAAGCGCCCTCGTGCTCGAGAGCGCCTCGCCCGGCATCGAGGACGCGGCCGAGCGCCGGGCCCGCGTCGCCGCCGACGAGGCGCTGGCCGCCTCGATAGAGCGCGACGGCGTCGCGGCCTTCGTCGACGGCTGGCAGGCCCTGCCCCTGTTCGCCAGCCAGCGGCGTCTGCCGGCCGAGCGCCAGGCGGGCCTGCGCGCCCAGCGCCTCCGAAACGACGCGGCCGGCCTCGCCAACAGCCTGCGCGGCGTCGGCGCCGGCCGCCAAGCGTGGCTCCTGCCGCGACTCGCGACGTTCGGCGCGCCCGCGCTCCTCATCGCCGGCGCCCTGGACGAGCGCTACTGTGAGCTCGCCCGACGCATGGCGGCGGCGTTGCCGGACGCGCGCGTCGCGATCGTCGCCGCGGCCGGGCACGCCGTCCATTTCGAGCAGCCGGCGGCCTTCGCCTCGACCGTGCGCGCGTTTCTCGAGCAGTGGGCCGCTTTCGTGGCCCTGAAAGGAGCCTGAGATGTCGATCGACTGGCAGAGGGTTGGCGACTACGAGGACGTGATCTACGAGACGGCGGCGGGCATCGCCAAGATCACGATCAACCGGCCGGAGGTACGCAACGCCTTCCGGCCCCAGACGATCGACGACCTCCAGGCCGCCTTCCGGCTGGCGCAGGCGGACGGCGCCGTCGGCGTCGTGATCCTCACAGGCGCCGGCACGCAGGCCTTCTGCGCCGGCGGCGACCAGAAGGTGCGGGGCGACGGCGGCTACGTCGACGCCGGCGGCGTCCCCCGCCTCAACGTCCTCGAGCTCCAGCGCCAGATCCGGACGCTGCCGAAGGTCGTCATCGCCATGGTCGCCGGCTACGCGATCGGCGGCGGCCACGTCCTCCACGTCGTCTGCGACCTGACGATCGCCGCCGACAACGCCGTCTTCGGCCAGACGGGACCGAAGGTCGGCAGCTTCGACGCCGGCTACGGCGCGACGATGCTGGCGCGGATCGTCGGCCACAAGAAGGCGCGCGAGATCTGGTACCTCTGCCGCCAGTACGGCGCCGAGGAGGCGCTCGCCATGGGCCTCGTCAACGCCGTCGTGCCGCTGGCCCAGCTCGAGGCTGAGACGGTCGCCTGGGCGCGCGAGATCCTCGCGAAGAGCCCGACGGCGCTGCGGCTACTGAAAGCGTCGTTCAACGCCGATACGGACGGCCTCGCCGGCCTCCAGCAGCTCGCCGGCGACGCGACCCTGCTCTACTACCTGACGGAGGAGGCGAAGGAGGGCCGCGACGCCTTCCTCGAGAAGCGGCCGCCGGACTTCGACAAGTTCCCCCGCTTCCCCTGAGGCGATATGTCCGAACCAATACGCGAGGGCCGGCAGCTCGTTCTCGTTAGCGGCCCGGTCGCCAGCGGCAAGACGACCGTCGCGCTCGAGCTGGCGCGCATAGCCCGCGGCCGCGGCCAACGCGCCGCCGCGATCGACATGGACTCCCTGGTCGAGATGGTTGCTGGAAACGACTGGACCCTGGTTCAGAGCGACCACTGGCGGCTCGCTCGCGAACTGGCCGCAGCTATCGCCGATCGACTCTTCGAAAACGCGGTCGAGGTCGTCCTGCTGGCGGGCCCGTTCTTCAACCCCAAGGAGCGCGAGCATCTCCTGCAGCGTCTCGCGTCCCTGGCCAGCACCTGCTTCGTCATGCTCCGCGTCTCGCTGCCGCAGTCCCTGCGACGCGCCCAGGCTGATTCCAGTCGTCGCGTCCTGACGCGGGATGCCGACTTCCTGGCGAAGATCTACGCCACGATTGACTGGGCGGCGCTGCCCCGGCAGGACGTCGACCTCGACACGGATGGTCGCGAGCGCGACGATGTCGTCGCTATCGTCGCGAAGAGCGTCTTCTCGGGCTGATATGCGAATCGTCGCGTTGCGCTGGAGCCGCTTTCGCCTGCCGTTCCGCATGCCTTACGCGACGGCGCACGGCGTCTCGACCCAGCGCGGCGGCGTCATCCTCCGCCTGCGCACGGACGCGGGCCTCGAAGGGCTGGGCGAAGCCTCGCTCGACCCGTCGGCGCCGGAAGCGGGCGTGGCGGCGATCGTGGACTGCCTGCGCGCGGCGGCGCCGGCGCTCATCGCCAGCGCCGGCGCCGCGACCGATCGCCCGCTGGCGTCGCTTCTCGACGGCGACGACGCGGCGCGGGCGACCCGCTTCGCCGTCGATACGGCCCTGCACGACGCGCGCGGCCATGCGGCCGGCCTACCCCTCGCAGCGCTGCTCACGCCGGCCTATCGCCCCGCCCTCGCCGTGAACGCGACGATCGCCGCCGCGTCGACCGAGGCCGCCGTGGCCGCCGCCCACGCCGCCCGGGCGGCCGGCTTCGGGACCGTCAAGCTCAAGGTCGGCCTCGAAGCGACGGTCGCGGCCGAGCTCGCGCGCGTCGCCGCCGTGCGCGCGGCGATTGGGCCCGACCGAAAGCTGCGCCTCGACGCGAACGGCGCCTGGGATGAGGCGACGGCGATCGAGACGGTCTGCGCCCTCGGCGCCTGCGACATCGAGCTGATCGAGCAGCCCGTTCACGGCGACCTGGCGGCGCTGGCGCGCGTGCGGGCCGCCGTCGCGACGCCGATCGGCGCCGACGAGGACGTGGTCGGCCCGGCTTCGGCGCGGGCGATCCTCGCCGCCGACGCCGCCGACCTGCTCGTCCTGAAGCCGATGCGCCTCGGCGGCATCGACGTCACGCGCGCGGTCGCGGCGGCGGCCGCAGCGGCGGGCGCCGCCGTCATCGTCACCACGACGATCGACACCGGCGTCGCCACGGCGGCGGCCCTCCAGCTCGCCGCGACGCTGCCGCTGGACGGTCCGGCCCACGGCCTCGCGACCGCGTCGCTGCTCGCGGCCGACCTCCTGCGGGCGCCGCTGCCGGTCGAAGGCGGCGTCATGCGCCTGCCCGCCGGCCCCGGCCTCGGCATCGAGCTCGACGAAGCCCAGCTCGGCCGCTATGTCGTCGACGAGGGGAGCGTCCCTTGACGACTCTCGACGGCGGCGCCCGCCCGACCCGCGTGCCGGAGTGGCTGCGGCAGCGGGCGGCGCTGACGCCGGACCGCATCGCCCTGATCGGCGGCGACGAGGCGCCGACCTTCGCCGCGCTCGATGCCCAGGCCGACGCTGCCGCCGGCCGCCTCGCTAGCGCCGGCGTCGGCCGCGGCGACCGCGTCGCCCTCCTCGCCGCCAACAGCCTCGACTTCGTCCGCGCCGTCCACGCCGTCGGCCGCCGCGGCGCCGTCCTCCTGCCGCTGAACGTCCGCCTCACGCCGGCCGAGCTCGCCTGGCAGCTCGCCGACGCCGGCGCCCGCCTCCTCGTCTTCGACGCCGCCAACGCCGACGCCGCGCGCGCGCTTGCCGCGACGGATCACGGCCTGCGCCTCTTGCCCCTGGCGGAGCTCACGGCGAGAGACGGCGCCGCCGCCGGCTCCGAGGGCGACCGCGAGGGGATGATCGACCTCGCCGCCGTGCACAGCATCATCTACACCTCCGGCACCACCGGCCGGCCGAAGGGCGTGCTGCTCACATACGGCAACTACCTGTGGAGCGCCGTCGGCTCGGCCCTGAACCTCGGCCTCGCCGCCGACGACCGCTGGCTCGCCTGCCTGCCCCTGTTTCACGTCGGCGGCCTCTCGATCCTCCTGCGGGGCGTGATCTACGGCGCGACGGTCGAGGTCCACGCCGCCTTCGACGCCGCCGCCGCGAACCGGGCGATCGACGGTGGCGTCACCCTCCTCTCCGTCGTCAGCACAATGCTCGAGCGCATGCTAGAAGAGCGGGCCGAGCGCGACTACCCGGCGAGCCTGCGCTGCGTCCTCGTCGGCGGCGGCCCCGTGCCGCCGCACCTCCTCGAGTGGGCGACGGCGCGGGCGATGCCCGTCGCCCAGACCTACGGCCTGACGGAGGCCGCTTCACAGGTAGCGACCCTGGCGCCGGCGGAGGCCGCGAGCCGGATCGGCGCTGCCGGCAAGCCGCTCCTGCCCACGGAGCTGCGGGTGGTCGACGGCGAGGGGCGCGCCTGCCCGGCGGGAGCGCCGGGCGAGATCGTCGTGCGCGGCCCGACCGTCACGCCGGGCTACCTGAACGCCCCGGAGGAGACGGCGCGGGCGCTGCGGGAGGGCTGGCTCCATACGGGCGACATCGGCTACCTCGACGCCGCCGGCTACCTCTACGTCCTCGACCGCCGGGACGACCTCATCGTCTCCGGCGGCGAGAACGTCTACCCGGCGGAGGTGGAGGCGGCGCTCGAAGCCCACCCGGCCGTCCGCGAGGCGGCGGTCTTCGGCCGCGCCGACCGGCGCTGGGGCCAGGCCGTAAGCGCCGTCGTGGTGCTACGCGAGGGCGGCGCCGTCACGGCGGCGGCGCTAAGCGCCTTCTGCCGCGAGCGGCTCGCCGCCTTCAAAGTCCCCACCCGCTTCGAGTTCGATGGGCCGCTGCCGCGGACGGCGGCCGGCAAGCTGGCGCGGCACCAGGTGCGCGAGCGCTGGGCGGCCGGCTCGGCGCTGACGCCGCCTCGCACCCGGGTCAGGGCCGGTCGAGGGCCGCCGCTCGCACGGCCGGCACCGCGGCGCCCGCGGCTTCCACCGCCGCCTTGAGGGCGTCGACCTTATCGAGGTGCTCCCAGGGCAGGTCGATGTCGGTGCGGCCGAAATGGCCGTAGGCGGCGGTCTGGCGGAAGATCGGCCGCTGGAGGTCCAGCGCCTGGATGATCGCCGCCGGCCGCAGGTCGAAGGTCGCCTGGATCGCCTGCTCGATCTGCGTCACCGCGACAGTCTCTGAGCCGAAGGTCTCCACCGTCACGCTCACGGGCCGGGCGACGCCGATCGCGTAGGCGAGCTGGACCTCGCAGTGCGAGGCGAGGCCGGCGGCGACGACGTTCTTCGCCACCCAGCGGGCGGCGTAGGCGCCGGAGCGGTCGACCTTCGTCGGGTCCTTGCCGCTGAAGGCACCGCCGCCGTGGCGGGCGAAGCCGCCGTAGGTGTCGACGATGATCTTGCGGCCCGTGAGGCCGGAGTCGCCGAGGGGCCCGCCGGTTACGAAGCGGCCGGTCGGGTTGATGAAGTACTTCGTGTCGGCGTCGAGGAGGCTCGCGTCCACCACCGGCTCGATCACGTGGCGGCGAACGCTGGCAGCGATCTCGTCCTGCTCGACATCCGGATCGTGCTGCGTGGAGACGACGATCGTATCGACGCGCACCGGCTTGCCGTAGCAGTACTCCACCGTGACCTGGCTCTTGCCGTCCGGTCGCAGCCAGGGGAGAAGGCCGCTCTTGCGCACCGCCGCCAGCTGGCGCGTGAGCCGGTGGGCGAGGGCGATCGACATCGGCATGAACTCCGGCGTCTCGTCGCAGGCGAAGCCGACCATCATGCCCTGGTCGCCGGCGCCGGTGTCGAGGTCGTCGGCAAGGTCGCCCTCCTTCGCCTCCAGCGCCTTGTCGACGCCGAGGGCGATGTCCGCCGACTGGCCGTTGAGGTGAATCTCGATCTTCGCCGACTCGGCGGAGGTGCCGTAGGCGCGGTCCGTGTAGCCGATCTCCATGAGGACGCGGCGGACGATCTGGTCGACGATCTCCGGCGGCGGCAGAGGCGTGACCTCGCCGTAGATCCAGACGAAGTCGGTGTCGGCGTCCGACTTGACGCTCGATTCGCAGGCAACGCGTGCCGTCGGTGTCTGGGAGAGGCACCAGTCAAGGACGGCGTCCGATAGCTGGTCGCAGATCTTGTCCGGATGCCCCTCGGTAACGCTCTCACTGGTCCAGAGCCACTTCGGGCTGCTCTGGAAGGTGGTGGTCCTCTGAAGATTAGTCAACTTCCGTCCTCCTCGCGGTCCGCGGCCGCTCATCCGTCCGGCGCCAGCGCGACCCGGGGGAACGAAAAACCCCCGGTCGAAAGACAGGGGGCACATGAAGGTCTCATGAACCCTCTCATCTTCCAGATTCGCTGCGCGAGCGTTGGGCCCGCGCGTCTGCCGGAGTTGGCACCGTTCCGAACGAGTCGGGCGGTTGCCGAGGCTTCACAGGGCCGGTCCCCTCCACCTCTCTGGATAAGAGCGTTCGCAATATTCGGTTGTCCTGCTACGAAACCATAGAAGGGTCGCCGGCGTCAACCGCCGCCGAGCGGGCCAGTACTGACCACGCGCTAATTGGAGGCCTGCCGCACGTGCTATATTCGCGTGAATCCACGCAAAAGTGATGCCCCCCGAGGTCCGAGCGGCCTAGCCCAGGCAAGCCGCGCTCGACATCGGGTGCGCTCCTGCCCGTCTGTCGTTTCGTCCAGCGCCGGCCCCCGCCGACTGCCGCCGTGGCAGTGGCGCTAATTCTGCTTCCGACCAAACGACGAACCCGTTCCGGAGCCCGTCGCCCGCGTCGCCGCCCTCATGTCCAGCTTCCGCCGCCCGTGGTCGCTCGGCGGCGGCTCGGCCGTCGACGCCTGGCTCGGCCGCCAGACCGGCGATCACGACGACATCGATATCGTCGTCTTCGAGGACGACTTCGCTGCCATGCCCGATCACTTCGCCGGCCGGGAGCTGATCGCCCACGATAGCGTCACGCCGGACAGCACGGCGCCGTGGGACGGCGCCGCCTCTACCTGCCCGCCCACCTCCACGCTCGTCTGGAAGACGGCTTCAACCTCGACCTTCGCGTCAGCGAGGCGTCAACCGGACCTTGAGCCGCGAGCCCCGCGTCGTCATCAACCAGCGCCGATCGGGCCGAGGAATCCAGCTGGCGGTTGCCCACGCTGGTCCCGGAAGCCATTCTCTTCTACAAAGCCCAGGAAGCCCGCCCCCAGGATGAGGCTGACTTTCACGCCTTGCTTCCGTACCTCGCTGAGAGCCCGGTTAGCTGGCTCGGAGAAGCGATGGCCCGTGTCCAGCCGGGCCACTCGTGGCTAGCTCAGCTTCTTCTCTAGTCTAGCTTTCGACCAACGAAAGGTGCGGTGCGTTACCCCGCGTTACCCCCGCGTTACAATGTCGCGGCGGCAGGCGACCGAGGGCGAGCCCGCGTAGGTCGAAACGCCGCTAACGCCCGGCCGGAGCACGGAGGCGCAATGAACGACGACTGGATGGCGAGCCTGCGGAGCGTCGGCGGCTGGGTCGTCGCCGCCGCGATCACCTGGCTCGTCGTCTATCTGCTCCTCGGCGACTTCTGGGAGACGATCCCCGGCCTCGTCCTGATCTGGGCCGCATCGATCGGCGTCAAGAAGCTCCTCGACCTCGCCTACGCCCGCCTCCGCTCCCGCTAAGGTCATTGCCTGACGGCGAAGGCTGCCGCGCGCCCTGGCCGGAGTGCAAGTGCTTCTCTATCTAGACCCCGGCCTCTGTGGCCTCTACGGCGCCTTGGAAGGCGCCCCTCGCCCTAGGCCTCGTCCTTGAGGAGCTCGTCCAGGACGACGCGCGGCGTGATCGGCAGCTTCGTGAAGCGGACGCCGATGGCGTTGTAGATCGCCGTCTGGATCGCGGCCAGCGGCGGCACGATCGGTACCTCGCCGACGCCGCGGACGCCGTAGGGGTGGCCCGGATTCGGCACCTCGACGAGGACCGTCTCGATCATCGGCAGGTCGAGGGCCGTCGGCATGCGGTAGTCGAGGAAGCTGGCGTTGAGCTGGCGGCCGGAGGCGTCCAGGTAGTACTCCTCCGAGAGCGCCATGCCGATCCCCTGGGCGACGCCGCCGTGGATCTGGCCCTCGACGTAGGAGGGGTGGATCGCCTTGCCGACGTCCTGAATCGCCGTGTAGCGAAGGATCGTCACCTTGCCCGTGTCGGGGTCGACCTCGAGGTCGACGAGGTGGGCGGCGAAGGCGGGCCCGGCCCCGCTCGGGGTGACGTTGACGCCGACCTCGATCGTGCCGCCGGAGCGCGGCAGCCTGGCGGCGAGGTCCTTGAAGCTGAAGCGGCGCGGCGTTCCCTCGCCGTCTTTGGGGCCGTGGATGACGCCGTCGTCGGCGTAGGTCACCGCCGCGACGTCACACTCCCAGATCTTGGCGGCGCGCTCGACGAGCTTTGCCCGGATCGCCAGGCCGAGGTCGTAGGCGGCCCAGCCGCCGGCGAAGGTGGTGCGGCTGCCGCCGGTGTTGGCGGTGAAGCCGACGGAGTCCGTGTCGACGATGCGCGGCAAGACCGCCTCGCCCGGCAGGCCCAGCGTCTCGGCGAGCTGCATCGCGAGGCTGGCGCGGGTGCCGCCGATATCGACGGAGCCGAGGACGAGGCTGACCGTGCCGTCGGCGTTGATGCTCGCACTCGAGCTCGACTCGCCGCCGCCGTTGCCCCAGAAGCCCATGGCGACGCCACGGCCGCGGTTCTCGCCCTGGAGCTCGGAGCGATAGTGGGGGTGATCGCGCACCGCCTCCATCACCTCGCGGTTGCCGATGCGGCGGAAGCGCTGGCCGTTGGCGCGCTCACCGCCCTCCGCGACGGCGTTCTTGAGGCGCAGCTCCATCGGGTCCATGCCCAGGCGCTCGGCGAGCTCGTTGATCACCGCCTCGGTCGGCAGCATGCCGGCCGGCGTGCCCGGCGCCCGGTAAGCCGCCGTCTTCGAGAGGTTGACGACGACGTCGTAGCCCTCGATGCGCTGGTTGGCGATGTCGTAGGGGGCGAAGACGCCGTTCATGCCGCCGCCGAGGGGCGAGCCGGGGTAGGCGCCGGCCTCGTAGGCGAGGTAGGCGTCGGCCGCGACGATCCTGCCGTCCTTCTTGGCGCCGATCTTGACGCGAGAGTAGGTCGCGGAGGTCGGGCCCGTCGCCTCGAAGACCTCCTCGCGGCTCATCGTCAGCTTCACGGGCCGGCCGCTCTTGCGCGCCAGCAGGGCGGCGAGCGGCTCGAGGTAGACGCCGAGCTTGCCGCCGAAGCCGCCGCCGATCTCCATCTCCTTGACCGTGATCTGGGAGACGGGCAGCTGGAGGAGGCTCGCGACCGAGTTGCGGACGCCGAACAGTCCCTGGGTGCTGGCCCACAGCGTCAGGTGACCGTCCTTGTTCCAGAGGGCGGTGGCGTTCTGGGGCTCGATGTAGCCCTGGTGGTAGCGGCTGGTCTGGAACTCGCGCTCGACGACGACGTCCGCTTCGGCGAAGCCCTGCTCGACGTCGCCGCGGCTGAGCTGGCGGTGGGCGGCGATGTTCGTCGGCTTGTCGCCCCGCGCCGTGGCCAGCGGCGAGACCTCGCGCGTGCGCAGGTCGTCGTGGAGGATCGGCGCCACGTCGAGCATCGCCTCGCGGACGTCGACGACGGCCGGCAGGACCTCGTAGTCGACCTCGATCAGGTCGAGGGCGTCCTCGGCGATGTGGGGGTCGGTGGCGCAGACGGCGGCGACGGCGTGGCCGCGGAAGAGCGCCTTCTTCGATGCCATGACGCGGTCCATGAGGAAGGGGAGAGGCGTGACCGGCCCCTCCTCGTCGCTCGTGGCGCCGCTCGCGACCTCGGGGAAGTCGGCCCGCGTGATCACCGCCCTCACGCCCTCGAGGGCGAGCGCCCGCGTCGCGTCGATCCGCTTGATCAGGGCGTGGGCGTGGGGGCTGCGCTTCACCTTGCCGTGGAGCATCCCCGTGAGGTGGATGTCGGCGCCGTAGGGCGCGCGGCCCGTCACCTTGTCGGTGCCGTCCGGCCGGATCGGCCGCGTGCCGATGACTTTGAACTCTTTCTCTTTCTGCGGTGCGACCATCTATCTGACCTCGGTATCTAGGCGGGGCTGCCGGTCGGGCGATTCGCGATCGATTCTAGCGCATATGCGCCGCGGCGGAGAGCGGCTGCGCGCCCGGCCGAGCCTCTCGTCCCTGCTCGATGGCCGCGTTCGTGTAAGATCCGCTCGACCGGCCGCTCGGCCGCTTGGAAGGCGGACGCGCGCGGCCCGCCG
>Ga0326597_10002676_pt1 | contig 26398 bp, 12 predicted proteins | sample RVTome_12_FD_203789 | JGI IMG/M metagenome (GOLD analysis project Ga0326597, IMG submission 203789) | Soil microbial communities from uranium-contaminated site in the Upper Colorado River Basin, Wyoming, United States - RVT100D185 | ecosystem: Environmental > Terrestrial > Soil > Contaminated >... | reverse complement strand
AACGCCCGGCTGTCTTCGCGCGGGGCATCGCGGAAGCGGTAGGTGGCGGCCAGCTGCCCGTCCACGAGGACCACGCATTCAAGCCCTGCTGAGATCGCCGGCAGCGACGACTCGAACCCGGCAGCCACGGCTTGCTTCCGACCGACGATCCGCACGTGACGTCCGCCGACATCGCCCTCCACGCCAGCCCCTGGGGGTTCGCGCAGATCGGTCGCGTCGGTCTGCACCAGCTGAGCCGCCTGTGCGGCGTCGAGGATGGGACGCGCCAGCGGGTGCTTCGAGTAGCGTTCGACGCTGGCCGCCAGGCCAAGTACCGTCAGATCGTCGAAGCCCGGAGCGACGAACCGATCGGTGAGCGCGGGCAGCCCGTAGGTCAGCGTGCCGGTCTTGTCGAGGACGATGGTGCGGCAGCGATCGATGGTTTCGAGCACCGTCGGGTCCCGAATGATGATGCTGCGTCGTGCGGCCAGTGAGATCGAGCCGATGATGGCCACCGGAATGGCGATGAGGAGCGGACAGGGCGTTGCGACGACCAGCACCGCGAGAAAGCGCACCGGATCGCCGCTCCACGCCCACGCAACGGCCGCAATGAGCACGGCGAGCGGCGTGTACCACGCGCCGAGCTGGTCACCGAGCCGACGAAGCGCGGGCCGGCGTTGCTCGGACTCGCGCATGACACGCATGATCCGTGCGTAGCGGGAGTCGATCGCCAGGCGCACCGCGCGGATCGTGACCGCGCTCTCGCCGTTGATCGCGCCCGAGAACACATCGACGCCGGGCGCCTTTGGCATCATGAAGGGCTCACCCGTGAGGTACGACTCGTCCATCACACCGTGACCCTCGACGACCGTGCCGTCTACCGGGCAAATCTCGTGAGGGAATACCACGAGCCGATCGTCGGCGCGAATAGCCTCGAGCGGCACGTCCTCCACGTGGTCGTCCGTGCGCCGGTGCGCCACCGATGGCATCCGTCGTGCCAGTGCTTGCAGCACCGACGAGGCACGGCCCACCGCATAAGCCTCGAGTGCCTGCCCGCTGGAGAGCATGAGTACGACGAGCGTTCCTGCGAGGTACTCCTGGAGCAGCACCGCGGTCACGATCGAGATCCCCGCGAGCAGGTCGGACCCGAACTGGCGTTTCAGCGCCTTGCGGGCCAGGTCCACGACCAGCGGTCCGCCGCCCAGCACCAGCACGACGAGCAGCGGCCACGAGGCGACCGTCATGTCGTACCAGCGGAAGACGAGATGGGCGGCGATGCCAATCACCGCCAACGCGGCGATGAGGGTTTCCCGGCTGACATACGAGCGGGTGACTGTGGTGATTGGCCGGGACACGGGCCCCAGCATGGCATGTTGTGAGCGTGCGCGTGAAGGAGCCACTCCGTGGAAGTTGAGGGGACTAGTGCTCGACGCCTGTTACCCCCGAGCAGTATGATCCGCGAGGTGGGGCCTCGGAGCTCCCGGGCTTCCGGGCCCGCTCGAAGGCCCTTGGCTGGCGGACGACTCTTGTGGCGCTTGCGTTGACGGACTTGTTTCGCGGGAGGGCCGGTCACATGAAAGTGTCTGCAGACAGGCGATGGGTCAACGGCGCGGTCCCGACACTTGCGGCTCTCATGGCCTTGACGACGGCCGCGTGTACGGCGCAGGGGCAGGGAATCTCCCGATCCGACTATGACGTCCTGTTGTCGGACAAGGCGTTCCTTCAGCAGCAGCTGGCGGCCGCCGCCCCGACACAAGTCGTTCAGGCCGGCCAGCTTGCGCCTCCTCCCGCCGACGCTCCGCCGTCGGGTTGGGACACTCCCGAGTCCGCCCGCAGCGGGCTGAAGCTGCTTGCCACGTACGACTCCAGTGGCCCGGATGCCTGGGACGTCGTGGCCCACCCGCTCGTCTATTTCACCAGCGAGGGTGTCGGCTCGAATCCTAAAGGCGGCACACCGATGTCGGGCGTGCAGGTCATAGACGCCTACGAGAAGCGGGTCATCGCGTCAGCGCTGTACGATCTGGGAGAGGATGTCCGAGAGAATCCTCACAGCGTGGGCATGTCGCCGGATGGGAGGTTTCTCTACATCGGGCAGATACATCGGGTCGCTGCCACCGGCGAGAACAGAAGCGTCCTGCTCATCATCAACGCGAGGACACTGAAGCTGGAGATGACGCTGGAAGGTCCCCGCGTCGACTGGTTTCATCACATCACCGGATTCACAGACTGGCAGGGGCGCGACCGTGTCATCGTGGCCTTCGGACGCAACGCCGGCGGTGGTCCGACCTGGCTCCTCGATTCCAAGGACAACAACCGGGTTGCCAAGGCCATCACGATACAAGACGTCGGCTACCGGATGGGCCATCCGTACCCCACGGTCGACCCGACGGGACGCTTCCTGTACAACGCGGTCTTTGCGCCTCCATGGCGCGGAAAGCTGCATGATACGGCGGGGGTTGCGAAGATTAACCTGGAGACCGGCGGGGTCGTGATCGTGCCATACGTGGGTGACAACCCCATCGGGATGGCGCATACCTCAGACGGCAGGTACACCTACGTCGCCGAAGCGCACACCGACCGAGTCTACAAGATCGACAACGAAACCAACGAGGTCGTCGACAGTACTTCGGCGGGGGTGGCTGGCCCGTACGGCATCGCGCTGAACTGGGACGAAACCGTCCTGTATCCGATCGGTAAGGGCGAAGGGACGCACAACAACGGGTCGGTGGTGGGGTACGTCGCCACGACACCACGGTTCGAGTCGCCCCGCAATCTCATGCAGAACATGCCGATCTGGCTCGGGGGGTCAGCCTCGAGTATCGATCACGGCATCATGCATCCAGACCCAGAGGTCAACGAGCTCTGGATCAGCAACATGTACGGCTGGGAAACGATCGTGCTGGACCTCGACGACCACCAGACCAAGACCTTCATCCCGACGCCCAACGGGGGGGACACACATTCGGGCGGGTTCGTCCGGTACAACGCGGATTGGACTGGCGAACTGCTCGCTGACATGGGCGGCCCCAAGGGTGCGACGCGCGCGCTCATGCGAGAGCGGGTGGCGGCAGCTGCCACCGAACCTGCGCCAGGCGGTCGAGGAGGTCGCGGCGCGGTGGCTGCCGGACCTGGCGGCGGTGGCCGAGGCGCAGCGGCGGCTGCGGGCGGGACCCTCGAAGCGCGGGGGAAGCTCATCTTTGAGCAAACCGCCGGTGGCGTCGGATGCGCCTCCTGTCACGGCATGGATGGCGCGGGCCTCGTCGCGCTGAGCACGCCAGACATCCGAGGTGCCGACGAGGCTCGGGTCAGGTCAGCGCTCGCCGGCGTGGCGATCATGAGCCGGATCACTCTCTCAGAGGCCGAACTCGAAGCGGTACTGGCCCACCTGCAGGTGCTCAACCGAGCGCCCTGAGGTGAAGTCGGGGCAAACCGAACGGAACGACAGGATCATGGCACGCAGGTCCGAACGCCTGACGACGGATCGCGCGGTACCACCCAGCGGCAGCGCTCGGCTGGCATGCGCGATGGTGGTGGTGCTGGTCGTTGGCGTTGGCCTGCTTCAGGGCGGGAGTGTGGCAGCCCAGGTAGCCCCGCCCGAGAGCCCCGTTCACGTGCACCCAGAGGGCCACGACGATCTGACGGGCTCGGACGTGACACGGCGGGCGTCCGACGGGCTGTTTCGCAACCTCATCATCAACGTTGAAGTCTCGGACGCTGGCTTTCGGCCATCCGCTGTCTTCGTCCCTTCAGGTCGACCGGTGCAGCTCGTGTTGCACGGCCGGGACCGGACCGAGCATCACTACAAGGTCGTCGGGCTCGTGCCCGATGAGCTGTTCTGGATGGCTGCCCCGCCGATCACGATCGGCGAAGACATCTCGGATGACGAACACAACCACCACAACCGCGAGTTCGTCCGATCGAGGGATGCGTCTCCGTCGGGGATACGACCGACCGGCAACGAGGTGCACGGGTACGTTTCGCCACTGGAAACTGTAGATGTCGTGCTCTTCAGTACCACACGGGTCGGCACATTCGAGGTGCGTTGCGATCTGCATGCCGAGACCGTCGGCCGGCTGGTTGTGTTCGAAGCCGAACAACAACCCACCGGGCTGATGTCTGCAGCGGGGGGTGCGCAGGGCGTGGTTCGCGACCCGCTGAGCGTTGCGTTGAGCCGGGATCTGGGCACGCTGGACTTGCCAGGGACTCCGGCCGTGTTCGTGGAAGCGACGTACGCTCCCCCGGAGTACCTCACTCAGCTTCTGGGGGGGCCGGTCGTCATGCCTACGCTTCTCGAGCCTGATCAGTTTGTCGCGATCGTGCTGACCGAGGGCGTGCACACTGGTCGCCTGCCGGCTCGGGGGGAGTCGCCGGACTTGTACCTCGACGGAAAGCCTCTGTCGCTCATCGACTCGAAGGTCACCACCGAACTGCCCCACCACAGGGCCACCCTCTACCGCTTCGCCCGCGACGATGCCTTTGGCACGAAGGGACAGGTCATGACGTTGCACCTGGCGCCCGGGCACGAGGCCACCTGGGACCTTTCCTCGTCAGACACCGGGCTGTGGTTCATTGCGAGCGTTGGCTTCGCCGGCTTCGGGTTCGTCGGGTGGCTCGTCTGGACGGTGGCCGGCAGAGCGAGAAGGTCGAAGCGAATGCGTCTCGAAGCCGCGTGAGGGGTTTTCTTCTGCTGGCCAGCGACTGACCGCCCCAGCACGTCAGCCGCTAGGATTCCCGGCTTCCATCCCATGCGGCGCCAACCTGGTGCGCCAGGCAAACGGCCGTCCAGATCGTGCGAACGCTTCACCGGAGGCAGCAGAGTGAGCATGTCCTGGACGAAGATCCCGTTGGTTCGCTGGCCGAAGGCGTCGACGCGTGTTTCTGACGAAACGTTCAGAATGACTTCAGTTGAACTGCCGTGCGCGTTCCCGTACGGTGCGCAAGACGTCCGCGAACGTCTAAGACCAAGCGGTGATGATGAGATCCATTTCCTCCTTCTGGATTTTCGACTGGCGCAAAGTCCTCGCGTACTCGCACCGCTGGTTGGGCATTGCCGGGTGCGTGCTCTTCGTCGCCTGGTTCATCTCGGGCGTGGTGATGATGTACGCCCGCATGCCTGGCCTGGCTGACGAGGAGCGCCTCGCGCGGGCACCGGCGCTCGATTTATCAGGCGTCATGCTCTCACCGGCCGAGGCAGCGGCCGGAGCGTTTGTCGAGGCGGATCGCGTCCAGGTGGGCATGCTCGAGGGCCGTCCGGTCTACCGCTTCGGCGTGCGCGACCAGACGATCGTGTTTGCGGATACCGGCGAGTTCTTCTCCGGTATCACCGCACAGGAAGCCGCGGAGGTCGCGCGGCGCTACGCCCCCGGTTATTCCGGCTCGTTCCGGCACGCGGCGGTTCTCACGGCAGGCAATCCGGACCAGTGGACGATTCAGGATCAGGCCAGGATGCCGATGCACCGGTTCGACCTGGATGATGCGGAAGGCACGAGCCTCTACGTGTCAGAGGTCACAGGCGACGTCGTCCTTCGCACCACTCGCGCGGAACGCTTCTGGGGATATCTGGGGCCGGTCTTTCACTGGGTGTATTTCACGCCGCTGCGACGCAATGGTTACGTGTGGAGCGAGTTCATCATCTGGTCATCACTCATCGGCTGTGTCATGTGCCTCACCGGAATCGTATGGGGACTGTGGCGCTTCTCGCCAAGGAAACGGTTCCGCCTCAAACGTATCTCCACCGTGTCGCCGTATGCGGGATGGATGAAATGGCATCACATCTCCGGGCTGCTCTTCGGCGTGGTGACGTTGACCTGGACGTACAGCGGGCTGCTCTCGATGGGACCCTTCAACTGGTTTCGCTCCGCGCCGCCCAGCCGCGCCGAGCGCGAGGCCTCGACTGGCGGCCCGCTCAAGGTGGAACTGCTGACCATCGAGAGCATGAAGGCAGCTGTGACCGTCATCGAACCGTCGTTTCCGCCGAAGGAACTCGAGTCGATGCAGTTCCGCGGTGAGCCGTTCTGGGCGGCCCGTCGCGCGCCGACCGAAGAACAGGCCGCGCTGTGGATGTACGAAGGCCTATTGCCGCGCGCGCCTCGGCCGCGCCTGGAGCACCGTTACGTTTCGGCTGTGCATCCCGAGCGCGGACCCGTCACCTCGTTCGGCACCGAGGCGATGAACGAGATCGCGCATGCGGCCATGCCGGGTGTGGCTGTCCGGGATGCGGTCTGGTTACAGGAATACGACGGCTACTACTACGACTCGCGCGGCTCGCGTCCGCTTCCAGTGCTCCGCGTACGTTACCAGGACGAGCACGCCACATGGCTGTATCTCGATCCACAGCGAGGCGGGATCGTCCAGCGCTCCAGCAGTGTGAGTCGCCTACGGCGCTGGCTGTATCAAGGTTTTCACAGCTTCGACTTCCCGTTCCTCTACTTCCACCGCCCGCTCTGGGACCTCGTCGTCATCGTGCTGAGCGTCGGCGGAACGGTCCTGAGTTTCACGACGATGCTGCCAGCCTGGCGACGCCTGAAGCGCCACGCTCGCACACTGGCCGCCTGGCGACCGAGGCGTGTGGCGGCGCCACGGCCGATTGTCGAGCGCGCGGATTCACAGAGTTGAGCGCGGGCATCCAGTACCGACGAAGGCGAAGGTGGGCGATCAAAACAACCGGTTATAGCCGTTGAGCGCCGCCACTCGATACGCTTCGGCCATCGTCGGGTAGTTGAACGTGGTGTTGATGAAATACAGAAGGGAGTTTGCCGCACCCTGCTGCGCCATGATCGCCTGGCCGATGTGGATGATCTCTGCCGCGTTCGCGCCGAAACAGTGCACGCCGAGCACTTCCAGCGTCTCGCGATGGAAGAGCAGCTTGAGCATCCCGACGGTTTGTCCGGTGATCTGTGCGCGGGCCAGGCTCTTGAACTGCGCGTGACCGATTTCATACGGAATCCTGGCCGCTGTCAGATCGCGCTCGGTCCGCCCCAGGGAGCTGATCTCGGGGCTGGTGTAGATCCCGGTGGGGATATCACGCACGAGTGAATTCTCGGCGTCTCCATGCAGGCAGTGGCTGGCGGCGTATCGGCCTTGCACGTATGCGGCGCTTGCAAGCGCGGGAAAACCGATTACGTCTCCCACGGCGTAAATATGCGGTCGGGACGTTTGAAAATGCTCGTTCACGTCAAGTTGTCCGCGCTGATTCGGCACGAGCCCCACGGTGTCAAGGCCCAGGTCGTCGGTGTTGCCGGTGCGCCCGTTCGCCCAGAGCAAGACGTCCGTCTTGAGTTGCTTCCCGGATTTCAGCGACAGGATCACGCCGTCGTCCAGGCCGGTGATCTTGTCGTATGTTTCGTTGTGTCGAATCAGGACGCCGCATTCGCGCATGTGGTAGCTCAGCGCGTCGATGATTTCGTCATCCAGAAACTCCAGCAGCTTGGAGCGGGTGTTGACGAGGTTCACCTTACATCCGAGGTTGCGAAACATCGACGTGTATTCGCAGCCCACGACGCCCGCACCGTAGATCGTGATGGTGTGCGGCGAGTGTTCCAGGTTCAGGATCGTGTCGCTGTCAAAGATTCGCGGATGTCGGAAATCGACGTCAGCCGGGCGGTACGGCCGCGATCCTGTGGCGACGACGAACGCTTTGGCCGAGAGCCGCTGCCGCATCCCGCTTGCGTCTTCGATTTCGACCGCGTGAGAGTCGAGAAACCGCGCGCGACCGCACGCTACGGCAATGTCGTTTCGCTCGTAGAATCCGCGGCGCATGCTCACCTGCTGGTCGATGACCGACTTGGCTGCCTTTCGCAGATCGCGAAACTCCAGAGCTGCGGTCAGACCGGCCGAGCGGAACAGCGGGTTGCTGGTCGCTTCGGTCATCTGAAAGATCGCGTGCCGCAGCGACTTGCTGGGGATCGTGCCCAGATGCGTACACGCCCCGCCAATCTGCGGCATCCGTTCCACCACAGCGATGCGCTTACCCTGTTTGGCACCCTGCATCGCGGCCCCTTCGCCACCGGGGCCGGTGCCGATGACGACCAAGTCGTATTCTGTGTCCATGCGAGCGAATGCTTTCGTAACGATCTCGTTCAATGTGGTCGCCGCCGAGCGGGTTGCGGCTGGTGCCCCGTTGTCGGCCCAGAGCCGAGTCTAGCAGCCATGAACGACCGACGGGAGCAAGAAGGCCCCTCGTTTGGGGATGCCGGTCTTTCTTCCCCACGATTGGATTCGCCTGACCGAAGCGGAGGTAAAATGCGGGGCATCGAAAGGACTGCGCCGTGAGCGTGTTCACACTGACGGTCAATGGTCGAACCCATTCGGTGGACGTCGATCCGTCGACGCCCTTGCTCTACGTGCTCAGCGACGATCTGGAATTGCGCGGTGCGAAGTTCGGATGCGGGCTCGCGCAGTGCGGGTCGTGCACGGTCAATATCAAGGGGCAGGCGGTCCGGTCATGTGTGACGGCCGTCGGTTCGCTCGATGGCTCGGAGATCACGACACTCGAAGGCCTGGGGTCCCCCGAGGCTCCTCACGCCATTCAACAGGCCTTTATCGACGAGCAGGCGATGCAGTGCGGCTTCTGCATCAACGGCGTGATCATGACCGCGAAAGCGCTGATTGATGGCACGCCGAACCCGACCGACGCAGAGATCCGGCAGGCGATGGCGACGGTGCTGTGCCGGTGCGCTGCGCATCAGCGAATCTTTCAGGCCATCCGGCGCTACGCGCAATCGAATCCAACAGGGAGGACGGCATGACTCCTCCCGCGACGGCTTCGCTGACATCTGACGCGCGTGACGCGCTCGCCACTGCTGGCTTCTCGCGGCGCGAGTTCCTGACGCGTTCAGGCGCGCTCATCGTGACGTTCAGCGCCGCCGGCGTCGTGTCCAATCTCGGGCTCGGGCCTGGCCTGGCCTCGGCGCAGGGCATCAACGGTAGCCCCGGCACCGCCCTGGATTCGTGGATCGCCATCGCGGCCGACGGTCGTGTCACGGCGTACACCGGCAAGTGTGAGTTCGGCCAGGGCCTTTTCACCGCGCAAACGCAGTTGATTGCCGAGGAACTGAGCGTGCCGCTCGATCGCGTCAGGCTCATCCAGTGCGATACGGCGCTGACGCCAGACCAGGGCACGACATCTGGTGCGCAGTCGCATCCCGCGAACTTCAACACCACGAACCTCGCGCTGGCCGGAGCGACGGCGCGCGAAGCGCTCGTCCGGCTCGCTTCGATACGCCTTGGGGTACCGGTGGACCAGTTGTCCACGAAGGACGGCATCGTCAGTGCTGCCTCGGACCCTGCGAAGAGTGTGAGTTACGGCGATCTGGTTGGCGGCAGGAAGTTCGACGTCGGTCTCGACGCGAACGCGAAGCGGAAACATCCCAGCACCTGGACCGTGCTCGGCACGCCGGTCAAGCGGCTCGACATTCCGGCATTGGCGACCGGGCGCTTCGAGTTCGTCCACAACGTTCGAGTACCCGGGATGCTCCACGGCCGTGTCGTGCGGCCGCCGTCGGTCGGCGCGAGTCTGGTGAGCGTCGACGAGTCTTCGGTGCGTGACATGCCAGGGCTCGTGAAGGTTGTTGTCAGGAACAACTTCGTCGGTGTCGTCGCGGAGAAGCCGTGGCAGGCGATCCAGGCAGCGGCCGGGCTGAAAGCGACGTGGTCGGCCGGCAGCGGATTGCCAGCCCAGAGCACATTCCACGATCGCATGCGCCAGAGCCCCTCGCGCGATGCTTTCACCGTGAACTCAGGTGACGTCGACGAGCAGCTCGCGGCTGCGGCGCAACTGGTGAGGGCCACCTACCTCTATCCGTACCAGATGCACGCGTCGATCGGGAGCGCCTGCGCCGTGGCCGACGTTCGGGGCGAGTCCGTTACCCTCTGGTCTGCGACCCAGGCTGTTCATCCGCTTCGAAATACCACGGCGAGGTTGCTTGGTATTCCGCCCGCCGGCGTGCGCGTTGTGTTCAAGATGGGCCCAGGGTGCTACGGCGTGAACGGCGCCGACACCGTGTCGTACGACGCCGCGCTGATGTCGCAGTCCGTTGGTAGACCCGTGCGCGTCCAGCTGGCTCGACAGGACGAGATGGCCTGGGAGAACTACGGACTGGCTTACGTCGTGGACCAACGTGTCGCCCTCGACGCCACAGGGACGATTGTCGCGTGGGACTACGAGGGCTGGTCCCCGTCGCGGGGAGGCCGACCCGGCGGAAACACGCCGGGCAACGTCGTGACCGGCTTCCTGGCCGGTTTCGAGCCACAGCCGTTCACCCCGCGTACGCCGGCTCCCCCGCCGGAGCGCGGGTTCGACAATGGATCCAACACCGCGCCGTCGTACGTCACCGGCTGCGTCGGCCAGGAATGCGGCGGCTGCGGTGTCGTGAAGAGCGAGCGCGTGCTCAATCACACGGTCGAGTCGCCGTTGTTCACCGGTCCGCTGCGCTCGCCTGCGCGGTTGCAGAACACGTTCGCGCATGAGTGCTTCATGGACGAGATTGCCGCGCGGCTCGAGGCGGATCCGGTCGAGTATCGCCTGCGGCATCTCCGTGATTCACGGCTGAGGAATGTGCTTGCGGCGGCGGCGAAGACAGCCGGTTGGGATTCGCGTCCGTCGCCGCGCGCGGTCGCTGGCCGTGCTGGCGTCGCGACCGGCCGGGGTGTCGCTTGCGTGCTTTACGAGGGCGACAACGGGTATTGCGCCAACGTCACCGAGTTGGAGGTCGATCAGGACACCGGCGTGATCACGGTGAAGCGCTGCGTCGTGGCCATGGACTCGGGTCCGATCTCGAACCCTGACGGCATCAGGAACCAGGTTGAAGGAGGAACGCTTCAGGGCGTCAGCCGTACGTTGCTCGAGGAGGTGACCTGGGACGCCGAGCGGGTGACGTCGGTCGACTGGCGCAGCTATCGCCCTCTCTACCTTGGTGCCGTCGTGCCGATCGTCGAGAGCGTGCTCATCAACCAGACCGATGTGCCCGCCATGGGTGCCGGCGAGACCGCGGTCACCGTGGTGGCGGCGGCCATCGGAAACGCGTTGTTCGATGCCACCGGCGTGAGGCTCCGGGAGATCCCCTTCACGCCAGAACGCGTGAAAACCGCGCTCGCTCGGCGGTGAATCGATCGCTCACGCGGGAGTTCAGACCACCCTCTGGTCGTACCGGTACCAGCTCGATTGGCGTGCGACCAGTTGTGTGGCGCGACACACACGCTCGACGTGGGGTCCTTGAATATCTCGATCAGCCGACGTTGCATCGACATCTGGCATGCGCAGGTGGCTGAGAGCCGTCTGATATCCTGCACCGATTGAGCAACGCTCGAGATTGACACCGGCGCCTCGCCGCGGCTCATGCGACACGCGCTGTTCGGAATTGGAGAGGGTGTATGTTGAATCGTCTGTTCGGAGAAAACATCGATCTGACCGCAGCGCTCATCGCGGTCGCGGTGGTTGTCGCGGTCGCCTGGGTCGCGGCCCACTTTTCCGCCAGGGGCATCCGTCTCGCGCTGTTTCGTCTGACGGACGAAGACGAGGAACGCTCGTTCGCGTCGCCGATTGTACGCACGCCGATCAGGATCGTCTGGATCGTGGTGTTTCTCCTCCTGACGGCGACGCTGATCTTCCCCGCGCTGGAGCTGGCTGGGGCAGAGCTGCGGTTTGGCCTGGGCCTGGAGACGCTGACGGCGTGGCTGCTCAGGTCCGGCCTGCGCGTGACGTTGATCCTGATGCTGGCGTACTCGATCAACCGCGTCGTGTGGTCCCTCGTTCATCGGATCGAGCTGCGGATCGGCCAGGAGGAAGGACCCGAGGGACTCGAGCGGATGAAGCGGTCACAAACACTCAGCCGACTCGTCCGAAACCTCGTCAACACGGTGGTCTTAGCGGTCGCGGCGCTCATGGTGCTCCAGGAGCTCGGTGTCAACATCATGCCGGTGCTGACCGGCGCCGGTATCCTCGGCCTGGCCGTCGGTTTTGGCGCCCAGACGCTGGTGCGCGACGTCATCAGCGGCTTCTTCGTCATCCTGGAAAACCAGGTGCGGGTGGGCGACGTCGCCAACATCGACGGCACCGGCGGTCTCGTCGAGAAGATTGGGCTCCGTACGATCACGCTTCGGGACCTGTCGGGCACGGTGCACATCATGCCCAATGGATCCATCGGCAAGCTATCGAACCTGACGAAGGACTTCTCGTTCTACGTGCTCGACATGGGCGTGGCCTATAAGGAAGACACCGACGAAGTCGTCCGAGTCCTGGAAGAGGTCGCGAAGGATCTCGCGGCCGATCCCGTGTACGGTCCCAGGATTATTGGACCGCTCGAGGTGCTGGGCGTCGACGCGTTTGACGAATCTCAGGTGACGATCAAAGTGAGGCTGAAGACTGTGCCAATTCAACAGTGGTCAGTCGGCCGCGAGTACCGTCGGCGGATCAAAAAGGCCTTCGACGCCAGGGGTATCGAGATCCCGTTTCCTCACCTGTCGGTGTACTTCGGCGAAGCCAGCAAGCCCTGGTTGTACAAGAGCGCCGACGCCGCGTCGGCCCCAGTCTCGGGCGAAGCGCCCGCTCCCGCCAACTGATTCAGCCGGCGGGCGGAGGTTGGAGCACGAATCGCAACCGCGACTCGTCGTTGCTTCCGAGCGGGTGCCGTGTCGCGGACGATTCGGCCCTCTTTCCCTGGAGGCGCAGCCTACCCCGGAGACCAGTTGAGTTGACGCGCTTCGGGTCCTGTTTCTGGGTTTCCCCGCCCGCGCCACCCACCGCGCAGAGTCCGCGCGGCGGGGACCCCGGGTCCTCGGCGCCCAGAAGGAACTGTCACGCGGAGGCGCCTGCGCGGCGGTCGGGGATGCCCCTCCCAGCGCCACCCGCCCCAAGGACGTCGTCAACTCAACTGGCTTTCGGGAGTAGACCGGCGGAATCGAAACGGAGACTGGCTCGCGCTCAGTCGACCGGCCGGGTGTTGCCGGCGACATTCGTTTCGGCGTCGGTCCGTTTGGCAAACAGATTCTTGATGCGATGCCACCACGTCTTGATCACGAAGAGCGCCCCGACGATCGTGGCAATCAGCGTCTGGACAAGAACGCTCCCGGTGCCGGGATCGATGTACGCGTGCAGCGCCGCAGGCGCTGCAAACAGCACCGCCACGGTGAGCTCGACCCGGTGGCGAGCCGTGGGCGACGAGTGTGGACGAGAGTGATCGCTCACGCTGGTGCTCCAATGATCTGCTTGCTCGCGCGACCGACGTCACCCGTGTCTCCACGGGCAACGGGCTGCGAGTCGAAGCGAATAAGCCAGGCGTTTAGCGCCGGGCGTCGAGTGCCGACCGACGAGTGGATGTCCAGCAGACCTATCTTACGCTGACCACGCCAGCAGAGGTTTACTGTGAGTAGCCGCACGCCGCGCTTCTTCGGGCGGAGCCTTCCTGGGGAGGGCCGTGGACGCCTGCGTGGCGCGCGGAACCGCGAGGTTGCGCATTGCTCAGGGATTCGGTGACCGATGTCTCCAATCTCTCATGCCAGCTCCCGATGGTCTCGCGCGCGAAGATGGTGCAGCGTGCGCTGGGAGGCGCCAAGCCGAACGCTCGACACGGTTTCGAACTCCTCGTCGAAGGCCGACTGGAACGCACTCCTCGAATACGCGTGAGTGTGGCCGCCGCGCGCGTCGATGAGTCGACGCGCCAGGGGATCGTCCTCAGGGACGAACTCGATGATGAGATCACGACACCGGCCACCGAAGGCGCGGGCAATTCTCCGCAGTGGCAGGTTGTTGCCGATCGCGAGATGGTGTACGAGCGCGAGGGCGATAATCGCGTCGGGAGCGATGCGCTGGAGAAACGGTTGGCGCTCGGTGTTTTCCCAGCCGATCCCGGGGCTCGGGTTTGCGATGTCCACGACGAGCGGAAGGACATTTGGCTGCGCCGCTTTCCGGCACTCGCGATAGTTGATTTCTACGACGGAAGGATCAGCGTCGACCGAGAGCACCAGGTCGGCACCAGAGGCGGCCACGCGGCTGTAGGTGCCGGTGTTTGCGCCCAGATCGCAGACGATGCGCGGGCGGCAGGCCGCCAGACACCCGCGAACCGCGTCTTCTTTCTCCCTGTCGTAGCTTGCGTCACGGGCGTCCGGCAAGCCGTAGTCGGTCCAGACCGTGCGAGTGGGTGTCCAGGTGAGTCCCCTGACGGCGCCGACGAGATTGTCAAGCAGAGCCAGCATGCCCCGCCGGCTGAGTCGCGACTGGGTCGAGGCGTGGGAGTCGCTCGCATGTTGGCGTTGAAATCGCGCATGGAGATGCAACTGGAGCACGAGCGCGGGCTTCAGCCAGCTGCGCGCCGGCAGGAGCGCTGTTGCCAGATCGAGCGGAATCCCCTCGTGATGGAGTGTGAGCATCCGTCCCAATCGCGCATCCCTCAGGCTCCAGAGCGCGAGCGGCGCGAGAAACGCCTCACAGAACTGGCGGTACGCGGCCCAAGGCTGCCCTTCGTGGTATCGGGTGAACGACAGCGTATCGATATGCACGGCACGTCCCTTGGCGAACTGCACGTTGTAGGCGCTCGCGTCCTTGAGCACCATACCGTGTTCGAGCGCAAGCTGCTGGATCTGGAGCGTAAGCAGAGCTGCCTCTTTCAGCTGGCTGAAGCACCACTCGTAGGGGTAGGAGATGAAGCCGACGGCCTCGGGCTGGATCACCGTGTAGGCGAGATTCGCATCAGCCGGGGGCGTGTCCGTTTCTTCGTGCGCGATCAGCAGTCCGTCGGCGACCAGACGCCGGTACAGCCCAGAGTCCATGAGGTTGCGATAGTCGCCAGCGTAGACAGTGTTGACCTGCCGATAGAGGCGGCCACAGCGGGTGAACACGAACCCGGCTGGATCGCGAAAAGATCCCGGTACCGTTTCGGTGGGCTGTTCCTTCATAGGACGTCTGAGATTCCCGTGGCGAGGCGGACCCTACTCCCTGAGACCACCTGAGACCAGTTGAGTTGACGCTCCTCGGGTCCTGTCGCTGGGTGTCCCCGCCCGCGCCACCCCACCGCGCAGAGTCCGCGCGGCGGGGACCCCGGGTCCTCGGCGCCCAGAAAGAGCTGTCACGCGGAGGCGCCTGCGCGGCGGTCGGGGATGCCCCTCCCAGCGCCACCCGCCCCAACGACATCGTCAACTCAACCGACCTCCGGACTAGCATAGCCGTACAAACCCGAACGCCGCCCCATCTCGCGTCACGTGGTACACGCCTTAGCCAAGAACGCATAGGGCGCGCCGCGTCAACCCGGACCTGCGGTCGCACATTCCATGCGCGCCCGCGCGCTGTTCCCTGTGGCTGAGACGGCTCCTCGTCGAGAAGGGATCGGCGATGCCGATGGCATCAGCGAACAGGCGTGTGTTCCTGTGGAACAGGCGACCCACGATCTTGCCCGTGACCCACATGCTGGGTCCCCCAGAGCTGGCGATAGAGCGGGCACGTGTCGACGAGCGTCTCGTGCCGACCCGAGGCGACCAGGCGCCCGTGTTCGATCACGAGAATCAGGTCGGCGCTTCGCAGCGTCGACAGTCGGTGCGCAATGGTGAACGTCGTCCGACCGCCGGTCAGACGGTCGAGCGCTGACTGAATCTTCACTTCGGAAATGGAATCGAGGTTCGAAGTGGCTTCGTCGAGAATCACCAGCGGCGCATTCTTGACGAGCGCCCTGGCGATGTTGACTCGTTGGATCTGTCCGGCCGAGAGAAGCCGCCCACCGACGCCGAGCACCGTGTCGTAGCCGTTCGGGAGCTTGACGATGTCTTCATGAATCTCGGCGGCCATCGCGGCGTGTTCGACGTCGGCATCAGAGGCGTCGGCTCGCCCGTACCGGATGTTCTCGCGTACGCTCGTGGCAAACACGAATAAGTCTTGCGTCACCAGTGCCAGGTAGCGATACACATCTGCCTTCCGGTAGTCTCGCAAGTCACGGCCATTGAGGACAATGCGGCCATCCGTCGGATCGTAGAATCGGGCGAGGAGGCTCGTCAGCGTGGTCTTGCCAGCCCCGGACGGTCCGACGATGCCGACATGCTGACCGGGAAGGACTTCGAACGACACGTTCGAGAGGACGGGGCCTCCGCTCTCGTATGCAAAGGAAACGTTCTCGAATCGAACTGACTCCAGCGAACCCGAAAATGGGATGGCATCAGGCCGATCCTGAAGCTCTGACTCGGTCCCCAACAGTACCCGCAGGCGATCGACGGAGGCCAGGTTCCACTGTATGTCCATGAATCGCGAGAAGCAGCTGCTCAGCGGTCCGTGGGCGGCGCGGAGGGCGACCAGTGCCGCGATCAGCGAGGGCACGGTGAGTCGTCCCGCCAGGACTTCGAACCCGCCAACCACCGTTACGACGACCACGCTCAGACCTCCGACCGAGTCGAGCAGAACACTGCTCAGCGCTCGCACCCGGACCGCCGCGATCATCTCGGAGAAATAGCGGCGCGCCGTGGCGAGACTATTTCGCGTTTCGGCCTCTTCTCCCGCGTAGACCTTGACCACGCGGACGCCTTCCATGAGTTGGAGCAGGAGGTCCGTGAGGCGGTACCCGTGCCCGCGGAGACTGAATGAGCGCCGCCGCACCTGCTTGATGAACCACCGTGACGGCAGCATCGCGAGCAGGAGAATCGGCAGCGATACCAGTACCAACCTGGGGCTGATGAACATGGCGGAGCCCGCGTACGCCAGTCCCTGCGCGCCTAGGACGAAGATGTCGGCGAAGGCGGAGACGGCCATGCGGGTCTTCGTGACATCCTGGCGAATCGACTCCACGAGATCGCCGCGATGACGTCGATTGAAGAAGGCGACCGGCAGACGAAGAAGGTGGGTGATGAGCGTTTGCATCAGGTCGAGTTCGAACCGCCTGACCAGTCGCTGTTGCGTGATCTGCGTGCCATAGGCGCAGAAGGCGCCCACGACGAACACCACGAGCATGAAGGCTGAAACGACCCACAGTGCAGTGGTCTGGCCGAGGGCCTCCGTCAGCCGGAGGCTGAGGCCCTCAGGTTCCCCCAGAACGCCCGTCAGAAAGTCACGGATCAGGAATACGACGGCGACCGTGCTGGCCGTTCGGGCGATGGAAGCCGCGCCGAACCCAGTCAGGAGCGCCCAGTGGACTCGGGCAAACGTGCGCGCGCGTGCCCATGCGAAGACCACGGCCGAGGAGGTTGGAAGTGAATGAGAGTCCATTAAGAAGAGCGCCCGGTGCGATGGTACTATCGGCGCCGTTGCCTGGCGCGGCCAGTTCGCTCTCAGCGCAACAATGCGCCAGATCGTGCAGGCATCCAAGGGACGGTACGGCTCCGGCGACCGTGGACACGGGCACGGCGTATGCCGATACGTACGCATCAGGAACACCATAGTCAAGCGTGGTCCTAGGAGAAGCGCGCGCGTCGCGGCCTGGCTCGCCGATGACGTACACGACAGTGGGACGATGCCGGCTGGTCAGAACATGCGATTCTCGTACACCCGATGCGACAGCCTTCCGAGGCTCGGCTGGTGCGCCCATCTGCGGCGCGGCAGCGGAGTCGCGCGCGTCTATCACGGGCCCTGGGTCGAGACGCGCGACGACTGGTTTGTCGAGGGTGCGTGGACGGGCCAGTTCGAGAGGGGAGAACTCGACAAGGCGCTGTTCCTCGTGGGGAGCGGCGGCGTCGTCCGCAGCGGTCGAGCCGTCTTCTGCACCCAGACCGACATGATCGAGCGCTTGTATTCGATTCGCGCCGGCGACGACCTGTTCATGTCGAATTCAATGGCCTTCGTTCTGGCGATGACTGGCGATGAGCCCGACCCGTGCTATCCGTTCTACGCTCGTAAGCTGCGCAGGTTCGTCATAGACGGCATCTGCCGAAAGCGCAAGGTGCTCCGCACCAGGCTCGGGCGGCGGGTTGAGTTACACGAGTACTGTCAGGTCGCAGTGAGCGACGACTTGAGGCTGGTGCGCATCGAGAAGCCTGCCTTCCGTCGGCCGGCGAGCTTCGAGGATTACCGCTCGATGCTGCACGGTGTGCTCGGTGCGGTACTGGAGAACGCAGCCTCGCCGGAACGCCGGCATCGGCGCTACGAGGGATTGGCGATGGTCTCGGGCGGGTACGACTCGAACGCTGTCGCGGCGCTGCTGAGTGGGCTGGGCGTGCGCGAGGCGATGACCATCTACGACGGGCGGCCAGGCGTTGACAGCGGGGAGGAAGTGGCGCGGCTTCTGGGAATGGCGGTACGCGCTTATGGGCGCACCGACTTTCGCGTGACCCCTGGCATCGATGAAGCGGAGTTCCTGTCCTGGCCTGACCAGGCGTCCGACATCGTGCTCGCGGCGTGCTTCGAGCAGCTGGTCGGCAAAGTTCTGGTCGCGGGTCGTTACGGCGACGTTGTGTTCGACAGCGACCCGTCCAAGATGCTCAACGGTTTTCGCTTGCCGCGTGACCATGCCGTCGGGGGTTCACGGATGCTCGAGTTTCGATTGCGGTGCGGGTTCTTCAATTTCAATCCCTTGTTCACCGGGGGGTTGCACCTGTCGGCGATGCGCGGCATCACGACCTCGCACGAAATGACGCCCTGGCGTCTGGAAGGGAGCTACGATCGCCCGATTCCACGGCGAATTCTCGAAGAGGCGGGAGTTCCGCGCGGGATGTTCGGGGTGACGAAACGCAAGTCCGCGTATTACGTGTTCAGGTCTCTCACGGACTTGAGTGCTTCGGGTCGCGCCGACTTCGAGTCGTACCGTCGCTCGATGCCACGCCCTGGGTTGCTGTTCCGCGGACTGGTGAAAATTCGGTCGACGTGCGAAACGGCCGCGAGGGCGACGAAGCGAGTCTGGTGGACCGGGGGCAAGACGGCCGAATCGCTGATCCCGTTGCTCTTCCGGGTTCAGGCCTGGGACGACATGAACTTCGCGATGCACTGGGGGCAGGCTCGAGTCAGGCCGCGCTACGGGGAAGCCGTAAAGGCGCGGGCGGCCTGCGCTGCGGGCTCAGCCAACACCGCCCTCCGTAACGGGTGACATGGACACGAACCTCGCCCTGATTCTCGAGACACTCGCGGGCAGTCAGCCCGCGGCGCCGGCGATTCACGTCCCCGGGCGCACGACGTTGAGATATGCGGATCTGGGCGAACAGATTAACTACGTTCGTGAGCGTCTTGGCGAATGGGGAATCGCGCCAGGCGACGTGATCGCCGCGGTCATACCGACACGACCGGAGATGGCCGTGGCCTGCGCCACGATTCCGGCCTCCGCAGCGCTCGCTCCGTTGAGTCAGTCGCTCACCGTCGAGGCGTATCGTGAACTGCTGACCCGTCTGCGACCGAAAGCGGCCATCGTGCCGACGGATATCCGCCATCCAATTCGCATGGCCGCCGAGCGTTGCGGCGTGGCCGAGATCACCCTCGCCAGCGATCTCTCGCGGCCAGCCGGGATGTTCAGCCTCGACCTGGCCCGGCCGGATGTCTCTCTGCGCCTTCCCGCCACTGCAGACACGGATATGGCGTACGTCATCTGTACCTCGGGTACCACAGGAAGCCAAAAGCTGGTACCCATTGCTCACCGGCGCAGCGCGTCGTTCGCCAGGGCGATTGGCGATTGGTCGCGGATGACGCCACACGATGTCGGATGTCACCTTGTGCCGCTGCACCATGGCCATGGATTGAACTCCGCGCTCATGGTGCCGCTGCTCAGGGGATCGTCGACTGTGTGTCTGCCGGAATCCGACATCGAGGCGTTCTACCGCGCGCTCGATGTCTATCGGCCGACGTGGCTCACGGCCGTGTTTACGATTCACAAGGCGATTCTCCAGCGCGCAGCCGATCACCGAGACGTTGTGGCCAGAAGCAGCTTCCGCTTCCTCAAGGTGGGGTCCGGGGCGCTGGATTCGCGAGAAATCGACCAGCTCGAGCAGATATTCCGCGCGCCGGTACTGTCCGCGCTCATTGCTCAGGAGGTCTTCCTCGTCACGCACGATCCCCTGCCGCCGCGTGTCCGCAAGCATGGATCCGTCGGTCTGCCCGTGTGCAACGACGTGGCGATACTCGGAGACGCGGGCGCCTTCTGCCAGCGCGGCGAGACCGGCGAAATCGTGGTCCGGGGTCCGACCGTGTTCGACGGCTACCTCGACGATCCAGAGGCCACGGCCGCGGCATTCGTGGACGGCTGGTGTCGCACGGGCGATCTTGGACGCTTCGATGACGACGGATACCTCTTCCTCGAAGGCCGCGTCAAAGATCTCATCCACCGGGGCGGTGAGAAGTTTTCGCCCCTGCAGATCGACGTCGCGATCGAGGCGCTTGCCGGAGTACACGCGGCAGCCACCTTTGGTGTTCCGCACCCGACGCTTGGGGAGGAGGTCGCCACGGCCGTCGTCAAGGACGCCGATGCCGCGATCGACGAAGCGCAGATCATCACGCACGTCCGGCAGCAACTGGGCCCGAAGGGGGCGCCGCGTGCGGTCTATTTCGTCGATGACCTGCCGCGGACCGACAGCGGCAAGATTCGGCGATCCGAACTGCCGCGGCTGCTGGGTCTCGACCGACCCGCCGTGTCAGCTCCGGTTGATTCGGTGCTGGACGATCCTGCCCAGGCGTTCTCGCCGCTCGAGGCCGCGCTGGCGAGCCTGTGGTCGGCCGTACTTCAGCGGAAGAGCGTGGGCGCGAACGACGATTTCTTCCTACTCGGTGGCGATTCGCTGCGTGGTGTCCGGCTGCTCACAGGCGTGAAAGCGGTGTTCGATGTCGACTTGACTCTCGATCGGCTGCTGGGCGACGCCGCCACCATTGCCGGGATGGCGCGGGCGATAGAAGCCGTTCGCTCGAGGGCGGCCGATCCTGGGCAGCGGGCGGGCGACTCCGGCAGCCAGCGGACCCCGACCAGAATCCCGCGCCGGCATGAGGGCGGGCCGGCCATTCTCTCGGATACGCAACGACGGATGTGGTTCCTTGCACGGCTCGACCCGCACAGCGCGGCCTACAACGAGAGCCGCGCCTATGAGTTGAAAGGTGACATCGATCTCGGCGCCCTCGAACGAAGCGTCCGTTACCTGGTCCGTCGCCACGAGATCCTGCGCACGACCTATACGCTGATTGACAGCGAGCCGCGGCAGTTGGTGCGGGACGAATCGTTCATCGGCCTTGAAACGATCGATTTGAGCTCGACACCTGTCGAGGAGCGGAACCAGGCGTTGCACCGCCTGCTGCTCGCCTGGGTGACCAGGGCCTTCGACCACGAATCCGGGCCGCTGCTGCGGTGCGTCCTCGTGCGCCTGGGCGAGCGGGAGCACGTGTTCCTGCGCGTCTGGCATCACATCGTTTCAGACGGCTGGTCGAGCGGTATCTTCAATCGCGAGCTTTCCGCCGCCTATCGGGCGTTCGTCGAGGAGCGCGAGCCGGACCTTCCTTCGCTGCCGATTCAGTATGCCGACTATGCCGTGTGGCAGGGCGAGGGGCTGCAGGGAGAGGCGTTGGGGCAACTTGCGTACTGGAAGGGCCAGCTTGCCGGTGTCGCGACCCTCGAGCTGCCCACGGACCGGGCACGCCCCCCGGTGCCGAGCCACCAGGGGGCACATCTGGTCGTCGACTATTCTGCCGGGTTGACCCAGGCCCTCAAGGAACTGGCCCGCCGCGAAGGGGCCACGCTGTTCATGGCGCTGCTCGCGGCCTACCAGGTGCTGCTCTATCGCTACAGCGGCCAGGAGGACATCGCGGTGGGCACACCAATCGCCGGGCGAGGACATCCCGATCTGGAAGGTCTTATTGGATTCTTCGCCAATACCCTGGTCCTGCGGTCGGACCTGTCGGGCAATCCCTCGTTCCTCGCGCTGATGGCGCGCGTGCGAGACACCGCTCTGGGAGCCTACGCGCACCAGGACCTGCCCTTCGAGAAGCTCGTGGAGGAGCTGGCCCCCGCGCGTGACCTGAGCCGCAATCCTCTATTCCAGGCGAGCTTCAACCTGCAGAACGTTCCGGGTGGATCGCTCGCACTCGATGGCGTCGTGGTAGACCAGCTGCCGTTCGAGGACCGGACGGCGAAGTTCGACCTCACCCTCGCGATGCACGAGTCGGCGGCGGGGTTGCGCGCGACCTGGAACTTCGCGAGCGATCTGTTCGATGCCGCGACCATCGAACGCATGGCTGCGCATTTCCAGGTCCTGCTCGAGGCGATCGTTGCTCATCCGGAACAATCCATCGGCCGGCTGCCGCTGCTCGCCGAGGCGGAACGTCACCAGTTGCTGGTCGCGTGGAACGATACAGCGATCGAGTATCCCAGAGACCGCTGCGCGCACCAACTCTTCGAAGCGCAGGCTGCACGCACACCCGACGCCGTGGCGGTGGTGTACGAAAGCAGCCAGTTGACGTATGCCGAGCTCAACGCGTGTGCCAATGAGCTGGCTCACCGTCTCATTGGCATGGGGGTGGGTCCCGAGACGCTAGTGGGCATCTGCACAGCGCGCTCGGTCGAGATGGTGATAGGCATACTCGGAATCCTCAAGTCGGGCGGCGCGTACGTGCCCTTCGATCCCAGCTGGCCCTCGGACCGAGCGCGGCTGGTGATGGAGGATGCCCGGCTGGCCGCCATGGTGGCCCAGCGAGCCCATGGAGAGCGGCTGCCTTCAGACATTGTCCCCGTGTTGTTCGTGGAACCTCGGGCGGAATCCGACGCACAGGCCGAGAACAATCCTGATGTTCCGGTGTCGCCAGCGAACCTCGTGTACGTGCTGTACACGTCAGGCACCACCGGTCTGCCCAAAGGGGTGCTCGTCGAGCATCGGCAACTCGTCCAGTATGTATGGGCGGTGTCAGAGCGGATTGCTCTCGACCCATGTGGCAGCTACGCGATGTTGCAGCCGCTGACTGTGGATGCCTGCCAGACGATGATCTTCCCGTCACTGGCGCGAGGCGGCACGCTTCATCTGATTAGCGAAGAGCGCGCCTTGGATGCGACGAAGTTATCGGCGTACCTTCGCGATCGTCGCGTCGACTATCTCAAGATTGCCCCGTCCCACCTGGCCGCTCTGCTGGATCAGCTGCCTTCACCAGCGTTGCTCCCGGAGCGCGCGCTGGTACTCGGCGGCGAGGCGTCTCATTGGGATCTTCTCGAACGACTCTGGTCCATGCCTTCTCGCTGCGCCATCTGGAACCACTACGGACCCACCGAGACCACGGTGGGCGTATCGGCGTGCAGACTCAGCCCGGCGGATTCCAGACATCCGATGACGGCGCCAATCGGACGACCGCTCGCCAACGTGCGGTACTACGTTCTGGACGAGCGTCTGGAGTCGGTGCCGGTTGGTGTACCAGGCGAGTTGTGCATCGGCGGTGAACAGGTTGCTCGCGGCTATCTGAATCGACCGGAACTGATGGCCGATCGGTTTGTGCCAGACCCGTTCAGCGAGTCGCCGAACGCCCGGATGTACAGGTCAGGGGACCAGGTGCGGTATCTGGCAGGCGGGCAGCTTGAGTTTCTCGGCCGCAAGGATCAGCAGGTCAAGATTCGCGGCTTCCGAATCGAGCTGGGCGAGATCGAGGCGGTGTTGCGCGCCGCCGAGGGTGTGCGCGACGCGGTCGTATCGGTCGGCGACGCTGCCGCTGGAGGAAGGCGACTGGTGGCCTTCATCGTTCCTGATGAGAGCGCCGCGCTCGACGATCGAGGGTTGAGGGCGAGTCTCGCGATGCGGTTGCCAGATTACATGGTTCCGACGCAGTTTGTTCGGCTTCCGCACTTACCGCGGACTCCACACGGCAAGGTGGATCGCAAGGCCCTTGTGGTACCCGAAGCAACGGCATGCGCCTTCGAGGCCCCGGTCGGCGAGATCGAGACCACATTGGCCCAGATCTGGGCTGACGTGCTCAAACTCGATCGAGTTGGACGTCGTGACAATTTCTTCGAACTGGGCGGCCACTCGCTGCTGGCGGTGAGCATGCTCGAACGTATGCGTCAGGCAGGACTGCATGCTGACGTACGCGCACTTTTCGTCACGCCTACGCTGACTGAACTGGCCGCTGCGGTGGGCGCTGACAGCTGTGCGGTTGAAGTTCCCGCCAATCGCATTCCGCCAGGTTGCGACGCGATCACCCCGGACATGTTGCCGTTGGTGCAATTGACGTCCGACGACATCGAGCGCATCACCGGTATGGTAGCCGGGGGCGCCGCCAACGTACAGGACATCTACCCTCTGGCGCCCCTGCAGGAAGGCATCCTGTTTCACCACCAGCTGTCAACCGAGGGCGATCCCTACTCGGCGTCCACCATGCTGGCCTTCGACAGCCGGGTCAGGCTGGAGAGGTATCTGCAAGCTCAGCAGGCCGTGATCGACCGGCACGACGTGCTGCGCACCGCGCTGCTGTGGAAGGGGTTGCCCGAACCCGTGCAGGTCGTGTGGCGACGGGCGCCGCTCATGGTGGAAGAAGTCGACATTGCCAGCGGCGGCGATGCGGCCGAACAGCTGCGATGGCACTTCGATCCCCGGCGCCACCGGCTCGATCTGCATCGGGCGCCCATCATGCGAGTCTTCGTCGCTCAGGATGCGGCCAACGCGCGCTGGATCATGTTGCGCGTGTCCCACCACATCGTGTCCGATCACACCTCCACGGCGGTCGTGCGGCATGAGATTCAGGCTCACCTGCTGGACCAGGCCGACCGTCTGGCCACACCACTGCCATTCCGCGACTTCGTCGCCCAGGCGAGGCTGGGGGTGTCCGCTGAAGAGCACCAACGGTTCTTCCAGAACATGCTCGGCGACGTGGACGAGCCTACGACGCCGTTTGGCCTCACCGATGTCTACGGCGGCGGTTCGGAGATCGGCCAGGCCGAGCGCCCGGTGGAGGCATCGCTCGCCAGGCGGTTGCGCGAGCGTGCACGTGCCGTCGGGGTGAGCGCCGCCAGCGTGTGCCACCTGGCCTGGGCGCAGGTGCTGGCGCGGGTGTCGGGACGAGACGATGTCGTATTCGGCACGGTGTTGTTTGGCCGGATGCAAGCCGGCCTGGGAGCCGACCGGGTGCTGGGGCTCTTCATGAACACACTGCCGCTCCGCATCCGGGTTGGCGACAGAGGAGCGGAAGACAGCCTCCGGGATACGCACGCACTGCTCGCGCAACTGTTGCGCCATGAGCACGCTCCACTCGCCCTGGCGCAACGATGCAGCGCAGTGCCGGCGGCGACGCCGCTCTTCAGCGCTCTGCTGAACTACCGCCACACGCCCGCGACCGAAGCCTCGACCCCGACCCGCACCGCGTCTGAAGGGATCGTGCCCTTGCCGGGTCATGCAGGTCGTACCAACTATCCCTTGAAGATGGCTGTTACCGATCGGGGCGAAGGCTTCGTCCTTTCCACTCAGGCGCAGACGCCGATCGATCCGCAGCGAGTCTGCGCGTTCATGCACACCGCGCTCGAGCAGCTGGTCAGCGCGCTGGAGAGCGCACCGGCCACACCGCTACGCAGGATCGACGTATTACCCGCATCGGAACGCGCTCTGCTTCCGGACCCGACGATCCCAATCGACACGCCCGTTCAGCCGCCGGTCGTCGAGCAAGTACTTGGGTGGGCGCACACTGCTCCGGACCGAGTCGCTGTTCGCGCGGCCGGCAAGCAGTGGACGTACACCGACCTGACTGATCGCGCTGGGTCGCTCGCGACGGCGCTCCAGGGCATGGGCATCGGACGAGGCGACGTCGTGGCAATCGTCGGGCCGCCCGGCTTCGGGTTCGTCGGCGCGATGCTGGGCGTCCTCATGAGCGGGGGCGCCTTCCTGACGATCGATCCTGCGCTGCCAGCCAGGCGCAAGCAAATCATGCTGGCTGAGGCGCGGGCGAAAGCCGTCTGTGTCATCGGGCCGTCGAACGGCGGCGAGGACTACCTCGAGACTGGCGGCACGCTCGCCGTCCTCCGTACGGATCTCGAACTGGCCTCGTATGTCGGGCCCGAGAAGCACAGGGGGCAGGCGTGGTCGCCGCCGGCGGTGGATGGGAACGATCCGGCGTACGTGTTCTTCACCTCCGGAAGCACGGGCCAACCCAAGGCGATCCTCGGTTGCCACAAAGGGCTCAGTCACTTCCTGCGGTGGCAGCGTGGCGCCTTCGCGATTGGCGCTGAAGATCGTGTGTCACAGCTGATCGGTCTCACGTTCGACGCGTTGCTGCGGGATGTGTTTCTGCCGTTGACCAGCGGTGCGACGTTGTGCGTGCCAGCGGAGACCGATCTGCTGGACACCATCGGATGGATGCAACGCGAGGGCGTGACGGTCGTGCATACGACTCCGACGGTCATGCAGTCGTGGCTGCTCGATGGTGAGCGACGGATCGATCTGCCATCCCTGCGCTGGCTGTTCATTTCCGGTGAGCCGCTCACCGATGCGCTGATCGGCAGGTGGCGTCGGATCATCTCGAGCCCCGCGCAGCTCGTGAACTTCTACGGGCCAACCGAAACGACGATGATCCGCTGTTTCCACATCA
>Ga0326597_10002675_pt1 | contig 26402 bp, 23 predicted proteins | sample RVTome_12_FD_203789 | JGI IMG/M metagenome (GOLD analysis project Ga0326597, IMG submission 203789) | Soil microbial communities from uranium-contaminated site in the Upper Colorado River Basin, Wyoming, United States - RVT100D185 | ecosystem: Environmental > Terrestrial > Soil > Contaminated >... | reverse complement strand
GTGCGGCTTGGTCCGCTCAAACTTGCCCTTGGCCATTTTTTTGCTCCGTCCTCGCTAAATCCAACACCGCCATAATCCCTGCCGCCTACCCGGGTCCGGCGCCCTACCCTGCAACCCACAGAAAAATTCAAATGCATTTCCACTCACAGAATTCGCCGACGACAAAAGTCGACCGCGAATTCTGGTGCCCATGGCGCGGATTGAACGCGCGACCTCTCCCTTACCAAGGGAGTGCTCTGCCACTGAGCTACATGGGCGGAGGAAATGTCGTCGTCTTCGTCCCCGTCGAGACACATCCGTCTGCTTGAATCACACTCCCGCAAGAACCGAGTGGAGCGGGTGAAGGGAATCGAACCCTCGTCGTAAGCTTGGAAGGCTTCTGCTCTACCATTGAGCTACACCCGCCCGATGTGACACCGCTTTTTTCGAGAGAATCCATGGCCCCGCTGGCCCGCAAATTCTGGTGGAGGGGGAAGGATTCGAACCTTCGAAGGCTGAGCCAACAGATTTACAGTCTGCCCCCTTTGACCGCTCGGGAACCCCTCCGAACGAAACCGAGCATTATCTGGAGTTTTCCCGTTACTGTCAAACGACTTAGCGCCCGGCGGGCGCCGGGGAGCGGCCCGAGACACGGCCGGTTCGGCACCAATCCACCGTTCGGGTTTTTGTCCGGTGGCAACGTTGTAACGAACGTGCTCGTACCAGCCGGCAAGGTCAATCAATAATCTGTGGCGCACACTTCGGGGCGAACGTTCGGATGCCCATAAATAATCGTCGATCGTAGTTTTCACGCGCGCTTTCCCCCGGGGCACACAGGGCTGGGCGGCGCGCCACGCGCCAGATCCGTTTACCGAATTAACCCATTGTTGTTTAAACGTTTTATGTGTCAGGCGCCGCCCGATCCGCTGATGCTGGTGCCGCCGCAGACGAACCACGTCTGGCCAGTGATGTAGTCGCTGTCGCGCGCGAGCAGGAATAGCGCCACGCGAGCAATATCGTCCGGGGTGCCGACGCGTCCAACCGGAACACTGTCGATGACAGCCTGGCGTTTTTCGCTGCCGAGCGGATGGCCGCGGTCAAACAGCTCGGTCGCGACCGGCCCCGGCGCAATCGCGTTCACGGTGATGCCGTCGATGCCGAGCTCAAGACACAGGGTGCGGGTCATGCCCACCAGTCCCGCCTTCGCCGACGAATACAGCGTCCGCTGCGTCTTGCCCAGTATCGCGCGCGAGGAAATGCTGAGAATGCGGCCGAACTTGACCGCGCGCATGCCCGGCGCAAACGCCTTGATGAGAATGAGCGCAGCACGCACATTGAGGGCCATCACGTAATCGAAGTTCTCCGGCGTCGCCTCTTCCAGCGGGCCAGGCATGTTGACCCCGGCATTGTTGACGAGAAAGCGAACCGCATAGTCCCGCGCGACCGCTTGCGCCGCCGCCTGCGCCTGCGCTGAATCAGCCAGATCGACTTGAACGAAACTCAGATTGTCATGCTTCAGCCGCGGTGGCCGCCGCTGCAACGTCACTACGTGATGTCCGCCCTCGAGCAAATGCCGCGCGATCGCCTCGCCGATACCAGAACTCGCGCCAGTAACCACCGCCACCTCTTCCGGCATGGCCGTTTTCCCCGGTGTCCTTAAGTGCGAGCGAATCTAAATAAACGCCAGCGACATGTCAACACTGCAGGACGCAACGTGCGCGCACCACCGATCGAACCTAGGATCAGCCCGCGCGGGATTTGCGCGAGAACAGATGCTGTTCAATCGGCTCGCGCGTAGCGCGCGGGCCGCTCACGACGAAGCGGGAGCCGAGGCAAGCGCTTCGTGAATGGCGTGTGCGGCGCGCTTGCCAGCGCCGGCTGCGAGGATCACCGTCGCAGCGCCGGTGACCGCGTCGCCACCGGCAAACACGAGCGACTTCGACGTCAGCCCCGTCTGCTCATCTGCCACGAGGCAGCCCTTCTTGTTCGTGTTGAGACCCGCCGTGGTCCGTGTCAGCAGCGGGTTCGGGGTCGTGCCGATTGCCAGAACTACATTCTCCACCGGGAGCACGAACTCGCTGCCCTCGATCGGAATCGGCCGGGCGCGGCCGGATGCGTCGGGCTCGCCGAGCTTCATCTTCTGGCACTTGAGGCCGCTCACCCAGCCGCTGCCATCGTCGATGACTTCGAGCGGGTTGGTGAGCCAGTGGAACTTCACGCCCTCCTCGATCGCGTGGTGGTACTCCTCGACGCGGGCGCTCATCTCCTTGTCGCTGCGGCGGTAGACAATCATCGCTTCCTCGGCGCCCATGCGCAGCGACGTGCGCACGGCGTCCATAGCCGTGTTCCCTGCCCCGATCACCGCCACGCGCCTGCCCACGCGTACAGGGGTGTCGGCCTCAGGGTCATAGCCGCGCATCAGGTTGATGCGCGTGAGGAATTCGTTGGCGGACATTACGCCGTTCAGGTTCTCGCCCGGGATGCCGAGGAACTGCGGCAGACCGGCGCCGGTCCCGATGAACACCGCCGCGTAGCCCATCCTGTTGAACAGATCGTCGAGCGTGAGCGTCTTGCCGATAATAACGTTACAGACAATCTCGACGCCCATCGCCTTCAGCAAGCCGATTTCCCAGTCGAGAATCGCCTTCGGCAACCGGAATTCCGGGATGCCGTAGCGCAGCACGCCACCCGGCGCGTGCAGCGCCTCATAGATGGTGACGGGATAGCCTTGACGCGCAAGCTCGCCGGCGCACACGAGCCCCGAAGGGCCGGCCCCGATGACGGCGACTTTCTCCTGGCGCGTGATCTTGGCCTCGACATTGGGCGGCTGCGTGCGCTCCCAGTCGGCCACGTAGCGCTCTAGGTGGCCGATCGCCACCGGGTCGAAACGCAGCGTCATGCTGCAGTCGGCCTCGCACTGCGATTCCTGCGGGCAGACGCGCCCGCAGATCGCCGGCAGCGGATTCGCCGAGCGCAGCATCTTGGCGGCAGCAGCCATGTCGCCGGTCGCCACAGCATGGATGAATTCCGGGATCGGGACGTTCACCGGACAGCCGCCGACGCACACCGGATCCTGGCAGCGCAGGCAACGCTCGGCCTCGAACCCGGCCTGGGACACCGTGTAACCTTCGTTCACCTCCATGAAATCGTGCGCGCGCGTCACCGGCTCACGTACGGGCATTGTGGTTTTTTCTGCGCGTTTGACGGGCATTACCTTGCCTCCCGGATTTCCATGCAGGCGAGACGGTCGAGCGCCTTCTTCTCTTCCTTGACGTAGGCCTTGTTGCGGCGCATCGCGACGTCGAAGTCGACTTCATGGGCGTCGAAGCACGGGCCGTCAACACACGCGAACTTAGCCTTTCCGCCCACATTGACGCGGCAGCCGCCGCACATGCCGGTGCCGTCGACCATCAACGGATCCATCGAGACCAGCGTCTTGACCCCGGGGCCGCGCGTGGTCTCCGCGACGGCACGCATCATCGCCATCGGACCGATTGCGACCACATGATCCGGTCGCCCCGGCCCATCGCCGTCGATCATTTGCGCGAGACGCTGCGTGACGAAGCCCTTGAAGCCGGCCGAGCCGTCGTCGGTGCAAACTTCAACGTTGGTGCACAGCGGCCGCAGCTCGTCGGCCAGGATCAACAGGTCTTTGCTGCGCGCGCCGAGGATCGCCGTGGTCTTGTCGCCACGCGCGGTGAACGCGCGCATCAGGCAGAGCAGCGCGGCCGAGCCGAAGCCGCCGCCCACGCCGCAGACGTGGCCGCCGGGTGCGATCTCAATGTGCCCGCCCAGCGGGCCCGCGACGTCGAGGATCTCGTCGCCGGCTTCGAGCGCGCACACCCGCTTGGTCGTCGCGCCGACTTCCTGCACGACGATGGTGAGCGCGCCCGCCTCACGGTCGTAGTCGGCGATGGTGATCGGAATGCGCTCGCCGCCCTCGCGCACGCGGAGCATCACGAACTGGCCGGGCCGCGCTGATGCTGCGATCAGCGGCGCCTCGATGCGGAAGAGCTTGGTGACCGGGGTGAGCTGGCGCGTTTCGATTATTCGGGGCATGTTTGTCTCCCGCTAGGAATTTGCCGGACGCTCGCCCGGAAAATTCCTTAAAGATGACCACCCAAAAAAGAACGGCGAGAGAGGACAGCGGCGGGCCCCCGCGGCCACGGATCTTGATCCAGCAAAAATTGTCCCTATCAGCTTCATCCAATTCCTCAAGCGCTTTTCGTTAAGGAATTTGCCGGCGCGAAGTCCGACAAACTCCTAGAGCAGTGGATGCTCGTGCATCGCCTTCATCCGCGCCCACCGGCGGTCGGTTTCGGCCTGAATGCCATCGATGATGGCGGCGTTCTCCGGTTTGGCGAGGTGGCGGGTCTTGCCCATGAGCTTGAGCCAGTCTGATACCGGGTGGCGGCGGCCGGTCGCGTCCGGGTCGTAGGTGAGCGTCGTGTGGCCGTTTTCGATCTCGTAGAGCGGGAAGAAACAGCTGTCGATGGCTGCCTGCAGCACCGGCTGCGCGGCGTCGTCCGCCGTGCGCCAGTTGAGCGGGCAGTAGGACAGGATCTTGCCGTACACAAGCCCCTCGTTCTTCGCGTAATACTGGGCTTTCGCCACCTTGCGCATCAGGTCCTCGGGAAAGCCCTCGCTCGCCGTGAACACGTAAGGCAAATGGCACGCAGCGAAAATCTGGGCCGTATCCTTATGGTGGTAGCGCTTGCCCTGCCTGCTCACGCCGACCTCGCTCGTGGAAGTGCGGTGGCCGAACGGCGTCGAGTAGGAGAGCTGCGCGCCGGTGTTCATGTAGCCTTGGTTGTCGTACTCCAGGATCATCATCCGGTGGTTGCGGTTCGCCGCGCCGATTGCCGGACCCATACCGATGTCCATGCCGCCGTCGCCGGAGATCATCACGAAAGTGATGTCCTTGGAGTCGGGCAGCTCGCCACGGCGGATGCGCTCGTAGTACATCTCGACGAGTCCCGACAGCGTCGCCGCGCCATTCTGGAACAGGTTATGGATGTAATTGATGCGGTGCGCCGTTGTGGGGTAGCCGGTGGTCACGACCATCGCGCAACCCGTCTGGAACAGCACCACAACATCGCCTTCCATGGCGTTGTAGACCTGGTGCAGCGTCGGGAAGGCGCCGCAGCCCGGGCACGCGCCGTGTCCGGGACCGATGCGGTTGGGCACCTCGGTCATCTTCCACAGCGGCTGGAGCTCGACCTTGAGCCGGCCGGTTGCCGGGTCGCGCTGGACCTGCGCCATGCCTCGCGGAACATCGGCTCCGGTGACCGGCGGCAGGCCGGTGCGCGGCCGGCTGTCGGGCCGACCGGCTGTGGCCCCGTAATAGGCAAAGGGCTCGTAGATGCGATCCGACTTTGCCGCTGCAATCGCCTGCGCGAAGAACTGCTCGGCATCGTCCCCGTAGAAGTCTTTGCCGCCAAGGCCGTAGATGCGCGACAGGACCCGGGTATGATTCCGCGGGTCGATCTGGATCGCGGCGCGCACCTCGAGCGAGAGGTTGCCGCCACCGGCACCGTAGGAATCCGCGCGGTCGCCAATGGTGACGGCCTTCACGCGCTTGAGCGCGTGGCGGAATTCGTCCGCCGGGAACGGCCGCAGGACGTTGGGCGAGAGCACGCCCACCTTCTCGCCCTTGCCGCGCAATTCGTCCGCCGTTTCCTTCGCGGTCTCGGCGGCCGAGTTGAGCAGCACTGTGGCGAACTCGGCGTCGTCCATGCGGTAGGCGTCGAGCACAGGGTAGGCCCGGCCCGTCATTTTTTCCAGTTCGGCGAGCACCTCGGGGATCACCCGCCGCGCAGCGTCCATCGCGTGCGAGAGCTGAACCTTGTTGTTGATGAGGTCCGGGTCGTTCATGTACGGCCCGAAGGTCGTCGGGTGTCCGATATCGAGCGGCGTGGGCATCGGCGGCCGCTCGCCGAGGAACCGGCGGACCGGCTCGAGATCGTCGAATACCTGGATGCGGCGCTTCTGGTGGCTCGTGAAAAAGCCGTCGTACGCGACGAGTACCGGCAAGCGCACATCGCGGTGCTCGCCGATCTTTATGGCGGCGAAGTTGAGGTCGTACACGGCCTGCGGGTCGCGCGCGCAGAGCATGATCCAGCCGGTGTTGAGCGCGTAGTAGATGTCCGAGTGGTCGCCACGGATGTCGAGCGGCCCGGAGATCGCCCGCGCCGCGATGTTGAGCACCATCGGCACGCGCGTGCCCGCCTGGACCGGCAACTGCTCGAGCGCGTAGAGCAAACCCTGCGAACTGGTGGCGTTCAACACGCGCCCGCCGCCCAGCGCCGCGCCGTAGCAGATCCCAGCGGCACCGTGCTCGCCGTCACCTGCGACCATCACGATCTCGTGCTCGCCATTGGCGCGCATCTTTGAGAGATTCTCGGCGACCTCGGTCGAGGGCGTGATCGGGAAGTAACCCATCAAGTGGTAGCCGATGTCTCGCGCTGCGAGCGCCGCGGCTTCGTTGCCGCTCTTGAACTCGAGTTTCTGTCGCACGCCACCCGCCGGAACGTCCGTCGCGCGGGCCATATTGGCCAAAGCCTGATCCGTCATGGTTTCCCTCGTCATCCGATCAGATCCGGGAACAATGGCACGCGCAGCCGGTCGGCAAGGCCGGGCGTTTCCGTTTCCCTGGTGAGCGCGCCGGTCGGGCACGACTCGACGCAGCGTAGGCATCCCTTGCAGTAGCGGTAGTCAATGCCCAGAAATTCGCGCTCGAACTTGCCGCCTTCCTCGCCCGCGCCCCAAGCCAGGCAGAAGTCCGGGCAAACGAGATCGCACACTCCGCAGTGGATGCATTTCTCGCGATCGAGGACCGGCACGAATCCGGTGCGCGACACGGACAGATCGTTCCATGCCATGTTTCCCGGCTCGGGCAGGATGCCGCCGGGAGGCTGCGTGCTGTAACCCCATGCGGGCTCGGCGCGGCCGATCGGCAAGTCGCCCTCGGCGCGGCCCACGCCTTCGAGGATCTCGAACTCGGTGGCACCGCGCTGGAACGCGCGCGTGTTCGACGCAACGGCCTCGGGGTGCCTGCCCTCGAACTCCTCGGACAGCGCGTCCAAGATCGTGTCGGTGCCAAGGAACGGAAACGCCCCGGCCAGCGTGCCCAGCAGGACTGCGTTGGGGCGCGATTTCTCCTCCATGGCGATCCCGAGGGCATTGACGCGGATGACCCGCGCGGCGCGCGGCAGCGCTGCGAGCTCCTCCGGCACGGGACCAGGCGCAGCATTGTAGATGAACGTGCCCTCTTTGAGCAGGCCGGCGCGCGTCGCGGGATTGCGCAGCAGCGCCGCATGGAAGACGACGATGGCGTTGGGCGTCTCGATCGGTGCGCTGGTGCGGATCGGACGCTCTGCGGGCCCCAGCCGCACGAACGAGCGCACGAGGGAACCCTTCTTCTCCGATCCATACGAGGAGAAATGTGCGCCATTCAGGCCCATCTTCAGCACGGCGGCTGACGCCAGCACCTGCCCTGCCGCATGGGCGCCCAGGCCGCCGATCGACTCGAACCTCACCTCGAAAAAGCGGCCCGAATTGGGAATCGAGACGGTCCCGTTCATAGCAGAGCCACCCGGGTCAATGCAGTCGGTGACACCGCTTCTGCTCTGGAGTACCGGCCCGCGAATAGCGCGAAGTGGTGGACGATGCGGGAATTCAGATCGGTTTCGGTCAGCGCGACGACAGCGCGAAGATTCTCTTTTTCCGCCTCACGCATGGCCACGTTCAGTCTCATCCATTCCATAATCAACACCTCAAGGTCATGCCCTTGACGGCCCATCATCAGTTTTCTTCATTTTTTGTCATTATTGCAGCATTCCACAGAGCGAGATTGACCTGGATCAAATTTGCTTGATGCCGCAACCTGCATTCAGAGATTGGGGTTTTTCCGGCAGGGGTGGAGAACGGGGTTCCGTCGTACCGCTATCCTCGTTCTCACTTTGTGCAACGTGATCTCAGCGGGATGCGCGACTGCGCGCGTTCAACTGCGTGCCTTGCTCCTCACCCGTCAAGATCGTGCGGCTCTGCTCGACGTCATTCGAAGCGTGTCCTCAACAGTCGCGTAAACCCGACCGCTCAACGAGCCGAGCACCTCTCGCGACACGCGCATTGCATCGTAGCAGCAGCCGCAACGGCGAATTCGCGCGCGCCGCGGTCGACCGGCACTTTCTTAGTCAGATGATCGAGTCCTTATGTATCGAATTTCGGGGCGCCTTTTCGACGAGAGTCTTGCCGCCCTCCGGCGCGCGCGCGTTCAATCGCGAGAGCGCGCCCCGTTATCCCACCTTTCCCAGCCTGGTTCCGGGCGGCCAGGCTTTGGGCGCAGCACGCTCGTATTGGGGCGCATACCTGACCTCGGCGCCCAGCGTGACCGCCGCGTGCGCCGGCCAGCGCGGATTGAACAGCATCGCGCGCGCGAGCGCCACGTAATCCGCTTTCCCCGACGCGACGATGTCTTCGGCCTGCAACGGGTCGCTGATCAAGCCGATTGCGCCCGTGGTTATTCCGGTCTCGCGTCTGACACGCTCGGCATACGGCAGCTGGTAACCGGGTCCGACCGGAACCTTGGCGTCGAGCACGACGCCGCCGCCGGAGACGGTGACGTAGGCGCAACCAAGGTCCTGTAGTTTTCGTGCATAGACCACCGCGTCTTCAACCGTCCAGCCGCCTGCGGCGAAATCGGTCCCCGAGATCTTCGCGCCGAGCGGCTTCGCCCACGCCGCGCGCAGCGCGGCGAAGACCTCGAGCGGGAAACGCATGCGGTTCTCCAGGCTGCCGCCATACTCGTCGGAGCGCTGGTTGGCAAGCGGCGACAGAAACTCCGACAACAGGTAGCCGTGCGTCGAGTGCACCTCGATGAAGTCGAATCCGATGCGCGTTGCGCGGCGCGCCGCCTCCACGAACGCCTGCTTGATGACATCCATGTCGGCGCGCTCGAGCGCGCGCGGTGTGGGCCAGCCCGCCGCCAACGGCACCGCGCTCGGCGCAACGGTCTGCCAGTCTCCCTCGCCGGACTTGAGCGCGCCACGCCCTTCCCAGGGCCGCTGCGAAGATCCCTTGCGGCCGGCGTGCGCAAGCTGGATGCCGATGCGAATCGGCGAGATGCTGCGCACGAACTTCAACACGCGCGTCATCGCCTTTTCGTTCGCATCCGAGTACAGGCCGGTGCATTGCGGCGTGATACGCCCCTCGGGGGTCACCCCGGTCGCCTCGATCGACATGATCCCGGCGCCCGACAGCGCGAGCGAAGCAAGGTGCGCGAGATGCCAGTCGGTCATCGAGCCGTCGACCGCGCTGTACTGGCACATCGGCGCCACCATGACCCGGTTGGAAACCGGCATGTGGCCGATGGAAAACGGCGTAAACAGCTTGCTCGTCATCGTTGCTCCCCTTCAACCGAAATAGCCGATCAGACGCCACCACAGGTAATCGATCGGCAGCAGCACCAAAATACTCGCGAGCGCGAGCGGCACCGCCAATCGCAGCGTCGTCCGCAGCCGCAGGTTGGCGAGCTGCACGCCCAGCAGCACCGGCGGCACCTGGTACGGGAGGATGAGCGTGGAAAAACCCACCGCCATCGTCATCAGCGCCGCCTTGATCGGCCAGCCGGCCGCCTGCGCGAAGGCCTCGGCCAGCGGCGCGAGCAGCGCCGGCTGCGAAGGATTGGTCGTGATCAGGCCGGCAAAAGTGGCCAGCAGCGACAGGATACCGAAATTGAGCGCATCGTTGCCGGGCTGCAGCCGTATGACATCGAGCAGGGCCCGCCCGAGCGCGTGGCTTAATCCCGTGTCGAGTATGACCGCTCCCAGGCCAAGGATCGCACCGATGTAGAAAAAGGCGCCGAATCGCACGCGGTCCTGAAAAATCGCGACCGGCACCGCACCGACCCGCGGCAGCAACGCCACCACGGCAGCCGCCAATGCGACCCAGCCGGGCCGGATGCCGTGCAGGAAATCGGTCACCCACAGCGCGAGCGATCCCGCAAGGATAAGCGTCAGGCGCTTCTCCTCCGCGCTCATCGGCATCAGGTCGGCACTGCTCTCCGCGAGCCGCGTCGCGTCCGGAAAAATCCAGCACACCATACCGACAATCAGCGCGCCCTTCAGGATTCCCAGCACCGGGAACTGCACCAGCAGATACTCGGCGTAAATGAGCTGTACGTTGTAGAGCGTCTCGGCGGCGCCCGCCAGGACGAGATTCGGCGCGTTGGCCGGCAATATCGCCGTGCCGCACTGGAAAGTCGCCAGGATCGTCGCCAGGCACACGCCGTTGTAGCCGGCGCTACCCGGCGCGAGGCCGTGCCGCCCCGCGAGCGCGCTCAGAATGGGGATGAGGAGCAGCATGCGCCCGATCGTCGCCGGCATGAGGAACGAGAGTGCAATCGAGACCAGAACCGCGGCCGAGACCAGCATGGGGTAGCTCAGCGTCCGCCGGCCCAGTACCGCGCGCGCGATGCGCTCGCCGAGTCCCGTCACGCGCACCGCTTCGGCGATCACCAAGCCGCCCAGCACCAGCCATAGCGTGCCCGAAGCGAAGCCTGAAAATATTACTTCCGGTCTGGCCACGGGAAGCAGCACCGCCAACGAGAAGAAAATGAGCGCAGTCAGGTATTCCGGCACGGTGCCGACCGCCCACAGCCCCATCACCAGTACCAGCAGCGCGCCGGTATGCATGACGTTGGGCGTGACGCCGGGCGGCGGCGGGTAGATAAAAATGATGGCGGCGGCGGAAACAACCAGCGCGGTGAGTAACGTCGTGGGTTTCGGCGTCATAAGCCGCGCATCATAACGGAGAACACGGTGCGCTGGCGCGGCGCAGCTCAGGCGCGGCCCGCGAAAACCATGCCCCAACGTGCCACGGTGCGGTTCTCGACGGTCTGAAACACGACGCGCTCAAAGAAGAGGCCGATCGCGCCGATGCCGATGAGTGAAGCGATCATGACTTCGGAATTGAGGAACTCGTTGGCGTCGAATATGACGCGCCCGAGTCCCCAGGCCGGATTTGCCAGCATCTCGCCGCCGATGACCGCAATCCATGCCCGACCGAAAGCGAGCCGAATCCCCGTGAATACGTAGGGCGCCGCGCCTGGCAGCACGACCTTGCGGAAGAGCTGGCGCTGGGTCGCCCCCATCGACAGCGCCGCGCGCATCCACAGCGGGCTCACGGCGCGCACGCCGATCCATACATTGTAGATGATCGGGAACGTCGCTGCGTAGGTCACAACCAGGATCGTCGTCGTTTCACCGATGCCGAACCAGAGGATGAAAATCGGCACCCATGCGAGCGACGGGATGGGCATCAGCACGCTCACCAGCGGAAGCGAGAAGCGCTCGGCCATCCGGAACCGCCCCATCAGCATGCCGACAGGGATGCCCACCAGGCTCGCGAGGAAGAGGCCCAACAGCACCCGCCCGAGCGTGTGCGCCCCGTTCCGGAACATGGACCCGTCAAGCACCAGCTGCCAGCCGACCGCCACAATCTTGTCCAGCGGAGGCGTCAGCGCCTGGCTGAACATCCCGCTGCGGGCGAACGTTTCCCACAGCGCGACCAGGAAAATGATGCCGGCCGTGCCGCGCCAGAGCGCGCGCCAGGAAAACGCGAGCTTCATGCCGTCAACATCCCCCAGCGCACGAGCGTGTAGCGCTCGAGCCGCGCGAACACCTGCTTCTCGAGCAGCACGCCGATCAGCCCGATCACCGCAATACCGGCGAGCATGACGTCGGTTTCGAGAAACTGGCGGGCGCCGAAAATCATCCACCCGAGGCCCTGATCGACCGACATCAGCATCTCGACCGCGACCAGGATGCGCCACGCCTGCGCGAGCCCGAGCCGAACGCCGATGAGGATGTACGGCAACGCCGCCGGGACGATGACCTTCCAGAACATCTGCCGCTCGCGCGCGCCCATTACCGCGGCCGCGCGCAGCCACATCGGCTTAACCGCCTTCACCCCTTTCCAGGTATTGATGATGACGATGAAGCACGAAGCGACACCGACCAGCAGTACCGCCGGCAGGTTCCCCAGCCCGAACCAGAGAACGAACAGCGGCGCATAGGCGAGGCCCGGAATCGGATACGCCGCGCTGACCGCCGGCAGGAAGACGTCCTCGACCATCCGGAATCGCCCCATCAGTATCCCGACCACCACGCCGACGACCGCGGCGATGAGGAACCCCAGCGCGAGACGGATGAGCGTTGCCTCGACATGCGTCCATAGAATCCCGTCGCCCGCGACGCGGATCATGGTGACAAAAACCTTCTCCAGCGACGGAAAAAGCTTCTGCGGAAAGACGCCCGAGCGCGCGACCACCTCCCACATGGCCGCGAGCACGAGGAAGGGCGCGCCCAGAACGAGCGCGTCCCCGAGGAACTTTCTCACCGGTCTGGCAGCCTGCAGGACTACGCGATCTTCTTCTGGATGCGCTGGTCGAGGGCCCGGTCGATATTGGGTACCCCGTTCAGGCGCTTGGTCTTGACCAACGTCTGGGAGAGGTCCGTGAGATAGGCTTTGAGCTCGGGCCGGTACGTCGGCGTGACGTCCATGCGGCTTAACGCGAGCTTGAAGATGTCGTCCTTCATGCTGTAGCCGCGGCTGCGGTAGAAATTACCGATGATGTTCGCCGCCTTCTGCGGCTCTTCGCGGTAGAGCTTCGCCGCCAGCATCCAGCCCTGCATGAACCTGACCAGGTCGGCCTCGCGCTTGGCAAGCACATCGTGATTCGTGCTTAGGATCACCGGCACGATATCGTACCTGGTGTAATCGGTAAGGATGGTGGCGATTCCCTCGACCTCGGCAACCGAAGGATACGGCTCGACGCCGGCGAATGCCTCGACCGAACCGCTGGCGAGCGCGGCAACGTGATCGTGGAACTTGACGTTGATCACCTGGACGTCGCCCTTCTTCAAACCGGCCGCCGGCGCGATCTTGTTCTGGAACACGTAATCGGTCTGCGAGCCCACCTGCGAGGCAACCTTCTTGCCTTTCAGGCCGGCGACGGTCGTGACGCCCGACTTCTTGCCGGCCACCAGTGACAACGTGCCACCCGCGTAGGCCACGGTGCCGATCGCGACGAGATTGCTCTTGGCGACGCCGATGATGAACGGTGTCGCGCCGATCGACCCCACATCGATGTGACCGCCGATCATGGCGTCGCGCGCGGCCGCCCCGGAGTCGAACTTGTTGACTGTGACGTTTGCGCCCACCTTGTCGAACAGTTTCTCGGCCTCGGCGATCAGCCCCACCGATCCCCAGACGCTCGTCTGCACGCCCAGCCGGAGCGGGCCGGCACCCTGCGCCCGCGCCGGAAGCGCCGCCGTCAGCGCCCCCGCGCCCATGATTTTCAACAGGTCACGACGATTCATAGCTGCCATGGCTCATTTCCTCCCTGGTTGTCTTGCTGCTCTTGAACGGCGGAAACGGTCGCCGGCTCACCGCTACCGGCACCGTCATGGAAATCAGCGAATTTTGATCTGCCACGGATACCCTTCGTTGTCAATCCGATGCCGCGATTCAATGAGTGATCTGACCCAGCACCCGCCGCTGCATCTCAACGAACTCCAAGCTCAGCGGATCGCGCGGCCGCGGCAGGTCGAGCCGCATCAGCGCCTTCACCGTTCCCGGGTGCGCCGCGAGCACCAGTACCTGATCCGCCAGATAGACCGCTTCGGCCACGTTGTGCGTAATGTAAACGATGGTCTTTTCCGTCTCCTGCCAGATCTCGGTAAGTTGCTTCTGCATCTCTTCCCGCGTCATCGCATCGAGCGCGGCGAAGGGCTCGTCCATCAGGAGCACGCCGGGGTTGTAGGCGAGCGCGCGGGCAATCGCGACGCGTTGCTGCATCCCGCCGGACAGCTGGTGCGGATAAATGTCGGCGAATTTTTCAAGCTTGACCAGCCTGAGGAACTCGAGTGCGGTCTGGCGGCGTTCCTTTTCCACCACGCCGCGCATCTCCAGGCCGAACTCGACGTTGCGGCGCGCGGTGCGCCACGGAAAGAGCTGCGCGAAATCCTGGAACACCACGCCCCGGTCCTGGCCCTGCCCCTTCACCGCATGGCCGTCGATCAGGATTTCGCCCTCCGTCGGGGACAGAAACCCGGCAAGCATGTTCAGTATCGTGGTCTTGCCGCACCCCGAGGGCCCGAGCACGCACAGGAACTCGGAAGGCGCGACCGAGAAGCTCACGCCCTTGACCGCCAGCACTTTCCCCATATCGGTATCGTATTCGTAGCTGATACGATCCGCCGTGATCGACTGCGCCATTAACGCTCCGCTGAGTAATCCATCACCAGTCAACGGTCAACGGTCACTTGAATTTGGCGGCAAGCGCCTCGGCTCCGCGCGCGAGCATCACGAGGTCCGAGCCGACTGCCACGAACAGATATCCCAGGTCGAGGCAGCGCTTCCCGTCCGCCTCGCCGACCAAGATGCCGGGCGCCTTGCCGGCCTTGCGAATGCGCTTGACGGCATCCTCCATCACTTTCCAGACCTCCGGATGCTGCCAGTTACCGAGGTATCCCATGTCGGCTGCGAGATCGTTCGGGCCGATGAACACCCCGTCGACTCCTTCGACAGCCGCGATCGCCTCGAGGTTCGCCATCGCCGCGCGCGTCTCGACCTGCACCAGCACGCACACCTCGTCGTGCACGCGCTTGAAGTAGTCCTTGACGCGGCCGTAGCGGTTCGCGCGCGTGCAGCCGGACACGCCGCGCACGCCCTGCGGTGGATAGCGCGTCGCCGCGACCGCCCGGCGCGCCTCCTCCTCGCTCTGCACGTAAGGCAGTAGCAGCGTGCGCGCGCCAATGTCGAGGTAACGCTTGATCAGCACCGTGTCGTTCCACGCCGGGCGCACGATCGGCTCCGTCGTGCCGGCGAGCATCGCGTCGAGTTGATTCTGCACCAGCGGCAGCTCGTTGGGCGAGTGCTCGGTGTCAAGCAGCACCCAGTCGAAGCCGGCGTCCGCCAGCACCTCCGCCGAGATATGGCTGCACAGGCTCGACCAGATGCCGATCTGGGGCTTCTCGTCCTTGAGCGCTCGTTTGAACTGGTTTACCGGCAAATCCATCGAAAACTCCCTTCGACTGTCAGGTGAGGGCGGGAGATCGTCAGATCGTGAGGGTGGGCCAAACGAGCCCAGCTTCACGCGCTTCCGACCTCACGCATTCACGGTTTCAGTGTATTTCCGGATCCGGCGTCGCCGGTCCGTAGTGCAGGAAATCGAAATCGCAGCCGTGGTTCGCCTGCGTGATGTGCTTCGCGTAGAGCGCCCCGTAGCCGCGTCCGTAGGGCATGTCCGGCTGTTTCCATTCGCCACGCCGCCGCTCGAGCTCGGCAGGGCTAACCTTGATCTCGATCTTTCTCGCTGCCACGTCGAGCTCGATCATGTCGCCGTCGCGCACCAACGCCAACGGTCCGCCGACATGGGACTCCGGCGCGACATGCAGCACGCAGGCGCCGTACGAGGTCCCGCTCATGCGCGCGTCGGAGATGCGCACCATGTCGCGAACCCCCTTTTTCAGCAGCTTCTTTGGAATCGGCAGCTGCCCCCACTCGGGCATGCCGGGCCCGCCCAGCGGACCGGCGCTCTGCAGCACCAGCACCGAATTCTCGTCGACCGCGAGCGCCTCGTTGTCGATCCGGGCGGCCATGTCGTTGTAATCGCGGAACACTACCGCCGGGCCCGTGTGCTTGAGCAGGCGGGCCTCCGCGGCGGCAGGCTTGATCACCGCGCCGTCGGGCGCGAGATTGCCGCGCAGCACCGCCAGCCCGCCGCTCGACGAAACGGGGTTTGCGCGAGGACGGATCACGTCCTCGTCGTAGGTGCGCGCCCCTTCAATGTTCTGTCCCAGCGTGCTCCCGTTTACCGTCATGCAATCGACGTGCAGGTTCTCCTTGAGGTTTGCGAGCAACGCCCGCAAACCTCCGGCGTAGTAGAAATCCTCCATCAGGTACTTGTCGCCCGCGGGACGAATGTTGGCGAGCACCGGCGTTACGCGCGCGAGTTCGTCGAAGCGCCCGAGCGAGAGTGCGACGCCGGCGCGGCCCGCCATCGCGATCAAATGGATGATCGCGTTGGTCGAGCCCGAGAGCGCGTGGATCACGGTGATCGCGTTGTCGAAGGCGGCGCCGGTCAGCAGGTCGGAAGGCTTGAGATCCTCCCAAACCATCCCGACGATGCGGCGGCCGCTCGCGGTCGCCATGCGCGCGTGGTTCGCGTCGGGTGCGGGAATGGAGGCGGCACCCGGCAGCGTCAGGCCGAGCGACTCGGCAACGGAAGTCATGGTGGACGCCGTGCCCATGGTCATGCAGTGGCCGTAGGAGCGGGCGATGCCTTCCTCAACCTCCTGCCACTCTTTTTCGTCTATCGTCCCGGCGCGCAGCTCCGCCCAGTACTTCCACGAGTCGCTGCCCGAGCCGAGCGGCTCGCCGTGCCAGTTGCCGCGGAGCATCGGGCCGGCCGGCACGTAGATCGCCGGCAGATTCATGCTCAGCGCGCCCATGATGAGCGCCGGCGTCGTCTTGTCGCAGCCGCCCATCAACACCGCACCGTCGACCGGGTACGAGCGCAGCAGCTCCTCGGTCTCCATCGCCAGCAGGTTGCGGTAGAGCATGGTCGATGGCTTCTGGAACGGCTCGGCGAGTGAGATCGCCGGCATCTCCAGCGGAAAGCCGCCGGCCTGCCACACGCCGCGCTTCACTTCTTCCGCGCGAACGCGGAAATGCGCGTGGCAGGGATTGATGTCGCTCCACGTGTTGATGATCGCGATCACCGGCTTGCCGGCGAAGTCCTCGCGCGCGTATCCCATCTGCAGGGTACGCGAGCGGTGACCGAAAGCGCGCAGGTCCTTGACGCCGAACCAGAGGTGGCTGCGCAGTTCATGGGGCTTCTTCCGGGCCGGCGCCATGCGGATGATCGTCCTCGGAGTGGACTGGGTTCTTTGGATGCGGAGCGCATCCGGCTTTTGCGGTCCGATTATGCAGCACGCTTCGGCCAGCATCAACCGGCGACCGGGTTCACGAGGGGCATGCGTTCGAGTTCCGGGCGCGATGCGCGCTTGAGCGGGTCGCCGGGGAAAAGCGCGAAGACCCGTTATAGCCTTTCGGCCCGGCGACAACCGGAACAGCCTCCCGATGCGCTTGCACCGGTCGCTCATCGCAGCGTGCCCGGCAGGCTGCTAGAATCCCTTATCGGCGCAATGGTCGCACCTGCTCGAAGCCAAGGAAGAGGCACATGGACATCGTGAATCCTGCAGTGCAAGAGGCTCCGCCCGCTCAAACCGGCGACGGCGGCGGCAAGCCGCGCACGATGAAAGGCGCGGACATCATCGTCGAATACTTGATCAAGGAAAAAGTCCCCTATCTGTTCGGCGTGTGCGGGCATGGCAACATCGGATTTCTCGACGCCGCGTACCGCGCCGCCGACCGCATCAAAACCATCTCGGTTCATCACGAACAGGCTGCGGGCTACATGGCGGATGCCTATTACAAGATCCGCCATGAGCCCGTGGCGACCTACACGTCGTGCGGGCCGGGCTCCTGCAACCTGCCGGTCGCGCTCGCCGGTGCGATGATGGATTCCTCGGCGTTCCTCGCCATCACCGGCAACGTTCCCACTACGCAGTTCAACCGCATGCCGTTCCAGGAGACCGGCCGCTACTTCCAGGGCGACTTCCCGTCCGTAATCCGGCCGCTGGTGAAGAAGAGCTTTCAGCCGACGCGGGTCGAGATGCTGCCGCTCGCGGTGAAGCAGGCCTTTGGTCTGCTGCGCACGGGCCGCCCCGGGCCGGTCAATCTCGATGTGCCGCTCAACGTGTTTCAGGAAACAGCGGAGGTTACCGTCCCGGATCCGGATCCGCGCGTGAAACAACGCTTCCCCGGCGACCTGCAGGCGCTGGATCAGGCGCTCGACCTGCTCATCGCTGCGCGCCGGCCGGTGATCCTCGCGGGACAGGGCGCGCTGATCGGCGAGGCGTCGGAGGCGCTGCTGGCGTTCCTCAAGCTTCTGCGAATACCCGTGGTGACCAGCCCCAACGGCAAGGGCACGCTCGACGAGACCCACGAGCTCGCGATGGGCGCGATCGGCCGCAACGGGCCCTATGCCGCCAACGAGGCCGCGCGCAACGCGGACGTGTTGCTGGCGCTCGGGTGCAGCTTCGATGACCGCGCGACCAGCGCCTGGATCAGCGGCTATACGCTCACCATACCGCCGACGAAACTCATTCAAATCGACAACGATGCATCCGAGATCGGGCGCAACTACCCGGTGCACCTCGGCATTTTGGGCGACGTGCGCGCGAGCCTGGAAGTCCTCGTGCGGCGCGCGCAGGAAAAACTCAAGTCGGCGAAGACCTGCGACGACTGGCTGGCAAAGCTCAAGGAATGCCGCGCGCAATGGGACAAGTACCAGGACCCGCTCGCCATGATCGACTCGTCGCCGCTGCGCCCCGAGCGGCTGATGAAGGGTCTTGCGCGCGCGGTTCCCGAGAGTGCGATCTTCGCGACCGACGTCGGCGTGCACCACAACTGGGTGGTGCAACTGTGGAAGGCGCGGCGCCCGCGCCACCTGCTGCAATCGTGGGGTTTCGCCTCGATGGGCTTTGCGACCTGCGGCATCCTCGGCGCGAAGCTCGCGCAGCCCGAGAGCCCGGCGATCGCGGTCGTCGGCGACGGCTGCTTCCTGATGACGCCGCACATCCTCGCGACTGCGATGGAGTACGACATACCGGCGGTGTGGGTGGTGTGGAACAACTACGGGTACTGCTCGATCCGCGACATGCAGTTGGGCATGTTCGGCCACGAGCTCGCCACCAGCTTCCAGAACGACAGGACGAAAGAGCTCTACAGCCCGGACTTCGTGATGCTCGCGCGCTCGTTCGGCGTCGACGCCGCGCGCGTCGACCGCGCAGCCGATCTCGAGGGCGTGCTGGAGACGGCGATCAAGGCGAACAGGCCGTACCTCGTTGAGGTCCCGGTCGAGCGCGACATCCGGCCGGTCGGCACCGGTACCTGGGCGCTGCCGCCGCTGCCGCACGCGGAGCCCAACTTCCACAAGCTCGCGCTGGGCAAGTAGCACGGCGCCGGAGCGCGCGCCCCGCACGAACGCGCCCCGCGGTGACCGCGAGGCAGTCGAATAACAAACTACCCAGAGAGATCCGGATGACCGACATCGCATTCATCGGCATCGGCGCCATGGGCGAGCCGATGGCCGCCAACCTGCTGAAGAAGGGCTTTGCCGTCACCGTGGTGCAGCACACGCGCGCCGAGCCGGCTGCACGGCTCAAGGCGCTCGGCGCAAAAATCGCCGCCACGCCCGCCGCGGCCGCGCAGGGCTGCGAGGTCGTCATACTGAGCCTGCCCACCTCCCGCGAGGTCGAGGCCGTTATCGAGGGCAAGAACGGCCTTGCCGCTCAGCCCGCGGCAGGCACCGTGATCGTGGACTGCTCGACCAGCAATCCGCCGAGCACGCGTCGTCTTTCCGCGCTGCTGCGCGAGAAGGGCATTGGCCTCGTCGCCGCCGGCATGACGCGCGGCGTGGCGGGCGCCAAGCAGGGCACGCTCGCCTTTTTCATCGGCGGCGAGCAGGCCGACATCGACCGGGCAAAGCCGGTGCTGCAGGCCATGGGCGACACATTCATCCAGTTCCGCTCGGCCGCCGACGCGCACGCGGCCAAGGTGATCAGCAACGTGTTGAGCTACGCGACCGTCGCGCTCGTGAACGAGGCGCTGATGCTGGGCGCGGAAAGCGGCGTCGATCTCAAGACGCTGCACGAGGCGCTCACGCAGGGCGCGCCGAGCAAGGCGCTGGAAGCATTCGGCCCGCGCTTGATCGCCGGCGACTACGATCCGCCGCGCGTTACCGTGGAGCATGTGTGCGCGGACATGATCCTCGCGCAGGAGATGGCGAGCTCCGGATTGGCCCCGGTCTTTCTGCTCGGCGCAGCGCAGAAAGTCTACCGCCTGATCCAGTCACGCGGGCACGCCGGCCGCGACCTATCGATCATCGCGGAGCTGTGGCGGGCGGCCACCCCGGGCGGCAAAGCCTGACACGACGGAAAGCCGCACATGGGGATCATCGATTTCCGGCTGCGCCCGCCGTTGAAGGGCTTCCTCGATATGATCATGTACTCGAACCCGGAGCGGCGCGACCGCATCACGCGCCAGCACGGCATGGAGCCGGCGCCCTCGGCGCAGGCGAAATCGATCGACCTGCTGGTCAAGGAGATGGACGCCGCAGGCGTGTCGCTGGGAGTCGTCATGGGTCGTCACTCCGGCCTCTACGGCTCGGTGAGCAACCAGGACGTCGCCGACATCGTCCGCGCGCATCCGGGCCGGTTCGTGGGCGTGGGCTCGATCGATCCCGCGCAACGGCGGCAAGCGATCGGGCAGATCGACGAGGCCGTCGCGCTCGGACTCAAAGGCATCAATCTCGAGCCCGGGGCCTATCCGGTCGCCATGTACGCCGACGACCGCCGGCTGTATCCGATCTACGCTCACTGCGAAGACCGGGGGATCCCGGTGGTGGTCATGGCCGGCGGCAGCGCCGGGCCGGATCTGAGCTACACGAATCCGGTGCACATCGACCGGGCTGCCGGAGATTTCCCGGACCTGCGCATCGCGATCTCCCACGGCGGCTGGCCGTGGGTGCACGAAATCCTGCACGTCGCGTTCCGGCGGCAGAACGTGTACCTCTCGCCGGACCAGTACCTGTGCAACATGGCGGGCATGGACGAATACATCCGTGCCGCGAACGGGTTCTTGTCGGAGCGCTTCCTCTACGCGAGCTCCTACCCGTTCATCTCGGTCAAGGTCTACGCCGACTGGTTCAGCGCGCTGCCGATCCGGCCCGAGCTGATGGGGCGGCTCCAGTACCGCAACGCCGCGCGCTTTCTCGGCCTGGAGTCCTGACCGCGCCCGCGCCGCGAACGGGGCGACCGCCCTGACTGGCCCGACGGGATTTCCCCGAGCGGGCGCAGCGCGTGTGCGCTCCCCGGCGCCAAGACTGCCGGCCAACCCCTCGTCTGCGCGTTCAGAGTGCTACATCTGGTGGAACAGGTGCGCGAACGGCTGGCTCACGGTTAGCGTTTCCCTGCGGTTCTTGAGCTTTACGATCAAGCGACCGGCGAGATCGCGCGACACTGCGGTGATCGCGCTCACATTTACGATGGTGGAGCGGTGGATCTGCCAGAACAGCGTCGGGTCAAGCTCGTCCAGCAATTCCTTCAATGGCTTGCGGATCAGCGACTCCTCGTTGGCCGTGACCACCCGGGTGTACTTCGTATCGGATTGAAAATAGAGAATCTCATCGACCGTGATCAGCTTCACGTCCGCGCCCATCGAGGCGTTGACCCAGCGCAAATGTGGCTGTGTGTGGCCGCGCCGCGCGAGCGCATCGAGCAGGCTGCGCAGATCTGCGGGCGCCGAGGACAGCCGTTGCCGGACGCGCTCGCAGGCGCTTGCCAGGCGCGCGGGGCTCAGGGGTTTCATCACGTAATCGAGCGCCCCCTGCTCGAAGGCCGCGACGGCATACTGATCGTAGGCGGTCACGAACACCACGTGGCAGCGCCCGCTCGCATGCCTTGCGATCTCCAGTCCCGTGAGCCCGGGCATCTGGATGTCCAGGAACACCACGTCGGGGTTGTGGTGCTCCAGCGCGCGCATGGCCTGCAAGCCGTCCTCGGCCGCCGCAACCACGTTCAACTCCGGCCATACGGCGCCCAGCAGTTCCTTCAACTGCTCGCGCAATACGGGCTCGTCTTCAGCGATTATCGCGGTGGGAACGCCCATCTGTGAGAGCCCGATCATCGGCCACGCGAAGCTTGTCGTTTTTCGAAGGCTGCGCGGTAGGCCTGCGGCATCACTTTGGTTGGATCCCGCGCGCTGGCGTTGGAGGGATGGAATTGTGCCGCCAGGCTACCCGGGCCGGCGCAATTCAGCTTTCTGTGGGCACCGTTCGATTCCTTCATATGTCCCCGATGGTTGCACTCGTTAACATCGGATTCTACATGCCGAAGCGCTGGGAGGCGGCTGGCGCGGAAGCACGAATATCGGCAAGCGCACCCCGAAGCAAAGCGATGAGTTCGTCGAGCAGACGATCCGCTCCGTCAGAATCGGACTCATACAATTGTTCAAGCCGCGCCAGCGTCTGGAGCAGAACATCCGGCTCCACGCGTGCCTGCAACGAAGCGAGTCTTGCTTCCGAGACGCATTGTTGTGATGTGGCGCGACCAAGCTCCGCCGCGCGCAGCGCGGCGAGCATGCGTGCGCGCCGGCGCCGTGACGCGTATACCGCCGCGGTAAGCCCGCCGAAAAACAGCATCAACCAGCTGTGGTAGAGAACACCCCCGATCCAGATCACCGGCGTGCCCACGTGGTCACGAAACAGCCGGACTCCGAGCGCATCGTGCAACACGATCAAAGTGAAGGCCTGCCATATCAGCACGGCCGCGACTGCACCGACCACGACGGTCAGCGCAAGCTGCAAGGCGCGCAGCTCGCGGGGGCGCACCCACAGTTCTGCCAGCCCGACGGCCAATGCCAGCAGAATCCCTTCTCCGCACCATACCAATAGCGATGAACCAAACCAAGACAGACCGATTCCGTCCGGCGCGGACACAACAGGAAAGTAGTACACGAAATCGATTGTCCAGCCCGATGAGGCGCCACCAGTTTGAAGGGTTGCAATTGCGGCGCCTAACAGAAAGCCGTGGAGGATACGTATAACCCAGAATCGCGCCCCCACCGCCGTCTGCGGTGCGGCCACAGCTTGCATGGAAGTTGCAATTGTCATTTGACCCCGCTCGGCGCGGGCATTCTGACGGGCACGGAAATCGTGGCGCGAATTCCGCGCGGCACGTTCGCTTCGAACACCAGGTTTCCCGAGTCCCCGTACAATGCGGCAAGCCGCGCCCGCAGGTTCGCGACCCCGGTGCCGGTGCCGCTGTTGCGCTGGAACCCCGCCCCGGTATCCGCAACGCTGACCTTGAGTCGACCCCCTTCGGCCCGCGCGGTGATTTCGATTGTGCCCCCTTCAGGCAACGGATTGAGCCCGTGCTTGATCGCGTTCTCGGTCAGGGTCGAGAGCACAAGTGGGGGAAACGCGAGCGCGGCGAGCTCCTTCGGGATGCCCAACCGCACATCGAGCCGCGTCCCCATGCGTTCCTGGAGCACATCGAGGTACGCCTGTGCGAGATCGACTTCCCGTTTGAGCGTCGTTTCATCGTGTCGCATCTGCGGCAGCGCGGCGCGCAGGTAGGCGATAAAGCTCGCAAGCATCTTCCGACCGCGCTCGGGTTCGGTGCGATAAAGCTGGCGGACGTTGGCGAGCGTATTGAACAGGAAATGCGGCTCGATCTGCGCACGCAGCGATTGCAGCCGCGCTTCGATCATCTGCTGGTCAAGCTGGATGCGTTGCAGTTCGCTTTCATGCGTTTGCGCCGCCGCCGCCGCCGCCTGACGCTGAAAGATGAAGAACAGGTAGGCAAGTCCGGCGACCACCACCCATCGAGCAACTTTACCGAATAACACCGCGGCCACGGAAATTCCCGACGGCGGTGGTAAGCGTAGCATCAGCAGTGCTTCACCGGCGAACGCGCCGAGCATTATCGACATCAAGAACAATAGATGCTTCACGGTGGGCGAGTTCGCGGGCACGAAGGTGGCGAGCGCGATACCAACAAAGATGCAGCCCCCGACGATGAGCTGGTCAACAAGGTGATCCAGCCAGCGGAGCAGGACGTCTGCCAACGGCCAGTTCTCGTACAGGTCGAACTGGAACAGCAGTTGAGTGGAGAGCGCAACAACGATGCAGAGGGCAAGCAGCCCGCCGCGCCACAGCGAAGACCATGAGATCCATTGCGGCGTAGCGGAGCCGCTGGCGCGGTCGGGGAATTCGGTCATGCGCAATCCAAGCTGCATTGCGAACGCCTTGTCATTTATGGCGTGCTGGCGAATCCACCGGTACACCCCCTCAGTACATCATGACAGACTCGATCGCTCCGATCCAGTTGCGGAACTGCGGCAGAATGAAGAACGCGTTCAGCATCACCGCAGGTAGTTTGCGGTCCCGTGCACCGTGTGGCACTTAAGCAGATGCCTAATCCGAGAACGTGGCCGCCAACTATTTGGCAAGCGAAAATGTAAAGAAGGTTAACCCGTTATCCTGAAGCGCTTCGTAGCGACCTTGGCCTTGATCCGAGATGCGAAAGCAGGCGGATTTCCTGCCTATACTCGCACCCCACCACGTTAGCTTGTAGCAGAGTCGATCGCCGTCTAGCTTCCAGCTCCCGGTATCGGCGCATTTGCTGTTCTTGCCATCGGTTCGAAGGCAAACCGATCCATCGGACTTCCATGACCAGTAGTTGTACCCCGGGCCGGCCGGCGCCTTCTGTTGCCACATGCGATCCGATATCAGGCTTCTTGCGGCCTTGGCATCAAGGGTCGCTGCTGCTGCCGGCAAGCTTGCGCACAGCGTGAGGAACGGAATCAGAAACGGAATCAGTAGTCGTGACCGGATTTTCATTGATTTATCTCCTGGTGGTCTCAGATGCGAACCTACTTAGTAACGTGAACGCCACTTCCATGGTCGCGGCGGCACGTCTCCACATGAATACAGGTGCGTGCCCTTAGCTATCGCATGGGGTCTAGCTCTCTGGATCCGTTTCCAACCTCGCTTACATCATGTTTTCGGCTTTTTCAGTAACACGAGGTAAAACATGAGATCGGAGGTTCCTACGTTCTTGGACGCAAATGGCTTGTCCGCCTCGTAGACTTTTACCTCGCCGGCCTCGATCACCATGGTTTCAATTCTTCCGTCGGGGTAGGCGCGCTGCAGGGTTCCGCTCTTCAACGCGCGCACGATGCGGAAAGGACGTGCGACGTTTTCGGATTCGTCGCCAGGCTTGTATGTCACCTCCAGCACCCTCACCTGGTCGTCGTTAAACAGCAACTTCGAGGTCGGCTTCCCTTTCTCCGCATTCGCCTTGTCCTGCGCCATTGCCGGACCCGCAACTATCCCAGCTAACATGAAACCGGAAACCAGAAGACCCACAAAGTGGCGAGCACACTTGTTCATAACCACCCCCCTTTTTCAGACCTCTTGTTTAAGAAAAGCCTGGACACGCAAAAAGAAAATTCCAGACATGGAATCGGAAGTCTTACGGGCCGGGGCACCACCTGGCTTACGGGAGCTTGGCCGGCGACGAGAACGGTCTGCTCGCGTCCACCACGAACATGATGAGCGCGGTCAGCTCGGTCGTGCCGCTGTTGAAGACTTCCATTGGCAGGTCGGCAGGATGGCCGTTCATCGTGTGACCGGCCTCGATATGTTTCACGCCATGCGGAGTCCGTTGGCCAAGGCGACCTGCGACCACGTAGAAGGCCTCCGACCCGGGATGCGTATGCACCTTGGTTTTGGCTCCAGGCGGGCCGTAACCGTGGTTGACACGCAGCAGATACTCCTTCGCGGTGACCGAGGGCACTGGCCCGACCTCGGCGACCTTCGTGCCGCCAGGCGTCGAGCCGCCCTTGGACCCGAGCGTGAAGAGCCAGGCTTTGCCCGCGGTTTCAGCAGCCAGCGACGTCCCCGCGTCATAACTTACCGTGTCCGGATTCCAGCGATCCGGGCTAACGGCGGCCTGCGCCTCCGCCAGCGTGGAGAAATTCTCGATCCGCCAATACAGCGGTCCACCCGGCAGTTGCTTGACCTTCTTCTGGACCACCGGCTTGACGACGTAGACCCCTTCCGCCGCCGTTGCTGGTTGCAACGTGCACAACCCCGACACCAATACCGTAACCATACCGATGAGAAATCGCTTCACGGGAACACCTCCTTTGCTTGATGCGTTGTCGAGCTTGCTGCCTGACGCCTGCTCGTCGCGCTCCTCAAGTTGCGGGCAGGACCTCGTTACAGGCGGAAAATTAGCAGGGCGTGTAGCGCGCAACCATCGGTATGCGACGAACGCGAAGAAACGGGCCACGAACCCGAAAAAGAAGTGACGAATCGTGGAACAGGCGGGATGTGGCGGGCGGGTTCTGGGATGCGGCGGCGAGGCGGCGCTCAATCAGGTGCTGTCATGCCCCTGCATTTTGCGCGGCTGGAGTGCGTGTCTGATGGCGCGCGTGGCCGGCGAGGTCATGATCGTCCATGTCGAGAAGGACACGGCGCCGATCCGGCGCAAGGGCGACGAGCGGAGCGAGCTGCTGGCTCGGCTCCAGTACCGCGACGCCGCCCCGGCTTGCTCGGCTTTGAGTCCTGACGGCCGCCCGCGCCGCTGCGCGCGTCAGTTCGGCTTCGCGCCGGAGGCCTTGACGACCCCGGCCCACTTCCTGATCTCGTCGCGCACATGGCGGCCGAACTCGTCCGGGCCCTTGCCCGAGGCTTCGGCGCCCACCGTCGAGAACCGCTCGAC
>Ga0326597_10002674_pt1 | contig 26410 bp, 24 predicted proteins | sample RVTome_12_FD_203789 | JGI IMG/M metagenome (GOLD analysis project Ga0326597, IMG submission 203789) | Soil microbial communities from uranium-contaminated site in the Upper Colorado River Basin, Wyoming, United States - RVT100D185 | ecosystem: Environmental > Terrestrial > Soil > Contaminated >... | reverse complement strand
CTGCATCGGGGAGATCCTCTGTTCTGGGTTAGTCTTTGTCAGCACAAGAATTTTCCCAGATTCAGAGCCCCGATGCACCTCTAGTTTGAGAAATCCGGGCTAGGTCTCGGCCAGGTGTCGGGCCAGGCGGCGCATGAAGGCGGCGCAGCTTTCGAGTTGCGCCAGGGCGACCCATTCATCCGGCTTGTGCGCCTGCAGGATGTTGCCGGGACCGCAGATCACGGCCGGGATGCCCGACGACTGGAACAGCCCGGCCTCGGCGCCGAAGGAGACGGCATAGGTGCGGTTGCTGCCGGCCAGGGCCAGGACCAGGGCATCGGCGTCGGAGCCGTCCTGCGGCACCAGCGCCGGCACGCTGTTCCTGATCTCGGTGCGGATCGTGGCGCCGGCGTCGACCCGGCGCATCTCCGGCAACAGCTCGGCCTCGGCGAACGCTTGCACGGCGGCGACGATTTCTTCCGGATCGTGGCCCGGGATGGTGCGCAAATCCCAGCGCAGGCGGGCCTCACGCGGCACGATGTTGCGGGCCGTGCCGCCCTCGATGGTGCCGACGCCGAAGGTGGAGTGGGGCGGCTCGAAGCGCGGGTTGAAGGGGCCGCTTTGGCGCACCTCCTCGGCCAGCCGGGCCAGGCGCCCGATGAAGCGGGCGGCGTAGTGGATGGCATTGACGCCCGCCTGGGGCGCGCTCGAATGCGCCTCCAGCCCGGTGACCGTCGTATCGACCGCGGTGGCGCCCTTGTGCGCGTTCACCACCTGCATCTCCGTCGGTTCGCCGACGATGACGGCGCGGGGCCGCGACTTGAGGCCGGCGATGTGGCGCAACAGGCCGTGCACCCCGAGGCAGCCGACCTCCTCGTCGTAGGAGAAGGCGAGGTGGAGCGGCCGGGCGAGGCCGGCGGCCAGGAACTCCGGCACTAACGCCAGGGCCGTGGCGATGAAGCCCTTCATGTCGGCGCTGCCGCGGCCGTAGAGGCGGCCATCGCGCTCAACCACTTGGAAGGGATCCGAGCCCCAGTCCTGGCCGTCGACCGGGACCACGTCGGTGTGGCCCGAAAGCACGATACCGCCGTCGCGCTCAGGCCCGAGGGTGGCGAACAGGTTGGCCTTGCGGCCGCTGTCATCGTGGATCAGCGCCGCTTCGATCCCGTGCCCCGCCAGGTAGTCGCGGGCGAAATGGATCAGCGCCAGGTTCGATTCCCGGCTCGTGGTGTCGAAGCCGACCAGCCGTTCCAGCAGGGCGCGCGGCGCCATCGGGGGTGCGGGCATCGGCGAATAGACGCGCTCAGTTGACGCGGCGGGTCTGGTAGGGGCTGTCGAGCGAGAAGGCGGGAATGGCGATCTCGAAGCGCTCGCCGCCCTCGGTGGTCATCTCGTAGCTGCCGACCATGATCCCCGAGGGCGTGCCGAGCGGCGTGCCGCTGGTGTACTCGAAGGCCTCCCCCGGCTTCAGCAACGGCTGCTCGCCAACCACGCCCGGCCCGCGCACCTCGACCACCTTGCCGTTGGCATCGGTGATGTTCCAGTAGCGGTTCAGGAGCTGTACCGTCTCGCGGCCCTGGTTCTCGATGCGCACCTGATAGGCCCAGAAATAGCGGTTCTCGTCAGGCTCGGACTGATCTTCCAGATAGACCGGCCGGACGACGACCTGGATGTCGCGTGTCACCTGGACATACATGCGACGCTCCCTTCGGTGTCGCGGCGCGGGCCCGGCAGGCCCGCCTGATCCTCGCGCAGACTATCCTGCCGCCGACGGCCCCTGTCCAGCGGTGACAGGCGCGCTCATTCGGCCGGCTGGCGGCGCCTCAGCAGGTACTTCTGCTCGCCTTCCATGACCAGTTCGCCGCGTTGGTTGTGCACCGTCGCCGCCACGCTGACGACGCCGGTGGTGCGCTGCGGCTTCAGTCCGGCGATCCGCAGCGCCGGATAGATCGTGTCGCCGGCGTAGACCGGCTTCAGGAAGCGGCTCGACTGTTCCAGGAAGGCGATCAGGGCATCGCCCATGAGATGGGCCAGCACGCTGGCCCCGGCGGCCGTCTGGATCGTCACCTGATAGCCGTGCGCCAGCAGCCCGGGGTGCCCCTTGGCGCGGCAGTACTCGACGTCGTAGTGGATCGGATGGTTGTCGGCGGAGGCGGACTGGAAGGCGGCGAACAGCGCCTCGGTCATGGTCCGCGACGGCACGTAGAAGCGCTCGCCGACCTGGAAGTCCTCGAAGTACCGCTGTTCGGGATACTTGTGCGCGGCCGGCGTGAAGGCTTCGGCGCTCATGCCGCGTCGGCGCCCCGGGACTCGCCCGGCAGCCGCACGGCACCGGACCGGGCCAGGCGGGCGATCTCTTCCGCGGCCAGCCCCAGCGCCTCCAGCACCTGCCGGCCGTCGCTGCCGAGGCCGGGCGTCTGCACCCGCGGATCGCCATCGGCAACCGGCTCGACCCCCGGGATCTGCGGCACCGGAATGCGCCCGACGCCTGCCTGCTCCAGCAGCGGGGCCGCGCCGACCGCCTGGATGTGCGGGTCGGCGAGCCAGTCGTCGTAGTCGTAGATCGGTTGCGCCAGCACGCTGGCGGCCTCGAAGCGGGCTTGCCATTCCGCCGCCGTCGCCGTCATGAAGGCCTCTTCGAGCACGGGGCGCAGGCTGTCGATATGCTCGCGGCGGCTGGCGAAGCTGGCGTAGCGCGGATCGCCGGCCAGCTGCGGCAGGCCCAGGACCTCGGCCAGGCGGCGGAACTGCTCCTCCTTGACCAGGGTGACGACGATCTGCCCGTCCTTGACCTGATAGGTGCCGGCGGGCGCGTTGGGCGCGTCGTTGCGCGCGCCTTCGAGGGCGTGGATGGCGATCTTGACCGCCTGGAAGGCCGCCGCCGACTGCATCAGGTTGACGTCGATGTGGCGCCCGATCCCGCCCTCGCGGCGCGCGTGCAGCGCCGTCGCCAGGGTCTGGTAGGCATGCAGCGCCGTCACCAGGTCGACCAGGATCAGGCCGTGGCGGTGCGGGATGCCGTCGTTGCCGACGTTGATCGACATCAGGCCGGTGAAGGCCTGGGCCACGGTGTCGGTCAGCTGGCGCCCGGCGTAGGGGCCGCTCTGCCCGAAGCCGCTGACCGAGAGGTAAAGCAAACTCGGGTTGCCGGCCTTCAGCACCTCGTAGCCGAGGCCGAGCCGCTTGGCGACGCCGGGGCGGAAGCTCTCGATGAAGACGTCGGCGCCGGCGGCGAGGCGCTGCACGACCCCGGGCCCGTCGGGCGTCTTCAGGTCGACGACGATCGAGCGCTTGCCGCGGTTGACGGCGAGCGCGATCGGCGAATGGTCGCCGATGCGCCGGCCGATGCCGCGGATCCAGTCGCCCTCGGGCGGCTCGACCTTGATCACCTCGGCGCCGTACTGGGCCGCCAGCATGGCGCAGTAGGGGCCGGCGACGCCCTGGCTCAGATCGACGATCCTGAGGCCGGCGAATGGACGCTCATAGCTCATGGGCGACGATGATACGCGAAGTCGCGGCGGCGGGGGAACCGGGCGCCCTATCCTCGCTGCGAGCAGGAGGCGCCGCCGAGGACGCAGAACTTGGCGCAGTGCGGGTGGTTGAGCTGCACCGTGCCGGTGGCCTCGGCGAGGCTCGCGCCCATCTCGAACTGCGCATCGTAGGGTAGCAGGGTGCAGGGCACGACCTTGGCCACCGACTCGCCCTTGCGCCGCACCACCATGCGCGAGCCGGCGCACATCATCGCCTCGGGCGAGACGCCAAGCAGGCCCCAGCAGGCCTCGGTGATCTCGGGCACGTCGGCGCCTGCGTCCATCTCCGGGAACAGCACCAGGTCGCGCGGGTCGTCGGCATCGAGCGCCAGCCCCAGCTCGTCGAACAGACGGGCGTAGCCGGCCCTGAGGCTCGCCTCGCTCTCGCCGCCGAAGGTGCGCCCGGCGACCGCCAGGCTGAAGCCTTCCCGGCCGAGCCAGCGCAGGCCCTCCAGCATGCGGCGCCAGGAATGGCGTCCGCGCTCGGCCTCGTGCAGCGCCTCGCCGTAGTGGTCGACCGAGACCCGGATCGTCAGCCGCCGGCCATAGCGCTCCTTCAACGCCAGCAGCTCGGCCTTGCGCTTCAGCATCGGCCGCATGGCGTTGCTCAGCACCAGGATCGCATAGCCGCGCCGCAGCGCGTCCTCCAGCATGGCGATCAGCTCGGGATTCATGAACGGCTCGCCGCCGGTGAAACCGATCTCGCGGGCCTGCCAGCCGGCGTCGAGCTCGTCCAGGAAGCGGGCGACCTCGGCCGCGCCGAGATAGGCCAGGCGATCGTTACGCGGGCTCGATTCGATGTAACAGTTGGCGCAGGTCAGGTTGCAGAGCGTGCCGGTGTTGAACCACAGCGTCTCGATGCCGCGCAGCGCCACCGAGGCCCGCCGCTGGCCATCGGCGGTCCGCAACGGATCGCGGAACTTCCTGGGGTCAAGGCGGGTCGGCCGGGCCAACGCGATGGTCATGGAACGCAACTCCTGACACGGGACTGGCCAAAACCTGTGGTGCGGCCACCCCGGAGTCAATGAAACAGCGGGTAAACTTATCGCTAGCGCGTGTGAGTGAGCGATCTCAGGTGCATTCCGACCGGACCCGGACTGTGCTATGAGTCGGGCTCGGCGCGGGCGGGCGTAGCTCAATGGCAGAGCAGAAGCTTCCCAAGCTTACGACGAGGGTTCGATTCCCTTCGCCCGCTCCACTCCTTGTCCGTCTTATTGCGGCTTTTTCCGCCAGCACGCCGGGCGGTTAGTTTCCTGTACTCTCGTGGCCGATGACGCTATCCTTCAGGTGAGCGCGACCGGTCGGGACAGGCTGGCGACAAGCTCCAACAACTGAAAAACCGCGAGACAGGGAGATAGCAGCCATGAAACAGGGAACGACTCGGATTCTTTCCGGGCTCGCGGCGCTTGCCGTTGTGGGCTCGACTACCGTCAGCCTGGCCAACCACCGGCCGGACAACACGGTACTGGTCGGTGGGGCGATTTCGCAGACCGGCCGCTATTCCGAGCCAGCCGGCCGGCAGCTCAACTCGGTCAAGCTCTATGTGCAACAGCTGAACGGGCGCGGCGGCCTGCTGGGCCACAAGGTCGAGCTGATGATGCTGGACGACAAGTCGGACAAGCAGACCAGCATCAAGCTTTACGAGAAGCTGATCACCGACGACAAGGTGGACCTGCTGCTGGCGCCCTATTCGAGCGGCATCACCGATGCCGTGGCCAACGTCACCGAGCGCTACAAGATGCCGTTCGTCGCCTATGGCGCCGCCTCCAGCATGATCTGGGAGAGGGGGCGGCAGTACATTTTCAGCCTGGTCGACATCGCCGAGAACTACCAGAAGGGGGCGTTGCACCTGGCCAAACAGATCGGCGTTAAGCGCATCGCCATCATCGGCGAGGACTCGCTGTTCCCGCGAATGTCGCGCAAGGGTGCGGAGAAGTGGGCCGAAGCGCTCGGCATCGAGGTCGTGCTGGCCGAGAACTATTCCAGCCGCAAGCAGGGCGACTACACCGCCTTGCTGAAAAAGATCGAGTCGCTGCGCGCCGATGCGATCATCTCGAACAGCTATTTCGACGATGCCGCCGCGCAGATCCGGCAGCTCAAGGAGCAGAACATCAACGTCAAGATGTTCGCGAGCACGGTGGGCCCGGGCTTGCCGCGATTCGCCCAGGACCTGGGTCCGACGGCGGAGTACGTGCTCGGCTTCTCGCAGTGGGAGCCGGTGCTATCCCTCGGCCATCCGGGGATGAAGGAGTTCATCGACGCCTACACCGCTGCCTACGGCGAAGAGCCGAACTATCATGCCGGTACCGCCTACGCGGCGATGCAGATCTTCGATGCCGCGGTGCAGAAGGCCGGCGGCTTCGACAATGAAGCGGTCCGCGAGGCGCTGGCCACGATCTCTGTCAAGACGGTGATCGGCACCTACAAGGTGAACGAACAGGGCCTCAACAGCCATGAGGGCCTGACCTTCCAGATCCAGGACGGCAAGCGGGTCATCATCTGGCCGCCGGAGCGGGCGCAGGCCAAGCCAAGGCTGCCGATGCCGGCCTGGGATCAGCGGTAGCTTCGCGTCCAGTACCGAGCGTGGCGAGTGAGCGTCGGCGTTGACGTGTCGGCCGGGGCTTGGCCGCAAGCCTCGTCCCGGCACGCCGGCGCGGCCGCGATCACGGCGCAGCAGTCCCGACAATTCCCGCAAGCGATAGGTCGCTAATGGAAAAGGCCGAGATACGCAGCATTTACATGCTGTCAGGCTTCCTCGTGGGGGCCTTCAGCCTGCCCTTCGTGGTCGGCGTGATGACCGGCTATGTCATCTTCGATCTGCGCTGGCTCTACGATCTCATCACCATCATCTTGAGCGGGCTGATGCAGGGCGGCGTCTACGCCATGTTCGCCGTCGGCCTGACCTTGATCTTCGGGGTGATGCGGATCATCAATGTCGCCCACGGCGAACTGGTGATGCTGGGCGCCTACCTGACCTGGGTGCTGTTCAACGCCCCCGGCTTCTTCGGCATCAACGTCTATGTCGATCCGCTGTTGACGATGGTGATCACCCTTCCGGTGGTCTTCGTCTTCGGCCTGACGGTGCAAAAGCTGCTGCTGAACGCGGTCGTCGGCGGACCTGAGTTGACGCCGCTGCTGATCACCTTCGGCCTCGGCATCTCGCTGATCAACATCGTCGAATGGATTTTCACCACCGACTATCACACCGTTGCCTACGCGCCGCATTCCGTCCAGCTCACCGACCAGATCCAGATCAGCGCCAACAAGGTGATCAGCTTCGCCATGGCCTTCGTGATCTCCATGGGGGTGTACATGTTCCTGAAGCTGCACCGGCTGGGCAAGGCGATCCGGGCGACGGCACAGAACGCCGACGTCGCCATGGTCTGCGGCATCGACATCAAGCGCATTTACGTCATCACCTTCGCGCTCGGCGCCTCGCTGGCGGCGGCGGGCGGAGTGCTGGTCTCGATCCAGTTCGCCTTCAATCCCGAGACCGGCCTGGAGTACACGATCGTCGCCTTCGCCATCATCATCCTCGGCGGGCGCGGCAACTATATCGGCGCGCTGTTGGGCGCGCTGATGCTGGGCGTGCTGGAGAACCTGGTCTCGTTCATGGTTCCCAACGGCACCGCGATGGTCGAGATCGCGGCCTATGCCCTGATGATCTTCGTGCTGCTGATCCGCCCGCGCGGGTTGATGGGCATGAAGGAGGGTTGAGCGCATGAGCCGACGCGAGACCGTGAATCATCTGATGATGATGGTGATCGCTTTCCTGCTGCTGCTCATGCTGCCGGAGTATCTCAACGTCTATCACCGCTCGTTCGTCATGTTCACCATGATGTACGTGGTGCTGGCCTCGAGCTGGAACATCATCAGCGGCTTCACGGGCTACGTCTCCTTCGGCCACGTGCTGTTTTACGGTGTCGGCTCCTACGCCTCAGCGATCCTGGTCGCCGACCACGGCTGGCACTGGCTGGCCACGTTACCGATCTCGATGATGGTCGGCCTGGCCTTCGCCATCGTGATCGGCTTCCCGGTGCTGCGCCTCAAGGGCCCGTACTTCGCCATCGCCACGCTGGCGGCCTCCGAGGGGACCCGCGTTCTGGTGACGGTCTGGGACGACCTGACGCACGGCGGTCTTGGCATCAGCCTGCCGAACGTCGAGAATTCAATGGAAACCTATTACGCCATGCTGGTGCTGATGTTCGTGACCATCGGCACCTGCTACTGGGTGGCGCACTCGCGCTTCGGCGTACGCCTGAACGCGATCCGCGAGGACGAGGTCGCGGCCGAGGGGCTGGGCATCAACACGACCCTGTACAAGATGACGGCGTTCGGCCTGTCGGCGATCTTTCCTGCCATGGCCGGCGCCATCCAGGCGAACAAGACGCTCTACATCGATCCCGAGACCGAGTTCTTCGTCCTGGTCACCATCACCATGAAGCTGATGGCGATGTTCGGCGGCAAGGGCACCGTGATCGGCCCGATAATCGGCGCTGTGGTGCTCTATTCGATCCAGGAATACGTCTGGGTCACCTTCCCCCACGCCCACCTGATCGCTTTCGGCGTTTTCCTGATTCTGGTCGCCCGCTTCATGCCGCGCGGGCTGGTCGGCCATGCCATCGATCAGGGCTGGTGGCGCAAGGGCATGGTGCACTAGTGGATTCTCAGAGCGTACAGGCGGCCGGTGACGCCGTCGCTCTCGAAGTCCGCGACCTGCACAAGGGCTTCGGCGGCATCAAGGCGGTAGACGGTTGCAACCTGAAGATTCCGGCGGGCCAGATCTCCGGGCTGATCGGACCCAACGGCTCGGGCAAGACCACGACCTTCAACCTGCTGACCGGCGTCATTCGCCCGGACAGCGGCGAGGTCTACTTCAAGGGCGAGAACATCGCCGGTCTCAAGCCCTATCAGATCTTCCGCCGGGGCATCACGCGGACCTTCCAGATCACCCGGATCTACCGCGAGATGACGGTGTTCGAGAACATGCTCTCGGTCTCCTACCTGTTGACGCCGATGCAGGACGCGCGCGAGCGGGCCGAACGGCTGATGGAATTCGTGACGCTGTCGAAGCTGCGCGACGAATACGGCGGCAACCTCTCCTACGGCCAGCAGAAGCTGTTGGAGTTCGCGCGCGCCCTGATGACCGATCCAGAGCTGATTCTGCTCGACGAACCGGCGGCCGGCGTCAATCGCACCCTGCTGGCCGATCTGCTCGACCGCATTCACGAGCTGCAGGCGGTGGGCAAGACCATCGTCGTCGTCGAGCACGACATGAACGTGATCATGAACCACTGCGAGAAGATCTTCGTGATGGACTACGGCGTCAACATCGCCGAGGGCCTGCCACACGAGATCCAGAACAACGAGCAGGTGATCGAGGCCTATTTCGGACGCAGGAAAGATGGCGCTGTTAGAGCTTCGTGAGGTCGAGGCGGCTTATGGCCGGATCCAGATCCTGCACAAGGTCTCCCTGCATGTGGACGAGGGCGAGGTGGTCTGCGTGATCGGCCCGAACGGTGCCGGCAAGTCCACCACCTTCAAGCTGATCATGGGCTTCATCACCTATCTCGGCGGTGCGGTGCGCTTCAGCGGCGACGATATCGTCGGCTACCGGCCGGACCAGATCCTTGCCCGTGGCCTTGGTTATGTGCCGCAGGGCCGTATCGTCTTCAACCAGATGACGGTGCGGGAGAATCTCGAGCTTGGCGCCTATGTCGAGCGCGACAAGAACAAGATCCGCGAGAGCATGGACTTTGTCTTCGAGCTGTTCCCGCGTCTGCGCGAGCGCTCCAAGCAGCTGGCCGGGACGATGAGCGGCGGCGAGCAGCAGATGCTGGCGATGGGGCGGGCGCTGATGACCCGCCCGAAGATGATGATGCTGGACGAGCCTTCGCTCGGCCTCTCCCCGCGCTTCGTCGACGAGGTGTTCGAGAAGATCGTCGATTTGGCCCGCGAAGGTCTGACCATCATGCTGGTCGAACAGAACGCCGCCCGCGCGCTCGAAATCTCGGATCGCGGCTACGTCCTGGAATTGGGCCAAAACCGCTTCGAAGGCAGCGGCCGGGAGCTCCTGGACAACCCGGACGTTCGGCGCATGTATCTCGGCGGGTGAGCGCGCCGGCCAGCTCGTCCATCCGCCGGCGTCATTCGTCGGCCGGCGCGCGGCCTCGCGCCAGCAAGCGGCGCAGATGATGGCTGATCCCCCTGTCGAAGGTGAACAGGCGGTGCAAGGTGAAGGAATAGAAGGTGACGAGGCCGATGGCGAGGAAGTGGCTGGTCGCCTCCGGGTCCCGCGCCAGCCGGGCAAGTCCGGCATCGGACGGCAGCAGCGACAGCAGCTGCGGCGTCACGTAGGCCCTGAGGCTGGCGGCAACCACCACGGTCAGCAGCAGGCCGCCGAGGCTGACCACGGTGAAGGTGCGGATTTCCTGGTGCATGCGCCGGCCCGAGCGATCGAAGGTGACGGCCCGGTTCAGCAGGTAGCTGACCGCCATGCCGGCTGAGAAGCCCAACATGACCGAGAGCTTGTACGACCAGAGACCGTCCCAGCCGGCCAGGTTGTAGAGGGCGTTGCCGACGACGAAGTTGGTTACCGCCGCCAGCCCGGAGCAGGCGATGTAGCGGACGAACTGCGGCGTCAGGAACGAGCGCGCGAGCGCCGCCGGGCGGGGGCGCACGACACTCATTCTCGTCCGCCGCAACCGGCGGCGGGCGGCGCCCCGAGCAGGTTCAAAACTTGCGCTCCGCCACCAGTCGCTCGGGCATTTCGTCCAGGCGCAGGAACTGTGCCAGCACGTGCATCACCGACTGGTGCAGGTCCTCGGCGACGCCGTAGTTGTCGGCCGGGAAATGGATGTTGACGTCGGCCAGAGCGGCGGTGCGTCCGCCCGAGAAGCCGGTCATGGCGATGACGGAGAGGCCGCTCTCTTTCGCCCACTGGGCGGCGCGGACGACATTCTCCGAATCGCCGGAAGCGGAAATCGTGATCAGCACGTCGCCCGGTTCGGCCAGGGTCCGCAGCTGGTAGACGAAGACGTCGGCATAGGCGATGTCGTTGGCGATCGCGGTGATGGTCTCCAGGTTGGCCGACAGGCTGATCACCCGCGGGCGCAGGTCGGTATCGGTCTGCACGCCCTTCAGGTGGTCGCAATGCAGGTGGTTGCAGATCGCCGCCGAGCCGCCGTTGCCGCAGGCGAAGGTCCAGCGCCGTTCGCGATAGGCGCGGCGCAGGAGCTCGGCGGCTGCCTCCAGGGCGGTCGCGTCAAGCGCCTGCGCGGCGCGGCTGTACTGCTCGACGTAAGCGGCGAAATAGGCGCCGGCGGTTGGGTATTTGTGCGTCGGGAAGCTCACGTCTGGACGGGTCCTCGGTTGCCGCGGCCGTGGCTGGCGGCTCAGGCTGGTCTGCCTTCCAGGCGCGAATGCCACGCCGCCGCGGTGCGGACGATGCTCTCGAAATCCTCGATTTCCGGCCGCCAGTCAAGCATTGCCTCGGCGCGTGCCGGCGCTGCCACCAGCACCGCCGGGTCGCCGGGTCGCCGGGGCGCATCGCTGGTCGGCACCGGGCGGCCGAGGACGGCACCGACGGTTCTGACCAGTTCGGCAACGGAAATGCCGTGGCCGGTGCCGAGATTGACCGCGAGGCTGCCGCCGCCGCCGAGCAGGTATCGCAGCGCATCGACGTGGCCCCGCGCCAGGTCGCTGACGTGGACGTAATCGCGCACCGCAGTGCCGTCCGGGGTCGGATAGCCGCGGCCGTATATCCGGAACGCCGGGCCTCGGCCAAGTGCTGCCAGGATTGCCAGCGGCAGCGCATGGGTCTCGGGCTCATGCCGCTCGCCGATCTCGCCGTCGGGGTCGGCGCCGGCAGCATTGAAGTACCTGAGGGCGGCAAAACGCAGCCGGCCGGCGGCGGCGGTCTGGGTCAGAATGGCCTCGACCTCGGCCTTGCCCGCGCCATACGGGTTAAGCGGCCGCAGCGGGTGCGTCTCCGGGATCGGCGTCTCCTCCGGTTCGCCGTAGACCGCGGCGCTGGAGGAGAAGACGATGCGCTCGCAGCCGGCGGCGGCCATCGCCGCCAGCAGGACCCGGCTGCCCTCGACATTGGTCCGTTGAAAGAGCGCCGGCTCCCTGACCGAGCGGGCAACCTCGATCAGGCCGGCGAAGTGCATGACCGCGACCGGGCGCCAGCGCGCCAGCACCTCGGACAGCCGGGTCGCGTCCAGGACGTCGCCGCGCTCGAGCGGCCCCCAGCGCACCGCCTCGCCATGACCGTTCGACAGGTTGTCGTAGCTGACCGGGTTGAATCCGGCCCGGCTCAAGGCCTTGCAGGCATGGGCGCCGATATAGCCGGCACCGCCGGTGACCAGCACGTTCGCCATGCCGTCAGGGCGAGCCGGCCCGCATCGGTGTCAGCCGCTCGGAGTCGGCCAGCAGCAGGTCCGAGCCGGCGCCGCCTTCTTCGTGATATTCGGCGTCCTGGTTGACCCGCCAGACGTCGTAGACCGGCTTGCCGGCGACGATGTTCGCCACCGTCAGCATCGCCGTCATGATGGCGTGGTCCTGGTTGTTGTACTTGTGCATGCCGTTGCGCCCGACCAGGTGCAGGTTGGGATAGCGGGCGGCGAGCTCGCGGCGGATCGCCTCGACGTTGGCCTGGTAACTCTCGTCGTAGACCGGATAGGCCTTCTCCTGACGGATGACGTGGCCGTCGATGATGTCTTCCGCCGCCGCCAGGCCCAGTGACGCCAGCTCGCGGCGGGCCAGCGCGATCAGCCCGTCGTCGGGCGCGGCCCACAACGAATCGCCGGCGAAGCAGAAATATTCCATGCCATAGCAGTTCAGCGCCGCGTCCGGCACCATCTCGGGCGACCAGGACTTGAAGTTCTGAATCCGGCCGACCAGCACGTCCGGCTCGTGGATGTAAATCCAGTTGTCGTCGAACTGGCCGCGATCCTGGATGATCAGCGCGACGATCAGGAAGTCGCGATACTTCAACCCTCGGGCCGCGCGCAACGTCGCCTCGCTTGGCGCCGGGCTGAGCCCCGTCACCAGTTCCCGCATCGCCATCGATGAAATCACATGGCCGGCGGCATAGCTCTCTTCGCCGCCCTCGCCGTCGCGGCAGCGCACCTGCCACAGGCCGCGGCCGGCGTCCCAGGCGCAGCCGACGACCTCGCGGTCCATGACGATGCGGCCGCCGTTCTCGCGGACCGCCGCGGCGGTGGCTTCCCACATCATGCCGGGCCCGCGGCGGGGATAACGGAAGCTGTCGATCAGGGTCTTGATGACCTGGCCGCCCGGCCGCCTCGGCAGCACCGCGTTGATGATGGCCTTGCTCATCGACAGACCCTTGATCCGCTGCGCCGCCCAGTCGGCGGAGATCTCGGTGCAGCGCATGCCCCAGACCTTCTCGGTGTAGGTCTTGAAGAAGATCGAGAATAGCCGGGCGCCGAAGTGGTTGGTGATCCACTCCTCGAAGTTCTTCGGCTCAGCGATCGGGCGCAGACGGGCGCGCAGGTAGGAAAGGACGCACAGCCCGGCCTCGACCGGACCCAGCTTGCGCAAGGCGTCGACCGGTTTCAGCGGATAGCTGAAGAGTTGGCCATTGTAGAAAATCCGCGACTTGCGCGGCCGCTCGATCAGATCATCGCCCAGCACCTCGCGCCAGTATTCCTCGACCTCCCGGCTTTTCGAGAAGAAACGATGGCCGCCGATGTCGAAATGAAAGCCGTTGTATTTGACGGTCTTGGAAATGCCGCCGACGTATCGCGCATCCTTCTCGATGACCGTGACCGCATAGCCGCGCGCGCTCAGCCGGTGCGCGGCGGTCAATCCGGCCGGGCCGGCGCCGATGACGACGACCGATCGGGCGTTCGATGCGACGGACTCGGGCATGGCCCTCACGACGGCGGCGACAGGGCTCTGGGAACGGCCCCCGGCTCCCGTTTAGGTAGGGGAGCGAGGCCGGAATAACAATAGGCAGCAATCACTTCGGCTAAATCCACGGACGCGCTCCGCGGCCCGCTTAGGCCGCGCCGGGATCGCCGCCGTGCGCCGGCGCGCCGGCATATCGCCAGCCGACCAGAGCGCCGAGCGCGAACCAGACCAGCTCGCGCGCGCGCCGCACCAAGGCGACGGCGAGGCCGAGCTCCGCCGAGCCCGTCACCGCCCCGACCAGCAGCAGAAAGGCGCCTTCCTGGCTGCCGATCCGGCCCGGGATGAAGAAGGTGGCATTGCGCACCAGCTGGGTCACGCCCTCGATGATCCAGGCTTCGGCCAGGCTGACCGGGCGGCCCAGGAAGGCGAGAACCACGTAGACCTCAAGTGCGCCGAGGCTCCAGTTCAGCAGGCCGAGAGCGAGGCAGGCCAGAAAACGGCGGCGGCGGCGGGTGTAAAAGTGAAACAGGCGATCGTCGACGTCGCGAACCTGGTGCAGCAGGGCGTCGAGGCGCAGCCAGCGCCGGGACTGTGCGCCATTGCACCACGCCCCGATCCTCGAGCTCAGCCGGTGGCGCTGCACCAGGTAAAACAGGGCAATGGCAAGCCCGAATATGCCAAGCCCGGTCCCGACCACAGCGATGCTGACGCCGGGCAGCGCCTCCGAGAGTAGGACCAGGACGAAGGCAAAGGCGACGAACAGCACCAGCGAGATCATATCCGTGGTCTTGCCCAGGATCAGCGAGGCCGCGCCTTCGCGGTAGCCGAACCCATAGTAGCGCTTCAGCATGACCGCCTTGACCGGCTCGCCGCCGACCCCGCCGGCCGGGATCAGCCCGTTCAGCAGCTCGCCCACCAGCCGGATCTTCCAGATCCGGTACCACCAGCGCAGATCGAGCGGCGCTTCCACCAGCGCCAGTTGCCAGGCCAAGGTATCCAGTGAGAAGGCTGCGGCGTAAAGCGCCAGCACCACGGCCGCGCCGAACGCGCCGAGCCGCATCGCGTGCGCCCAAACGTCGGTCAGGTCGACGTTCCAGACGACCAGCGCAAGCAGGCCCAGTCCGGCGGCGAAGGTGACGAACTTGAGCAGTTTCACGGCTGGACGCCCCGGCGACCTCGGCCCCTAGTTAGACAACCCGCGGCGGCACGGCAACCGCGGCCGCTGCCCGTTTCATCTCGTGTCACCCCGGCCGACAGGCGCTTCCCCACAGACCGGAGTCCGCTTGCGGGTAGGGCGCGCCGACACTACAGTCGCCGCGCTTACCAGCCGCCCCCGGCGCTTGCAAGCCGGCCGCAAGAGGTGGCGCTATCGCCGCGGTGTACGGCAAATGGCAAGGTTACAATCTCGACGTTCATGCGGGACCGGTCAACCCGCGTATGGCGATGTCGGCGGGCCGTGCCGACGACGAAGGCGGTTTGGGTGGCGTCGATGAAGGCTCTGGTGACGGGGGCGACTGGGTTTGTCGGCGCGGCAGTGGCGAGGCGGCTGCTGGCGGCGGGATTCGAGGTCCGCGTGCTCGCCCGGCCGGGCAGCAACCGCCGCAACCTCGAAGGGCTCGACCTCGAGGTCGTCGAGGGCGACCTCACCGACCGCGCCTCGCTGGCGCGCGCGGCGCAGGGGTGCGGCGGGCTGTTCCATGCCGCCGCCGACTACCGGCTCTGGGTGCCCGACCCCGAGGCGATGTTGCGCGCCAACGTCGACGGTTCGCGCGACATCGTCCGCGCGGCGGCGGAGGCCGGGGCGGGCCGCATCGTCTATACCTCCTCCGTGGCCGTGCTCAAGGCCGGGGCCGACGGCAGCGCCGCCGACGAGGACACGCCCAGCACGCTCGCCGACATGATCGGCTGCTACAAGCGGTCGAAGTTCCTCGCCGAAGCGGCGGTGCGCCGGCTCGTCACAGATGAGGGCGCGCCGGTGGTCATCGTCAACCCCTCAACCCCGGTCGGCCCGGGCGACGTGCGCCCGACCCCGACGGGGCGCATGGTCGTCCAGGCCGCGAGCGGCCGCATGCCGGCCTATGTCGACACCGGGCTCAACATCGTCCATGTCGACGACGTCGCCGAAGGACACGTGCTGGCGTACCAGAAGGGCGCGCCGGGCGAGCGTTACATCCTCGGCGGCGAGAACCTGCCGCTGGCCGAAATTCTCGCGCGCATTGCCCGGCTTTGCGGCCGCATGCCGCCTCGCGTCCGCATTCCGCACCGGGCGGTGCTCCCGGTCGCTTGGCTTGCCGAGCAATGGACGCGGCTGCGCGGCCGCGGCGAGCCCTTCGCCACCGTCGACGGAGTGCGCATGGCGACGCGGAAAATGTACTTCTCGTCCGGCCGGGCCGAGCGTGAGCTGGGCTATCGGGCGCGTCCGGCCGAGGAGGCGCTGCGCGACGCAGTGGCATGGTTCCGCGAAAATGGCTATCTGTGCTGACCTGTCCGTGGTCGATGCTGCGGGAGCTTTGCCGCCATGATCGCCGCCGAGAAATGAGCCCGCCGCCTGCCACCTGGGTGCATTACGTGGCGCGCTGGTGCGTGCGTCCGCTTGTCGGCACGCCGGTGACGCCGAACCACCTGACCACACTGCGCCTCATCAGCGGCCTCGCCGCGGCGGCGCTGTTCGCCGCCGGCGAACCGTGGGTTCAGCTGGCCGGGGCGCTGTTCGTTGTTTCCGCCTTGCTCGACCGTGCCGACGGCGAGCTTGCCCGCCTCGCCGGCATCTCTTCCCGCGGCGGACACCTGTACGACCTGGCCTCGGACGCGGTCGTCAATGCCGCCGTCTTCGCCGGCATCGGCATTGGCCTGCGCGGCGGTGCGCTTGGCGACTGGGCCGTTGCCATGGGGCTGGCCGCCGGCGTCGGCGTCGGCACGATATTCCTGATTGTCGCCCGCATGGAGTTGCTGGCGCGGCCAGCCATCGGGCTCAAGCCGTTCGCGGGCAAGGGAGGATTCGATCCTGACGACGCCCTGATCCTGATCGGACCGATCGCCTGGTTCGGCCTGCTCTCGCCGCTGCTGGTGGCGGCGGCCCTCGGCGCCCCCTTGTTTGCGCTCGGCTGTTTCGTCGCGTTCCGCCGCCGCCTTTTCGGTGCCGGTGCCAGCGACCCGGGCCTCGGATCCGCCGAGCGCTTCAGGTAGGCGGACCGCTTGGCGCCGTCTTACCCTCGAGTTCGTGGCGCCGCCGGGCTAGGTGAACAGTCTGACGATCTCGTAAGGCCAGACCAGAGCCCGCACCAGCGCTTCGCCCATGATGTAGACGCCCGGCCCGAGGTCCCAATTCTGCATCAGGGTGGCGATGAAGACGCCTAGGAAGCCCAACAGATAGCCGCCACCGGCGACCAGCAAGATTCTCTTACCCATGCGCTTTTCCCTTGCGAGGCTCGCCCCACCAAGTCTCAGGAACCGCTCGGCGTTATGACGCGAACCGGCTTGCCGTCGAGGTAGGCCTGGATGTTCTCGACCATGTCACCATAGAAGAACCGGTAGGCTTCCTCGGTGACGTAACCGATGTGCGGCGTCAGCACCACGTTCGAGAGATGCCTGATCGGATGGTCGTAGGGGAGCGGTTCGGTAGCGTAGACATCGAGACCGGCGCCGCGGATCTGCCGGCGCGTCAGCGCGGCGACCAAAGCCTGCTCGTTGACGATGGGACCGCGCGAGGTGTTGATCAAGATCGCCGACGGTTTCATCTTCGCCAATTGCTCGCGACCCAGCAGGTCGCGCGTCCGCTCGCTCAGCACCACATGGATCGTCACCACATCGGCGCGCGACAGCAGTTCGTCGAGCTCGACCCGCTCGGCGCCGTGCTCGGCCGCCCGCTCAGCCGTCAGATTCTGGCTCCAGGCGATGACCTTCATATCGAAGGCCCGGCCGACCGCGGCGACGCGGCGGCCGAGGCGGCCAAGGCCGATGACCCCCAGGGTCTTGCCGTCCAGGTCATTGCCGATGCCGACCTGCCAGCCCCCTTCGACCACCGACTCGTGCTCCATCGGCAAGTGCCGCAGCAGGCACAGGATCAGTCCCCAGGTCAGCTCGGCGGTGGCATGCCCCGACGAGCGCGTGCCGCAGACGGTGATTCCGGCCTCGGCCGCCGCCTCAAGGTCGAGGGCGGCATTGCGCATGCCCGAGGTGATCAAGAGCTTGAGGTTGGGCAGCCGCTCGATCAGGGCGCGCGGAAACGGAGTCCGTTCGCGCATGGCGCAGACGACCTCGAATTCGGCCAGCCGCGCGGCGACCCCGTCCAGGTCGGCGACATGGTCGTCGAAGACATGGACTTCGACGCTTGAGGGAAGCGCGTTCCAGTCCGCCATCTCCAAGGCGACGTTCTGGTAGTCGTCGAGAATCGCAACCTGGGTCATGTTACCCGCTCCCGCTGCTGCACGTGATGAAGGACCGTATCGGGCCAATCGACGCTCGAGGTGGCCGTTCTTTCTCGTCCACCATACGCCATTCTAGACGGCTGGCCGGTGCGTACAAACGGCGGCGTCCTCAGGCCAGCGACTTGCTGGCGATCTCGTACACGTCGGCCGATAGCCGGGGCCGCGCGAGAATGCGTTCCAAGGCGGCCCGCATCCGCTCGCGGCGCGGCGCCGCGAAGCGCCGCCAGCGCCCGAGCGGCGGCAGCAGCCGGGCGGCGAGTTGCGGGTTGCGCTTGTCCAGGTCGAGGACGTGATCGGCCAGGAACTCGTAGCCAGCCCCGTCGGCGGCGTGGAAGCGCAGCGGATTCTGCGTCGCGAAGGCACCGATCAACGCCCGCACGCGGTTCGGATTGGCGAGTGAGAACGCCCGGTGGCCGGTCAACTCGTGCACTCGCTCTAGGGTGTCGGGAAGCGCCGAGGTCGCCTGCAGCGCGAACCACTTGTCCAGTACCAGGTGGTTCTCGTGATGGCGCCGGTGGAAGTCCTCCAGCGCCGCCGCCCGCGCTTCGCCGGCGACATCGTTCAGCAAGGCCAGGGCCGCGATGCTGTCGGTCATGTTATCGGCGCGCTGGTATTGTCTCAGCGGCAGCTCCGCCATCTCGACCTCGGCCAGCGTCGCCAGGTAGCTGAGCGCCCGGTTCCTGAGCGCCCGCCGCCCGGCCGAGGCCGCATCCGGGCCGTAGGGAGCATTGCTTTGCTGGCCGTGGTAGGTGGCCATCAGCTGGTCCTTCAGACGCTCGGCGATCGCCCGGCGCAGGCCCTGCCGGGTCTGGTGGATCGCATCGACATCGATGACTGCCATTTGCTCGGCGAGGTAGTCCTCGCTCGGCAGGCCCAGAATTTCGGCCCGCAGGGCCGCGTCCAGGGCTTGGTCGCGCAGGCAGCGGCCGAGCGCCGCAATAAAACGCTGGGCGGCCGGTGGTGACGCGCCCTCCTTCAAGGCGCTCGCCCCCTCGAGCAGCAAGCGGGTGGCGAACTGCTGTGCCGCTTCAAAGCGATTGAAGTGGTCGGGATCGTGCGCCATCAGCAGCGCGCGGTCGGTCTCGTCCAAGTCGTGCTGCAGCTTGACCGGCGCGGTGAAGCCGCGGTTCAGCGACAGCACCGGCGGTGCCTCGATGCCGTGGAAGCGGAACCGCTGTGTCGCCTCTCTCAGCTCCAGCACTCGGCTCGTAGATGCATCTCCCTGCTCGCCCTCCAGGCGCAGCGGCAGGGCGCGGCCGTCGCGCGCCAACAGGCCGAGTTCAAACGGCAGGTGCAGCGGCAGCTTCTCCGCCTGACCCGGCGTCGGCGGCGTTTCCTGCCTGAACTCAAGCTCGAGTTCCGCGGCTTCGGCGTCGTGCCGCGCCGTTACCGTGAGCGTCGGCGTGCCGGCCTGCGCGTACCAGAGCCCGAACTGTCGCAAATCGGCGCCGGCGGCTTCAGCCATGGCGGCGAGGAAATCGTCGCAGGTCGCCGCCTGCCCGTCGTGGCGTTCAAAATAGAGCCGCATGCCGGCGCGGAAGTCGTCCTCGCCCAACAGCCGGTGCAGCATGCGGATCAGTTCCGCGCCCTTGTCGTAGACGGTGGCGGTGTAGAAATTATTGATCTCGATGTACGAGGACGGCCGCACCGGATGCGCCAGCGGCCCGGCATCCTCGGGGAACTGCCGCGCACGCAGGGTGCGCACGTCCTGGATCCGCTCGACCGCCGCCGAGCGCATGTCGGCCGAGAACTGCTGGTCGCGGAAGACCGTCAGGCCCTCCTTCAGGCTGAGCTGGAACCAGTCGCGGCAGGTGACGCGATTGCCGGTCCAGTTGTGGAAGTACTCGTGCGCGACCACGCTCTCGATAAAGGCATAGTCCTGATCGGTCGCGGTCTCGGGCTCGGCCAGGATGCACTTGGCGTTGAAGATGTTGAGGCTTTTGTTTTCCATCGCCCCCATGTTGAAGTCGCTGACGGCGACGATGTTGAACAGGTCCAGATCATACTCCAGCCCGTAACGCTCTTCGTCCCAACGCATCGCCCGCTTCAGCGCCTCCATGGCATAGCCGGCGCGTCCCTGCTGGCCGTGCTCGACATAGATGCGAAGCGCGACCTCGCGGCCCGAGGCGGTGGTGAAATGGTCTTCGATCCGCGCCAGATCGCCGGCGACCAGGGCGAACAGGTACGAGGGCTTGGGGAAGGGGTCGTGCCAGCTGGCGCTGTGGCGCCCGCCCGCCAGCCGCTCGCACGCCACCGGGTTGCCGTTGCACAGCAGGACAGGGAAGCGCGCGGCGTCGGCCCGCATGGTGACATGGTAGACCGCCATCACATCCGGCCGATCGGGAAAGAAGGTGATACGGCGGAACCCCTCGGCCTCGCACTGGGTGCAGAAGACGCCGTTGGAAAGATAAAGTCCCTCGAGCTTGCTGTTGGCGGCGGCATCGATCCGGGTCTCGATCTCGACGGTCACCTGATCCGCAAGGCCGGGCAGCACGAGAGCCGTTTCGTCGAGATGGTACTCATCCGCTTCAAGCGCGCGGCCGTCGACGCGCAGGCTCAGCAGTTCGATCTCCTCGCCGTCAAGATTTAAGGCGGCGTCGGCCGCAACACCTGCCGGGTTTCGCCGACAGGCCAACTGCGCCCGCACCCGCGTCGCCGATTCATCGAGATCGACATCGAGCGCGATCTCGTCGACCAGCCAGTCAGGCGGGCGATAGTCGGCGAGGCGGGTCGGCGTGGGTTTGGCGTCGGTCATGGATTGGCTTTCATGGCTGGTCCGGCGGCGCGGCCCGCCGGGCCCGCCTTTCCACGGCAGGGGTGTGCCGTTAGGATGCCGCGCGGCGCCGCCAGGAACACCGCAGCTTTGAATTTACACCATCGGGGAACGTCCGCCCATGCCCGGCCAACCCAAGGTTCTCGCCTTCTCGGGCTCGACCCGGCGGGCCTCTTACAACAGAAGGCTGATCGAGATCGGCGCCGCGGGCGCCCGCGAAGCGGGGGCGGTCGTCACCTTGCTCGACCTCGCCAACTATCCGATGCCGCTCTACCAGGGCGATCTCGAGGCCGAGCAGGGGCTGCCGGAGAATGCCCTGCGGTTGCGCCAGATCTTCGCCGCCCACGACGCGCTGCTGATCTCGGCGCCGGAGTACAACAGCTCGGTCGCGCCGCTGCTGAAGAACACCATCGACTGGGTTTCGCGACCGACCGCGAGCGAGCCGTCCCTGAAGTATATCCAGGGCAAGATCGCAGGCCTCTTGTCCGCCTCGCCAGGCCGCTTGGGCGGGCTGCGCGGCTTGACGCATCTCCGGCAGATCCTGGGCAACATCGAGGTCATGGTAATTCCGCAGCAGCTGGCGGTCGGCGGCGCGGCCGACGCGTTTGACCAGCAGGGCCAACTGAAGGACGAGCAGTTGCAGGCCGCCGCCCGCGACGTTGGCCGACGGCTGGCCGAGGTGTCGGCGCGCCTGATCGGTTAGGCCGCCGCTAGTCGCGCCGGCCGCCAGACGCGGTGCGCGAGCGGCCGATCTCGGCCATGACGCCGCCACGGATCAGCAGGTCCGAGACGTCGAGCTGGCGCCGCGCCGCAGCCCGCTTGTTCGCGAACGGCGCGCAATCGAGCCGCGCGCCACTTTGCGCATCGAAGCACGAGGAGCGTTCGATGGGACCCGGCCGGTTGATGAAATAGACCTCGCCATCGGTAAAGCTGCCGTCGCGAAAGACCACGAGGCGGGGGCCCTCGGCGAGCAGATTTCGGCCGAGCATCGCGTCCCTGCTTGGCACAATGCCAAGCAAGCCTAACAAGGTGGGCGCGATATCGAGATGGCCACCATAGGTTTCGCGAATGCGAGGCGCCGCGCCGCCCGGCAGGCGGACGATGAGAGGCACGCGCCGGCGGATCCGCCAGTGCTGGAATTGGCTGTCCGACGGCAGTTGCAAAAGCCGCGTCATCTGCGCGCGCTCGTCGCCCAGATAGGCCTTGTGATCGCCATAGATGGCGATGATCGAAGTCTCGAGCAGCCCTTCGCCGCGGAGCCGATCAAGAAAAGCGCCAAAGGCGGCGTCCGCATAGTGTACCGCATGCAGGTAATTGCCGACGACGCTGCCCTCGAGCGCGCCGAGCTTCATGACGCGGTAGGTCTTGGGGACGTCGTAGGGGTGATGTGTGGAGGATGTCGCCAGATAGGCGTAGAAGGGCCGAGGGGCGCTGGCGATGCGGTCGGCCATTTGCTGCAAAAAGTCATAGTCGTTCATCCAGCCGTAGATGCGCTCGCCGACGACGAAGTCGGGCTCGAAGTACGAGCGCTGAAATCCGTAGGCCGCGTGCACTTTGTCGAGATTGCCGAACCAGTTGATGTGCGGCACTGCCGAGAAGGTGGCGTAACCCTGTTCGGAGAGGATCCGCGGCAAGCCGTAGTAGTCGTCGAACGTGAAGGACTTGACGACGCTGCGGAACGGCAGGGGGTACAGCGACTGCATGGTGACGAATTCGCTGTCGGTCGAGTTGCCGAGCCAGGCCTGATCATGAAAGTTGACGAAATGCAGGCTTTCCTTTGCGAACTCGTTGATCCGTGGCGTGATCTCCTGGCCGTCGACCTCAGCGCCGATCGGGAAAGCCATCAGGCTCTCCAGGGTCAGCATGATCAGATTGGCGCCCTTGGCATGGCCGAACAGAGCGCCGCCGCCTGTGGCTTCGCCGTGCGAAGACTGGAGATATTCCCGAAGCTCGCGTTGTTCCGTTTCGTCGACTTCGATGAAGTCGTTCCGGTCCAGGGTCGCGTCCATCAGGTGATAAGGTAAAACGCCCATGGTGGCGCCGAGCTCGACAAGCCGTTGCGGCTTATCGAGGACATTGCCCCGCCAAGCCTCCTCCAGCGCCGGCCGGACGGCGAGGAGGCTGATCAGAGCGACTGCCGGCAAAGCCGCGCCGCGTTTCGCTAAGGACAATGCCGGAATGTCGCGGCAAGCTTTGAGGTAGAACGGCGTAGCCAGAATCAGGATCACTGAGTCAATGAAGAACCCGAGATAGATTGGCCGGAACAGCTCCTCGATGCTGGTTCTGATTATCAGCAGCTCGGCCAAGCTGACTTCGAACTTGACCGAGGGAAGGGCATTGAAGTGGGTGGCGTAAAGCGCGTCGGCGAAGAACACGGCATTTAGCGCCAGAGAGAACACGGCGAGCAGCAGGTAACGGGTGCGCCGCGGCAGCGGCAAGGTGGCGCCGACGCAGAGCAGCAAGATGGCGAAACTGAAACCAAGACCGGTGAAATTCAGGCCGGCGGCAATGTCGGCATCGCCGACCCAGTCCCAGCTGCGCCGAATGAAACCGCTGATCTGCTCACTCTTGATCATCGCGAAGACGACGACCCAGATGACGGGCGCGAGCTCTACCAGCCAGGGGCCGAGCGCGACGAACCGCCCGCCTCGCGCCGCCGCGCCCGTTACTGGCTCTGGAATTGGAGGCGTCATGTCAGCAGCGGGCGCGAATCAACCATGATCCGCTATCTGAGCGCCGTTAGCTGGGGGCAGGGAGCGTGCAATTGCTCGTCAGTGAGATCCTGCGGTACTTCCGGGGTCAACCATGAAACAAAAAAACGACGATCTGGAAGCCTGCCAAGGTCCAGTCCGAACAATCCGTCTAGCACAACACGGTACAAATTTACAAGATTGAATGGCTTATCCGCGCTCGCGGCCAACAAACGTCGAACCTCCGGGTCGCTTGCATAAACAGCGAGATATGGGTGAAAGCGCTCATTAAAACATGTCCGTTCTGCGTCATTTTGATAATACATACTGCCGCCCCCGTGATCGCCGTGGATGACGACGACAAGCGGACCGCTCTCCTTCTCGATGACATCACGTACTCTTGCTGCCACTGCGCCGTTCACATACCGGAGCTTTTCAAGATAGCCGCGCTGGTATTCGAGCTGCAACGCTGGAAGACCTCGCGTGGCATCGTCGCCATCAACACCGTCCGCAAAGTTCGCCAACCACCGCCTGGTCAAATTTCCAACCCGGTCAATGACAAATGGCGGATGTGGCGCGAGAATGTGCTGAAATATGAAGAGCGGCCCGTCGGCTTCTCTAGGATGAACAAGCTCAAGCGCATTCTTGAGAAGCGCAATATGCGCCTTGGAGTAATGATCTTCTAAATCTGTTGGAAGCATAGAGGAAGCCAGATACTTAAGTGCTGTTCGACTAAGTAAAAACGTTTCGAAGTGGCTCAATCGAAATCGCGAGGAATGTGGAACAATCACAACATCACTTCTGTCATAACGGTACCCACTCAAACCGGTAGGCGTGAAGAGGAAACGGTAATCCATGTTTTGAAGAACTCGTCGGAGTGGTCCTCGAATGATTATATTGTTCATTGCCATTCGAAGCCGGTGGCTTTGCTCCAGGTTCAATGGTGGTTCATTCGCATCCAGGTATGCCCCCGAAAACACTGACGCCAGAGCGTGTGTGGTCTGGCTATATGGAGTGTGAGGATGTTTGAAAACAACAAATCCGAGGGCTTCGAGGGATCGGCTAAACGGCTCATTCGAATGAGCAAAGATTTCCTGCAGGACCGCATCGCTCGCATAGCCGTCCAGGACGATATGAACGATAGTCGGTCGCCGATCAATAACACTTTCCCGTTGGATCTCTATTTTGTTGAACTGAGAATACGGGATGTAGCCGTCGCTGTGCTTCAGCTCCCAAGCGAGATTTTCGACGAACGAGTAGGCTGGTGCTGCAAAAAATGCGATCGTGAACACGTTCATGACAAGGGTCGCGGCCCGCCTGTTCTTGAATATGTAGACGGCGACGGCGGCGAGGAAGGGCCCCGACATAATCACCAAGGTCATAAAGTTGCGAAGGCCCGGCGCCCAAATAACCAGGATTATGGTGCCTGACAGCAATGCGGAAGCATGAATGCGCCGCGTCAGCACAAAGAACAACACAGTCAGCGAGATGCTGATGAGAATTGCGACAATGACCGACCTTACGGCGTCTTCAAATACAAAAACCGCGAGGTTGCTCAGGTAAGTATCAAGTGGAATTGCGATCGCCATAAGTACAGGGTAAATTGGAAAGAAAACTACATTTCTTGTCATATAGCGCAACGAAGGGTTCATGAACCAATCAACCATCCGGATTAGATGACGCAATCATGGCTAAAGCGTGTCGCCGTGACGGTATTATTTTAGATCATTTTACGTTTTCAGTTTATTCAAAACCTGCGCCTCATGTCAACCAACGCCATACGGGAATTCCTTCGATGGTTGAGACAAAATTGTTGCGCCAGCGTGTATTGGCCATTTATGGTAATCGAAAGGGGTGATTCTCGATGGAATTGGAGGCCGACAAATGCGCAAGTTAGGCATCATGGTGATCTGCCTGGTGTATGGTACGTTGGGATATCCAGGCACCAGCCACGCCTATCTCGATCCTGGAACAGGCAGCATTCTCCTGCAGGCCATCGTCGGCAGCGTGGCCGCCGGTGCCGCGGTCATCGGCCTCTATTGGCGGCGGCTGAAGTCGCTTTTCGTCAGGAACAAAGCGATCACCGCCGAACACAGCGAGAGCGGGGATAAGGATCCCAGCTAGAATGCGGTTCGGCGCAGTCGACGGCGGCTCGTTCCGCGATCCCGCCGGCCGCGTGCACGATCTCAACGGACGTATCCTTCGCACGATCACCCACCGCGCCGCTTCGGACTACGAGGCGCTTCGCGACGACGGCGTGTTATCATGGCTGTTCCGGCATGGCCTTGTCGTTCCCGCGCGAGAGGTGGGGTTGGACGAGATCGTAGGCCTGGGCGACGAGGTGGCTTATGTTGTCGAGCACCCGCGCCTGCCCTTCGTCACCTATCCTTATGAGTGGCCGTTCTCGGCGTTGAAGACGGCAGCGCTGTTCCATCTTGATCTGCACCTGCAGCTCCTGGAGCGGCAGGTGACGCTGACGGACGCCAGCGCCTACAATATCCAGTTCGACGGTGCCAAACCGGTTTTCATCGACCTTTTGTCCTTGCGGCCCTATCACGAGGGAGAGTATTGGCTCGGACACAAGCAGTTCTCCGAACAATTCCTCAACCCGCTGTTACTAAGCGCGATGATGGGCGTCGCCTATCACGGCTGGTATCGCGGCAATCTGGAGGGTATAGCTACCGCGGAATTGGCTCGCTTGCTGCCGTTTCGCCGGAAACTCGGATGGAGGGTGCTGACGCATGTTGCCCTACCCGCCCGCTTCCAGGACCGGGCGGCGCGAGGGGGGGCCGAGGAGGCGCTGAAGCGCGCCCGCCGACGCCCGTTTCCGCTCTCCGCCTACCGTGGCCTATTGCGCCAGCTGCGCGGCTGGATTGCCGGGTTTGCCTCGCCGTTCGCCGACACGACCTGGGCCGACTATGACCTGGGGCATGGCTATGGGCAGGCTGAGATAGGGGCGAAACGAGACTTCGTTGGCCGGTTCGTCGAGGCCACCAAGCCTGCCCTGATGTGGGACCTAAGCAGAGATTCGTCGTTTGCCCAACGGAACGACCTTTCGCTCCTTGTTGAGGGCCTGCACGGCGTCGTGGATGGCGTGATCGAGGGCGTCGGGGTCGGCGAAGGTCTGGTGGG
>Ga0326597_10002673_pt1 | contig 26413 bp, 22 predicted proteins | sample RVTome_12_FD_203789 | JGI IMG/M metagenome (GOLD analysis project Ga0326597, IMG submission 203789) | Soil microbial communities from uranium-contaminated site in the Upper Colorado River Basin, Wyoming, United States - RVT100D185 | ecosystem: Environmental > Terrestrial > Soil > Contaminated >... | reverse complement strand
GATGGGCCGTTTCGGAAATAGCTCCCAAGGCCCGGGAACATTGGCTGAAACCGATATGGTCAAAGATTTTCTGCCAGCAGCGGCAAGAATTTAATTACAAAGGTACTCAAGGGGGCTGGCACGAACCAGGGAACGCGGACCCAGCCGGAAACGGCTGGGCTAGGGAAAAGAACACACCCACGGCACAAAAGACGTGCCGTGGCTACCCCGGCCAGAAACGATACACGAACTCTGAAAACGGTCTAGGGACTTACTTGTGGGTGAGCTGCCAGACGCCATCCCAGCCGGGACCCGGAGGATTTTCGCGCAGGGAAGTCAGGCGCTCCAGGAACACCTGGGAGGGAGCATCCTCAGGAGCAAGCTTCCGGCAGGCCTCGAAGAGGATCCGGGCCTGCTCCCAGTCCATGGAGCGATAAGCCGCCAAGCCTTTTTCGAATTGGTCCCGTGTCTCCAAAGCCTTTGCGGCGACCTCTCCCTTGCGGCCCAGCAACTCATAGATGCGGACGGGCTCGGACTTCCCGACGACCCGAATCGAGTCGAGCTCCCGCGTCTCGATCGCGTCCGCCGCCATCTTCCGCGTTTCCTCGCTGATCATCACCGTGGTGCCGTAGTGCTTGTTCACGCCCTCGAGCCGGGAGCCCAGATTCACTGTGTCACCCATCACGGTGTACGACCTGGTATGCTCCGAGCCGATGTTGCCGACGACCACCTCGCCGGTGGCGATCCCGATTCGGAAGCGGATTAGCGGCAAACCCTTCCGAAAGCCGGTCAGCTCCGGCAATTCTTTTTGGAACTCGCCGAGCAAGGGGACCTGGTCCAGAGCGGCAAAGCAGGCAAGCCGCGCGTGCTCGGACTCGCCTACAAACGGCGGACCCCAGAAGGCCATGATCGCATCGCCGATGTACTTGTCGATGACTCCGCCCCGCTGGATGATGGCCTGCGCCATCAGCGTGAAGTATCGGTTGAGCAGGTTCACCATGCCCGCGGGGGTCATGCCCTCGCTGATGGCGGTGAACCCGGCGATGTCGGAAAACAGGACCGTCACCACGCGCTTCTCCGCCTTGCTCACCGAGGAGTCGGACCGGATCAGCTCCTCCACGATGCGCGGGTCAATGTACTTCCCGAACGTGTCTTTGATGCGGTCCTTGAGGCGAAGCTGCAGGACCATGTGATTGAACGACTCGGTGAGCATGCCGATTTCGTCGCGGGTGGTGACGGGCAGCTCCGTATCCAGCCTGCCGTTCTCGACAGCCTGGGTTCCGTCCAGCAGCCGGCGGATCGGGCGCACCAAGCCGCTCGCGGCAAGAGAAGCGAACAAAAGCCCGGACAGAGCGGCGCCGAGCGTGATGAGGATGGAAAGGGCAACGATTCGCCCCTCGTGCTGCTCGGCTTCCTGAAGCGACGCCAGGCTGAAGGACTGAACGTCGGACCGGAGCTCGGCGACGGCGGCGACGAACTCGTCGCGCTGGCGGGACAGGAAGGAACGCAGCTCCGCGGCCGCCGTCATTTCATTCCGCTCCGCCAAAGCCAGAATTCTGCCCGAAAGGTCACCCAGATCGCGCTGCTCCTTGGCGACCACCCGAACCATCGGCTGGAAGTGCGCCGCTTCCCCGCGTTCCAGGATCGGCGACGGCCCGCTCCCGCATCGCGCGAGCAAGCCCTCGGCGAGCTCGATCTCCCGGTCCACCGCCTGGCTTGCCTGGTCAAACAAAGCCTGCTTGCCGGCAATGGCCTCTGCGTCCCGCGTGCCGGCTTCATACAGATCGAGGAGACTCTCCCGGTGCAATTCCTGTTCGAGGGCGTGCACGTTGACCCGGCTGATGCTCTGGGAAACGGGGGTGTAGCAATCGGCAATCTCCGACAGCTCGTTCCGCACGCCGCGCACGGCGAAGATGGAGCCGGCGGCCACAAATACCATCAACAAAAGCAGCAGCAATGCGATGCTGAAGATTTTGACTCTGATCGAGCGGCGCATTCTTGATGATCCTGAATTGCTGTTCGGCATTGGCGGCGGCTCAGAGCACAGCCGCGCTCCGCGGAACGCGTGTCCAGATTCCATTGAAAATTGCTGCGCGGCCGCCGTGTGAATGCAAGATGGGAATACGGCCTCAGTCCAACTCGGCCCGAAAATCCGCGAGCGTGGTCGGCACGGTGAACTGAAACGGCGTCCGCGAGGGGTCGGAGGAAAGCCAGATTTCCACGGTTCGTTCTCCGCCCCGGGCCGGGAAGTGGACTTCAAATTTTTCGCCCTGCTTCGGGACGCCGCCGACGCTGACCGTTGCCGTCCCATCCTGGTCCAGTTGCAGAGCAATCTCTTTCCCGAAGTGAATCCTGCTCGAATCAACCGACTGTCCCGCCGCCGTCCGGCTGCGCAGGTAATACAGGAACGTCAGGGGGTCGCGGGCGCACTCCGGAATGGCTGCGGTGGTGGAGTTCCGGCCCTGGATGCGCTTGACCCGGTGAGCAGTCTGGTCAAACTCCATGGACTCTTCCGAGGTTTGCTTGCCCTCCTCGATTTTCTGGTGAAACTGGAGGGAGCAAAGTCCCTCCCGCGCGGCCACGGCGGAAAACGTGCTGTTGAACCGGTATTGCGGCAGCCGCGCCTCCAGGGTTGCTTCGAAACGCAGATTGTCGCCTTGCGGGGAAACCTCGAAGATCGCTTCGCCCAGGGGGATGCCGCTGGGCCAGAACAGCCGGTAGACCAGGCGCTCGCCTTCGAATGGAGCGAAGCCCGGAACAGAAGCAGGCGACTGGGCGCGCGCGAAGCCGGGAAGAGCCAGGAGGAGACATCCGGCCAAGCAAGCAGTCGCGGCGAGTCTGAGACTCAAACTGGTTTCAAAAATGCGTTTTGCGACGAAAAGCGTCCAACACGGACGAACCTCAGGGGCTGAAGCCCCTATTTTCTTGCGGCCCGGACGGCATGGCTGAAGCCATGCCCTGACGGTTCGCGCCCAAAAGTCAGTCTTGAGACCAGCGTTGATCACCGTCGGAGTTCCTCCGTCACTTCCTGCGATGCCGCGGGCAGCCCCAGCCGGACGGCGGGGTGGGTGGCCGTGACGCTGCGGTTGCAGACCGAGCGCCAGCCGAGCGCCCTCAGCCGCTTGCTGAACTCCCCATCCGCCCACCCTTCCATGGTACCTGAATCGGCGGCAAAATAACCGGTCTCCGTGAAAACCCGGCGGCGGAGCACGACGCAGAGGCGGGGCAGCGCGTCCACCTCCAGACACTCGGGGCGGCGATGCCACCGGACCGCGTTGTCAAAATTCCAGGCGAGCGCGCCGCGGCTTTCGAGCAGCAGCCCGCGCAGGACCGTTTCCCCATCCAGGCTGGCCAACTCCGGGCCGACCTGGGCCGTGCGGTCGTCAAAGGAGGCCAGCAGCCGCTCGATCCAGTCGTGCGGCGCAATGCGGCACTCCGGGTCGAGCAGGCAGACAAACTCGGCGTCGCTTGCCCGGATCGCTTCATTCAAATCGTTGCCTGAGCCGTTTACCGGAACCCGGGCCACCCGAATGGAGCCATTGGAGGAAGACGAAGGAATCGTCCAAACGTGGTCCTGGAAATCGCGTCCGGCGCCATTTCTGCCCTCGTTCCCGCCGAGGCGCCTGCCCAGAAGCAGCAAATCCACCCGAGGCCCGGCTTCGGCAACCGGGTTCATATTCACGGGGATTCGCCCGGAGCGGAGGCGGGCCTGCCACAAGGTTGCCGCTCCAGCGAGCAGCCGGCCCGAATAGAGAGCCAGATGCCCCAGCCGCGCGATCCAGTTTCCTCCGGCGGCTCCCGCAACGATCTGGTAAGACAAATGATCGCGCAATCGCCACAGGCAATGCCCGTAGAGGGTAGGCAGCCGGCGCGCCGGGAAGCCGTCCGCAAGCTCGTTATAAATCAGGCGGGGCGACAGCGGCAGCAGAAACGCCAGGAGCTTCATCCTCGCATACGGCTCATTGGTGCAGGGCACGATCCAAACCTGCTGTTGGGCGCCGGCCAGGAAGCGCCGGGCCTGCAGCCAGTCCTCGACAAAGCCTCCCCGGAGCAGAGTCACGCGATCGAACATGCCCTGAGCGGGTGCCTCCAGCGATTGCGGCAGAATGGCATGGAACTTGACCCCAGGGTATCGTCTCCGCAGATCGCAAAGAATCTCCCGCAGGTAGAGCACCGAAGCGGACCCGACGATCCCGACGGGCAGCGACCTGTGAAATTCCACCTTTGCCTGACGGCGGCGTTCTCTTCGCTGGCGCCGTAGCTCCACTTCCTCGCGGAATCGCCAGAGACAGTAGCGCACGAACTGTCCAAAGTGTTCCAGTGCCTCGCGGAATTGCCAGAGACAGTAGCGCACGAGATGTCCAAGATGCCGGCCGGGGAAGGCGCCCAGGTTCCGGTTGTAGATTTCGATGCGCCACAGCGGCAGCCACCATTCCAGCCACCGTACCTGGGGCTTTTCATCCGTCCAGGGAAGGATAATTCTCTGATAGCGCCGCCGCCCGAAGCACCGGCCTGCGATGCGGCCGTATGCCTTCAGCCCCCACCGTTGGACCGTTTCCTGCGAATCCAGCCCGCCCAGCGATTCCGCGAGAGAGGCCGGCAGGACTCCGTGCACCGGAGCTTCCGGATACCGCCTGCGCACGTCTGCGAGAATCTTTTCGAGCGAGCCGGCGGAAGCGGATCCGATGAGGCAAATGGGACCGTGCGCGGCAAACCTCCGCCGCCACCCCGCCCGGAGCACCCCGGCAAGGCTGAACGGAACGCAGTCCCCATCACCGGCGGAAAAGCTGACTCGCCCGCGCAGCGCCAGAGCCAGCAGTTTCAGCCAGCGCGAGCGCCCCGGCGGCGAGAAGACAATGACTTCATTTTCTCCGGACAGCCCGAGGAAGATCATCAGACGCGCCCAAAGCCGTGGGGCCGCGAACGCGTCGTAGCGCAGCAGGATGTTTTTCGGAATCTGGACCAGGGATTCGAGTTCGGAAGCATGGCGGGACGGGACGACCACGCGCAGGGAATCGCTTAGGGAATCCCCGCACTCCAGCAGGCACAGCCGGCACAGGTCCGCCGCCGCCTCGCCGGGAGAAGCCGCCGCAACGTAAATGATCTTCTTGCGCTGCATCACAAAATCCGCAAGGGTCCTCGCTGCCTTGTCCCGCCATGGGCCATTAGGCAGCCTCTTCCAGGAACTGTTGGTAGCGCGCGCGGATGCGCGGCCCGACGCGCTCCAGGCTGAAACAGTTTGCGACCAGGCCGCGGCCGGCAAGCTGCATGCGGCGCCAGCGGTCGTCGTCCCGCAGCAACTCCACGACCGCCGCAGCCGCCCGGGCCGGATCGTCTTCGACCATCAAATGGTGACCCGGCTGGGTTCCCAGGCCCACCGGCGCAAAGGAACTGGAAACCACCGGCACGCCCGCCGCCATCGCCTCGATGATCTTCGTCCGAATCCCGCCGCCGCTGTTGATCGGGGTCACATAGACGCGGGAGCTCCGGTAGGTCTCCCGCAGGTCCTCCACGTAGTCGAGATACTCGACGCCGTTGTCGTGCATCAGCCCGCGCAGGGCGTTCGACGCTCCTTCGCCCGCCACCACCAGACTCGCGCGCGGCTCCGCGCGCCGCACCAGAGGCAGTACCTGCCTGATGAAATAGACCAGCGCCTCCTCGTTGGGCGTGTGTGGAAGATATCCGACAAAGACCATCTGCGGGTCGGCGGGCGGGTCGAGCGCCGGGCGGAAGTAATCGCAATCGAGCAGCAGGAATGGCAGCGCCTCGACGCGCGCCGTCGGAACGAGCTCGAGGGCCCGGTCGCGCTCCGGCTCCGAAGTCACCAGCACGCGGTCAAAGCTCTCGAGCGTGCGCCGGTTGTGGCGGATCGAATCCAGACACCAGAACAGGTTCTCCAGGCGCGTCCGGAACCCTTTCGTCCGCTGCCAGTTGAGGTAGTAATGCCACCACTCGAGCACGTGGGCGCGCACGATGCGGGGGCAGCGGGCGTGGTCGGCGTACTTGGCGATTCCCAGGTACTCGACCTGTACCAGGTCCGGACGCTCTTCGTCCAGAATCCGGTCGATGGCGCGGTGCATGACATCGCTTTGGAGATTCGAAAACAGAAACGGGGTGGGAGAGAAAGCGTCGAGACGCCGCCCGGGCGGAGGCTCGAACAGCCAGGCCTTGTAGCACAATTGGTCGAGCCCTTCCTGCGCCTGGGCCCGATACCGCTCCGGGCAGAACCCGGCGAACAGGATGTCGAAATCCTGGCGCAGCGCCCGGATATAGCCGTAGATAGTGCTCCCCGCGCCGTGATAGACGGGGTAGGGCGTGACGGGCGAAATGATAAGAATGCGCGGCTTCGTCATATTAAAGCAGTTGGACAAACTCATCCACTCCTAAACCAGCCTGGCGAATAATTCCTCGAAGGGTACCTCTGTCCAATTCCTTATGGTCCGGCACCACCACTTGAGCAAATGGGTTGTCACGACGCAAAATTATATGGCTTCCCTCTTGATGACGCTTGAAATAGAAGCCGACCTTTTGCAGCGCACTAACACACTCGCGACCAGAAATGCGCGGCAGCTTGCTCATACAGCCACGACTAACGTTTCAAATCGCTCCTCGGGAATGGGCAAGCCGTCCTCCGCAAGCGCCGCGATGTATCCCAGAATTGCCTCTTTTATGTTTTCAATGGCTTCTTCCCTGCTTTCTCCCTGACTAATACAGCCGGGCAAGCTGGGACATTCTGCCACCCAGTATCCATCTTCACCGGGGTAAAGAACTACTTGTCTCATTTCCGACCTCCTTTGAGCCGGCCGGAGGATTCTTTGAGGGGGACTTCAAGAAACTGGATATTGATGCTGTGAACGAGGTGGGAATATTTGTCCGTCAAGCGACCAATTAGCTTCTCCAATAGCTGCCATTCAAGCTTGAGATGGCTGCGCACTTCACAGACAATGGCTCCTTTGTCACAAGACCAGTCCATCCAACAGTCAGGGTAGCTAATGTGTGTGACCTTTTGACCACGTTTGTCCACGGCAAACGTCTGTAGCTTTCCTGACCGCATGGCTTCCACTAGTTTCTTGTACAGGTCGGCGCTTGGTCGCTCAACGATTTGAAGAACCACCATACTCTTCCTCCATCTTCGCACCTTTATCAAGACAACTGTTCCGGTTTCTCCAACTCGACTTTCTGCTTCAGGTCAGCCGTAAATCCGCACCCCTTCCTGCGCGACGAGGTCAGTGAACAAGGACGGCCTGGACAAATCCACTACGTCCACCGGCTTGGGAAGTTCTTGGAGCAGTTCCCCATAAAACTTAAAAAAGAGGTCAGGCCGGAGTCCCTTAACCCCGATATCAATGTCCCGCGGCTCGACATCCGTCCGAAGGCTGGAGCCGAACAGATAGACAGAAGCGACATGATATTTCTCAGCGCATTTCAAAATGATGGACCTTTCCTGCTGTGAAATCATGGGCGCTCCCCTGCAACCGATTGGATTCGTCGTGACCGCAAGTACTCCTCCAAAGCCTCTCTCCAAGGCGGCAGCGAAGCCAGGCCCAGTTCCGCCAGACGGGAGCAGGCCAGCACGGAATAAGCCGGACGCGGCGCCGGCCGGTTGAGCGTCGCCCAATACGTTGCGCCGACCGACACCGGGACCCGCAGATGATCCACGATGGCCTGCGCCATCTCCTGCCGGGTGCATGCCCCCGTATTGACGACGTGCAGGACGCCGTGCGCGGCGGCGCCCGCCAGCTCGGCGATCTTCCGGGCCAGGTGCAGCGTCCAGGTCGGGCTCGAAACCTGGTCGGCCACGGCCACGATCTTCCTTTCCGGCGGCTCCGGCGCGAGCGCCTGCGCCAGGATGTTGTCGGCGAAGTTCCTGCGGTGTGAGCCGTAGAGCCATGCCGTCCGAATCACAGCGTGGCCCGCGCCGCTTCCGTTCGAGCCGCCGCCGTTTGTGCCGAAGGTCTGCCGCTCCCCTTCGAGCTTGCTCTGCCCGTAGACGCTGATCGGATGGGTGGGGTCGTCTTCGCAATAGGGCTCCCGCTTCCCGCCGTCAAACACGTAGTCCGTACTGATGTAGAAAACGCGGCCGCCTGCCTGCTCCGCCGCCCGGGCCACGTTGCCTGCCCCGCGCGCGTTCACGGCGAAGGCGCGCTCCGGCTCGGACTCGCATGCATCCACGTCCGTGAAGGCCGCACAGTTCACCACCAGCTTCGGCCGCCACTCGCAGAACACGCGCCGGAGGGCCGTTTCGTCGGAGATATCACACGCGCGGTGATCGAGCGCCAGGATATCATGGCTTGGCCGCAGAACAGCCGCCAGGTCCTGGCCCAGCATTCCGCCCGCTCCTGTAATCGCGATCCGCATCCGTCTCCGTAACCATCTCTCCCGTCTGGAATCACTGCCCGCAGAAAGCCCTACCCATTAGGATACCCCACCCTGCCCCGTCGCCATGAGACTAATCAGCGAGAACTTTCCTTGCGGAGAAAAGGCCGGGAAGCGGGCCATGCTGATTCGAACCCCGATTGAACTCGGCGTCAGTCCTGTTCCGGCTGGCAGGAGACGGCCCGGAACGGAGCCAGGAAGGAAGCCTTCTCATCGGGAGGCAGGAAGGCGGCGCGGAAGGAATTCTCGGCGAGGCGCGTCAGCTCGTCGGGACCAAAGCCGAACATGCGATGGGCAAGCAGGTATTCCTGGCTCAGATCGGTGCCGAACAGGGCCGGGTCGTCCGAATTGAGCGTGACCAGAAGGCCCTCGTCGAAGTAGCGGCGCAAGGGATGCATCTCGGCTCCGCTCAGGCATCCGGTCCGGACGTTGCTCGTGACGCTCATGTCCAAGGGAATCTGCTCCGCCGCCAGATGACGCACCAGCAGGGGATCGCCGGCCGCTGTCAGGCCGTGGCCTACCCGTTCGACACCCCAGATTCGCAGCGCATCCCAGACCGACTCCGGACCCGCGGCCTCGCCCGCGTGGCCCGCCAGCCGCAAGCCGCTGTCGCGGGCGAAGGTAAAAGCGTCGCGGAAGGATTCGGCCGGCAACTGGCGCTCGTCACCGCCGATGCTGAACCCGACGACGCCCAGGTCTTGTAAGGCCGCCGCCTCCTCCGCGACGGCAAGCGCCGCATCGGGGCCAAACTGCCGTACCGCGTCGAAAATCCACTGCGCGCGGATGCCGCAATCTTCCCGGGCCCGCTCGTATCCCGCGGCGACACCCTCCATGCAGCTTCGCAGGGGCTGCCCCTTCCACAGGATCACGCCCGCCGAAACCATGATTTCCGTGTAGCGGACGTTCTGCTCCGCCAGGCGCCGGAGGACGTTGTAGGTGATGAGCTCGTAGTCGTCCCGGCCCCGGATGTGCTCGCAGACCACCTTGAAAGCTTGGAGGAAGCTCGTGAAATCCCCGGTCCGATAGAGCGCTTCGAGCGCCCCCCGGCCGGCCTGGAACAGAGGCGTCTGGTGGCGCCCGGCGAGCGTCCACAGCGTCTCCGCATCCACCGCGCCTTCGAGATGCAGATGCAACTCGGCTTTCAGGAGCCCGGCAACGAACTCTTCGATGGAAGACATTGTAAAGACAGTGACGAGTGAGAAGTGACGAGGGACAAGCAAGAACCTGTCACGGTGAGCCGCGTCGAGTGACAAGCGACAAGGCGGAAAGCCAGTCACTCTTCACTCGTCACTTGTCCCTCGTCACTGTCACTTACCGTTTCGACTGGCCGCGGATCGCCTTCTTCACTTTCTTTTTTTGCGAGCCGCGAGGCTCCGTCCGCTTGGGCTTGGGCGGCTGCTTTTTGCGGGCAACCCGCTTCAGCTTCTTCCGCTCGGCTCGGTCTTTTGTGCTTTTTGTATCCATAGAAAGAATCAGGGCCTCGTGGTCACTAGTTTCTGTCTTCTCGGCAAGTTCCGGCGCAAGGGCAGGACCCAAATACTACAAGAAGATACTACAAGATCGGCGGCAGGCGCGCCAAATCCAGGTTCCCGCAATCTGTTTTCCACGCAGATGGGTATCCGCTTCACTCACCTAGCTCCAACAAGTTGGGCCTTTAAGAGGCACGAAGCCCGATATGTTGGGGTCACTTGAGTCAAGCGGATACCCACCTCCACGCAATCTAGGTTCCCGCCACGGTCATCTCCTCCACCTTGAGCGTAGGGGAAGCGACCGCGCCACGGAATTCGAGATCCGTTCCGATCATGCTGATGCCGCGGAGAATATCGCCGAGATTTCCCGCCACGGTGACTTCGTGGACCGGGTAGGCCAGCTCGCCGTTTTCAATCCACAAGCCGGCGGCTCCGTGCGAAACGTCGCCGGTGACAACGTTCACGCCGAAGCCCATGAATTCCGTCACGTAAAAGCCGTTCCGGACGGAGCGAATGATCTCGTCGGGAGTCGCGGAGCCGGGCTCGAGGAAGAAGTTCTTGGGGCCGATGCCGGGGTTGCCGGCGAGTCCGCGCGATGCGTTGCCGGTGGTCTTCATGCCGAGCTTCCGGGCGGTGTAGCAGTTGAGCAGATAGCTTTTGAGAACGCCGCGCTCGACGACCAGGGTGCGGCTGGTGCGCACGCCTTCGTCGTCGAAGGGAGCCGACCCGAAGCCGCCCAGCAGGGTGCCGTCGTCCACGATCGTGACCGACCCGGCGGCAATGGTCTCGCCCAGCTTTCCGGCCAGGAACGAGGCGTTACGGTAAATGGCGTCGCCGTTCAGGGCTTCGAGCAGATTCCCAAGCAAGCTGCGCGCCGTGCGCTGGTCAAAGACGACGGGGACGCGGCAGGTGGCGACTTTCTTCGCGCCGAGCCTGCGCACCGTGCGCATGGCGGCGATACGGCCCACTTCTTCGGGTGGTTCAAGGTCGGAAAACCGGCGTGAAACGCTGTACCAGTAATCCCGCTCCATGCCCAGGCTCGATTCCGCCGCGGGATCGGGAACGGCCACGGGGACCACGGCGAGCGAGCAGGAGGAGCGGCGGTACTCGCCGAGAAAGCCCTGCGAAGTGGCCAGAATCTTGCTCCCGTGGGCGGCGTCAAAGCTCGACCCTTCGGAGTTCTTAATGCGCGGATCATAGGCGAAAGCGGCCTGCTCGGCGCGGCGGGCAAGCTCGATCATGGGCGCGGCCTCGAGTCCCACGACATCGGCCGAAAACAGGTCGAGGTCGCCCGCGTAGGCCCCCGTGTCGGCGGGCTCAGCCAACCCGGCGCAGGGGTCCTCGGAGGTGACGCGGGCCGAGGCGATGGCGCTCGAAACCAGCCGCTCCATGCCCTGTGGGGTGAAGTCCGACGAGTAGGCGCTGGCCGTCCGCTGCCCGTAGAACACGCGCAGCCCGACCGCTTTCGAGCCGGCTTCCTTGAGCTGCTCGACCTCGTTCATGCGAACGGTGGCCGAGAACTCGCTGCCCTCGCGGATGATACAATCGGCGGCCGTGGCGCCGCTCTTCATGGCGCTGGCGATGACATCCTGGGCGAATTGCTGTAAGTCATTCATAACAAAAGCGGTGGATAGTGGTTAGTGAATAGTGGCTAGCAGGAAGGTCCCAGGACTACTATGTTGGGTTCGTTTCGTAAAAAATTTGTACTCGCCTTTCCCTGCGTCACTTAGCAGGTGGACCCGCGCCCGGCTCCACTCCCAGAGTAGCCGTTGGCGGGGACAAAAGCCAGGGAATTCTTCCGAAAGGACCGCGGGGAACGGTGAGCGGCGAGTAGGGAGTGGTGAGTGGGAACCGGAAAGCAGTGACAAGTGACGAGTGACGAGTGACGAGCCGAAGGGGAAAGGAGAGCGGAGAGTGGGAGGAAGAGCAGTCCTTCGTCGCTGCGCTCCTCAGGATGACCGGCGAGTTGAGGGAATGGGGAGTGGGGAATAGGGGGAATAGAAGGAACCCCAGCTCCCTGGGGGTCGCGGCTCGGAGAGATGGTTGCTGGAACGGGCGGATTCGCTCGCACCCCGGCCTTGGGTGGACGCTCCTTCACAGTCGCGGCTCGGATTCAAGAACGGGGCGGATCAGCCGGTGCCGCCGACGGTGAGGCGGTCGACTTTGATGGTGGGGATGCCGACGCCGACGGGGACGCTCTGGCCGTCCTTGCCGCAGACGCCGATGCCTTCATCGAGCTCAAGATCGTTGCCGACCATGGAGACGTGCTTCAAGACCTCGGGGCCGTCGCCGATCAAGGTGGCGTTGCGGACGGGGCGGGTGATCCGGCCGTCCTCGACGAGGTAGGCCTCGGACGCGGAGAAAACGAACTTGCCGTTGGTGATGTCGACCTGGCCGCCGCCGAACTGAACGGCGTAGAGGCCGCGGCGGACGGAGCGCAGAATGTCCTGCGGGTCGGACTGGCCGGAGAGCATGTAGGTATTGGTCATGCGGGGCATGGGGATGTGCATGTAGCTCTCGCGGCGGCCGTTGCCGGTGAGGGCGCCCTTGGTGAGCCGGGCGCTCAACTTGTCCTGCATGTAGCCCTTGAGAACGCCGCGCTCGATCAGAACCGTCTGCGAAGTGGGGGTGCCTTCGTCGTCGACGTTCAAGGAGCCGCGGCGGCCGGGGATGGTGCCGTCGTCAACGACGGTGCAGAGTTCGCTCGCGACCTTCTGCCCGAGCAGGCCGCTGAAGGCGGATGTCTTCTTGCGGTTGAAGTCGGATTCGAGGCCATGTCCGACGGCTTCGTGGAGCAGGATGCCGGGCCAGCCGGGGCCGAGGACGACTTCCATTTCACCGGCGGGGGCCTCGACCGCGGTCAGAGCGACAATGGCCTGGCGCGCAGCTTCTAACGCGAAGTGCTCCGGGGTTTTCTCGTCCAGGAAAAAGCTCAGCTCGACGCGGCCGCCGCCGCCGCTCGATCCGCGCTGGATGACTTTGCCGTCTTGCGCAAGACAGAAGACGCTCATGCGCGCCAAGGGCTGGAAATCGCCGGAGATGCCGCCGTCGGAAGTGACGGTGAGGACGTGGCGGACTTCGTCGGCATAGCCGGCACGCACCTGCTGGATGCGGGGGTCGTAGCCCCGCGCCGCTTTGTCGGCCCGGAACACGAGATCGAGCTTGGCGGCGATCTCGACGTCGGTGGGAGCGACGACCACGGGATAGAGATTTCGCACGAGCCGCAATTCCGAGAGGCCGACGGTCGAGACGCGCGCGGGACCGTTGGCGATTTGCGCCGCAATGCGCGCGGCCTTGAGGATTTTCTCGGAGGAAAGGTCATCGCTGTAGGCGTAGCCGGTGCGCTCGCCGGAAATGACGCGCACGCCGACGCCGGCGGAAACGCCCTGCGTGGCGCTCTTGATGAGCGATTCGTCGAGCGAGATGGAGCTTGAGGCGCGGTACTCGAAATAGAGATCGGCATACTCGCCGCCCGCGGAAAGGGCTGCGGCAAGGTATTTCTCGAGGTCCGGCTCCGAGACGCCGAACCGCTCTTCAAAAAATTTGCGTTCTGATTGCATCGTCCCGCCTCTCTCTCGCCCCGCCGCCGTTCCAGGGGAAAGAACGAACCCACTTCCACGCTTCTTTGACTGTAGCACGCGGCAAAGCGGAGCGTCAAAAGAACACGCTCTGTCGCCCCTTCCGGGGCTTGCGACTCGGCTTCCGCTTGGCTACCCACGGCTTGCGCCGTGGGCCAGAATCTGTTGCCCCTTCGGGGCTGAATACCAGACAGTCCGGGAATTAGGGAAAGGGGATTATTGAATAGATGTCTTCGTTCGTCAGCCGGAGGGTCCCCGGCTGCTTGGAGTGGAGGAGCGGGAGTTCGATCCGGCCTTTCTTTCGCGGGCGAGAGGGCGGTTTCTGTTCAATGGTGGAAAGAATCAGCTTCTGGATCGAGCATCCCTGCGAGCGGCCTCCGACTTTAGGCGCTGATAGGTGGCAGCGGAAATGCTAATTGTGATCCGCATATTCGTATTATAGAGAAAAGCCCATCACGGCACAGAAAGCGTGCCGTGGCTACCCGCTGGTCGAGGGGAAGCTACCGCAGCAGGGCGAGCAGCTTGTCTTTGGCTCTGGTTGCGGCGCGGGCGTCGGGGGTGGCGGCAAAGACGGTATCGTCCCCGGCGATGGTTCCGAGGATCTCGGGCCAGGCCTGACGGTCAATGGCAGCGCCCACGGGCTGGGCGTTTCCGGCCGCGGTGCGAATGATGACGAGATTCTGGGCGGTTTTGACATCCCGCACAAATTCCTCCAGCGTCCGCTTCAGAGTGCTCGCTTCGCTGTCGGGAGCCGCGGAGCGATCCGGCTCCCGATAACCTTGCGGTCCTTTCACCAGGCCGAGCTCGCGGATGTCGCGGGAAAGAGTGACCTGGGTGACCGCGATGGCGATGCTCTGCAGGGCGTGGGCCATGTCCTCCTGCGTGCGGATGGGCTGGCTGCGAATCAGGTTGAGGATTTGACCGTGGCGGTAGGCTTTTGTCATTGAGTCACGGAGGGGGAAGTTGCCGCCGGCAAGGTTTGCACTTCACGCAATCCCGGGGTCTCGGCGGCTCCTGTCATAGATTCTCGTAGTTCGGGCCGCCTCCGCCTTCCGGAGGGACCCAGGTAATGATCTGATAGGGGTCCATGATATCGCAGGTCTTGCAATGCACGCAATTGGACGGGTTGAGATGGATTTGCGGGGGGCCGCCCTTGGCTTCGAGCATCTCATAGACGGCCGCGGGGCAGAAATACTGGCAGGGGTTGCCGTACTCGGCCGTGCAGCGCGTGTTGCAAATGTCGGTGTCGGCGATGAGCAGGTGGCAGGGCTGATCCTCTTCGTGCTTGGTGGCGGAATGGTAGACGCTGGTGAGCTTGTCGAACGTGAGCTTGCCGTCGGGAGCGAGCCGCGCGGAGCGGGGTCCATCGGGGCTCTTGGCGGGGCTCTTGGCGGGGCTCTTGGCGGAGCGTTTGCGAAGCTGCTCGTGCCCGGCCTTGGCGGGGTAGCGGGCATGGAGGCCGCGGCCGCCGGTGATCATCTGCAAGCCGATGTGGAAGGCGGCACGGACCATCCCGCCTTCAAACGCCTGATGGTAGTTGCGGGCTTTCCAGAGCTCCTCCTTTACCCAGCTCTGGTCGATCCGGCGCGTGTAGCCGGAGAGCACGGGCTCGGAAAAATCGTCCTGGGACAAGGCCTCGAAGACGGTCTCCGCGGCGAGCATGCCGCTCTTGATGGCCAGGTGGATGCCCTTCAGGCGCTGCGAGTTCAGGAAGCCGGCGGAGTCGCCGACGAGCAACGCGCCGCCGGTTACGAGCTTCGGCAGCGAGAACCAGCCGCCCTCGGGAATCGTCTTGGCGCCGAACTTGAGGAGCTTGCCTCCTTCGAGGATTTTCCGTAGCAAGGGATGGGTCTTGTATCGCTGGAAGGCTTCATGCGGATCGAACGCGGGATCATGATAATCGAGGCCGGAGACGAGGCCGATGGAAATCATCCCCTCAGGCATTGCGTAAAGCCAGCCGCCGCCGAACTGGTCGGAGGCGAGCGGCCATCCGGCGGTGTGAATCACCGTGCCGGGCGCGATGCGGTCCGGCGGGACCTCCCACAGTTCCTTCACGCCGATGGCGTAAACCTGAGGGTTGCGGTCCTGGCCGAGGCCATGGCGGGCGATTAGCTGCTTGGTGAGCGAGCCGCGGGGGCCTTCGGCGAGCACCGTGACCTTGGCGCGCAGGTCGTAGCCGGGCTCGAAGTTGCTCTTCTGTCCGCCGCTGCGGTCGCGGCCCTTGTCGTCGGTGCGGACGCCGGCGACGCGGCCGCCTCCGCCACCTTCCCCACCTTCGAAAAGCAGCTCCGTTCCGGCGAATCCGGCGAAGACGCTGACGCCCTTGGCCTCGACTTTCTTGCCGAGCCAGCGGCCCAGGCGGTTGAGCGAGACGACATAATTGCCGTGGTTGTGAAGAAACGGCGGCGTGATGGGCAATTGCCACTGGCCGCGCTCGGTGAGGAAATAGACGGCGTCGCGGGCGACCTTGGCCGCAAGCGGCGCGGCGTCGGGCGAGCCGGACAGGTCAAAGTCGGGCACCAGCTCGCGCAGGCCGCGCGGGTCCATCACGGCACCCGAAAGCAGATGCGCGCCGACCTCGCGGCCCTTTTCGAGCAGGTAGATTTCTTCGGTGGAGAGCTTCTTCCCCTGCTTCTTGCCCTGCTTCTTGCCGGAGTCAATCTCGGCGTTGTGGCGCTCGATCAATTCGGTGAGGCGCAACGCCGTCGCCAGGCCGGCAGGGCCGGCGCCAACGATCAGGACATCGGCTTCGAGGGATTCGCGTTGTGCAGACATAATCCTCTACCGCAGTTCCCGGAACTGCTCCAGGGTAATGTGCATCTGGCGGAGAATTTTGAAAAAGAGAGGCGGTCCGATTTCACGGCCCCCATGAAGGGGGACGGTTACTGACCGCCCGTCGGGATGGTTCCAGCGTTCATGACTGCCCGTTTGTCGCATCTTGGAAAAGCCGAGCGCCCGAGCCACATTGAAACTCGCGCGCGGTGGCACTAGGCATTGACGATCTCGGTCGAGTCGGCGGGAAGGGGTAATCCCTTTTCGCGGTATTCCTCCGCGATCATTTCAAACACATCGAAAAGCTCCGCGAGGGCTTCTTCCCGAGTTGGCATGAGGGCATAACAGCCAGAAATGGCCGGGATTTCCGCGATCCATGCTCCGTCTTCTTGCCGGCATAAGACGATCTTATAATCCTGGAACTCCACGAAAATTCTCCTCCCAGTGGGATTCTCGAACCGTCGCGACCACTGCGGCAGATTCGAGCTTGGCAACGAAAGCGTCCGGGGGGATTCCCTTGCCTTCCTCAACGAGCTCTTCGATCACCATCTGGACGACCTCACGGATATTCTTCAAGGCTTCTTCTTGAGTATAGCCCCAGGTATACGCGCCTTCGAGCGAAGGGCAGTGAGCCGAGAAGCCGAGCCGCCCATCCTCGAACTCGTCGTCTTCTACCACAACCTTGAAAACGTAGCTCTTCACGCGGTCCTCCTCTGCCGTCTCATCATAGCACTGGCACGTCCGACAGGTAATCACGCATTCTACCCTGCTTGCCGGGTTCTGGTTTAGACCGTCATTTTCAGAGTTGCTATATAGGCCCCCTCAAGGGGGCTGGCACTAAGCATGGAACGCGGACCCAGCCGGAAACGGCTGGGCTAGGGAAAAGAACACCCCCACGGCACAAAAGACGTGCCGTGGCTACCCCGGCCAGAAGCTATACACGAACTCTGAAAACGGGCTAGCGTATTTGCAAAGCAGATGTCAAGAGTCGGGGCATTCCATTCCTACAAGATGCCCCCTACTTCCCCTTGGCCTTGTTGACTTCCTCGATCAGCGCCGGGACGACGTCGAAGAGGTTGCCGACGATGCCGTAGTCGGCGACTTCGAAGATGGGGGCGTGGGGGTCTTTGTTGATGGCGGCGACGGTGCGGGAGCCTTTCATGCCGACGAGGTGCTGGATGGCGCCGGAGATGCCGACGGCGAGGTAGAGCTTGGGGGCGACGGTCTGGCCGGAGCTGCCGATCTGGCGCTCCATGGGGAGCCAGCCGTTGTCGCAGATGGGGCGCGAGCCGCCGAGCTCCGCGCCGAGGGCGTCGGCAAGCTTCTGGACGAGCGAGAGATTTTCCTGCTCCTTGATTCCCCGTCCCACCGAGACGATGATTTCCGCCTGGCCCAGGTCCACGGTGCGCTTGGCCTCCTGAAAGCGTTCGAGCGGCTTCGTGCGAACCTGGTCGGGAGAAATGGAGACGCTGCGGGTTTCTATCGGCGCCGGATTTGCTCCCTTGACTAGCTGGTCAGCCTGGAAGCTGCCGGCCTGCACGGAGGCAAGGCACGGGGGCTCGCCGGTGAAGGCGATGTCGGCGTTCATCCTGCCTTGGAACAATTGCCGCGTAAAAATCAGTGTTCCGTCTTCGACGCGAAAGCCGATGCAGTCGCCCAGAAACGTGCGCTGCAGCGCAGCGGCCAGTTTGGGCGCGAAGTCGCGCACCTGATAGGTATGCGGCATCAGCACGAGATGGGGTTTCTCGGCGGCCTCGGCGGAAATGACCTGCGCGAGCGCCAGAGAGTAGGCGTCCGGGGTGTAGTCCTGCAAGAGCGCGTCTTCCATCAGAAAAACCCGGTCAAGCTGAGCTGACGCGATTTCCTCCGCAACGGCGCGGACTCCCTGGCCCAGAACGACTGCAGTGACCGGCTTTGAGAGCTCCTTGCCGATCTGCTGCGCGGCGGCGAGCGCTTCCCAGCTCATGCGGTTCAATTTGCCCTGCTGCTGCTCGATGATGGTCAGGATCATAAGTACAGTTGTTAGTTGATAGTTGTTAGTTTCAAGAACAAGCCCATCAAGGCATAAATGGCGTGCCGTGGCTACCCTTTCAGCGGGGGGGAAGGAAGTGCAGGTCCCTCGCTCCGCTCGGGATGACAGCAAGAACAAACCCACGGCATACACAATATGCCGTGGCTACAAGACGCGCGCCTCGCGCTGCAATTTTTCCACCAGCTTGGCCGCCGCTTCCTTGGGCGGGCCTTCGATAAACTCCGTTTTCTTCGTCTTCACGGGAACGTAAATGCGGCGCAGCTCGCTGCTGCCGGAAACCGTCTCCGGGTTGAGTCCGAGGTCGGCGGCCGTGACGCGGCGGATTTCCTTCGACTTCGCACCCTTGATGCCTTTGAGCGTAGCGTAGCGCGGCTTGTTGATGCCGGACTGGATGGTCAGCAGAGCGGGCATCGGCATCTCGACCCATTGGAACCAGCCGGCTTCAAGCTCGCGCTTGACCTGCAGGCGGCCGCCGTCCTCGGTAGCGACTTCGGCCTGGACTTCCATGATGATCGTGGCGTGCGGGAGTCCCAGCAGCTCGGCCAGGATCACGCCCGTCTGCGCGAAGCCGAGGTCGTCGGACTGCAGGCCGGTGAGGATCAGGTCGAACGACTCGGCGCGAACGGCTTCGGCGATCAATTGCGCCGTGAAGAAGCTGTCGAGCTTCGAGCCGGAGTCGTCGTCAATGTGGATGGCGCGGTCGGCGCCCTTCGAGAGCGCTTCGCGGATGGCCTGCTGGACGCGCGCCGGGCCGACGCTGGCGGCCACCACCTCGCCGCCGTGCTTCTCCTTCAACTGCAAGGCCTCTTCGAGCGCGAAGGTGTCCGGCTCGTTGATCTCGAAGCTCAGGTCGGCGTCGCGAATCCATTTGGAGTCCTCGGTCAACCGGAGCGGCGAGTCCTTGGCGGGAACCTGTTTGAGGCAGACGAGAATTTTCATGTGATCTGTCCGAAGCTGTCCGGGCGGGTCAATGGATGGTGACTCCCTTCTCGCTCGGAGCCGCGTCGATCTGGCGGAGATGATGCAGCAGGTGGGCTACATAATCTTCGACGAGGAACCGGAGCGTCACCGGCTGGCCGGAACCGATGCGGCACGGGGCTTCGAGCTTGTCGGCAGGCAGGTGGGCGATGACGTGAGCGAGAAACCGATTGTAAGAAACCCACAGCGCAACGAGCGCCGGCCAGGGAGCTTCCTGAATGGCCTGCACGCGGACCATGCCATCCTGGTCGTAGCCGGGAAACTCGAGCGACCCCTGGAGCGACGCACGGACAAACCGCTGGTGGTTGTTGGACGCCGAGTCAATCAGATGCCCCAGAACCTGCTTGCGGGACCACCCGCCTTTGAGGACCGGTGCCAAGCTGTCTTCTTCGGGAACGTCCAGCAGAGCGTCTTGCGCCGCACTGACGATCCGCAGGAGGTGGTCGCTCAGGATGTTCATGGGATACAATTCCTGGCCCGGAACGTAGTTTCAAAAATTCGTTGCATGGGCGCAACCAACAAGAACGAACTTTCCCTCAGGGGCTGAAGCCCCTGTTTTCTCTGCTTTCTGCGGCACGGCTGAAGAGGCTGCTGAAAAACTCTCAAAACACGGTCATTCTGAGGAGGCAAAGACGACGCAGAATCTGCAGCTTGCTGATTCATAGGACAAGCAGGTTCTTCGCTTCGCTCAGAATGACCGCGGAAAGTATTTTTTCAGCAACCTGTAAAGCCGTGCCCTGACGAAAGCAACAAGCCCATCACGGCACAAGGAACGTGCCATGGCTACCCGCCAGTTCCAAATAACAACATACCGCGAGACGAACAGACCTGCGGCTATTCCGCATAGCGCTGGAACAGCAGCGCGGCGTTGGTGCCGCCGAAGCCGAACGAGTTGCTCAGGACGGTTTCGAGCGGGCGGGGCCGGGCTTGGTTCGGCACATAGTCGAGGTCGCAATCCGGGTCCGGAGTCTCGTAGTTGACGGTCGGCGGAACGATCTGGTCCCGCAGAGCGAGGACGGAGAAGCCGGCCTCCAGGCCACCGGCGCCGCCCAGCAGGTGGCCGGTCATGGACTTCGTCGAGCTCACGGCCAGTTTGCAGGCATGGTCGCCGAACAGCCGTTTGATGGCGAGGGTCTCCAGGCGGTCGTTGAACGGGGTGGAGGTTCCGTGCGCGTTGATGTAATCCACCTGCTGCGGCTCGAGCTTGGCGTCGGCAAGCGCGTTGCGCATGGCGCGGAAGGCGCCGTCGCCGTTTTCGGACGGCTGGGTGATGTGAAACGCGTCGCCCGACATGCCGTAGCCGATGATCTCGGCGAGGATGGGCGCTCCGCGGCGGCGGGCAAACTCGAGCTCTTCGAGGATCAGGACTCCGGAACCCTCGCCGATGATGAACCCGTCGCGGTCTTTGTCGAACGGGCGGCAGGCGCGCGTCGGCTCGTCGTTGCGCGTCGAGAGAGCGCGCATCGAGGCGAAGCCGCCGACGCCCATGGGGGTGATGGCGGCCTCCGATCCGTCGCAAATCATCACGTCGGCGTCGCAGCGGGCGATCGCCCTAAAGGCATCTCCGACGGCGTGGGCGCTCGAGGAGCAGGCCGTGCAGGGAGCGGAATTGGGCCCCTTGGCTCCGTGCCGGATCGAAACGTGACCCGCGGCCAGGTTCACGATCGAGGCGGGAATAAAGAAGGGCGATATCTTGCGCGGCCCGCCCTTGAGCAGCTCGGTGTGCTCCCGCTCGATCACGTCGAACCCCCCGATGCCGGAGCCGAGGAACACGCCGGTGCGCTCGGCGGTCTCGGGGGTGACTTCGAGCCGGGCATGTTTCATGGCAAACTCCGCCGCGGCGAGGGCGTACTGGATGAACAGGCCCATCTTCTTGATTTCTTTTTTCTCGATGAACTGCAGCGGGTCAAAGCCCTTGACCTCGGCGGCGATGGTGCAGGCAAAGCCGGCGGTGTCGAACCGCGAGATCGGGGCGATGCCGGTCTCGCCGGCCAGGACGGCTTTCCAGCTCTCCTCCGTCCCGATCCCCACGGCGGATACCAAGCCCAACCCCGTAATCACGATTCGTCTCGCCATGCTGCTGACTCCTGAGGGTTGTCCCTGCTCGACAAACGGGAAGTCTTTCGGAACTCTGTCCTCGAAACCGGGAGACCCCATACCAGCGTGCGGCGTTCCGCGGTGGAACCGGACAGAGCGGGCGGGATCTACCTACTTCTTCTTGCCGTGTCCCTGGATGTAATCAATGGCCTGCCGTACGGTGAGAATCTTTTCCGCGTCTTCGTCCGGGATTTCGAGGTCGAAGGCTTCTTCCAGGGCCATTACGAGCTCCACCGTATCCAGCGAGTCCGCTCCCAGGTCGTCCACAAAGGACGCCGTGGGAGTCACCTCCGCTTCGTCCACACCCAATTGTTCCACAATGATCTGCTTGACCTTCTCCTCGACAGAGGCCATCGGTCCTCCCCTTCCATCTGTGATGAATCTCTCCGCCTGCCTCAAACGGGCCGCCCGGCACCGTGGTCCGTCCGCCGGACCTTCCATTCCTGCTTGCTCCTTGCGCGCGTTCCGCGGCGGGTTAGGAAAGCTCCGATTGTAGCGGCGAGTTACCGGCGGGGTCAAGTCAAGGAAGGCCGCACGAATAAAAATGAACAGGATAAAAATGAACTCCAGCCCGGGAGGGGCGAAAGAAGCTGCCCCTTCATCCACTGCGGATTCTTCTTGCAGTCAGCAATTACGATGACTTGCCCATCGGCTGCCGGGTCTCTTTTTGCTTCGGGATTGAGATGTAGCCGACAATCCGGTCCTTATCGATGCGGTTGACCACGATTTCCGTCGGGGCCCGGAATCCTTCCTGGTAGAACTGCACCGGCTCAAAAACGTTCCTGTCCTTCTTTTTCGATCTTCCGGTCGTCCCCGATCAGATTCACCGTGTATCTCTGCCGCTTCGTGTCCGTTTTTCTCAACTCCAGTTGAATGGTTCCGATTCGCTGCACGCGGTTGCGTTTGAGCAGGTCAAACTCGATATTATCCCGAGACCTTTTTCTCCTTACTGGCGATGCTTTGGCCTGTGCGCGACCATGCGCATGGAACGCAGCCCAACCCCCATGGCCGCCTCACCCTATCACGGAGTAATGCGTTCCCCTGATAGAATTCCAGTCATGGCCCTGAATTCACTGGATACAAGAATTGTTCTGGTTCGTCCCCGCAACCCTCTCAACATTGCCGCCGCTGCCCGCGCAATAAAGAACTTCGGGTTGAAAGACTTGGTCTTGGTCGCCGCCTACGAACCGGTTTGGTTGGATGCGCGGGCGGCGGTGGGGGCTGGGGATTTGCTGCGTTCCATGCGCATGGTCGGGTCGCTGGGGGAGGCGCTGGAAGACCGGACGCTGGTGCTGGGGACCAGTTCGCTGGCGCGGCGGCGTCCGGCGCAAACCATCTTTTCGCTCAATCAGTTAGGGGAGGTTTTGAAGCGGCGTAAGGGTGCCCGGCGTGTTGCGATCCTGTTCGGCTCGGAGAAGACCGGGCTGAGCAATCGCGACCTGGGCCGGTGCCACGCCGTGCTCCGGATTCCGACCGAGGAGGGTGTCCCGTCGATGAACCTCGGCCAGGCCGTGGCCGTTTGCTGCTATGAGCTTAGGCGGTGTTTGCAGGGCAGCCGGGGCAAACCGCAGGAAGCATCCGCACAGGCTGGGGCGTCTTTTCCTATGGCTGGGGCTACGGTAGGCGAAGTCGACCGGCTGGTCGAGGCGGCGGAGCGGCTGCTGGGGGAGAGAAGCAAAGGGCGTGGGCGCAGCGATCAGCTTCGGGAACTGGCCTTGCGCTGTGCGCTCAGAAGCCGGGACGTGACGCTGCTCCTCGGGGTGCTGCGAGACCTGGATTGGAGGATGCGGCAACCGGAAAGCAGTGACGAGTGACAAGTGACGAGCAAGAAGGGAAAGAAGATAGGAGTTAGAAGATAGGGATTGAGGGATTCGAAGCTGGGCGCTGGGTGGCCGCTCCTTTATTCCTCGATACTCGGGACAGGCAGGCGCGGCTCGGACTCAAAACCACCGCTCCCTCGCGGTCGCGGCTCTGATTAAAAACCCACGGCACGAACAGCGTGCCGTGGCTACCATTCACTGCTTACCAGTCACGATTCCGCTGACTTCGACTCCCTCGCGGTTTTGCAGGGCCTGCATGGATGCCTGCAACCGGCGCACCTGCTCGGTCAAATCCTGAATCTGGGCGTCCTTTTCCCGTACAACCTGACCGACCATGCGATAGAGCGCCTGGACTCCGGCCAGGGCCACGCCGTCGGCGTCAATTGTGCTGATGCGCTTGTCGTCCTCGCCCAGGCCAAAGGCAGCGTAGAAGTCCTGCGCCATCGGACCCATGTGGCGGATGGAGGCATCCTGCGTTTTGTAGTTCCAGGTCAACACCGGGGTCGCGTCGAGCGTCTTGAGCAACATCTGTCCGTCTACGTCAGCGAAGTTTTCCTTGGCATTGCGGTCGCTGAGCGAACTGAATGCTCCCCCGCCCGCAGGCATATTCACGCCGGTCGTCGCTCCGCTATCGGAGTAGAACGTTACGCCGCCCGACGCGCGGGCGGTAAACGTATTCGCACCCGTCGAACTAACATCCGCATCGGTCGAATCTCCCCACACGAACGAGCCGTTGTCATTGGCCTTGGCGCGCCGCCCGGCGGCAAGGCTGTAGGCCCCCAGGGCAACATTTGACAGGCCTCCGGGAACCGTCGCGAAATCGCCGCTGGCGGTGTTGCTTTGGCCCCCGCCCACGGTGCTTGGATTGGGGCCGCTGGCGGTGTTGTTAAAGCCGCCGCTGATGGTCGCATAGGTGCCGCTGGCGGTGTTCTGGCGTCCTCCGCTGACGGTGGCATAACCGAAGTCACCGGTCGCCGTATTATTTGCCCCTCCTCCGACGGTGTCCCAACTTCCTTCCGCCGTGTTGCCAGCACCACCGCTGATGGTGGATGAGCTGCCGGTAGCCGTATTGTTGCTGCCTCCGCCGATCGTCATGGTGCCGTTGCAGCAAAAGTTATTATCTACGCTGTTCGTATCCCCGCCAGCGATGGTCGAAAACGGTTTGCTGGCGAGATTGTTCTGTCCGCCCCCCACCACTGCGTAAGTGCCGCTTGCAGTGTTGGTATCTCCTCCACTCACTGTGGAACCGATTCTGCTGGCGATGTTATTGCATCCCCCGGCTATGGTCGCGGCCGGCTCGTCGTTGGTAGACACATCGTTGTCGCCGGCACGGTTATTGCAGCCGCCACCCACCATGCCATAGTTGTCGGTTACGTGGTTCGTCAGGGCGGTAGCCCCGCCGCCGCCGATGGTGGCCCCGAAGACGCCGTTTAGCACGCTGTTGCCGTTGAAGCCGCCGATGAAATTCGGGCTGGTGGCGTTCGACAAAACGACGATTCCGCCCATCAGGGCGGTGGCATTCAGGTTCGTTAGCGCCGAACCGTCTCCCGCAAGAGCCGAAGCAGTGACCGAGCCGCTAGTGGTAAGGTTTCCCTGCACATGCGCGTTCCCGTTCGAGTACAGCCCGAAACCGCCCGGACTATCGCTCTGCCCGTATACACCGTATGTGGTCCCGCTGCTGGCGGTGGCAAGGCCATACACGCCGAAGCCGCTGGTGCTGTTGTTCGCGCCATAGACGCCGTATGTGGTCCCACCGGAGGCAAAGGCCAAGCCGAAGATTCCCGTGCCGCTGGTGCTGTCGCTTTGGAAAGATCCGCCGTAGGTGAACCCACTGCTGGCCGTCGCCCAGCCGAAAACGGCCCTTCCGTCCGTGCTGTCACTATGGAACCTCCCACCGTAAGTACCACCCTGGCCGAAGACGCCAGTACCAGGAGCAGTGCCGTAGACACCCCGGCCGCTGGGACTGCCGCTCTGGCCGTATACCCCGTAGTTGACCCCGCTGCCGGCTGTGGCTTCGCCAAAGACACCCCGGCCGGTGGTGTCCGACGTGCTCCCGGTGATTGCGTTACCCGAACTCACTGAGTCGGTCAGGGCGTCCGTGAAAGTGTTGACGGCCCCCAGTTGGGCGTAGCGGCCGTCGCCATAAGTTTCATCGAAACTCAGCGTGCCGCTGTCGGTGATGGGACTGCCGGGGCTGGCCGCCAGTCCGGTGCCTGCTGCGATACTGGTCACCGTGCCGCCGCCTCCGGGCAGGTTGGTCAGCCCCGAGCCGTCGCCGACAAAGGCCGTGGCCTTGACCGTGCCGACCACGTCGAGCTTCTCCATCGGGTTCTGGGTGCCGATGCCGACATTGCCGAACTGCTGGCTGCCCGCCTGGAACCCGCTCTGCAGGATCACGTGCGAAACGCCGGCCGACGTTGTGATCTGGAACGGCGTCAGCGCCTGGGTCTGCGAAGCGTTCCGCCGGCGGATCTGGAAACTCGACGGGCCGGTCGCCGCTCCCCCCAACAGCTTGGCCACAAAGAAGTGCCATTCCGTGTTGGCGTCGGCCACTTCGCTCAGCCGCAGCGTGAACCCGGCCGTCGAAAACTGCTGCGTGCTCTGCGACTCAATCTTCATCCGCAGCAGCCCCGGCCCCGTTTCCAGGAGGTGCAACCGGTCGCTCGGGCTCGTCGTCCCCAGCCCGATCTTGTCGGAATCTTCGAACAGAATCGAATCGCCCAGGTCGGTCCCGTTGAGGAACTTGCCGATGCGCCCGGCGGTGCCCGCCGTGACCGCGGCCGTAATCGGGCCGTCGTTGACCGCCGCCGTTGTCAGGCCTAAACTTTCGAGGCCGCCGGAGTCCTTCACACGCTCGGTGACAATGTTCGAGGCCAGCAAAAAGGCCGAAGCAGGCAGACCGCCCAAAGTCTCGGAGTCGGCAGCTTTCAAGGCATACGGCACGCTCACCAGCAGCACGCGCGGCTGCTCGGCCGAGCCCCCTGGCTCAGAAGAAGCCTGCGCCGTCACGCCCAGCCAGCGCGACTCCCCCGAAGAAAACATCTCGATGGGCACGCCGTCTGCCGTCGCCGCGCCCAGCAGCACCGCGAAGCGCCCGTACTCATCCGCCGCGACGTTCTGCGTCTCAATCCAAAGAGGCGAGCCGCCCTCCTGGTCGCGGTAGAGGGCGAACGAGACGCCCTGCACCCCCGTCAGCGGCTGCCCGATGGAATCCCGCAACACCCCACTGAACTGGATCACGCGCGGGACAGTCGCTCCCTGGACGAGGTCGTTGTGGTCTGCTTCCTGTGCCCGTAACGTCTGTCCCTGCAT